>JACCDG011864724.1_pt1 | contig 19078 bp, 22 predicted proteins | sample 7442471 | NCBI WGS metagenome assembly JACCDG01 (sample SAMN15323444, study PRJNA562643) | freshwater metagenome | isolation source: river surface water | place: USA:Blue River Watershed | collected 2017-08-17 | reverse complement strand
TGCGCCTCGAGGTCCAACGCCTTCACCGCGAGCTCGTGCTGGTGCTGCTCCACCATCTTCCGCAGCTCAGCGGCGAGATTGTCGGCCAGGTCTTTATGCTCGATCCTGGCCTTGATGACTTCGGTGATCTTCTCCCCGAGCCCGCCGGTCAATAGATTGCTGAGTACGCCCATCTACAAGTCCTCCACCAAAATCTCAACTACTTCCGTCCGCCATGCGCTATCGAGAAGTGCACAGCATCTCGGGACTTGAAGTCCCCACCCCATGCGTGATCATCTCCGAGCGACTTCCAGAACTGTCCCAACGGAACGTAGTCGTCGAATTTGTCCGTGTATTGCCCATCTACCCAAAGCATCAGATCAATTGCCAGCCTGTCGAGGTGCAGGCTGTTGGATATGCCCTTGCCGTTCTGAGCGTTCCATGCAGCCTGCTCTGGGGTTCGGTGAGCTTCTCCTAGGGTTAGCTCGAAACCCTCGGCATAGGCCCACTGAATCAGCAGGGCAACGTCACGGGTGAACCGACGCTGCTTCTCGCTTAGTGTCTCGCTCATGCGTCTAACCCGTGGGCAAAGCGTCCAAGGTGGAGCCTCAAACCGAGGCTTCCCAATAGACGGTCTGAGTCGTCCCGGCCGCGTTCGCGTGCGTCTTGATCGCCACAGTGAACGTCGTGGCGCCTATGGCAGTCACCGAGACGAACTCGCCAGACGTGCTCGGCGTCACCCGAACATTTGTCGGAGTTGTGCTCAACCCGTGCGTGATCGTGCCGCCGTCAGCGACCGACGTAGCACCTTCGGCCTCGCTGATGTAGCCGATGTTGTTGCGGATACGGTTAGATGTCGCAGTCCCGACAGTGATGTTGGTTGTTAGGCCGGCGAACGCATTTCCGGTAATAACAACACTCGGCGATGCGTTATTGGCCTGAGTATCTATGCCAGTGTTGAGGTTTGCGAAGACATTCCCAACAATGTCGATCCACGTCGCTCCCGCATCGATCTGTATGCCGGTGGCCGCATCATCACCAGAACCAGAGCCTGAAAATACGTTTCCGGTAATCGACCAGTACGTCGATCCTGTGGGCAAAAGAATGAGGTTGTAGCTGCTAGGAAGAGCGGCCGTTACGTTGATCGTGTTGTTCGCTACGACCCATCCAACGCGACCACCACCTTTTATCTGGTCGATAGTCGTTGAGAAAACCTCGACCTTGTTATTTGCGAAGATGCCGTAATCGCCTGCCTGAATGTCGAGAATTGCGCCGGCGCCTGAAGTTGAGAATGCGTTCTCGGTGATTTTGGTCCCGCTGGATAGCGAGCCCTTTTGCACGATGCAATAGCCGGAAGTCGCAGCCTCGATGTGGTTGGCCCGAATGACTGTGTTGATGGCGTCGTCGAGCTCGATTTTCACTCCGGCGTCACTGCCGGCGTACTCGAAGCGATTGTTCTCGACGCACACATCCGATATGCCCTTAACACGCAGAGCGGTGCATCCGTTATTGAACGCGAAGTCATTGCCTGAGACGATGCACGAATTGCACTCGTCTATGAGGTCAATGCCATAGGTGCTTGCGCCCACCATTCGATTGTCGCGGATCTTCAGCTCAAAGCACTCTCCCGAGCCTTTGATGATGCGCGTCGATCCAGACCCACCGTCGCGCACGCGAACGCGCTCAAACCTAGCGCCCCACACATCCACGAACTCACACACCACCGTGCATGTGTCGTGACTGATCGAGCAGTCGATGATGCCGCCGCCCTCGATCTCATTTGTTGGTGTGGTATTGACGAACTTGAACGGATTTACACCAGTGCCGGCGTTTATCCGAGTGGCGTTCATCCCCTGCCCACGGAAGAGCACACGACCAGGAGCGGTTACAAGTGAACTGATCTTATAGGTTCCGGCGCCCATCACGATTTCGGCGCCCTCGTTGCCCATCGCCTCGGCTACTGACACGGCACTTTGAAACGCAGGAGACGAATCGCTGGCACCAGTGGGATCTGCGCCATACCTGTCGACGTGAAACGCCGGATATTCGTAGTTCGTCGGCGTCACGCCTGCATACGTTTCAGCGGTCGTGACGTCATATCGCGGCGCGGCCGGCTCAGCAGCCACGGGGATGTTATCCTCGGTCCAGTACGGAGACGTCGGCGGGTCGCTGTCTGACGCTCCAGCAAGAACTTCCTTGTAGTCGCCGTCGGTCGATTCGACGTAAGCGGCGGCAAAGCGACCGTTAGCGTCTGCTACCAGCGGATTCGGATGCTGCACCGCTAGCGCCGAGGTCGTGTAAATGGCACGCTTGGTGCTTGTTCCAGCGTCGTAGACAAAGAGCTTTCCGCCGGGAACCGTCGTTCCACCGTTCAACGGGGACTGTCGCGGCAACTGAACTAGGGTGCCTGCCATGAATGCTCCTAAAACGAAAAAGCCCGCTCGAGGCGGGCTGAAATGACAGATCAGCAGGAAATCATCGTATTGACGATGATTTTTAAACCGATAGGCTTTCTGCTCCTTCTTGGAGCCGCCTACCCTTTCAAGATTCTCGTGATGCGCTACATGCGCGACGGACGGCTGAAACGGTTATTGCTTACCCGCGTAGGGGGCAACCGCTAGACCGACCGGCAGGGCTGCGCGCTCCGCAGAGCTCCGGATAAACTCGAGCGCCGCGTTGTTCGGCGTGTAGCTCGGATTAGTGAATGCGTTCTGGTACGGCCCGGAGAGAATCGCCTCGCGAGCGCCGATCCTGGCAGCGGGGATGCCAAGAAGCGCCGGATTGACGGCCGCCCCACCCACGCCACCCACCAGCGCATCAACCGCCGAAACCCCGGGGCTGTGCGTCATTTCCTGGGCCGCACGGGGGAACGCCTGGGCAAATCTCGCGGCCGTCGCAATACCGCCCGTGAGCGGCTTCCCACGCTTGAGCTCGCGGCCCAACGCCGCCGCAACCACATTGCCCGTGCCAGGATTCAAAGCCCGCTCCACACTGTGAGCTTTTGCAATCAGCGTGCGCGCGCGGTTGAATTGCTGCATCAGCGCCGTCTTGCCCGTCGACTGTAGATGACGCTCGATCATGTCCTCGAGCGCCCCAGCGGCTTCCCACTGCGCACGGCCCAGCGCTCTGCTCTGGGGGTTTGCGGCAGCGGCCGGCGAGAGGTTGGCCGTAGCGTTGGCTCGTAGCTGCTTGGCGTACTCGATCGCGCTCGACGCGCTGAAATCGTCCTTGAGCAAACTGTCGACGAGATCGTTGATCTCCTTGCTCGCGGCCAGGTTCGCTTCGGGGAAGTCCTTCGCGATCTCGTCCACCGACGACACAAGCCCCGTGAGGTCGTTGAGGTAGGCATCATCGACCGTGATGCGGCCGATGTTCTTCATGGCCCGGTAGGCTTGTCCGGCTTGCTCTCGCAAGCCCTTCAACGTTTCAACCGTCAGCGGCGCTGTTTCAGGCAGACCTAGATCCTGGCGCACCAGCGAGTTCGTGACTTGCTGATTCCGAACCGCCGCTGACTGCTGAGTTGCAGCCTTGCCAGAAACGCTCTCCACGATACGATTCGCGGCCGTAGGGTTGGTAGTAGCAGGAGGCACGACATACCCCGCTCTACGCGCTTCCGAAAGCGTCAGGTCTCGGACTTGGTTCTGCGCTTGCTGGGTCGCGGCCGTTTGCTCTCGGTTGGCAATGCGCTGGCCTACCCAGTTCGAGACCTTTTGCCCGATGTACTGCGTAGCCGCACCAGTAGCGGCGCCTACCGCAGTATTCGTCAACGTCTCGCGCGTGCTCGTGCTGGGCTGTAAGGCGCCATAAACGCCGCCCACAATGCCCGCCCCGACCACTGTATTAGCCCCAGGGACGAGCATGGCGGGGGCCGCAGTCGCGATGCCGCCAGCGATGTTACCGATCTTGCCTGCGTCGGTAGCCATCAAGGGCGCGTCCAATTGCCGCGACGAGCGCACGTCGTCACGACTGACGAGCCCTAGGTACTGCCCAATACCCCGGCCGACATCTACAAACGCCTTACCCGCGCCCGCCGCAGCGTCGCGATATTCATCGGCTGAAGTCAGAACGCCGCCAGACGGTGCGGCCGTCGGGCCGTACCTTCGCTGAAATTCCGGGGACGACGGGTCGTACTCACCAGGATTGGCCGCGATCTGATCAGGAGCGGCATACTTCGCCCACGGCCCGCTCGGCTGGCCGTACTTCTCCCACGGACCAGGCACTATTGCACCTTCACCCAGTTGTTAGGGTCGGCGGGATCGCCGCCCTTGAAGCGATAGCCGTCCTCTACAGTTCCGACATTGGGCGCGGCAGAACCCTGCGGCGCTCGATCGCCCGTGATCCTGATCGAAGCGCGATTGCGAACGTCCCGCAAAATCGCCTCGTTGACCGGCGGTGAATACTTGCGGTCAGGCAACTGCAAGCCGTATTGCGCCTGCTCCCGATCAGACAGCGTGCCCTCTCCGGGTATGCGGAACACCGTACGCAGCTCAGTGGACAACTGCTCACGCAAATTGTCGAAGCGCGCCGCATCTTGGTAGTCGAACACTCCACCGACCGTGCCCATTACTCCCATCGGACCGCCCGTCGGGGTCTGGGTAAGCATCGGCGTATATTGCTCGATGACGTAATCCATGCTCGCGAGTGCCGGCAGCTTTTGATCGCGCGCCGCATCGCTTTCCGCGCCAGCGCGCGCAGCGGCCTCCGCTCCGGCCTTGGCTCCAGCGGCGCCAGCCTCTGCTGGGAGCGACGACAGTGGGATCTGAAACGGCTTTCCGTCGTCGCCGACCCCCACCAGCGTGGGAACCCCGGCTACATTCGTCACTCGTGACTGGCCCGCGCGGCTATCTAGCCCGAGCTGGATGCGCCGAGCTCTCGCCACATCTTCCGGGCTCATCCCCTGCGACATGGCATTGAACGTGGCGAGTTCCGCCGGTTGCGCACTCCCCCCGTTGTTTCTTTGATAGGCAGACAGCGCTGCGCTCAGCGCCTCGGCCGCCTTCTGCGCCGCCGCCTGAATCTGCGCGGGATCTCCTTCGATGGAAGACCACTCCGGCACAACCGACTTTATTACCTGGTCCCACCGCTTGGCCGCAGCCGGGTTCTTTGCAACCTCAGTCGCAGCGAGCAGCATCACTTGCGTATTGATGATGCGCTGCTCGTTGTCGGACTGCGCCTGAGCCCGCGACTCCTGCGCAGCCGCTCGCCGCTCCTGAGCTCCAGCGCGAGCCATCTGCTGCCCCATGAACTTCTGCCGCAACCCCGACATGAGGTTGTCGTTCCGCATGCCCTTCACGGCCTCGACGTTCTGAAAAACGTTCGCGAGGCTGAACGGAGTGAAGTCGGCCATTAGACCCCCAGGTACTTCTTGAAGAGCGCGTTCTGAACGCCGCCCTGTAGAGCGCCGTATTGGTTGGCGTAGCCGCTGGCTCTAGCATTCCCGGCCGCCATCGCTGCGTTGCCGATGTTCGCCGCGCTGTTGGCGCCAGCGTTCGCGCTTGCGGCTGCTCCCGTGGTGCCGAGCCCCGCAGAGGCTAGTAAGCGGTCGTAGAACGAGCCGAATTCGTTAGAGGCCATGCCGGAGGCGTAACGAATGCCTTCTTTTACGCCCTGCCCAGATAGCGCCTTGCCCCTTGCGGCAAGGCTGCGGTCAATCGCCTGCTGCCCCTGAGCTAGATTGAACTGGTAGCCAGGGCTCTGCGTGAATGGCGTCATGTCGCCGCTGTTGATCTGCCCGAGCTGCGTAGCCGATTGCCGACCTAGGTTGATCGTCGGCATCAAGTCCGAACGCGCGGTGTCGAACTGCCGCTGGCTCTCCGCGATCGCTCGATCGCTCCCCGCGACCTGAGCATCCGCCGCTCGGTCGGCGCCGATGACCCCCAACACAGTGCTGCCGAGGTTCGCCCAATTCAGCCAGTTCGCCATTCCGCCAACTCCTAAACCTGCTCCAGTGCTCGCCCCAACAATCGGAGCCGCCGCAGTGCTCGCAGCCGCCGCGCCCGTCGATGCCCACCCCGGTAACCCCGCGCTCGCTGAAATCGGCTGCGCCGTCGTCGTCACCGGAGAAAGCGACGAAGATCCAGACAGAGCCCCGCCTAACGCCGCGCCTCCGACCAAGGCGCCGACCTGACCCACGCCCCGCGTGACCACGTCCCGCCGATGCGAGTTGTAGTCCGCGATCTCTTGCGGGTCGTAGGACGCAAAAATCCCGCTCCCAGGCATCAGCCCGGCGTTGTAGTTCTCTGCCGAGTCGCCAAAGCCAAATTGCGGGGTCGCGCCGTCGGGAATCTCGACGATTCCCTCTTTGCCGCCTGATCGTAGATAAGCTTGGTAGTCGGTAACGATGTAGCTAGTCATTACTTCGCCACCCAGCCCGTGTTGCCAGTCCCGCTCTCTTTCACGTACAGCGTGGTCGATGCCCCGCCATCCGAACGTAGGAAGAGGTTCCCGACCGTCGCCGTGACCACGCCCTCAGGGCTTCCCGTTCCCGTCCTAATCATCGACAGCACGGCCGCTAACGGCTGATAGAGCGCATCACCCTCGGCTTGAGTGAGATACGTCGGATGGGGGTTTGCTGCGGCCTCGTGAGCGGTGACCGCCGCCGATACCTCAGAATCCCTAGCGATCGTTGACGGAATGTCAGCGTCGACAATCGGCCCGAATCCCAACGCCGTCCCGCGCCGGACACAAAAGGTATTATCGGAAAGAGCCTTGATGTCGGCCGGGTCTCCGGTCGAATTGGAAGCCCTCCCAATGACCGACAGAGCCTCGCTGTTTCTCAGCTTGGGGTTGGTTACCGAGTCGTTCTCGATTTGATCCGTGCCCGTGGACGCGTCGTCCGGCACGACCTCGACATCGCGCAAGAACGTGTCCCATTCCTGAGTGCTAGTCGGCACCTTCCGCATGCCGGGGAAGAACACCAGCGGCATTAGTATCCACCCGCCTCGGCTTCGATCGAGGCCGCCACGAGCGTGCGTCTAACCGGGTCCGAAATGGCGTAGCGGTACACCCGATCTCGAGACCGCCCCAGACGGTTCCATGTGGTCCGCGCGCGGTACTCGCCCGTGCGGCCCAACGATCTCCAATGCTCAGCCGACCACGTTCTACCGCCATCGTCCGACCAGTCGAGCATTACCTGCGGGTTTTCGCCCTGGCCGGACAAGTCGCCAACCCCTTGCTCGAACACGAGCTCAAGCCGGGAGTGGAAAATCCAGCGATTTGACTCGGCCACCGCAATCGAGGTGCCCGAGGCCCGCAGCGGATCGCCCCACTCGGTGAAGGTCGACGACGAGAACGTCCCCAGCTTGTTGGTGCCCTCGTCGATCGCGATCAACCGGCCAAAGGCGCGAGCAACGCCCAGAATACGCCAGGTGTCAGAGCCGTAGCTTTGCCGCTCGTGCCAGAGCCCCGTGGCTACGTCGTAGCACCACGTCCCTTCTGCGAACTTGAACACCACGAACGTGTGCCCCGACTCGAACATCGAAAACGCGTTGCAGGTTTTATCCGCATAATTTTCGATGGCCTGCTCGACCGCATGAGTCGAAATGCGGGAAGGTGTGTAGCCGTCCAAACGGTAGAAAACCCCGTCGTTGCCGGCAAAGAAAACGGTGTTATCGCTCTTCGTCACCGCCCCGCTAGAAAGGATGCCGCGCTCAATGAAGCCGGAGGCGACGCGCTCTAAGGGGAAATCGGCGCCACCCGCGTTGTACCACGCCTCGATGGTCTCGCGACCGAACAGGAACAACTCTCTGTGATCAACGATTAGATCAAGTGTGTCGTCCGGCCAGCCCTCCGCAGTAGCGAAGTCGAGCGCGTTCCACGTCGACCAATCCCCGGCAGTCTCGTTGATCCAAAACCGCCCAGATCCGGGCTCGATGATCACCGCGTACCCGTCGAGATAATCGCCCCGAGCAGCACCAGGGAAGTCGGCGTCAGCGATTACCGTGAGGGTGAACCCGTTCCAGAGGTATCCATTACCCCCGACGATCGACAGCACGTTAGTACCATCGGTCAGCATGTCGACATCGGCAGAGCCGGGGACAGATCCCAACTCTGTCGCCGTCCCGTTCGACGCGATTCTGTAAAGCTTCGGCCCCGAAACAACGTGTAGAACGTCGTTCGCTACGATGTAGCCCCGATTAGGGCCGGTTCCCACCGTCGTGAACGATTCAATGCCGAACGATGGGACTACTGTCATGGGAGATCGCCCCCCATTGGGGGAAGCCTCTCCATAGCAGTTCACCATCCGCTGAGCCGACACCGGCAAGCTCCGATGTTGGTAGCTCTGCGCGCCGAAAACGATATCCATTAGAAATAGTCGCTCGGCGCCGGATGCGGGATGTACCTACGCGACATCTGAGTACGGAGCTGCTTCTCGGCCAGCGACGGCCCGCCGCGTATAGCTGAGAGGTCGTACGCGCCCACTTGCTCGAGCTCGGCCACCCTAGCAAGGGGGAGCCCGAACGGCCGCGCGCACAGGTACGCCAGCATCATCTTCACGGGCTCGGCGACGTTGTCGGGGATGTCTTCCTCCTCCGACCAGTCGACGAGGTTTTCGGAGGTGAGCATCTTGTAAAGAGCAGTGTACTTCTCGCCCACTACGTTCGCATCGGCAATAGTCGGCGACTCGCCCGTAGCGAGCACTCCCAGTTCCGACAGCACCGCCTGCTTTAGCTCGGTCAGCGTCATGACTCAGCTCTTTAGAAGATGGGGAGGGCCACAATGACCCTCCCCGGTTGGCTTACGCCGCGTCTCGGTAGCAGAGAAGGATCAGCTTCGCCGTACCGGCAGCAGCCGTAGCCGCCGCCGTCGTCGTCTGAACCTTCACCAACTGCCGGCTCGAGGACACCGCCGCCGCGATCGACGCCTGCGTACAGACCGTGAGCGATGCCGCCCCAGTCTGCGCGCCCGTCAAGCTCGAGACGATGTCCGTCGACCCCACCGTGACCTTGTGGACCACCGCCGGCGAGCCGTTGGTATCCATATCGGTCGGCGCCCAAATCACCGCCGCAACGCGCGTGTACTCGGGCAGATAACCTGCCTCCATCACGTCGTTGAGTTCGTTGTTGGACGACGAGAACGTGAGGTCGAACTCCATCGGAAAGACGCCCGTACCGACGTGCTCCGGCTGATTCCGGATCGCAGCGGCGGTCAGGCTCGTGGTTTCACCTGCCATGTCATGTGCTCCTTAACGATTACGCGTAGGCGTAGTAGCCGGTGACGACGCCGTTTTGCTTCGGCGTGGTCGTGTCCGACGCGCCAGAACCGAAGTACATCTTCGCGATGGCGTCGATCATCTGAACGCCCGCGCCGACCTTCGCGCCGTAGTCACGCTCGTTCTCGATCATCTTCGACCGCTGAGCGACCGCGTACGCGATCGCCTGCGCGCCGACGAGATACGCCGGAGCCACCGTCGCCGAGGACGCACCGACCGCGCCGAGACCGGCGATTTCGGGGATCTCTTTGATGATGACGCCGTCGTAAATCAGATCGCCGCCCGTGAAGAGCGGGTTGCCCTCGCCTTCCTCGCGGGTCCAAGCGTTCTGATTGATCGTCGCCAGGCTCGATTGCAACTGACGGAACAGCTTCGTGTGCGTGAAGAGGACGTACCACTCCTCGTCATCCCGCACGCGAATCGGCCGAATCTTCGGGTTCGCCGACTTCGCGGCGTCCTTCAGAATCTGCAAATTCGCAGCAGTCAACGTGTCGTTGGTCGTGTCGCACTGCGCGAGGCCAGCCGAGTGGTCGGCGTTGAACGCCGACGCACCGAACACGATGCGGTCGCTGTTGTTCGAGGCCCACGTGTCCTTATCCGACTCCGACGCCGAGGCATACGCGGTATGCGTGCTGCCGTCCGTCGAGATCGAGCCGAGCGCCGTGATGATGCGATCGCGGACGTTCTCCTTGAACCAGTCCATGAGCACCGCACGCTTCGCTTCGACCAGGTCGATCGAGCTGAACTGCTCGTGCAGCTTGTCGTGCAACACCGCGTGACGGGTACGATTGACCGTCACTCGGAAATTGCGAAGGCCGAGCTGCTCTTCGTTGCCCTCGAGCGTGTTGACGCCCGTGACACCAGTACCCGTCAGCCGGTTGACGAGGGTGAAATTCACCTGCTCGCCGATGTTGCGCTGAAGGTTCTCGTTGACCTGGACCGGAGCGCTCTCGTTCGCGCCCATGAACTTCGAGAAGCGATTCGCGCGAATGTATTCGCGGTAGAAGTCGCGTTCCCACCGAATGACCCGATTGTTAGTCGGGAGTGTCGTTTCTGCCATTGCTTAACTCCAACGGAACGGCAACGGGATCGCTGTCAGGCGATCTTGTGGTTGCCGAACCGCACTAGTTGGGTGATGTCGTCGGGATCGGTGTCAGCTAGACCCGTGGCCCTAGACGGCTTTGAGTTGAGCGATTCGGAGACTTGCGAGACTTCCTCCTTGCCCTTCTTCAGCGCAGCCAGTTCCGATTGCAGTGAGGCAATCTGCTTCATGGCGTCTTCGAGCTTCGTGTTGACGCCGGCTTCGATCTTCGAGCGATACGCCCGCAGATCCCCGCCAACATCAGCCAACTCTCGGAGCTGCATTCCCACCCGATACGCGTACTCACCAGGGTCGTCAGAGTTCCGCCACTCAGCCATGAGTCGCGGATCGCTATCGATTGCCTTGGAGAACGCCTCGGCCGCGTCGTTAAAGTCGCCGTGCAACTGCGCAGCAACCTTCATAGACAGCCGGAAATACTTCTCCTGGATCGGCGTCATCGCCGCTTCGGCCCGCTCCGCGAACGCCTTTTCAGGGTCCGCAAAGAAGTCCGTCTTCGGCTTTGCCTCTTCCAGCTTCGCCACGGCCTCGCGGTACTTCGCCTCGAGCTCCTGCCGCTTTCTGCGCTCGTCCTGTAGCGCAGCAATCGGCGCGGTGGGCTCTGGCTTCTCCGCGTTGGCCTCTGCTTTCGTGAAACGACCTTTCTCGTCCCTGGTCACCTCGGCCGGCTTCGCCGCTTCCGGCTCCGCCTTGACCTCGGGTTCCTTCGCTGCCGACGGCGCAGCTACTTCCGTCTTCTCGACGGGTTTAACGTCCGTCGCCTTTTCAGGCGCGGGAGAGGGGTTCGTAAAAGGACTGCCCGATAAGACTTCGGACAAAGACTCGCTCTGCTCCATTTCGCTCACTCCGTGTCGTGGATTTACGATTCGCCCTTAAGGGAGGCGGCCCCGTTACGCCCGTTAAGCTCGGCGGCAGCTACAGCAAAGCGACGAGAGACAGAATGTCCTCGTCGTCTTGCTCGATCTCATCGTTGATCGCGTGGCGGATTTCTCTGCCAAGGTCCAGAAGCTCAGGCACGTCGATGACGACGCGCGGTAGCTCCGGCTCACTAACGGCCTCGACCAACACAACGGGAACAGGCTTCGGCGATTCGGCCGGCAGCTCGTCCCAGTAAACTTTTTTGCGCTTGCGCCTGCGGCGCGACCGATCAGCCCCACCGCTCGATAGCTCGGGCTGAACCGCTGGCACCTCGTCGAACGTGACGAGGTCTACGCTCTCACTAACCGTTAGCGCGGCGTCATCAGCGACATCCGCGATAACGTCAATCGACGCGGCTTCACTAGCGCTGAGCGCCGCATCGTCTGCTACGTCAACGATCGCATCGACAAGCACGGCCTCGCTAACGCTGAGCGCCGCCGAGTCGGTTAGGTCAGAATAGGCCGCAAGATCGACCGTCTCGGTCAGAGACAGCGATACCGTGTCCGTTACGTCAACCGACGTAACCCCGGTCTCTACCTCTCCGAGCTCGAAGTCGATCCCGCTGAACGTTGGTAGCGAGTACGAAGTAAGCGCGAAATCAACGCTGTCTAGCGACGGCACTGTGTACGGCACAAGCGCCGTAGACAGCCCTACAACGCTCCCAGGCGTCGCCGATTCAAGAGCGAAGTCCACCCCATCCAAGGGCGGAACAGTGTAGATACTCACTCAGCTAGGAACGGCGAACCCGGTGCGGTGTAGTAAGTGCCGCCGTTCTCGTACTGCACAAAAGCCGCCCCCACCTTGCCGGTGCGAATGCTAGACGCCCATGTACCACCAGCCCCCGTGGTGATGGTCTGACGTAGTACAGCGTTGGTCATGCTGATGTCGTCCGCCTCAACCACAGTCACGATCGCCCCAGATACCGGCGACCCCGAGAGGGTCACGGTCCCCGAGATGGCGAACGTCGCGATCTCGTCCTCCTCCCACGAGCACCGAACGGCGTAGTTCATCGAGTTCTGGGCGTTGCTTGCCGCAGTCGCAGCCACAACCCGCACTAACACCGACTGCCCTGGGCGAATGGTCAACCCACCCACCCCATGCTCCATGAACGGCAGCAGGTTTCGCGTCTTTATGCGCTCGTTGTCGTCTTCGAGTAGCTGTTGCTCAACCGCCGTATGCGTGCGATTAGCGAACTGCGTCCAGAGCGTGTCTCCCGCAGTCGCGGTGATCGGCGCTGTTTCGTTGGCCCGCGCCCTAAACACTACCGCTGGGTCGCTGGTCTGCGTGCCGACGAACTTCGGCTTTTCGAGAATGACCCCGCCACTAACGCTTGTCGCCCTGGAGGTCTTTAGGACGTTCATCACCGAAGCCAGGGCCACCAGCGCATCCGCCCCGAACGTCAACCGTCGGACGATGATATTGACCCGAGACGCAATACCGTTCTCGATGACAAACAGGTTCTGGGTCGTCGCGTCGTTACCAAAGATGGTCAACGTCGAGCACGTCCCGCGAAAGGAGACGGCCATCGGGCTAGTCTTCTTCCCAGCAGACGTTCACAACGTAATGGTTAGTGGCTGGGTTAGACGTACCGGCAGCCGCTACGATGTGAACCAGCAGCGCCTCGTTCTGCCGGAGTACGAAGTTCTCCAGGTCAACGATGATCGGTAGGCAGGACATATCGGGGGATAGAACCTGACCCACCGCCGTATGGAGACGGGTACCAAACTGCTCCCACACCACCGTGCTAGCAGTGGCAGTGGGGCCGGAGTTCGCGCCACCGTCAGAAGCGGTAGAGCCACGAACAATCGTGTTCGCGTTACTCGCCGCCGTAGTGTCAAACAAGCCCTTAGAGAGCGTCGTGCCACCCGTAGGAACGCCCGTGGTCCTCGAAGTCTTGATCAGCGGCGAAACAGCCGTTAACGCTGCTGTAGTGTCCATCTGAACAGTAATTCGACGTATCCAAACCAGCTTCGTAGCATCGATGTTCTCGATCGTCAGCAGGTTCTGTGTAGTGGCAGCGTTGCCGACTTCACGAAAGCTGGACGCGGAGAAAAAACCTGCCATGCCTTACTCCAACTCTTCGCTTAGGCTCGCTGCCTTACCATCCGGCCCGCGTTCGATGGCAATCTTCCGCTGCCGGGGTTTGGTCATCTCAATGATCTTGGCAGACTGCTTCTCCAGCGCCTTCTCGACCGCCCGACTCTGCTGCTCGAGCATCTTGGCAACCTGCTCAACTACGCCGCCAGTGGTCTCTTGCGCCTTCTGCATCGTCTGCTCGCTGCGTGCCGCCGCTTCCTGCCCGAGTTTTGCCCGCGCGGTCTCAACACCAGCGTTAAGCCTCTCCTGCTCGATTTGGGCGGTCTGGCTAATCTGTTTCTCTGCCATGCTGACTTCCGCTCGCTTGGCGTTCAGCTGCGCTTCCAAGGTCTTCAGATTGGCCTCGGCCTCACGAATCTCGGCGCGCTTCACGTCTAGCTGAGCCGCATCAACCTTCACGTTTGCAGACTCGTCCTTGATGGACTGCTCCAAGGCTTTGAGTTCTTCTTCCTTCGACTGAAGCTGCTGCGCGGCCTGCTGCAACGCCTCTTGCTGCTGCTGTACCTGCTGCTGCAACTCCGGCGGGATCTGCTGAGCCTTCCCGAGCTTCTCCAGCACCCGGCGCTTTGTATCCGACCGAAGCGAGCTCGCCTCGAGCAGCACGTCGAAGGGAACCTCAGGACGCACCTTGGCGATCTCCAGAAGTCCCGCGAACTGCTCTTGCTGGATGTTCACGACATCCATCGAACGGTCGATAATGATGTCAACGTCCATCTCGGAGACGGCATTGCGCCTCCGCTGCCGGCCCGTTTCTGGATCGATCATCGGCGCCATCGCATTCGGATCGGCCGCGATCTCCTGCACCATCGCGATCTTCTGCTCTTCAGGGATTCGCTGGCGCTTCAACTGCTGCGCCATGTAATCCCCTTGCATCATGGGCTGATTGAGCGGAACGAATCGAAGCTTCTGCTCGTCGTCCGTCACCCTCACCCACGTCTCAGCCGTCCAGAACTGCCGCACACGGCACCATGCCTGCCGGTACATGCGTAGCTCCCAAGAATCGAGCGCGTCGAATAGCGGGCTGATCGGCAGCGTTCCTGCGTTCTGATCAAGCTGCTTCGCACGACCTGAAAGGTCGCCAGACTGCCCTTGAAGCGCCGCATTAGGGCCGGTCTGAGACAGCGCCACTTCGGTCTGCTGCATCAGTCGCCATTGCCCCTCAGCCTCTGCCAGATTGTCCTCGATGCGGAACTTGGCCGTATCTCCGCCGACCTCGATCACGCCATCGGGCTTGTGGATCTCGGCTCTCAGAGCCGCTATATCGTCCACCGTGCCTTTCTCGAGAATCACCCGCTTCGCATTGAGCAGGTGCAGCATCTTGCTGCGGCGCTTGTTGTGCTCGTCCTGAAGGTCTAGGTAGCGAGGCACAGCCCCATAGGGGTTGCCATCAGCATCCCGATACAAAGCTTGCAGTTCGATCGCGCAATCGGGCTCGCCGTCCTCGTTCTTGTACGGAGACTTCCGGACCTTCTCGAGCCACCCGCCCTTGCACCACTTGCCGAACATCCACACGCCGTCTTTGAGGAAGTACGTCTCAAAGACCTGCACGCGCTTTCTGCCGCGAGTGGTCAGGATGTAGCGGGGCTTGTCGTCGTGCGTGCTGTCAGGACCGGAAGCTGATTCTTGCGACCAGCTTGAATCTAGGTGCTCCCAGGCTTCAGGGTCGGCCTGCTTGTTCGTCTTGGGGTTGAACAGCCGCTTAGCCTGTTCCTCGTCCATCCAAGTGAACAGGCCCGCATAGGTCTTGTCGCTGAAGTCGTCTTTCAGCGAGTGCACGTCGTAATAGAGCCGATCCCATCGGATGTGCTCCATCACGACTTTCGGCACGTTCCCGACCTTGCGCTTCGGGTCGATGATGACCTGTCCAGCACAAAGCCCTTCGACAATGAGGTTGTCGGCGGCGGGCTTCCTAACCGTTCGGTTGAAGTCCGAGCTGTCCGCGATGTACCGCAGAGCGTCTGTCGCGGCCTCGGCGGAATCCTCGTCCTCGGGATTGCGCGGGAACGCTCGCGGGTCGGAGCGTTGCTGTTTTTCAATGCCGAGCAGCGTGTCGCACTTATCCTGAATCTTGTTGTCGGTGATGATCGGCTGCTTGCGCCGCTTCAGGACTTGCTTATCAGCCTCGGTCCACTGCTCGCCGTTCCGATAACGACGGCACTTCTCCGCGTTCGCGCGCGACGTAAGCGTGGCGTCAACGTATTCCTCGAACTGCTGCATGACGAGTTCATGGTCCTCGTCCCGCAGCTCGGCTTTGCTCTCTACGCTGCTCGCCATGATTCCTCGTCTCTAACGCGGTCGTACCCGTCCACCGGCTTCTGCTGCGCCTGCGGCTTGTTCAGCAGCGCGGGGTGCGCCTGGTCAATCGCCATGCCCATGAGCGCGGCCATGTCGACCGCGTCATCCTTGGAGCCTGCCGGGAACTGTAGGAACTGGTTCAATACGTGATGGCCGTACTCGGTGTCGGCGATCTTCACTCGCCCCATCGCCGCCATCGCCTGCAAGGGTCTAGCCATCGTCGGCTTGTCGTGCCCTCTCACCAGCCACTCGAGCCGCGCGTACTGCTTGCGATCGAGCATCCGGCGACGCAGGAAAGGTTCTACAGAACGCCGGATCTGCCCCGACTCACCGAAGAAACACAGCGGCTTGTGGCGCTCGAATTGATCCACTAGCCGCTCGATCCACACGTCTGCGCTTGTCTGCCCTCGCCAGCCGTCTACAGCGAGGTAGAGCGTGTCGTTTAGGTAGCGATGCGTCCCGAGCTCGGTGAAGTCGCCATCACCCTCAGTGACCGCAAAGTCACCCGTCGTGTACGCGTGGCCCTTCTCGATCTTCGCGGGGTCGAAGAACTCGAACCACTCGCGACGAAAGAACGTGCCCTCGTCAGGGGTCGGGTTCTGTAAATACAGCGCCGACCACTTCCGAGGACCGCTGATGTTCTTGATTCGCTCGAGCGCCTTTCGGTCGTACCGCTCAACCCAGGGCGGATCGTCCAACAACGCCGGGAGTTCAACGATCTCCCACTTGTCCGGCCCGCCCGCTCGCTGCTGGTCGATAAGCCTGCCCGCTAGGTCGTCCTCGTGCATTCGATGCTGAATGACGATGATCGAACCGCCCGGCCGAATGCGGTTGTAGAACGTGCCCGTGTACCAGTCCCACGCCTTATCGCGCGAGAGCTGGCTTTGCGCGTCCTCCCATGTGGCGAAAGGATCGTCGATGATCCCAAGCTCACCACCGCGACCCATAAGGGCACCGCCCATGCCGACCGCGTAATACCCGCCGCCCTGCGTGGTGTTCCATCGGCCTTTAGCCTGGCTATCCTCGGCTAGAGTCGTAGCAGGAAACAGCGCGCGGTACTCGCTCGAAGCGATGCAATTGCGCGTTTCGCGGCCAAACTCTTCGGCTAGCTGCGCGGTAGCGCTCGCCGAGATAACGTCTGTGGTCGGCTTATGGCCTAGCACGTAAGCCGGCGCACGCTTCGATCCCACCGAGCTCTTGCCGTGCTGCGGCGGGCACAACAACATCAGCCGGTCAATCTCACCCCGAAATACGCGATCGAACTGCTCGCAAATCGCCCGGTGAATCTTTCCGGCGCGCCAGTTCGGCGTCGTGTACTCAGTGAAGCTCTGGAGAGACCGGCGCGCTTGGAGCCTCGCCTTCTTCTCTTCCAGCAGCTCGAGCAGCGGCAATGAGTTCGTCAAGTTCTTGTTCGGTTAGGTCTGCGGCCGTCGTCACACGCTCAACACGCATGTCAACGTCTTTGGGACAGTATTTCGACGCCATGTCCATAAAACGCATGGGGTCTTTCTTGAACTCGTCAGCCAGAATTTGGCTTATGAGCCGCCCTTCCTTCTCGACCGTCTCAAACGCCCCTAGGATCGCGGTGCGGACGCGCTGCACGATCTCAGGGCCGTTCTTCACCTTCTTGCCCGTGGCTTTGTAGTTCGCCATTAGGTCGTACCCGCCAGGTTCACCAACTGGTACTCGAAGATCTCGCGCCACGCCTGGCCATCCGTTCCAGTGGCCTCCACAGTCACCTGGCGCCGCTCCACGTCCTGACCGCTGTTGAGCATGGAGTTCTGCTCCGCAGTGACGATGATCTCCGATGACGTACCGGATGGAGTCACGTCGGTCCAGGTCAGAATCTCGTTCCCAGGCAAGCCGTCCGTCACGTCATCAATCCGATAGCGGATCGCGTCAGGCGTAACGGCGGCTCCCGTCTTCGAGTAGTAGTACGCCGTCACGTACGCGGCGCTCTCCTCGTTGACGTTCTTGTGGGCGCGGATCATTACGCGGCAGCGACCGTAACCGTCGCGGTGAGCTGCCAGGACTGCGCGCTCGTCTTGGTGCCAAGGCTCTCCACCTTGCGCGAAAACATCGTGCCGCTCGAGCTCGCGTTGAACACGCCCCACTCGTTCCAGGCAAAGTTCGCCTGCGCCGTCGAGAACAGCGACCGGAACGTCAGCGCGCCGCTGGAACGCTGCGGGTACGTCGCCTCCATCGCCTTGCGGAGCTTGTTGCTCGCGGCCTGTAGGTCGGTATGGGCGGCCGAGAAGGCCGTCGAGCTGTCACCCACGCCCAGATGCGCGTTGCTGTTGTTCAGGAACGTCGCCGAATCGTTCATGAGGCACTGAGCGGCCAGAATGGCGCCCGCGTTCGTGATGGCCATGTCAAAACTCTCCTTCTATTGTCTCTAACAGGTTCTCCGGCGACTGTGTGTCACCGGCAAACTTCTCGAGCTTCCAGTTCACCTTGAGCTTCAAGCTCCCGGGATCGTTGCCGAACGTCGCCGGCTCTACGGTTCCGCCCACCTTCAGCGCCTCGTTCTGCTCGTGCGCGTGCTCAGCGGTGGCGTACAAGCCCACCACGTTCCCATCCTTCAGCAGAGCGAACATCAGCGCAGCTTGAATCTGATTCGCGGGGCCTTGAGCACCATCGCTATGCGCCCAATACCCTCAACAACATCAACAGAGGCGGAATCGGTGATCGAGATGGACGCTGTATCGGTGCGCGCGAACTCCGCAGCGCCCGCGTAAACGTCGACGATCACGATCTCAGACACGCTGAGCGATGCGGTATCCGTCCGGTCTAGCGCCTCGGTGGATACGTCCACCGCGCCAGAGTCCGAAACCGACAGACTCGTCGTGTCAGTGACGTCGATCGAGACATCGAGCGCCACCGATTCAGTGACACTGAGACTCGCCGTGTCCGAAACAACGTTGTCGACCGTGCCCGATTGCTCGATGGCAACCGTCTCAGAGGTCGAAACCAGCGCACTCTCAACGACGTTGATGTCGTTGAACGTCAGTACCGACTCGGTTACAGACAGCCCTGCGGTGTCCGTCGTCTCGATGTACTGCTCGTCTACCGGATCTTCTAGGGCAGATATGAGCGCGTCATCACTGACGGCTAGATCAAACTGCGCGGCGAAGGACTTTGTGAAGTCGCCGTAACGAGGCCCAGGAGTCGCAGTTAACGCGAGGTCGGTGTATTCCTGCGGCCCCGAACCAGTGCTGACCGAGCTCGACTCAGAGACCGATAGGGAGGCGGTATCGCTCGCGGTCTTTACAGCCGCGTCTGCCTCGTTCCATGCCGGATACCCGGCTGGCGTGGCAATGAGCGATAGGGCGGTAATCGCCCCCGCAAGTGACGCCATTAGACGATAACGAACGTGTCGTTATTGGCCGGCGCGTCGGTCATCGCCGTGACCGTGAAGTGACCACGCCCACCCGTCAGGGAGTAATCCTCGATGCGCGTCGCCTGATTGAGCAGCGCAC
>JACCDG011244809.1_pt1 | contig 19081 bp, 20 predicted proteins | sample 7442471 | NCBI WGS metagenome assembly JACCDG01 (sample SAMN15323444, study PRJNA562643) | freshwater metagenome | isolation source: river surface water | place: USA:Blue River Watershed | collected 2017-08-17 | reverse complement strand
GTCCTCTCACACTTTTACAGGCTAATAACGTGCTTTCAGCAGCAAATATCACCATGCAGTTCGGGGCGAAGCCCTTATTTGAAAACATTTCAGTCAAATTTGGTGGCGGTAATCGCTATGGTTTGATCGGTGCGAATGGTTGTGGCAAGTCCACATTCATGAAAATCCTTGGTTCAGATTTAGAGCCTTCAGCCGGTAACGTTTCTTTAGAGCCAAACATCCGTTTGGGTAAATTGCGCCAAGATCAATTTGCTTATGAAGATAAGCGTGTGTTGGATGTGGTGATGATGGGTCATGAAGACATGTGGAACGCAGCAGCTGAGCGTGATGCGCTTTATGCAAATCCAGATGCCACAGATGAAGATTACATGCGTGCCGCAGAACTAGAGACCAAGTTTGCTGAGTACGGTGGTTACACAGCAGAAGCCAGAGCAGGGGAGTTGCTTTTAGGTATCGGTATTCCGACTGAGCAACACAATGGCCCGATGAGTGAAGTGGCTCCTGGTTGGAAGTTACGTGTACTTTTAGCCCAAGCCTTGTTCTCTGATCCAGATGTGTTGTTGCTCGATGAGCCAACCAACAACTTGGACATTCACTCGATTCATTGGTTAGAAGATATTCTGAACGCCAGAAACAGCACGATGATCATCATTTCTCACGATCGTCACTTTTTGAATGCTGTTTGCTCACACATGGCCGACATGGACTTCGGTACATTGACCGTCTATCCAGGTAACTACGATTCATACATGTTGGCTTCGATGCAAGCCAGAAGCCAACAGTTGGCAAACAATGCCAAGGCCAAAGAAAAGATTGAGGAGCTTCAGGCCTTTGTGCGCCGATTCTCTGCGAATGCTTCTAAAGCACGTCAAGCGACTTCTCGCCAACGTCAGTTAGAGAAGATTGAAGTAGCTGAAATCAAACCATCTTCTCGTCAAAATCCATTCATTCGTTTTGAATTTGATAAGAAATTGCACAACATCGTTGTGGAATGTGATGCTTTGAGCAAGACCTATGAGCGCAACATCTTCAAGAACTTCAAATTGATGATTCGCCCTGGTGAAAAAATTGCCATCATTGGTGAAAACGGTGCGGGTAAAACAACATTGTTGAAGTCAATTTTGAGTGAAAAGTTTGGTGGTATCTCAGTTGATGCTGGCACTGTGAAGTGGTCTGAGAATGCTGATGTAGGTTACATGCCTCAAGATACCAGCGAGTGCTTCCCAGAAGACATGACTTTGTTGGAATGGATGGGGCAGTGGGGTAAGCCAGGTGATGATGATCAAATCATCAGAGGCACATTAGGTCGCTTGCTGTTCTCAGGCAATGATATTGGTAAGTCAGTGCGCGTGATTTCTGGTGGTGAAAAAGGTCGCATGATCTGGGGCAAACTCATGCTTCAGAAGCACAACATCTTAGCGATGGATGAGCCTACCAATCACATGGACATGGAGTCTATCGAGAGCTTGCAAACATCTTTAGAAAAATACGATGGCACAGTGATCTTTGTTTCCCATGACCGTGAATTCATCACAGGTTTGGCAACAAGAATTTTAGAAATCAGAACAGATGGAACGGTGGCAGACTTTGAGGGCTCTTATGAAGAGTACTTGGCGAGCCAATCAATCGAAGGTTAATCTTTTCTGACGAAGCGCATGGCAGTGGCTTCATGAGTGATGCGGGTCCAAGTGGCCTGCTTTTCTTCTGGAGTCATGAAAACCCAGTTACAAACTTCAAGAGCAGTTCTTCCGCAACCTTGGCAGACTTCATCAAACAAGGTAGAGCAAATGCCGATGCAAGGCGAATCCAGATTATCTGGATTGATGGCTAAGGGTGCAGCAGGGCTTGAATCAGGATTGTTTGAGTTTGTCATTGGGTTTTACATTTAGCTGCCGTATTTATAACGCTTGGCATTGAAGAGTTTCATTTCCTCTTGTCCAAGCACCAGTTTTAGGAATAAAACTGATAGCAGATAGTTCGGCTTTACCTGAGCAGTTTAGATCAAAATAACTGATAGGACCTAAACTGCCACAGAAGTTGTAGTTCAGTTGATTCACCTTCATCGATGAACCTTCTAAAATCATCGTGAGAGGTTTTTCATCCGAATTGCTGAGATCTTTTTTGCAGTGCCAAGTAACGTAATCATTTCTATCGCAGGCTGTGATGGCCAGCGATACAAGCAGATAAATAGATAATTTTTTTAAAAACATGTCCACGAATATAGCTCAATCTCATACAACCCGTGAATCTTGGCTTCAAGCAGCCGTTCATTCCCTAGAACCGATTTTTTCAAAAGCTGGTTTTGCTATTCCGCCAGTCAAGGTGTCTTGTGGTTGGCCAGCTTCTAGTAGCCCAAGAACAACGCTTGGTCAGTGTTGGCCAAAAGAGCGCTCAGGTGACATGGTCAATGAGATTTTTGTTTCTCCAAAGCTAGAAGATCCTGTCGAGGTTCTTGATACCTTGGTTCATGAGCTATGTCATGCTGTAGATGATTGTCACAGTGGTCACGGTGAAGACTTCAAAGAAATCGCTCATTGCGTGGGTCTTGAAGGTCCAGCAAGAAGTGCGCATGCTACTGAAGAATTAACAGTGCGCTTGATGATGATTGCAGAAAGACTAGGGCAGTATCCACACAAAGCCATCGTCTTCCCACCGCCAAGAGTAAACAATACACAGAAGGCCAAAGCCAAATGCGGGCAGTGTGGTTATGAAGTGAGTTTACTTAAGAAGTGGGCCAGCATGGGTGCGCCAATATGCCCTAAAGACAATATTCGAATGGAAGAAGTTGTCACAGACTTGATCTCTGAAACCCCAGAAGAAGAGTTTGCTCGCAAAGAGAAAGAAAAAGAGATCAAGCGCGCCGTTTGCTAGTGCAAACCAGCCAGTAGATTAGCGCTGGATTAATTCAATCTTGTAGCCATCGGGGTCTTGAACAAAGGCAATCAAAGTATTGCCACCTTTGACCGGTCCAGCTTCACGAGTGACATTACCGCCAGCGACTTTGATGTCTTCACAGGTTTTATAGATATCTTTCACGCCAATCGCAATATGGCCATAGGCAGTGCCCATCTCATAATTGCTAACACCGTGGTTATAGGTCAGTTCTATTTCAGCCTGTCCTGAGATATTGCCTTGTTCATAGCCTACAAAAGCCAATGAATAATCCATGCCAGGGCGCTCTGTTGTTCTTAACAAGTTCATGCCCATCACTTCGGTATAGAACTTGATGGATCGTTGTAGGTCGCCAACTCGAAGCATGGTGTGTAGTAATTGCATTGTTAATCTTTCTTTGGTTTTGATGCTTGTTTCTTATATTTAAAAGTCGTATTTAAATATACCAGCGCAAGGCAGGCGCTAAACCTCTTTGGAGCCAAACAATGGCATTTTGCTCAAAATGACGGGCTAATTGATTCGCATCACCAAGTTCAAGTCCCACCACTAATAGGCTCTTTTCCGTCCAAGCGCCCTTTGGATCTCCGCCTTGTCCAAAGTAATAGGGTAGTTGCTTTTTCTGGATGAGTGTTTCTAGCTCTTTCATCCGTGCCTCATTGTCTTTTTCATCAATGCGCCGCCCGTTTGGATTACTCGCCGTGATGAAACATGCAGTTGACCTTTCATGCTTGGTCAATAGTTCTTCTATTTGTTGATTGGATTCATTGATCCTAAAACCCAGCTCAATATCCTGGCCTGACACACTTGGTACTAGGACTGAGTAGTGGGCTTTTTGGTAGATTTCTTGGAAATTCATCTTTTTTACTTAGACCAATATATCCTATTTAACATAATAATGATTATGCGAATAAATGATCAATCTACTCGATCACTTAATTTGAGACTTGAATGGCTTCTTATAGAGTTTTAGCCATCTTGATTTAAGCCCCTCGGCAATCTCAGTCTGGTTATGTTGTTCTGCAAAATCAATCGCTGTCATCTTCACGTTATTCATCTTGGATAAATCTGCGTCACGATCAAGCAATAACTTCACTACTTCAATATAACCGCCACGAGCAGCCATCATCAATGCCGTCGTTCTGTTTGGGCTTTCTGGATCTACATAAGCGTTCTTATCCAATAAATAAGTCACGATCTTTAAATGACCATTGGTCGCTGCATAATGCAACGCTGACCAACCAGGCTTATTGATCTCAACTTGGCGTTTTTCGACCAAATAACGGACTAGTTCCTCTGAACCAGTAAAAGCAGCCAGCATCACCGGTGTTTCACCAGCCAAATTGGGTCTTTCTAGGTCAATTGAAGGCGTATCAATCAGTAATTTGGCAACATCCAATGACTTTTCAGTGATGGCAATGGTCAACGCTGAATTGCCTTTGTCATCCATGGCATTTGGGCTCATGCCACTGGACAAGGCTTTTTTGACTGATTTGGCATCATTGAACTTCACATCACGCAAAAAGCTGTCTACTTGATATTGCTGCGCTTGCGGCAATGTAGCCCCAGGCGTTTGAGCATTAGCCAATGTACAGGATAATGAAATTAACGATATAAAACAATATGTTGCAATATTTTTATACATTCAGGTTTAACTTTAAGTTTGGTTCAATCTGTTTGTTGAAGCCATTAAATAGGGGCTTTAAAGAGAGTTTTGAAGTTATGGGTGGTGACTTTTGCAAGCTCTTCCACAGAGACGCCCTTCAAATCTGCCACAAATTGGCCCACATGAGAGACCCAGGCCGGCTCATTAGTTTTACCTCTGTGAGGTATCGGAGCCAAATAAGGAGAATCTGTTTCGATCAAGATTCTCTCTAAAGGAACTTGTTTGCATGTTTCTTGAAGATCTTTGGCGCTCTTAAATGTGACAATTCCAGAGAATGAGATGTAAAAACCAAGCTCCATGGCTGCTTGTGCAACCTCCCAGCTCTCGGTAAAACAATGCATCACCCCTGCTACTTTGCTAGCACCCTCTTCTTTTAGAATCTTGATGGTGTCTTCAGAGGCAGAGCGTGTGTGAATGATCAAAGGTTTATTGACCTTCAAAGCAGCTCTTATATGCGTGCGAAAGCGCTCTCTTTGCCATTCCATCTCTTCATAAGTTTTGTCGCCCATGCGATAGTAATCGAGACCGGTTTCACCAATGGCCAAGATCTTAGGGTGTTGAGCCAATTCAACCAATTGCTCTACTGTGGGTTCTGGAGTGTCTTCGTAATCTGGATGGGTGCCAACCGTGGCAAACAAATGATCATGGGCTTCGGCCAAAGCCAAGACATTCGGAAAGTCAGGCATGTCCACCGAGATGCACAAAGCATTTTGAACTTTGGCTTCTTTCATGCGCGCCAAAATACCCGGCAAGTTTTCAGTGAACTCCGGGAAGTCTAAGTGGCAATGAGAATCAACGAACATATAGTGAGAACTTCAAATTAATCTTTAAATATTTCTTGATAACGAATCAAGAGAGCTTCTATTTGAACCCGATTCGCCAAAGCATGCAGCTCATGGCGTCTGGCATTCAACAAGATCTTCCAATAATCCGATAGCTTATGACTTCTAGCGCTTTTAGAACATTGTTCTAGGGATGATCTCCTAGATGGGTAATAACGTATCTGCCCAGCATTTTGCTGACTCATTAAATCAGCCGTCCAGCGCTCTAAGGTGACCAAGAGTTCAGACATCGGAGCTTTGTGTATCGCTTCAGCTGTTTGTAGCCAGTTGATTTGAGAACCCTCGCCCAAGGCTTTGAGCAGTGGCTCGGCAATATCTTGAGCTGACTCCTCTGTTCCAGATAAACCCAATAAGCGATCTCTGGCGTCCATGACCGCGCCACCCGCCTCACTCAATACTTTTTCAATCTCAGCTTGGCTGGCTTTGATGCCTACAGCCGCCAACTGTGTTGCTAACCAAGGCAAAGATACTTCAGTCGAAGGTCTTCCTAAAGCCAGTAAGCGACAACGAGAACGAATCGTTGGCATGATCCGATCCAAACGATCACTGACCAAGATGAACAAGGTGCTCTCAGGCGGCTCCTCGAGAGTCTTTAACAATGTATTGGCTGAAACAGAATTCAATGTTTCAACAGGGTTGATTAAGACCACCCTTTGTACGCCTCGATGCGGTGATGTTGTAATGCCGTCCAAAGCTTCGCGGATTTGTTCCACTTTGATCACTGAGCTGGCTTTTTTATCTGCTTTCTCAGAATCCTCTTCAGCCTTTTTCCTGCCTTTTTTGGGCTTTTCATCCAGACCATCGTCCCCTGCCATCTCTTCATGGGGCAATAAATGGGCTTGGCTCTCTGGAACAATGCCCAAAAAGTCAGGGTGATTCCCTGTATCAAACCAATGACAAGCTTCACACTCACAACAAGGCTTTTCAGTTTGTGTGGTTTCGCAGATCAAAGCTTTGGCCAAATGAAGGGCAAAGTCCATCTTTCCAATCCCGGTCTGTCCATGCAAAAGAATGGCATGTGGCATGTTGGTCAGATTCAACTCAGACCATGCTTGCTCAAACCAAGGATGCGGGGATTGCTTCATAGGCAATGTTTATGTGGGGCGTTATAGTTAAAATTAATGATAAATATATCTATATTAATCATATATTTGAAATAGCTTCTTGAAGTATCTTCCAGATAACGTCTTTACTCTGACTGGCATCAATCAAATGAAATCTGGCTGCATCATCTTGGGCTCTGCGCAGGTATTCAAGTCTGACCTTTTCAAAAAAGTCGGTATTCAGTTGTTCAAACTTGTCTGGATCGCGAGCAGCGCTGCGACGAGATTCTGCCGTTTGGCTAGGTAGATCGAATAAGAAAGTCAGGTCTGGTTGCAGAACATAACGCTTCCCTGCCCCGTCACCAGCAACATCGTGAGCCAAACGCATCTGAACCCATACTTCAAGTTCATACAACTTAGCCAAATCCAAACCACGCCCACCGCCTTGGTAGGCAAAACTAGCATCGGTAAAACGATCAGAAATAACAATCTTGCCAGCCGCCAATGCAGGTTCAATCACTGTGGCCAAATGCTCCCTGCGGGCTGCAAACATCAACAAGGCCTCTGTTTCCAAGTGCATGGGATGATGCAAGAGAATCTCTCGCAGCTTCTCACCCAAAGCGGTGCCGCCTGGCTCACGGGTCAGGACAATCTCGTGCTTGGGGTATTTTTTACCCAACTCATCGGCAAATGCCTGGATGTGCGTGCTTTTTCCAGCCCCATCAATGCCCTCAAAGGATATGAATAAGCCTGGCGCATTGTTGGATTGAGTGAAAAGAGACATGGGTAAATAGGGTCTAAATGTTTAAGCGTGAATATAGGTATTTTGGGTGATTACTTTTTTAACTGATACTTTCTAACAGCTTCATTATGCGCTACCAGGGTCTCTGAAAAAGCGCTTCTGCCATCCCCCTTGGAAACAAAGTAAATGGCTTTGGAGCTGCTTGGCTGAGCAGCGACTATTAAAGAGTTTTTACCTGGCATTGCGATTGGGGTGGGCGGCAAACCATAGCGTGTATAAGAATTGTAGGGACCGTCTTTTAATAGGTCTTTTTTCCTGAGGTTGCCATCAAACGATGCACCCATGCCATAAATGATGGTGGGATCAGTCTGCAGCTTCATGCCTATTTTCATGCGGTTATTGAATACGGCTGACACCAAACCGCGATCATCTGGATGGCCAGTCTCTTTTTCGATGATTGAGGCCAACTTCAAAAGATCATAAGGTGACTTGACGGGTGAGCCCTCATGGCGCTTGTTCCAAGCATCATTTAAATGATCCTGCATGGCTCGGTATGCCTTTTGGTAGATTGATGTATCAGTATCGCCAGGCTCATACACATATTTATTGGGGAAAAACAAACCCTCAGGATGAGCTTCTTTGGCCTCAAGCTTACTCAGCAGCTGTTTGCTTGACCATGCCTTGGCTTCCTTTTTTAATTCAGGCTGAGCATCAATGGCTGCTTTGAATTGCGCAAAGGTCCACCCTTCGACCAAAGTCACACTAAGTTTGACGCTATCACCTCTGGCCATTTGAGAAAGGACCGAGGCCAAGCTAGCACCCTTAGGAAAGTCGTAAACGCCGGCCTTCATATTTTTGGCCAAGAAAAAAGACCTGGCCACTAATTGAACTCGCCAAACAGACACATCAAGACCTTGGGCAGCCATTTGATTGGCAACACTGGTCACGTTTGATTTAGGATTGATTTTGACTCTGACAACATCCTGAGTAGTGGCTTGCGAGGCATCTTTAGGAACCGCAGGCGCCATAAAAGCTACATAAGAAATCATGAGCGCAAGGACCAAACCACCTATCAGGGTTAGCTTGAGTAAAAACTTAATAAAATTAGGTATATAAACAAAGTTCATAGAGCTATATGATAAAAGCTTATTGATGAAGACAACTAAAAAACCATAATATGGCGCACACCAGCAATAACAACTCAAATACCTGCTTCACACCACTCAAAGACTGGTCTTGTATCAGTGTGATTGGGTCGGACGCTGTGGATTTTTTACAAAATCAGCTCACCAACAGTGTGAAGTCCATCACGAATACTCCAGCAGCTTCAATCGCAACCCCACACCAACAGAATCGCTTTGCAGGTTACTGCTCTGCCAAGGGTCGTTTGATGGCGAGCTTTTGGATCACTCGTCAAGATACTTCTGTGGGCGGCGCGAATGTTGAAGGCACAGAATCACAGCCCGCTTTCTATTTATTCATCTCAAAAGACTTGGCAGCTACTTTGGCCAAGCGCTTGAGCATGTTTGTCTTGCGCTCCAAGGTCAAGGTACTTGATTTAACAGAATCGATTGATATCTATGGTTACGCTGCAGAAGCGAATGAGCCCAGGGATGATCTAAGCAAAATGGTTGCTATGTCAGGGATCATCACTGCTGAACTACCGGCCGTCAGCATCAATCAAGTACAAACCAAACGATACCTTTTGGCTGTACCGAAAACTCAAGCCATGGGCGATGCTCATGATGCAGCCCTACAAGCTTGGAATTGGTTAGAGATACAAAGCGCCATTCCAAGAATCACCCAAGCAACCTTTGAGCAATTTGTGCCACAAATGATCAATATGGAATCTTTGAAAGGCATTGATTTTCAGAAAGGCTGTTACCCAGGTCAAGAAGTTGTGGCAAGAAGCCAGTACCGCGGCACCATCAAACGTCGCTTGCAGGTGGCTCATCTGAACCATTCTGAAGTCATCTTGCCAGGCGCTGAAATTTTTCACAGCGATGACCCATCTCAACCATGCGGTATGGTTGTTTTGGCAGCGCTTCATCCTTTGGTCAATGACCGCATGGATGTCCAGGTGGAATGCAAATTAGAAGCCCTTCAATCTGGGTCTGTGCACTTAGGCTCAGCAACAGGTCCTGTATTGAGCTTCGCAGCATTGCCCTATCCTTTGATTGAGATTTAAGTTAGAGCAATAGCATGTGCCTAGTTCTGACCTCATGGCAATCACACCCAGCCTACCCTTTGGTGGTTCTAGCAAATCGCGATGAGTTTTATGAGCGAGCCACGGATGCCATGCATTGGTGGCAAGATCATCCACATATTTTGGCTGGGCGAGATCTTGCTGATGTCAAAGGACAAGCTGGCACATGGATGGGCTTCAGTAAAACGGGACGATTTGCAGCTCTCACGAATGTTCGAGCTCCCAGTGAAAAAAATCCCGATACTCCAACCCGCGGAGAAATCACCGCCAGCTTTTTAAAAAGTGATCAAGCCCCAGCCCAGTTCATAACATCTCAAGGTCCAAGCTTTGCTCGTTATAACGGCTTCAATTTACTGGCGACTGATCTTTCAAAAGAAACCCCCTCTTTGGTTTGGTTCAGCAACCGAGTACAAATGGGCCAATCTCTGCGCCCCAGAAAAACCATGAATCCTCAAGCATTGACGCCTGGCATTTATGGTTTATCCAATGGCATGCTCGATACACCTTGGCCAAAAGTTCAACACCGCGTGGGTGCATTTGCTCAATTACTGGCAATGGATACAGGGCAATTTAAACGCGCTGAACACTATTTGCGCATGATGGAAGACATGACTCAAGCTCAGGATGAGTATTTGCCTCAAACCGGAGTTTCTTATGAATGGGAAAAAGTTCTGTCTTCAGCCTTCATCAGAACCCCTAACTACGGCACGCGATCGAGTTCATTGATTCGGGTGCGCAAAGATGGTCACTTTGAAGTGATAGAAAAGCGTTTTGACGCTGATAAAGAAATAGGCACTCAACAATTTGAGGGGCAATTAGAGAACTTTAAACAAGCCAGTTCTTTTTAAATTATTTACCTTATTTATCTTTCCTACTTGGTAATTCTTTAAAGTACTTGAAGGTCGCACTGCCCATGCAGCAAATACGATTACGTTCATCGTAGAGCTTGGCCTCCACAAACGCCATGGTAGGTGTTGCGTGAACTGTTTTGGCAGCCACTCTCACAATGCCCTGAGCGGCTTGCATGAAATTAGCCTTCAATTCGATGGTAACCACGCCGCGACCAGCCTCATCAGAAGCTCTGGCAGCGACAGCCATGCCCACATCCATCAAGGTCAATAGAACCCCACCGTGAGGGACTTCCCAACTGTTGTGATGCTCAGGCTTTAAGGACAGAAGCACTTCGCCCTCGCCCAATTCGGCTCGCAGACAGCGCACACCCAGTAGTTTTAAGAAGGGAACATCCAGTTCCACACCGAGTTCTTTGAGTTGTTTTTGATCCATAGCCATATATTAATCGGGGTTATCAAGGGCTTACAGATCTTTTCTGCAAATATTTCAAAAGCTACCTAGAATGAGGCATTAGAAAAAATAACAATTATGCCCCTTCATCTACCTGCCAGTGACTCGCTAGCCCTGGTTCAAAACCTCCAACCGACACCTATCCCAGACCCATATTGGGTCGGTTTTTCTGAGAGTGTTGCCAAGGATCTTGCCATACCTACCCAAAGTGGCTTGCCAAAGGATCCAACTTGGCTTCAAGTTTTGGCTGGTAACCAGACACACGTTGGCCAGCATGCCTTTAATCCTTATGCCACTGCCTACAGCGGTCATCAGTTTGGAGTATGGGCTGGTCAATTGGGCGATGGTCGCGCGATTTACTTAGGCGATGTAAATGGCCAAGAGCTTCAGTTAAAAGGAGCTGGCAAAACAGCTTATTCAAGAATGGGCGATGGTCGAGCTGTCTTGCGCTCATCAATCCGTGAGTTTTTATGCAGTGAAGCCATGCATGCTTTGGGCGTGCCAACATCACGAGCCCTAGCCGTGGTTGGTTCAGACATGCCCGTGTTTCGTGAAACCAGAGAAACCGCGGCGGTTTGTGCTCGAGTAGCCCCTAGCTTTTTGCGCATTGGCCACATTGAACACTACGGCCAGAATCACATGCATGAAGAGTTGCGTCTGACCCTCAATTATTTAATTGAGCATCACTACCCTGATTGCGCGAACAGTCCCACACCTTACTTGAGCTTGCTGGAGCAGATAGCTTTGCGCACAGCTCGCATGGTTGCTCAATGGCAATCTTTGGGCTTTTGTCATGGGGTTCTCAATACGGATAACACCAGTTTGTTGGGTCTGACCTTGGACTATGGCCCCTTTGGATTTTTAGATACTTTTCAGATAGATCACATTTGCAATCATTCAGATCACGGTGGTCGCTATGCCTATCACCGCCAAGCTGAAGTCTTGCATTGGAATTTGTATTGTTTGGCCAGCGCCATGCTCGAAGCTCTACAAGAAGAGTTGCAGTCAGCATCGGGTCTAGACCAAGAAGCAGCCATCAACAAGATCAAAGACACCCTGGATCGTTACAACCGTGAGTACGCTGCCCATTGGCAAAGCTTGTTCAGACAAAAGTTGGGTCTAAGTATTCAAGATACCCAAGATGTGGCTTTGCTCGAAGAGCTCTTACAAGGGCTGCATCACAATCAACTCGATTACACCCTGTTCTTTAGACATCTTTCTGAAGGTCAAGATGTACCAAAATCATTAGAGACTTGGGATAAGAAATACCAAGAACGCTTGAGCCTTGAAAAGCACTCCAAAGATCAACGCTTAGAACAAATGTGCCGCATCAACCCCAAGTATGTTTTACGCAATCATTTGGCGCAAAACGCGATTGAATTGGCACAAAAGAAAGATTTCTCTGAAGTGGCGCGTTTATTGAAGATTCTAGAGAACCCCTATGAATCTCAAGTAGTGTCTGAAGACTATGCCATGGGTCCTCCTCCTGAATTAGCCCATGTGGCCATCAGTTGTTCTTCTTAAGATCTTTCCCCGTTTTCCGCACATTACTTCTCTAACAATCACTCGTACAATCAAGCCATGAAGAAAACTGATCAAGAGTATCAAGCCACACTCAGTGATATTGAGTACCGCGTCACACGCCAAGCAGCCACTGAGCACCCTTTCAGTGGCCGTTACTGGGATCATTGGGAATCTGGGAAGTATGAGTGTGTGTGCTGTGGCACTCCTTTGTTCGCCTCAGATACCAAATTTGATGCTGGCTGCGGCTGGCCCAGTTACTTTCAGCCTCTAGAAGCTGAGGTGATTACTGAGCACAAGGACATGACGCATGGCATGATCCGCACTGAAGTGCGTTGTAAAAACTGTGATGCTCATTTAGGCCATGTATTTGAGGACGGTCCTGCCCCAACAGGTTTAAGGTACTGCATCAACTCAGCTTCGTTAAAATTCAAGGATGAGGCTTGATCAGGGTTTTCTGACTCGTTGCACCTTTAGAAATGATTCTTAGAATTAATAGTTAAAAAGTGATTTATGAAATTTTTATTTGATTTACTGCCGGTTATTTTGTTTTTCGTTGCATTCAAGATGGCGGACATCTATGTCGCCACTGCTGTGGCCATCATCGCCACGATTGCTCAAATTGGCTGGTTAGGTTTGAAATACCGCAAAGTTGAACCCATGCAATGGGCCAGTTTGGGTCTGATTGTGGTGTTTGGTGGTTTGACCATTGGTTTGCATGACAAGACCTTCATTCAATGGAAGCCGACCATTTTGTATTGGTTGTTTGCGGTGGGTCTATGGGCCAGCGTTACCTTCTGGAATAAAAATCTGATTCAGATGGCCATGGGCAAACAAATACGTTTTAAGCCTGAAGCAGAGCAACAACTCTGGCCTCAATTGAATGTGGCTTGGAGTTTGTTCTTTTTGTTCATGGGTTTACTGAACTTGTATGTGGCTTATCAATTTGACGAAGACACTTGGGTGAACTTTAAGTTATTCGGTGGCATGGGTCTTTTGTTTGCCTTTGTGGTTGCTCAAGGCTTTTGGTTGAATAAGTTCATTGATCAAGAGGAAGCCTGATGAGCACTTCTATCTCTAATGCACGTATGGAGAAATACGAGCTTGCTCTCAAGCAAGCCTTACCGATTGATTCGTTAAAGATTGAAGATGAAAGCCATTTACACGCAGGTCATGTGGGTGCTCAAGGGGGCGCTGGACATTACCGCATCTTCATCAAGACCCCTGCTTTCAATGGTTTGACCCGGGTGCAGCAACATCGCCTCGTGTATGATGCTTTATCGGCTTGGATGCCAGATGAGATCCATGCTTTAGCGATTGTGATTCAGTAGTTTTGTAGTAGTTTTGCAGAATTTATGCAGTAATTCATTGGCTTTTTTAACTTATTCAGAATATCTAAAACATCATGAAGAAATTACTTCCAACTTTGGCCCTTTCAATGGCTGCCACCATGACCATCACAGGTACATTGACCACCCCTGCTTTTGCACAAAATGCGGCTGTTGTGAATGGCAAAGCCATTCCAAAAGCAAAGTTAGATAAATTGATTGCCAATTCTGGCCAAGGAACCAATCCAGAGTTGCGTGAGCGTGCCCGCGATATGTTGATCACCCGTGAGTTGATCAATCAAGAAGCCATCAAACGCGGTTTGTTGACCAATGACAACATCCAAGAACAATTAGAACAAGCTCGCTTGAACATCTTGGTGGGTGCGGTATTTGAAGATTACATCGCACGTGATGGCGTATCTGATGCTGAACTCAAAGCTTCTTATGATCAGATCAAGACCCAATTTGAAGGTACTGAATACAGAGTCCGTCATATTTTGGTTGAAAAAGAAGCTGATGCTAAAGCCTTGATCGCAAAAATCAAAGCCGGTGAAAAGTTTGAAGATTTGGCCAAAGCCAGTTCTAAAGATCCTGGTTCTGCTGCGAATGGTGGTGACTTGGATTGGATGACGCCACAAGCATTGGTGCCAGAGTTTTCTAAAGCGATGGTGGCTTTACAAAAAGGCCAAATGACTGATAAGCCTGTGAAGTCACAATTTGGTTTCCATGTGATCCGTGTCGATGATGTGCGTCAAGCCAAAGTTCCTGACTTGGCTGAATTAAAGCCTCAGTTGATTCAGATGATGAGTCAAGATCAAAACTGGCAACGTACCAAGTTTGATGAAATGCTCAAGAATCTAAAAGCTAAGGCAAAGATTCGATAAGCACTTAGTTGTTTAGTTAAAGCCCCACTACCGTAACAAAAAAGTACAAAGCCATCTTTTTAAAATAAGATGGCTTTTTTACTTGAATCATTTGAAAGAAGTTTGCCATGAGCTTGCACCGTCAATTACAAGAATTAGCTGCCAATAAAAAAAGTATCAAAGTCGGTTTGATTGGTGCCGGTAAATTTGGTTCAATGTATTTGTCACAGATACCAACAACACCAGGTGTGCAGTTGGTAGGCATTGCTGATTTATCTCCTGCGGGTGTTAAGAAGAATCTTGAGCGTGTGGGTTGGAAGGATGAACAATCCAACGCAAGATCTTTAGATGACGCAATCAAAACAGGCCAAACTCATATTTCTGAAGACTGGCAAGCTTTGGTTTCTCATCCAGCCATTGATGTGATTGTGGAATGTACAGGTCATCCGATTGCTGCAGTTGATCATTGCCTATTAGCCTTTGCTAACGGTAAGCATGTCGTGAACGTGACTGTTGAAGCCGATGCATTTTGTGGTCCTTTATTGGCCCAGAAAGCCAAAGAAGCTGAGGTTATTTATTCATTAGCATTTGGTGATCAACCTGCCTTAATCTGTGACTTGGTGGATTGGGCTAGAACCTGTGGCTTTCCAGTGGTGGCTGCTGGTCGTGGGCATAAATGGTTGCCGCATTTCTCAGAATCTACTCCCGAAACTGTTTGGGGGAATTATGGTTTAACACCTGAACAAGCAAGTCGTGGTGGACTCAATCCAAAGATGTTCAATAGTTTCCTGGATGGCTCTAAGCCATCGATTGAAAGCACGGCTGTGGCCAATGCCACGGGACTATCAGTGCCCAGCAATGGTTTGCTCTACCCACCAGCGAGTATTGAAGATATTCCATTTGTGACACGTCCAATTTCTGAAGGTGGAGTGCTTGAGAAAAAAGGCATGGTCGAAGTAATCTCTTCATTGGAAGCCAATGGCAGAAAGATTCCGTATGACATCCGCATGGGTGTTTGGGTCACTGTTGAAGCAGAAACCGATTACATCAAGAATTGCTTTGAAGAGTACAACGCCCACACTGATCCTAGTGGCAGGTACTTTACTTTGTATAAGCGTTGGCATTTGATTGGTTTGGAAGTCGGTATGTCAGTGGCCAGCGTTGCCTTGCGTAAAGAAGCGACTGGTGTGGCTCATTGTTGGAATGCCGATGTGGTCGCTACCGCTAAACGTGATCTCAAACCTGGTGAACTCTTGGATGGTGAAGGTGGTTACACCGTTTGGGGTAAGCTTTTACCAGCAACTAAGTCTATGGCGATGGGCGGCCTTCCCTTAGGTTTGGCTCATGACATCAAGGTGGTTCGCCCAGTCAAAAAAGGTCAGTCACTATGTTGGGATGATGTGGCGGTGGATACCAATACCCACGCTTATAAAATCAGACAAGAGCTAGAAACGAAGTTCAAATAGACTTGAACTTGATCTTGAAAATTAATAATGATTAAGTTCAGCTAGAGCTTGTATCTAGAAAATCACGCTCTTCTAAGCCAAGATAACGCCCTACTTTTTTTGCCACTTGCACTTTATGGTGGGCTGAGAAGAAGTTAGAAGTCTCGCCGTTCTCTAGTTGAATGATGTGTTTAGCGACCAAGACACATTCTTTTGCTAATTCAGCTTCCGTCAGATTCTTCTCTAAACGGGCTTTTTTAAGGATTTCACCATCAATCATCGGTAAAGGCTGCGTATGTTGCGGCAAGAGCATTTTATTTTTTGAATGGATATTTAATTTGGCTCAATAAGTCTTTGGCCTCAGTGACTTCTTGAATTTCGCCAGTGTTTTCAATTTTCTTGACCATGAGGCCCAAAATTTCAGCGCCATGTTCAATACCTAATAAGCCATAGTGAATATCACCTTTGACCTTGGATGTTTCATGGAGTTCGCATTTTTCGCGGGCATAGATATTACCGTCGACTTGTCCATTAACAAGGACTCGATGTGCTCTCACATCACCATGAACCAAACCTGTATGACCAATCGCAACAGTCACTTGATTATCTAGAGATGATTCAATCGAGCCTTCGATGGTTCCGTCCAATCTAATGCTTTTATTGACCACCATGCGACCTTCAATTCTGGTGGCGGCGCCAATCAATGTATCAAAGGACTCTAGAGAGTCCGATGAATTCATTTTTTTTGTTTTATTGAATAGCCCCAAAACGTGTCCTCGATACCATCATTTTTAATGAAGTATCAAGAATGTAGGGCTTTATTTACCCTAAAACAATTAGCTTCTCAGTCAATAAGATCAGTTATTTTTTTGATGCTTTGCAATATATTTATATCTTTAAGACCAATTTCTTAAGCTCACATTAGCTATATAGATAGGTAGTTTTCTTGTCGGGCATTCTCAGATCTGAGTCCTGGCACCCACGATTTGGTGGGTAATCCATATTTCTTCTCTAAATAGGCTGCTCTACCCTTCACATCAGCCCAGTCAACTTCCAGATGAGGTCCTTTGAAAGCAATCACGACGATATTGCAGTCATGCACTTGCTGAAAAACCATGACCCTGTTATTAAACGTGTTGCATATATTGATGATGTTGGATTTATAGCTCTTGTGGTTACCAAATAAATTGACCGTCATGACCCCAGGTTCTTTGAGGCTGTCATAACAGCCCTGATAAAACTCTGGAGAGCTCAAAGCTGGGCCTCTGGCAGTGGCATCGTATAAATCTACTTGGAGTAAATCGATGCTTTCTTTATTTTTCTTATTGGTGACGTATTTCAGGGCATCTGTTTGCAGCACATTGAGGTGTTGATTGGATGGCGGCATATTGAACATCACTCTGGCCGCCACAATCACCGCAGGATTGAGGTCAATCGCCGTGACTTGAGCCTTCGGAAAATGCTTATGAGCAAACTTGGTCAATGCACCTGTGCCCAAACCCAACTGAACCATGTGGAATGGCTTATCTGATTTTTTAGATTGAGATGTTTTTAATCTTTTATCGTCAGGATCTAGAAACAGTAAACCAGCCATCATTTGTTGGGCGTACTCTAGTTCAATGAAGTCAGGCTTATTGATGCGCATGGCGCCTTGTACCCACCAAGTTCCAAAATGTAAAAAGCGCACACCATTCTCTTCAGAGAATGTAACCGGTGCAAATGTTGGTTTGGGATCTTTTTTGTTGACTGTTTTTTTTACTTGTTTGCTAGCCATCGCGGCCTCCGATAAAAGAATAAGGCTCAACGCTTGTTGAGCCTTATTAGATAGTTCTTGCATTGCTTTAATGCTTAAGGCTTATTTAGTCCAAGCCCTGGCATTACGGAACATGCGCATCCATGGGCTTGCGCCATCAGCGATGTCATGCCACTGCTTTGGAGCCCAGCTCATTTGTGCTGTTCTAAAGACTCGCTCAGGATGAGGCATCAAGACTGTGAAACGTCCATCCGGGGTGGTCAAGCCAGTGATACCTTCTGGTGAACCATTCGGGTTCAATGGATAAGTCTCTGTTGCTTGTCCTTGATTATCAACAAACTTAAGAGCTACCAAGCCTTTGGCTTTTGTTTGCTCTTTGTTACCTTGTTGACTGAAGTTGGCAAAGCCTTCACCGTGGGCCACAGCGATTGGTAACTGGCTGCCTGCCATGCCTTGCAAGAAGATCGATGGTGATTGGGTCACTTCAACCATCACCAAGCGCGCTTCGTATTGTTCGGATTTGTTGCGTGTGAACTTAGACCATGTATCAGCACCTGGAATGATGCTGGCCAAGTTTGACATCATCTGACAGCCATTACAAATACCTAAACCAAAGGTGTCTGAACGATTGAAGTAGGTTTGGAATTGATCCTTGATCGCTGGGTTGAAAAGAATGGACTTTGCCCAACCTTCACCAGCACCCAATACGTCACCATAACTAAATCCGCCACAAGCCACCAAGCCTTGGAAGTCTTTTAAATTGACTCGTCCAGCAATCAGATCACTCATGTGCACGTCATAGCTTGAAAAGCCAGCCCAGTCCATGGCATACGCCATCTCTAGGTGTGAGTTAACGCCCTGTTCTCTGAGGATCGCGACTTTAGGCTTGGCACCATTGGCAATGTACGGTGCTGCCACATTGTCACTTGGATCAAATGTGAGTTTAGGCTGCATGCCTGCATCGGCTAAGTTGTCGACAAGATTGTTTTCGCTATCGGCGCAATCTGGGTTGTCGCGCAAACGAGCGATTTGCCAGCTGGTGCTTTGCCATAGCTTTTGTAAAACGTGGCGCGGCACATCCAAAATCTTCTTCGCATCACGCCAGATTTCTACTTGGCCTGTCGTGTTTGGCTTGGCAATCACATGACTGCAGCTATATAAGTTGTGTTGCTTGAGGATTTCAAAGACGGTGTCACGGTGTTCACGTTTTACTTGAATTAAGGCACCCAACTCTTCATTGAAGAGTGCTCTCAAGGTCAAATCGTTTCTTCTACCAGATACTTGTTGAGCCCAATTTTTGGCATCACCAAAATCAGATTCGTGATCTTTATCAAGCACCAACATATCCACATTGAGTGAAACACCAACGTGGGATGTGAATGCCATTTCAGTAGCGGCTGCAAATAGACCACCGTCTGAACGGTCGTGATAAGCCAAGAGCAATCCTTGACGGCGCATGCTGATAATCGCTTTTGCTAGAT
>JACCDG011109371.1_pt1 | contig 19081 bp, 24 predicted proteins | sample 7442471 | NCBI WGS metagenome assembly JACCDG01 (sample SAMN15323444, study PRJNA562643) | freshwater metagenome | isolation source: river surface water | place: USA:Blue River Watershed | collected 2017-08-17 | reverse complement strand
TTCCGGCACCACCTTGTCTAGATGATAATACTTGCCTTTCATATGTTTAAACCAGCCAACTATTCTGTCCCAGCTTGCGTCAATTTTCATTTTGAAATAAGTATGCCTGTCGCCCGATACGGGCTTGAACGGTACTAGTTTCAGCGAATCGGAAACATCTTGTCTGAATTTTTCACTGGGCAGACAAGGCTTGGCTTTTTTGTATTCTTTGTCGCGAAATTCTTTGATTTCCCAACTGCCAAGATTTGAGAAGATCCGCTCTCCCAAGCTCATATCGAGGAAACGAATAGTCGGGGTGATGTTCGAGTGTGCCTTTATGAATTGCTTCGCCCATTTATTTTCGCGGAAAAGATCATCATTGAAAATACATAGTACAAGCCCATCGGGTGAAGGTTTAAGCAGATACTTTATTTGAGCGGGGTCGACGTCGCGTAGGTAATGAATGACCTCCACTTTTTGATCTGGGGCATGTTGCGCCAGTCCTATCTCTAGTTGCGGAATATCCATTTTCATAGACATCTCCACCAGGTTAAGACACTGACGGCAAGGATTGTTCTGCTCAGCAGTCGATTTGCACAGGTCGGTATAGAAAAGAAATTCTCGCTTGTCATCGCAATTTCCACCAAGAATTAAGTGGATATCCGGGTTAATTTCTTTCAAGATGCCGACGGTCTTTTGATAAACCGGATCTTTTTCTGTCTGGACAGATTTTAGTGCTGAAGCATTGGTTTTAACATAGTCCCAGAAATATTCTTTCGGATCTTTCGGATCTTTCTGATCTTTTTGGTCTTTTTTTTACACTTTCAGGTTTTTGTTTTTCTCTAAGCTCGGCTTCTTTTGACCAGTTCAACACGAATGAATAAAAGTAAGCAAGATAGCCGGCAAAGCCAAGCGAAATGACAAGATAAGCAATTATCCAGACGCGATTTTCTTTGAATTTCGATACAACTGCCATCGTTTATCCTACGCATCCGGCTTTCATAATGTCAGTCTTTCGGCACATCTTTCCAGCCTTGCTGTTGAGCGTATCGCGACTATTGTCGCAAATCCGGATTCATTTTACGCAAAATGCCATAAATGCGCCAGGATTTCTTACAAAGTTACCAACATTTCCTGTTCCCTTTATTTTAAGGGTTTACCCTATTCATTTGAATGCTTCAAAGAGTTAAAACAGTAGTATCTCCACTACAGATACTCATCATGGTCAGGAATGCATTAATGCTTCTGTCCGCGCTATTTGCCGCCCAATCGGTATGGGCGCAGATACCACAGAAGCACCATCATAAGAAAGAACTCTACGTTCCACTTGTTGAGCCCAAGCTCAACGATTCAAATGCGAAGAAACTAAAACCAAAGCCTGAAAAGAAGCCCGCAGAGAAACACATCGATTATAGACTCAGTCGAAAGTCGCACATAGACGGCATTGCGTACTACGAAAAGCAAGATTGGCTCAATGCTTTTAAATGTTTTAAAACAGCTTTGGAGAATCGCCCAGGAGATTCAAACAGCAAATACGCTTTGGACAAATCTATCGAGAAGCTTGTGGCATCGAGTGGTGCCTTAACTCATCAATTGCAGAACGAAATAAAAATGGCAAAGACGATTAGAGAAGAATACAACTGTCCGGAGTATTTGCGATATTGTTCCATGCATGTAGCAACAGATAAGTTTTACTATTCGCTGGGAAGTCGCTTTGTGTCTGCGCTGAGCATGTACGATATTGACGAAGATAAATTCGTTACTCTGCGGTTTGATATCAATCACGATCCGAGCAAAGACACTGTTGTTGTGTGCGAATCTTCGGGAGATAAAATTCAAGATGAAAAAGTACTTGAAGCTTTTAAACTAGGCATGCCCTTCTTGCGCACTTTCTGGTTGGATTTAGAGTCAATCGATTTAGCAAATGGCAAAGGTTCGATTTTGAATCCACCTCTTAGAACGCCTGAAATAATTGAACTTGAAAAATGCAAAGAGCGTTCTCTTATGCTCTTTAAGCGCGGCAAGAAGGCATATGAGCAAAATAAATATCGCGAAGCAATTGTCGATTCAGAGGCTGCAGCGAAGTGTGCTTTGCCTGCTTTTAAGTACTTGGTTGAGCAACAATTAGCTGATTCGTATTTTTATTATGCAATTCAAATTGAAAAGACTCAGCCTAAACTGGCGAAAGAATATTTGAAGAGAGTGAAGCAGCTGCAGCCGGAGCGGATGACTCCTTATTAATCAACCGGAGATGACGATTTACGCGAGTATCTTGAACAATCACTTAATTAACTGTTTGCTGATGAAATCTATCGAGTCTTGCAGCCCTTATCTTAGTTCTAGATCATGGACGACAGCTCAAACCTCCTCGAACACTTAAAAATCCTTGCCACAAGCGAGGGTAGAGCCATTGGCACGCCTGGACATGAGCGCGCAAGGAAATATCTCTGCGCCAATCTAAATCATCTTGGTCTTTCACCATACGCCGACTCATTCGAGATGGAAGATCAAACCAACGAACTAAAACTAATTAACATCGTTGCCACCGCCCCTGGTTTGGACCACCAAGCGCCACCAATTTTACTTGGTGCTCATTACGACACCTTCGAGTCATATCCGGGCGCAGACGACAACGCAGCCGGTGTAGCAATCCTGCTTGAAATCGCAAGAAGTCTAAAACAATCGCCCGCGGCTTGCGACGTGATACTAGCCTTCTTCGATGGCGAAGAATTAGGCGGCATCGACAAAGACATGATGGGCTCTACAAAGTTCTATCACAAACAAAGTACCCGTCCAATTAGATGCGGCTTCATCCTCGATCTGGTCGGGCACGATGTCCCGATTGCGAACCTGGAGAACATCATGTTCGTGACAGGCATGGAAAGCAGCTCTTCATGGTCCAAGCATCTGCACGACGCCGAAACCGATAGTGGTATCAAATGGGCGACCGTCCTCGACTCATACGTGAATAGTCCCAGTGACCATTACATCTATGTGCAAAACAAACTGCCGTATTTGTTCTTTTCGTGCGGAAGATGGGCGCACTATCACTCGCCGTCAGATACTTTCGAGAAACTAAATTACACAAAGATGGCGCACTTCAAAAACGCTCTTCTAGACTTGGTCTACCAATGCGCAAACAACGCACCGACGCATGGCACCTACGACAGCACGAATGACGAATTGATGTTCCTCAAAAAGAATTTGCTGCCAGGACTCGGTATGGTCGACGCACCATTTAATTCAAGGCAAGACATCGACAAGCTTGCGCGATTTCTTTTGTCGAATTTTGAGGTTTGAAAGTTTTAGATTGAGGGTCCCGTTAACTGTTTAATCGCTTTTCGATTTCTTCAATAGCCGCAATCATCTCTTCAAAATTTAACGGCGTTTTGGCAAAAAACATTCCAGCGGAAAGCATCGAATTATAGTCATCTCTCAACAGTTCAAGGGTACCGCCTGTAGGAATAAGTTTGAATTTCTTGTTTCGGCAATCATCATACTTTGCCTTGCTATCTCGCCAGAATGCCTCTTTGTGGTCGACAACCTTAAGGCAAAGTTCTTTGTCTTCAATGGCGCGGTTTCCGGTCTGGTGATTCACCGCTTCCGGAAAAACAAGACTGGTAGTTTTCTCCTGCAAATAAGGTCGGATAGTTGACTGTCGACTTGGTTCTGTTTCATTACGCCCGCTCAATTCGATCTTCACCCTCGGCCTTATATAATCCACTTCAGAAGTAAGAACGGATTTATAACTAACATGAATTTCCCAGGGCGTGTCGCCTGACTCGACCTTCAAGTTAAGCGGCTTTGCTTGCTCCTCAAGCGCAGGTAGGAGGACCAACTCTTTATATTCTTGTAGTTTTCGTTCGATATCCTCTCTCAGATTTTTCGCCTTCGTTTTAGAAATCGGCTTTTCGTAATCCTGAAGAAAATTAACCGAGATATCGATATCCTCTGAAAAGCGCTCGATTAATTGGAAAACTTTGGATAAAGAAGTGCCGCCTTTAAAAACCATCGGTCTTCTGTCGGGGATAGAAAAAAGGATATTTAAAACGAAGCAAACCCAAACATCTTTTTCTGCTACCGCTGGCAGCATGTTGAGTTCGCCTGCCGCGGCGACAATAATGTCTCGTTGCTCTTCATGAGGTAGGTTGAGAAATTCATCGGCCATGCTGCTTCTCATATTTATAGAACTTATCCATCGCCCATCCTGGCAGAGCTGTTGTTGCTTGCCTCAATGCCTGAAAGTCATCCTTTTTGAGACGAATTTCCAACTTGGAAATAACTTCAAAGGTGAATTCTTTCTTTCCCAAATAGCGGACAGCGGCAATTGCTGCACCAATAGCGGTGCCTGCATATTGCATTTGTTTGGGTGCCGCATGACGAAAATAAATTTTACTATTGCCAAATTGAATCTCACCAGTTCGCCCCGTGGTGAGATAGACGGGTTGTGTTGGCATTTGCGTGGATAGCCCAAGCATGTTGGCAGCAGATGCTCCTGTCGGGCCAATCTTTGCACCTCGAGTTTCAGCTACTCGTTTAGCAACTTGATATGAATCGGGCAGAATGGGAGCTTTTACATATTTGTTGAACTTTGGACGCGAATAAATTCCACGCGCTACTCGAATAATTTCATTGTCTCTAGCCATCCGATAGAGAATTTGGTCTACAGATGCCCGAGTACCTAACTGCGTCAAATCCTTAACCGTAAAGGCTTCACCTTCCGGGATAGCTTCAATAGCGTGTCGCACGGCTTTCGCTGTAGTCATCATCATTTCCTCAAAATGTTAGATAATCATAGCATATTTTCTAACAAATTGGCAAGAAGCAAACAGAGTCACAAATACCGCGAATACAAAACAGGGTATACCATAGGTTTACCATTGGTCTACCATGGGTATACCCTCAACAGGTACGAGGTTGAAAAATAGATGATCAAGAAATTGGTTAAGCATGGCAACAGCCAAGCCATAATGATAGAGAAAGCTATTCTTGAGCTTTTGAATATCGATATGGATACCGAACTCGAAATAACTACCGACGGTACTAGTCTGACAATTACACCTAGAGAAAAAATATTCAACAAGGCTTTGAACAAAACATTTGAAACTCATCGCAAGAGTCTGAAGAAATTGGCGGACAAGTAACTACTCGTCATTGAAACTGGGCAAAGGGATATAAATCATGTCGATGGATATCAATGTTTATCTTCCAACACCATTAGGTTCAGAACACATCCCCGCCATCACTCGAAGACTCGCGGAGCTTGGCTTGCAAAGCGAATTTGAGAGCGACTTCTCATTTCGCGATACTGGATTTGTACCAATAAAAATTAGTCTCACGATCGGACCGAGCGAATATCGAAATCAGCCTTTTGATACTGGTTTTGAAATGGAACTCTCTGAATTCGATTATGCAAAAGAGCTCAATGAAATAAAGAATCCTCCTAGGCAAGGCTGGCTTAATAAGCTGTTCGTTGGTAATCAACAGCAGGCGCCGAGAGATTTCATTGCGAGCAAAGAGATGGATAATTTGCTAAAGCAATGCCGGCAGGACTTATCGATAAGGTATCGCGACGATGTCTTAACGCCCTTTGCCTTTGCCGCTGTAGTTGCCGAATTGACTAATGGCATTGTGTGGGAATCTGAAGCGGGCGAATATCAAAATGCGAAAGAGGCTCTTAATCAAATAAGCGAACTAGCTGAAGACTGGTCGCCACCTAGCCTCTGACTCGCCGAATAAATAGATAGCTGCAAAAAAGAAGTGCCAAAATTGATAGCAAAATGATAGTTGGCTCAGAGGAATTGGAAAAAACTTCATCTATAAACTTTGCATTGTTTTTATTCTGTATTTCGCCGCCTTTGTAAGTCTTTCCGTCGTACCATCTTGTATCTTCCAGAACTCTCGATACGTCGCGAATAGTGTTGTATTCAGCATCATATACGCCGTTGAGCAAAACGTTTCGTCCATTAAAATGACGAATTTGCTGCATCTGTGCTGGATTCTTGAACTCATAAAGTCCCTTCTGGGTCGCCGTGAACGATCTGCGATCTAATGGTTCGAAGGATACTTCGCTTTCAGAAAAATCCACTTGCAGGGAATTTTCCATTCGCAGGAAATCGGCATCCTCCTTGGACAGATACAGTCCGTAATCTTCGTATTCTAGATGTAGAAAACCATTAACTTGAATTTTCTTTCCGTCATAACGCTCTGGATTTGCAATAATGGAAATCAACGAATCCGTTATGAATTCATTTTCGTGATGAGTGCGAATCTTTGCCCATGATGGACTTACCGAAGAGAAAATAAGCAGCATTCCCACTGCGAAAAATAGCAGCAAGACGTTTGTAATAAGGCGTAGTGGTTTTAGATGGCGCATGGGTTCTATACTCGAATTCAATTATCGATATTCAAGCGAAACCCGTCATTGGTGAAACCACTAGTGAAAGCGCAAGGAAGGCAGATCAAGCAGACATTCACACTCAGCACTGCCACAAAAACTTCGCACTACCGCATGCACAATCGAACAAATAAGCTTCCCCAGTACCGAAATTGACCGACTCCATCGGATCAGGTCCCTCATTCAGCACCGCCACAAAACGCATCAACTTTTTGCATTGCTTACACTTTGGCGTTTCATCATTCTGAATCCAATCTGGCTCGCCGAACATATATCCCAGAATCTTGTCGTAAGTCGAGCTTGTCTGCTCCACATAATTTTTCATCGCGTCATAACTATCTTCGCCAGATGAATCTGCCACCACGGCACCATATGTGATATTGCGCAGACAGCCATCGTCGCCTGGCGGTTCCATCAATGTCATACTCGAACCGACCGGCACCACTATAGCCTTGTTGCCACCACCATCCGGCATCCATGTGTCGCAAGCGCCGGGGTCTCTATCGCACATAAAGAGCAATATCAAGCTTTGCGACGCCTCACCATGAGCCGGCACCAGTAACTGACCAATAAACTGCATGGGCAACTTGCATTTCTTGCAATTCGGCCAGACGACCTTCGCGTCCTTTCCAACCAGAGGTCTGCCACCAAACCGATGAGCCGCAACACTCTCGGCAGGGGCGTCATCAGTAATCAACAACTTATATTCTGTCATTTGATAATTTCAAGCTCCCTCTTCGCCGCCGAATTCTCTGGATCAATCGACAAAATTTTATCGTAAATCGCCTTCGCTTCTTTAATCTCTTTCAAGCAAGCGTGCAATCGCGCTTTCTCAATCAGGACATCGATTGATTCAGGAAGCTTTTCTGTAAGCACCGCCACGAATTCTTTAGCACGACTATAATCTCCAACTTCTCGCAGAATTTTAATCCATCGCAAATACGCAGGTGCAAAATTTTTGCTTTTCTCGACGCAACGAGCGCAAAGCTCAAGTTCACTTGGGTCGATGTATGTTTTAGGATCGACGATGAAAACCCTCTGAAACAACACTTCAGCATCTAAATCTATTTTTTCAGATATTGTCATAAAATATTTTTTGTAATTTGCCACCAATGCTTTTGAGTTCTCATCGACAGCCGCACCTTCAGCCTTCTTCAAATAAAACAAAGACGAGTTGAACAAACCCATATCTTTGCAAGTCCTAGACAGCTCCAAAAATCCCTCCGCGTCACTATCTTCGTCGGGCATCGGAGCACCAGGCAAATAACCGCCTGAGACAGGATTTAAAGAATGTTCCAAAAGCTTATTTGCTTCTTCATACAGCCCCTTTGAATTGAGAAATTTAGCCTTCGCGCGAACAATCTGCACGGTATGATACTTTTCCATACCAAAATTTAAAATCTTTTCCGCTTCATCTACTCGCTGCACTTCCAACAAATAATTTGCATAAACAGCACTAGCAGTTGATCTCCAATTCATCATATCAGTGGTATCAAGCATCAGTTCTTTATAAATTTCCTCGCATCTTTTATCGCGCTGCTCTGCGTAATATTTCATCAGCCAATACTTCGCTCTGCCCCAATCTACGCGCTTCTCTTGCGCCACAGCAAAACTGAAAGGCACGCTCACGTAACCCTCTTCATTAGGTTTACCTTCAAATTTCGGAACAGGCACCACCACATTTTTACGCAATTCAATTAAGCGAAGTAATTTCTTTTCTGTCTCGCTTGAACGATATCTTGCCTCCTCGCGCAGAATAATTGACGTAAGCAATTCAGCAGCCAGATAACTTTTTCGCTGTTTTAGATATGGATGCTTTTCGTTGCTACGTGTTACATCATCAAGCTCATGTTCAGCTTTCCGATAAAGCTCCTTAAGCTGTGGCAAAGTCGGCGGATACTCAATTACTGGTGGCATCGAATTTTCGTCGTGATACAATCGCTCCCAAACAGTAGCGGCAGTATCGTAATCTTTCGCGGCTTCAACAACATCTAAAACTGCACGACAACTATTTGGAATTCCCTTTTCTGATACTAGCTTCCTATCCTTGAAATCGCCCATGCAGTAATTGTCCAGAAGGTCGGACATTGCGCCTTCAATATTGCCTTGCTTCAAACGTGCGATTCCCCTAATTACATATTGCTGCATGGGAAATCCATAAATTCCATTTTCGTTGGGAAATCTCGAAAGTTTAATTGACTCGGTCGCATCATCCTCCGCTTCTTTCCATCTCTTCAAACGGAGAAAGACTTCTGCACGCTCTTGCCTCAATTCTGAATTATTGGGCGAAAGCTCTATCGTTTTTTGATAAGTGTCAATTGCCTCTTTATTCATGTTGAGCGAAAAATAAAACCATGCAAGCTGTCTCAAGAGTTTTGGATTGTTAGGCTCGAAGGCACAGGCTTCGCTGCAAGCCGCAAGATTCTCTTCGAGCAATTCAGGCTCTATTGTATGCATCGGAGTGTGACTGACTATTTGCGACGGCTGATACGGAAGGTCCTGGTCAGACACAATTTCAATGTAGTTTGGCTGAGGAAGTCGCGTTTGAGAAACGACAGCAGAACCATCTGCAAATTTTCCGGCTGCTCGATACTTTGGCTCGATCACCTCTTTGCCTGAACGATCAATAAAGCCATGACCGCCAGTGGTGCTTATGATCATTCGCAAGCCGTCGTTCTCTCTACCTATGTTCCAATAAGCAGGATCAACTACGAATTTACCAGTTTTGTCTATCAGTCCAAAACGCAATTGCGAACGAAAGAAATCGCCTGCCTTTAGCGGTACGTCCGTCTGCTTTGTCTCGTGTTCTCGCGCGACAGGAGTTTCATTGTATTCGCCCTGACTGAATTCCATTCTGGAATTTGGCAATTTTTTCTTCTCAATCGCACATGCGGCAATACCACCATGGAAGCCATCAGCCACCACTGCGTACTGCGGTTGAATAACTACATTTCCCTTGGTGTCAACAAAACCCCACTTTCCGCCAATTTGAAATGGTGCCAGTCCCTCTGAAAAAGCGCCCACACGATCAAATTTGAGCTCGAAAACCACCTTGCCAGACTTATCGATAAACCCAGTTTTCCCATTATCTGAAACAGCAGCAAGACCCTCTGAGAAACTATTAGCCCAGCGGTAGGTAGGTGCGATAACAAGTTTTCCACTCGCGTTTGCGAATCCATATTTATCATCAACCGTGGCAAGTGCAAGTCCTTGAGACAACGGGAAAAGCTTGTCTATATTTTCAAAGAATTGCGTCTTTCCATTGGTGTCGCAAAAGCCATAACGACAATGATCATCGTGTGCTTGTGTCGTCAAAACAATTCCGGTCCGAACCTTAGCCTTTTTGTTTGAATCATAACGCCGGACCACTGCAAGACCTTCTGAAAAATCCCAGATGTTGTCGACTTCTTCGCGGGCAAATTTTCTGATCAATTTGCCTGATTTATCCATGAGCGAAAACTCTCCGGTTCCATAGCTCATGTCGAAATTGTCTTCGACAATACCTACGCCGCAAGAGAATGTACGCGCTCTGCTGAAGCGTGGCTCGATGATGACTTTGCCAGTCCTATCCATGTATCCAAATTTATAATTGTCGCCAATGTGTTTGGCGCAAACAATCAAACCTTCCGAGAAATGTCCGACCGGAAAACACTTCGATTTCAGGTCGAGCTGTTTGCCATTTTTGTCGACAAGTACGGACGAGGCTTCTTCTCTAGTATATTTAGCTAATGCGGCATTAGAAGCCGACAAAGCCACAAAAACGATGAGCGAAACTAGAAGTTTGGAAAGCATCTATTTGACCAAATCAAACAAAGTCGGATCTTCAGCTTTAGGTTTCTTCGGTGCATTGATTTCCTCAGCAAGAGTTGGATGAATGCGCTTGTACTTCTTAATCTCCGCGATTCTAGCAAGCGTCTGAGCTTGTTTATCGAACTGTCCAGCATCACGATAGTTGTATTGCAAAATCTCGAGATCAGGCAAGATGTCTATTGGTGTCATGCCGCTTGCAAGCTCTAAAGCAATCAGTTTCTCACTGTACCAAACCGCGAGCTCAAACTTATTCATATAGCTATATGCAAAAATCAATTTTTGATACGCGTGAGTAACTTCCTCGCACAAAGGGCGACCTTCGCAGTTATTAATTACCTGATTGGCACATTCAATTGACTTCTCATACTGGCCGCTGTCCCGGTAAGCAATCGACAAAGACAGCAACGCATAATTAGTGCGAGTATTCTTGTCTCCATATGCTTTGCGAGTTATCTCCAGGTCCTTTTCGAAGAATCCGATAACCTCTTTGTGCCTGCCTTTGTACAACAACTCGCTTCCATAAGCGCCGGCGATAACGCTTCCTGCTTTGGTATCTCGCTCAATCTTTGGATAGACAAAATGAGCGATTTTATTTCCAAACTCACCGTGTTGAAGCGCATAATAAGCGATTTTCTCTCGCGTGCTTGCAGTGAGCGCTGGCAGCTGCAGATGCGTGGGCAAACTCAACGTCACAAGATAACCCATAACTAAGTAGACGGGCATCATGCATATAGTGTAGCGGTTGAGACTCATCGTAAGCTTACTCAACCAAATCAAATAAACCATATTTTTTTTCTGCGATTTTGCAACCAAAAGAAATTCTAGATTTCAATGCTTTTGGACGTCTACCATTCTCTGCGTTTTTAATCTCCGCAATCTTCTTCAACACTTCAGCTTGTTTGTCAAACTGTCCAGCATCTCGATAACAGTAAGAAAGCATTTGAAGATCGAAATTAGTATGCAATGGACTACCTCCAAACGCCTCTTCCATCGCAACTAATTTTTCACAGGTCGAAACTGCCTTTTCATAATCTTCCATATCGCTATAGTTGTACCTCAATTGGCGATAGGCACAAACAACCTCTTCGCACAAAGGTTGCCCTTTAAAAGCATCCAGAACCTCATTGGCACAAGCCATCGAATTTTTGAACTGTCGACCATCGCGATACGCAATCGCCAACGAAAGCAATGCCCAAATCGTGCGACCATCTTTGTCGCCATAGATTTTACGGCAACTTTTCAGATTCCCTTCGTAAAGCTCTATAACCTCTTGGTCTCGCCCCTTGTACAACAATTGGTTTCCGTAGTCAAAAGCGATAGACCGTCCGGCTTCGGTATTCCGCTCAATCTTTGGATAGACAAAATACGCAACCTTATATCCAATCTCACCTTGCTTAAGTGCGTAATAAGCAATTCTCTCCCGCGCGCACGCTGATAGCGCTGCCAGCTGAAACCGCTCAGGCAAAGACCAAACCGCTAAGTAGCCCGCAATCATTGACAGGAGAAAGATGTTGAATGTTTTTGGTGTCGCCGTCAACATAAATCACTCAATTTCCTTCTCAAAAAATTCGCCCAAAGCAATAAACACCAATACGCGGAAGCCAGTGCTACTGCATCTACATTCCTCAAAATGTCATCGCCGCTCACATACTCTCCAGGCATGTGTGTACCGGGATAACAACAATATCTGCCTTCGGCAACTAATTTCCTATTCCTCTCTTGTTCGCGTTCTATCGAGCCAGGCACAACGAAAGACTTCTCTGGGAAATAAAAATGAAGCATTGCCAAAATCACGCCACATCCAACTACAAGGTGCACTGCCTTCACTATGAATCTAATGTTTTTGATGCCCACTCGTATTTCTAAGCCTCACCAATGAATTCATCTTAGATGAGCTATCGAGCGTTGTCTTTAGTAGGAATACTAGTTAAACGCTCGTCTTCTTTATCCCACTATGTGGCTTTTGAGTGACTTGCCCGTTTTGACCCTTTTGCCCTTTCGCATGCTTGCCCTTGCACACCCCGCACGAACCTCCATTCTGCGCACAGTGTTTGCAGTAATTGCAATTCTTGCAGGCGTCGCAAGGCGAATAGCCATAACACTTTCCGGCGAATGCAGGTTGATTCCCACACAAGAAGACAACGACTAGAGCTATTAAACTAGACAATTTCATCATCAAATCCTCGCGTGGCGAATAGACTACTATGCCACAATAGAATTCTGATGTCGGTAAACTGCGTAACCTTTGCTAGAGGCTTTTATGACAAGCGACAAAAATCCCGAACCTGAGAAACTTCAGATAGATTCGCCTGAAAAATCAGAAGTCGCAAAAGATTCTGTAGTTGCTGGCGTCCATAAAGTTGAGCATCAATCTATGTTTTTTGAAATTAAAGCAGAGGGGAATCAGGAAAGTCCCTCCGACATGAGCCTTCGAGCGCTATGTCCTGATGACCCTGAGTATGCAAATCTTATAGCTGATCGATTCGAGATAGTAGACGACAGTGCTGAACGTTCAAACTTGAAAAAAACTACTGAAAAATTAAAGCCCAAAGATGGTACAAGAGTTCTCTTCCAAGATTTATTGAAAAACTACTCGACGCCGTTTCTTGATGCGTACTTTAAATCCAAGTCTCTCAACGATGGGCAGCCCGGCAAGTCTAAAAAACTTGAACAGATCATTGACCGAATTAAAACATGTCCATGGGCTGACCAAATTAAAATTCTTTTTTCTTCCAAGGCGCACAATCCTGATTACAACGCAACAGTCAGCACAATAACAATCAATCCCAAAGACCCTCCGTACAAACAAATAGAGGTCTTCGCGCACGAAGGATACCATGCTACGCACCAAGAATTGAAAGCACTTTATTTTGGAGGACCGGTCTCAGACCTTAATACGTACGTAGGCATTAAATCCAAACATGAAATCGGAGCCTTTCTTAGTGAAATCCGAGTGCATAACGAACTCACTAAACACTTATGGGGAGCCAAACCTGTGTCTTATCAATGGAGTAATGCTGAAAAGATAAGGCAACTGGACGCAGACCTTTCTAAAGTTTTTAGAGAAAGGGGCATAGATGGATTAAGCACTTTCCTACTGGATGAAGCAAGAGCGGAAATGAATATTGGTGGAGTGTTCAAGCCGGCTTCTTATAGAGAGTATTTTATAGAAGGACATAAACACTATCTTTCTGGATTCAGTAAGACTCTGGAAAGTTTAAATAAGTGGTTCAAATCGGATCCAAGTTTGAAGTCGCGGATAGAATCGGGATCCTATTAAGAATTCAAATTAATGCACCAAAGAGACAGTGTAACTTTCCACTCGTCCATTTACATAGTTAATTGCTAAATGAGTTGCTGTGCCAGAAGGTTTTCTGCCTTTGCGTTTATAGTCCGAAAGAAGATATAGTTTTTGATTTTTTTCATATCCATTGCCGCCTTTCCCAAAAATAGCATTGACTTCTAGTTCGCTTTTTCCCAATAACTCTTGTTCATGTGATTGAAAGTTTTTCCAGCGCTCGGCGTTAGTTTTGCCCTTGAGTAAGTTAGCAGAAATTCCTCCCCATTTAACATTTTCGACAGGACCTGTAATGCCTTGACTGTATGCGGATAAAGTCATCAAAGAGATGCATAGAACAAAAAAGAAATGCCGGAATTTCATATGCCAATCTCCATCTAGTTTCTTCCTCGACTACAAAATGAACAGCGGGCACCTTTTCGTACACTCGCGCGAATCGTTATACGCCATTCATGAGATTTTACTTTAGCGCACTGCCACCACTTTCTTCTTCCAAACCTTCCCACAAGCTCTTACGCTTATGGACTCCGTCTATTAACGCATGATTCACATATTTCAAGGCACCAAATATGCCTAGCCCATCTTTCGCAACAGATTCACATGTGAAGACATTCTCCCGCTTCAAGTCGCTATCCATCTGTGCAAGCGACATGCAATTCAACAAGTCCCTCTTGTTATAAACAAGCACCCACGGAACTTTAATAGTCTTCAATTCTTTTTGGCCAAGCGAATACCACCTACTGTCTATCAGATCAGCATCAAGTTTATCGCTCGTCAATTCTCTTCCTGACTGCCTCATCTGCTCAAACAAGAAGTCGAGATGCTCAATATTCTGCGCTTCTTTGTCTGGACTGGAATCGGCAATAAAAATAATTCCATCCGCCGACTCCAAAATCTTCGATAGAAAGCGCGGCTCCTTTTGAATGTTGAGAGAACAAGTTTTTATCGCCATCGCATGATAAAACCTTTCGATTTTGGTTTCCTGCCAAGGCTTGTACGAAAACGACATCGACTTTTCGTTTTCCAGTACTTCCTCTTGCATCTTATTTGGCTTTGGCAGCTGACGATGCATGTACTCAATCCATGTTTTCTTGCCGCACTCGGGCGGTCCAAACAAGACTACGTTGAACAATATTGTTTTAGAATTGAAATTTACTTCTACCATCGTAACTCTCAATTTACCATCTAACCACGCTTGCAGAGATTTGAAAAATGATATACTGTATAAACGTATGGTATTTTGATTCCCTGGATTACAGCTGAAGGCGCGCTTAAATGAAACTTTTTACCGGCTTTGCTTTAGATATGGCTTCCGATTTTTGCGGACTATCGAAGGGCGAAATTAAATGGTTGGTATCACAGAAAGTGGTGGCACCGAAAAAGGATAAAACAGGCTCATTTGTTTACTCATTTTCAGAGCTTTTAATGCTTCGATTAATCAAGTTATTGAAAGACAACGGTGTCAGAGTTAAAAATGTAAAAAAAGCTCGAGACTATTTAAAAGACATTGATCCAAATCATGACCTTACAAATATTCAATTGTACGTTCGCTCTGATCGCCAACAAATTCTTTATTTAGGTGAAGATCCTCAAGACAACACACTCGTTAATATGAGCGAATTTGGACAATTGGTCGGAAAAAACCTTTTGCACATTATCCCGGTAGGAAAAAAAATGGAATCAATGCGTCGGGAAGTTATTGATTTAGATAGTACACTTTCAGAACGATTAAACGTAAAGAAACTCATTCCAGCAAAAGATTTGCTGAAAAAATATGGAATGGGGTGACAAATACAGCGTCGAATTTGTTCCTGCAGCCGGCCGAGAATTTGGAAAACTGGACAATTCGATTCGCCTGTTATTTGAAGATCCAATTCTCAGATTAAGCGAAAAGCCCACGCAAGGCGCCGATAGAATTACTAAACTTGAGTCTGAACTGCCCATATACAAGAGAAGGGTAGGAGACTACCGAATGTTCTTTTCGTTAAATAGTAAGCAAAAACGGATAGCTATTCTGGCTTTCAGAAAACGAGATAGTGATACCTACGATGTTCGAGAATTAAAGAAAATAGCAGGTAGACAATAGCAACAAGTGTTGCAGAGCTAAAATTATGAATCTCTCAAAAATTGCTAATGTAGTTGATGTCGAGCATGATAACGGCAGATTGATTGAAGTTGGTATCACTACCGTAAATTTAGAAAAACGAAAAATCATTCAAACTTACAGCATTCCCATCAAACCTGATTTCGAAATCTCACCTGAAATACAGCGACTTACTGGCTGGTCTTCTGCAAAATTAAGAAAGCAAGGAATTGAAAAGGAAGAAGCACTACGCAGATTACTTGTTTATGGATTTGCAAATAGGCTGCTAATTTCGGACAGTAGCAATGAAATATCATTTCTGGAGGATTCTCTTAATGCTTCCTTTAGCCCTCATCGATTAAATGTTTCAATTTTATTTGCTTTAATCACAGGCAAGGATATCAATTTCAGTTTGGAGGCAATGCTAAAAAAATTTGGAATGGAATTTGAAGGACGCTTGCATTCTGGAGCTGATGACTCCCGAAATATTGCACGTTTATTTCTTCGCCTTATTTATGGTGGAGAACTGCGTCACTCATAAACAGCACTCTCTTCCACCTTCTCAAAAAAATCAGCCAACGCAGTCAAAAACACTTTATTGGTTTTCAATTCATCGTTCGACTTGCGCGCCTTCAACATTTCGAGCACAGGCTTAGAAGCTTCATGCAGCTTTTTCTTGCTGTCCTCTTTGAGATAGACAGTATTATCTAGAATTATCGTGATACTATCCGAATCTTTCATACCAGGCGTTTCGACATAAGTTTCAATCTGGCGAAATAAAATTCGAACAAGCAAGTCTTTGCCTTCCTGAGGAATGCCCGAAATATCCATTTGGGCTCTGGCAAAATCACCATCGCGCAGTGCCTGACACAAGTTCTTTACCGTTCGTTTTTGGGTCAACATATCAGCCGACTTCGTATTGGGCGTTCTGTCCGACTTCTTAAGTGGTCCGTCCAAAATTGTGACCAAAGGTTTCTTATTCCAGTACCTGCTCATGTCGAAATTGACTGCCACATTTAAATTGGCACGGTCGTAGGGCAATGGCTTGTAGGGAACCGCACGCTCAACAGCCTCCAGAGCCGATCGGTCATACAAGGGACAGCCCGAACTCTTCTTCAGTCTGACACATGTTATTCCACCGTTCTTCTCGATACTGAACGCCACTTGGGTCGACCCAGGCGACTGACATTTGGGCGGAAAATAGCTGCGCATAACTCGTCTTTGTAAGTCGACTTTATAAGCTTCTAGAAAATCGCCATCTGTTTTCACTTGGGCGATAGAACTGCTCGCAAAGCTTGTCGCCAAAGCAAAAGCGGTCAGTAACCATAAACTGATCAGTCTCATACCAACTCACCCGCATTTGATGTCCAATGACATATTGGCAGAGCAACAAGCCTTGGGCTATAGGGTATTCCCTGGTTCGGGGGCTTGCCAATCTATAGGACAATGTGCTATAGATAAAACATGAGAATCCTTAAGACGCGGTTTTTTGCAAAAGAGGCTGAGGACCACGGACTTAGCGATGAGTCACTCTCAAAAGCGATTCAAGAGGTTGTCGGAGGTTTAGTTGATGCTGAATTAGGCGGGAATCTCTACAAAAAGCGCATTGCGATAGGAAGTAAAGGTAAACGTGGGGGACTGAGGTCATTACTAGTTTATAAAGCTGCAAAGGAAATAATTTTTTGTGTGTACCTTTTTTCGAAAAAAGAATCTGACAACATTTCGCAGAAGCAATTACAACAATTGAAACTATTAGCTAAAGCCCTATTGACGATGAATGATGAAGACCTAAAGAAGGCGATTAAAAACGAAGAGATTCAAGAGGTAATACTTAGTGAAGAAAGTAAAAAAAATAGCACAAGAAAAAAAGACGGCAAATAGTGTGCACCATAATTCAAAGGCAGAAACGAAAAATCGCATAACCGAGGTCGTTTATAAGACCGCTAAAGGACTTCATGATGCCGGTGCAATCGATAAGACAACAATGCGCGAGTTCGACGAACTTTGTCTGCCGGTGGTGCCCAATTATTCCGCAAAACAAATTAGAAGTATTAGAGAGCGTTGCCATGCTAGTCAAAGAGTTTTCGCTGCATACATGAATATTTCCGCATCGTCATTACAAAAGTGGGAAAGCGGTGTACGCAAGCCGGATTCAGTTGCGTTAAAGCTTTTGAACTTAGTAGATAAAAAAGGGCTGGCAGCTCTGATGGTTTGAACTCAAAAAAATTCACTCAACACCTTATCCAAATCACGAATATCCAATTCGATCTTGCGCAAAGAATCTTTCTTCTCTTTCAAGTCGCGATACAAAACATCAATGGATTTTTCGTCGCGCTCATTTGCTCGCTCAAGAATATTTATGTCCGCTTGCAAATGATCCGCATCTTTCCATACAGAATCGTATTTAATCAATAACTCTTGTCGATGAGCGCTGACAGCTTTGTAAGCATCGCCGCTCAAATCTGATGCCACCGCTGGTGTCGCGGTAGCTGCTACTACAACTACTGAGGCACCAGCTAATATCACTCGATATTCAGCCAAAAGCCGCTCAAATGTTGCGGTGAAGTCAGGTATTTCTTCGCCTTTGACTAGGGCGATCATCGACTCAAGATGCGTATGCCAACCCGCAGCGACAGCAGCCATCACCTCAGGATTGAGGTGACTATGCGTCAATACAAGATAAACCTGTCCATCGCGCTCGGCTAGTTCAATTTTGAAGTATGTCGCAGCGTTGTAGCTTGACTCATTCCAGGAGAAGGCAAGAAGATGCGGCGGATCGAATTCGTTTATGATTCCGCGAATAAAGCATACATGCGGTTCGATATCGTCATTGTCGTGAGCGCCTGGAGGGACTGGGTCGCTTTGTAATGTGATTAGTCCGCCAAGCTCACAAAACCCCCTTCTTGAAAACTTAATCCAAAAATTACACACCCCCAATAGCCAGTTATAACTCATTCCGTATAGTGAAAATAGACCTGAGCCGCGGGAGTGAATCAGATGAATTCAATATCGCCCAATCGCTTCAAACCTTTCAGTACTAGCCTGCTTGTACTGCCTGCTGTGGTCGCGCTTTTAATCGGGTTCCATATTCCCGAGAAAATCCAGCCATACATAAATGAGCTTGTGACCGAAGCCAATCTGCAAAGTCAGTATCAAAAGGAAATTTCCGAAATGTCGAAAGGGCAAGAATTTCCTAGCGCCGGCTTTGAGCTATTGAAGTTTTATCGCAGAAATAAGATGTTCGATGCCGAGCGCAAACTATACGTCATGCGCGTACACGACTACACACTTCTAGAATGTATCGATGCGGCAGACCACGAGCGATTCAACCTTGCCGAGTGGGAGATTGCAAACAATCATCCTAGGGAAGCTATCGATTGGTTAAACCAGATGCGTACTCCCGACTACAGGCTTCTTGCCTGGTGTTATGCCGCTCTTGGTGACAACAAAAGCGCAGACGATTGCTACAAAAAAGAAATGGTAATTGCATCATTACAAAATCATTGTGGAAGCA
>JACCDG011137436.1_pt1 | contig 19090 bp, 23 predicted proteins | sample 7442471 | NCBI WGS metagenome assembly JACCDG01 (sample SAMN15323444, study PRJNA562643) | freshwater metagenome | isolation source: river surface water | place: USA:Blue River Watershed | collected 2017-08-17 | reverse complement strand
GGAATAAGATGCCCTAGATGCACTGGGCCTGAAGGAGCCCGACCTGTATACAAATATACCTTCTCATGCTTCTCAAGCGCATCAAGCACTTTGTCAACGTTTGTATGAGCGAAGAAAATTCCTCGTCGCTCTAAGTAATGCTCTGGGACGTGTTTTCGCCATCGTTTTTTTACTTCTCCAGAGAATGGTTTCACTCCGAACTCCTTCATGAGTTTTTCATAATCGATCTTCCCACTCACTTCCCAAGGAGTTACTTTCATGCTCGACAACAAAACAACGGTGTTTTTAAGCGTACCGCTGGAGCGGTGTCAAAACAACTTTTTAAATACCAGTCCTCGGAAAATTCGTATGGAACTCTCCACTGCTGCCACAATTAACAAAGTGCTTGCCATCCTTGGGATCATCGGATCCGTCTTTGTAATGCTTGCCGGAATTCTCGTCCTCGCATTTGGTCCGGTTGTAATGTCGACATTTGCCGGGAGCGAAGAAGCTGCAGGCATTGCCCTTGTTGGAAGCATCCTAAGCGTTGTGGGTGCATTCCTCTTGATACTCGGTGCAGTCTGCATCTGGGTCGATATCTCGCTCATGAAGCAAAAAAATTGGGCACGCATCGTCGTCATCATCCTTTCAGCATTGGGCGTCCTCGGTGCAGTAGGATCTCTGGTAATGGGTGATGTCTTTGCAATATTTAGTCTTGCAATTAATGCATTCATCATCTGGTTCTATGCATTCAACCCGACGGTAAAACAACTCTTCAGTGGAGGAGCAATTCCCCCTGCAAATTAATGCCAACCGACGATTCGATCCAAAAACGTCTTGGCGCAATCGAGCGCAGGCTTGATCGAATTGAAAATAGACTCGGACTTAGCAGCAATGAAGAACGTATTGCACAGGTGAGTGCAACACATCAAACAGCGAAAACGCAAACCAAAGAAACCCCAACAGATCCGAATATTGGATTCAAAGTATTTGGTAGTGTAGGGTTCTTTCTTATTTTGCTTGCGCTATTCTATCTCTACCGTTGGGCAGTTGAACATAATCTGCTCACCATCCCCCTGCGCGTCGGTGCCGGAGTGCTCTTTTCTCTTGGCATCGTGTGGCTCGGAGATGTTTTTTCGCGCAAAGGAAATGCACTGTACGGCCGCTTACTCATGGGCGGCGGCTGTTCACTACTTTACTTCACCATTTTTGCAACGTATCATTTTCCGACATATCGCACAACCCTCGGCATGCCACTTTGGCTCAATGTATCGCTCTTATGCCTCGTTGCAATAATTAGTTCGCTGCTTGCAATAAGAGAAAAATCAGCATACCTTGCAGGTTTCACACTTTCAGTTGGATTCATGGGAATTCTTTTCGGTGCAGGATCAATAGAGGCTGTTATTGCAGCACTCATCCTCTCACTCTTTGCGATTGCCCTTATGGACCGCACAGGTTGGCCAATCGCCGCTGTTCCAATAATCGGCTCATACCTCGCACTTTTTGTATATATCATTACAAATAGCTACCCAGCAGGACCTTCATTCATATTCCTCGCAGTGCTCTTCCTTCTCTTCCTCTTTGGAAGTTTGCGAGTAAAAAACGAAGATCAAGCGCTTATTCTTGGAGGAGGCAATGCGGCACTATCATTCATCGTCCTGCTTGTATTGCTCTCAAAGCACGCACCTACCTGGGATGGGCTTGCAACTCTCGTGCTTGCACTCTTCTATCTAACGCTATCATTCGTTCGAGAAGATTCAACGCGCGGCTGGGGATATCGCCTTGCAGGATTGGCGTTGCTCATCATATTTGTGCCACTGCAATTCGACCGAGCATGGATTACGCTTGCATGGGCAGTGCTCGGCGCCGCACTATACTGGACTGGCGTACAAAAGGATTGGTTGCCTATTCGCATTGCAGGCTATACTGCGCTTGGTTTAGCGACACTGAAAGCACTCCTCTGGGACGTTTCAGTCTTGCACTTTCCCGACCGCACCATTGGACTGCTCGCGGCAACGGTAGCACTCATCGCGACAGGCGTTGTGCCTATCACTGCGCTACGAGCCAAAGTGAAGCACATTGAAACTGCGCACACGCTACTCATTGTTGCAGGCACAATTCTCATTACAATTACGTTTGCAACTGAAATCCTTGATGGAAATGGATTGCTCCGTATGGCAAGCGAAAATGCACGGCAGATCATTCTGAGCATCATCTGGGCTGCTGAAGCGGTGCTTTTACTCTTCATGGGCATGCGAGATTCTGAAAGTGCACTACGCACAACAGGACTGATCCTCTTTGCAATCACAGTCCTCAAAGTACTCTTCATTGATGTAAGTGATATCGCAACGGTCTACCGCATTATTGTGACGCTCGTCGTTGGACTTATCGCTCTTGGCGGCGCGTACTATTATGTCCGAAATAATGCAAAAAACTAAGCCGTACAATTTTGCAGGAAAAATAAGAGTGCCTATTTCGGGCTTACAAACTGCTTGGTGAGATACTCATACGCGCTGTTTGCTGCTTGACTGCCTTCGGAGGCGGACACGATCGCTTGCTTCCAAGCAGTATCCGTGCAGTCTCCTGCAGCAAAGAAACCGGGGACGCTTGTTTTGCTCTCTCGATCAATTTGAATTTCGCCTTTTTCATTCAGTGTAACACCGAGCGGTTTTGCAAGATCGTTCTGCGGCAAGTGACCAATTTCAATGAACACACCACTGACATCGAGTCGAGTGCTCCCATTGAACTCGTTCTTGAGCGTGACATGCGTAACAGTTTTCCCATCTCCATGGATCTCATCAACTTCGTTTGGTGCAATAATATCAACCTTCGGATTATGATCGATTCGATGCAGATTAATTGGTTCTGCTCGTAAGCGTGAGCGTGCAATAACCCACACATGCTCGCCATACTCGGAAAGCAAGAGGGCTTCCTTTGCGGCACTATCACCGCCACCGACTACGATGAGTTTTTTGCGCTTAAAGAGCGCTCCATCACACGTTGCGCAGTAACTTACACCCTTGTTGCGATACTCCGCTTCTCCTGGACAATCCAGTGTTCGATGTTTTGTCCCAGTTGCGAATACTATAGTTTTTGTTCTGTAGGTAGTGCCATCCGCATCAACGTCAAAAGTGTGGCTGCAGCTCCCGTCGGCGCATTCTTCAACTCGACGAATGGCGCTCACTGCAACTTCTTTGATCTCGACTTGTAGGTCGTTGACTTGCTTGATGAACAAATTCATCATGTCCCAGCCGCTTGCCGGTAAAACTCCTGGATAATTTTCTACAATATGCGTCGTTGTTATCAAACCGCCAAGTTCCTTGGCAAGCACCAGTGTCTTGAGCTGGTATCTTTTTGCGTACAGAGCGGCTGCAAGGCCTGCACAGCCTCCGCCAATGATTATGATGTCGTACTGATCCGCCATAATGGAGCGAGCACTCCTAAGGTTCAAAAAGCTTCTGCAAGATGGTGCACTACAACCTTTGAGCAGCGCTACAAAATTACGAATTCCAACGAATACTGAAGTGGGTGCTGCAAAGACTTACCCACGAAGAAGCTTATCTAATTCCCCGCGCAGCTCTAACGAGCCAAGTTCTTCAAAGCCACCTATCGAAATGCCATTAATCAAGATTTGCGGCACTTGAGAGGATCCCGTTCGTAAAATCATTTCCTGCGAGTGTGCCGGTAGCTCGCGCTCCTCAAATGCAATGCGCTTTGCCGTGAGGAACGCACGCGCACGCGCGCTGTATGGATCAACAGGTTTTGCGTACAGAACAACAGAAGGAATCATGCTTGCAACCAATCCTGTTCATCATCTGTGAAAAGAGATGAATCGCTCAGCGCACGTTTTAGTATTCGTAGTTCAGCTCGCGCTTGACGCTTACTTATGTGCTGTGCACGTGCAAGCTTTGCAACGACTGCATCACGCAGCGCGCTCTTTGCTCGCCACATCGCAAAAATACGTCCCGTCTGATTGTACTGTGTAAATCCTTCGTACTTCTCGGCTTTTGCGAGCGCTATCCCTGGTCCGAGCAAATCATAACAATAGACCAGAAATCGCCAATGTTGCCACTTGCGAATTCGTCCCCGGAATACATCCGCAGCAGCAATAGTTTCGTACGCGCGGCGAATATCTTCTGGCTTGCGATACTCCTTGGGAATATTTTCATCCATCCACAAAAAAATATCGTCAACATCCTCAGCAATTGCATCAAGAGCCATACGAGCAGTATTCGGGTCACGCGTTTTGAGCACGATACGAACTGCATTGACAATGCTCTCCGTTGCATTTCGATCTGAAAGTGTGTCAACATGCTCTTGCGAAATCGTTTGACCAAGTGACTGTAAGTCCGTGATTGCGGCGCGCAAATCACCGCCTGCTCGACGAGCTATTGTTTTGAGCGCATCTTCAGAATAGGTAAGCTGTTGGGCATCCGCAACTTTGCGCAGCACAGGAACAATGCTCGTGTAGGCTAGTGAGCGTGCCTGGACCATGAGCGCTGCTTTTCTCAATTCGGAAAACTTGGAACTCCACGGATCATTTGCCGTCATAATGATCGGGTAAGGGGTTTCTTTTGCTAACTTGAGAATCGCAGGCAATCCACCACGATCATTTGTACCTGAAAGACCATCTGCCTCATCAAAGAGCAAGAGTTTTGTGCGTGCAAACAAACTTTGTTGTTTCAATGCAGGACCGAGTAACTCCAGGATGGAGCTCTCATTTCGTACATCACTTGCATTCACTTCAATTAGTTCAGCACCCAACTCGCGCGCTAATAAGGAAACCATCGTTGTCTTCCCCACTCCTTGCGAGCCGTACAACAAGCACACTTGACCAGGTTTTCGATTGCGCACGAACTGCCGTAATTGATCAATTGCGGCTTGCTGACCTTGCACTGAAGCAAGATCGTTTGGTGCGTACAATGAAGTCCAAGGTACTTGCTCGTGCATGCACAGAGGTTCGCACGTAGAGTTCATATGCTTTGCGAGTGGCAAATGGTGGGTAAAACGCAAAAAAGGCGTAGAAACACCGCCGAGAAACTATATAAAGCAGCCAGAGCGGAGTTTCTTTGAAAAGAGATGAAAACGCTCGGCCTTATAGTCGTGCTTGCGCTAGGTATCCTTGTAGTCACACTCTCGATCATACCACTGAACGTGCAAACCGACGTAGAAACGTACTCTGATGTTCAAGTAGTTACTCTTGGGCAAGAGCGTGTTGGACAAATCACTATTACAAACACAGGCTGGTTCACACGACGAGTCACCCTTCCTGAACTCGTTGGTTGCGTTGGCGACAAAGAAGTTCCCCTCGACAGCTGGACAGTTGCACAGAATGGCGTCGTTCGCGGCGTTGGACAAATACCATATATCCAAGTTGCACCTGGAGAAGAAGGTGTTGTGTACATCATTGCCTCAGAGCACCATCCTGAAGAAACACTCAAAATTTACTACCGGACACCATATTTCTCGTGCTTAACGCCAGGTACACCTGCATAGCATCGCAGCATAAACACTGCTGCACTCCCAGTTCACAATTATTGTTCTCACTGTGCTGTGCTTTTCCAGTGAACGACAAACTTTAAGAGCAAGAATGCATTTCTCCGTCGTATGCTGAGCAAGTCACTTCAACATCGCATTCTGAATGCGCTTGAAGCAAACGTGTTCTCAACAAGCCAAGTTGCGCGCAAAGCGAAACTCTCACGCATCACCACAACAAAATATCTCAGTGCACTTGAAGCGAAGGGCGTTGTCCAAAGCGTACACGTTGGAAAATCCATAGCGTGGCGAACAACGCAGGCAAAGCCATGCATTGCAATACTTGCTTCTCCAACGACTGCACGCATGGTGAAACTTTCTCTTGGTGAAAAATATTCCTACCTTATTGGCGCTTCGCTGCATGAAGTACGAAGGGCAGCAATTGTCATCACCGATAGTGTTCTCACTGCACGCGCAGCAGAGCAACCAGTAATCCTCATCGGCGCACAAGAAGAACACGCATGGACCATTCCACTGCTTTTTGAACCGCTTTCACTACGAGTCCTTGTCAAGAAGCTCATTCAAGAACAGCCAACACACCTCAGCCCGGTTGGAGCGCATCTCGTACTTGAACACCTCGAAGAATTAGAGGAAGCGCTTGGTATCGGCAGCGCTGATGAACTTGTCAAGCTCACATATCGACTCTTACGCGACAATGGAATTCGAGCTCAACACGTGGAGCGAGTGCTCTTTCTTGTTGAGGGCCCTCTTCCGGAGCACACACTGAGCGACCTTGAACAAACATTTGCACTTATTCTTGCGCACATCTATGGGAAAATGGTACAACCAGGCGAAGAGATAACTCTTGATGGTTTGACTCACACTGTCCCATCGCTCAGCGTTGCCTTCTCAACAAGAACCGAAGAAGTGCTTGAAGAATAGTTTTTTATGTCGATAATTCTCGCACATGCTCCATGGTAAGTGGAACTTGGATCTTACGCGTTGGACTTGCGATTGTATTTGCGGGATTTTGCATTCTCCAAATACAGGACCCGAATTTGTTCAAAGACTCGCTGCCAAGCGCAATCCAAGGAAGCAATGCAAGTGTTTTTGTTCTCGCAAACGCAATTCTTGATGGACTACTCGCGCTTAGCATTGGATTTGGAATATTCCCAAAAATCGCTCCCTTCATTGGTGCACTCCACTTATTTATCATTGCATTTGCCGCAGGCATGCACCCTGATGCATTGCGAGATTTTGCGCTTGCAATGGCATGCCTCTCCCTTGTTTTCATTCATGAAGAACATCTTGATGGGCGTGAACGAGCAGTACTTGCTCGATTCTTTGGTGCCAAGAAACACTAAACCCACAAGAAGATATAAAAGCCTCAAGCAAGCGCATGCACCATGGATGACATAGCCCACGTATTGTGGAGTATAGCCCTATTCTATCACTATGATTGGTGGCTTGCTGCCATATTCGGCGTGCTTCCTGATCTTGTTGCGTTCATTCCATTCTATGCACGTCGTATCATTCTCCATCGGGTGCGACGCGTACAAGACTTACGGCCAAAGCTCTATGACGTGAGTTTTTACCCTCGATGGGTATCCTTCTTGTATAACGCAACGCACAGTATCTTTGTTATTCTTGCAGTCATTGGAGTATGTAGCTGGCTCTTTTCGTACCGCGTTGAATACTGGGCGATGCTCATTCACGTGCTCGTCGACATTCCAAGCCATCGCAGGCAGTGGTTTGGCACAAAGATACTTTGGCCATTCTCGCACTGGCAATTTGATGGCGTCTCCTGGGCAAGCAAGGACTTCATGCTCGCAAACTACACAGCCATTGCCCTTGTCTTTGGCGTGCGCCTCTTTGGGCTGTAGCAATGCAATGGGTTCTCATTGCAGGAACTTGGAAGACCTCAGATGAAGCAGTATTTGCTGACGTTCGAGAGGCAGTCAGAGACATCATCGAGAAAGGCGATGGCATCATCACTGGCGGTGCGCTTGGCGTTGACCTCGTCGCAGCGCAAGAAGCGCTCCGCATTGATCCGAGCGGAAAGCACCTTCGTTTCATTCTGCCTACGCCACTTGCTGTGTACAAAGCACACTACGCTCGACGATGTGATGAAGGCGTTATTAGCCGTGAACAAGCAAAAGAACTGTTTGCTGTGATTGATTCACTTGCTGCAGTACGCCCTGAGCATCTTGCGACGCTCACCGAAGAAATCGTTGACATGAAATCGTACTATCTACGCAGCTCAGCTGCCGTTGCGCTCGCTGATAGACTTATTGCCTTCTCGGTGGATGACAGTCCAGGAACCGCATACACCATCAGACAGGCAATGGGGCGAAGAATTCCATTTAGAATAAAGCGATACTAACCAAATGTGAACGTGTAGATTCGAACACCCTGACTGACCGAAAGTAGAATGGTCTGTGTTTTATACTCCGTGCTTGCGAGCGTATAGAGCTGCGAGCCATTGATTACTACCCCTGGAAAAAGTATTCCATCGATTTGAAGATCGACACTGCCTTCGCCTTCTGCAACTATGTGAATGTCTTTTGCGTTGTACTTCAATCGAAGCTGAGCAGTACTGCCAGCTTCAATATACTCATCACTCACAGTCCAATTTCCTCCGAGCTGCACGGTGTTCGAGGGAGTTTTATCACTCAGAACGAATGTGCGCTCCCCAGAAGAGAGACTGTATTCAACGTTTCCACGGTTTGTATGAGCACCAAGGTAGAGTTCAGGCGTACTAATGAGCCCAAAAGCCGGAGCAGTTGTATGCGTCATCGTTGACTTCGTTGCAAGCAGATCTTGGAGTTTGGCTTCAATTTCGTCATAACCACCTTCGCCAATATGGTCGAAGACTAGCTTTCCATCTCTATCAAACACGTAGAGGTGCGGCCACCATCGATTATTATATGCCTTCCACGTAGCAAAATCGTTATCCAAACCAACAGGGTACTGAATGGAGTGCTTTGCAATTGCAGCTTGCACATTTTCAGGCTTTTTTTCGAACGCGAATTCAGGGGAGTGTACACCCACTATTACCAGACCATCATCACGGTACTTCTCATCCCAACTCGTGAGGTACGCAAGTGTGCGAACACAATTGATGCAACTGTACGTCCAAAAATCAACGAGCACAACTTTGCCTTCTAAATCCGCGCGCTCGAGTGATTTTTTCTCTTCTGGAACAACACCTCCCAAGTTATACCACTGGGAGATGCCAACGAACGGATATTCATCCATCGTATTTTCGAGTATAGGTTGCTGTTCTTGGATGGCAGCTACACCATCAAGTGGAGGCTGCGCTGAGCATGCAACGAGGAAGATTACCAAGAAAACTGGTACGAGCAATTTCATAGAAATGCACTCCCAAATAGTGGTGCGATGCCAAACAAGGAGAAACGATTCGTCAACAACAAAATTCCAACTATTATAAGCAAAATCCCTAATATGATGCTTACCATGCGAGTATACTTCGCACCGATTCGAACATATCGGGCTATGCTTGAATAGAAAACTCCTACAATCAAGAAAGGGAGTGCTAATCCAAAGCTATACGCAAGCAAGAGACTGAATGAACTCCCTGGCTGCGTCGCCGCAAGTGTGAATATACCGCCAAGCACTGCGCCAATGCATGGCGTCCAACCAATTGCGAACGTCATGCCAAACAAAAAGCTGGTCAGATAGCCGGCCTTTCTTCGAATGTGCACTTTGTGCTCCGTGTCAAGCCAGGGAATTCTTATGAAACCAAGCAAGTAGACACCAAAGACAATGATAATTATTGCTCCCACTCGAGTGAGCCAGTGACGCAGCGCAATCCCTGCACCATTAAGGGCGCTATTAAGGATCATGCCAAGCAACGCAAACACGAGCGTGAATCCAAGGACATAGCAAAGAGTGTTGAGAAAGATAACTCGATTGAATTTTGCTGAGGAATCAAGCGATTTGAGATTAATCCCTGCAAGGTACGCAAGAAATGCAGGCACTAATGCGAAAACGCACGGCGAGAAGAAACTGAGAATGCCAGCGAGAAATGCGATCGCAAATGTTAACTCACTCATCAAATCAAAGCGAAAGAGGCGTATTTAAAGGATGTGGAAGTGAGTACTATCAAACTGCGGCGCAGAGCCAAGATTTATTAATGAGATTTATGATGAAGTGCAAGTGGCAGACGTTCTGATCGAATATTTTGTCGATGGGAAGGTGCAGAGGCGCTTCACCGAAATTGAAGATGCGCTCCTGAAATTTATTGCACAAGTCAGCCCCATTCTTGAAGAAGTCAACCTACGCCTCCACGGAATAAACGAAGAAAAATACGAAAAAATTACTGGAAAGAAAATCGAGGACAGCGTTCGCAAAGACTTAGCTGGCGCAAAAATGAGCTTGGCATCTTACAATCGCATGTTCGGTATGATCGACCACCGTCTTGCGATGGCAGGTTCGAACTTCCAATTTCGAGACTTTGCAGCCGAGCAAGGAGTTCCCAACGACTTGTTTGTAGAAGCTCAACAAGAACTTCAGGAATACTGGGGAGTCACATACGGTCCACTTGTTGACCACTATGCAAAAGTCTGCAATGACTTAGCAACTTTACGCGGATATCTTGAAAAACAGATTGAAATTCTTCAGCAAATTCCCACTCGAACATACAAAGAAGGATTTGACTTGAAAGATGAATTGCGCGTACTCTTTGCTGCAGAGTACAAATTTTTCTACGATAGAATTGTTCCTCTTTCAAGAATGAACTACGAGCATGAGTCTGCGTTAGAAAAAACAATTTCGAACCACTTTGCTCGTCTAAAGACCATGATAAAAGTATATTACAAATTTGCAAAAACAAGCGTCGCCAAAGACTTCGGCGACCAGCCAAGCAAAATTCGTAAAGCACTCATCGTCGGAATTTATATGCTAGGAGCATACCTTATTGTGACGGGATTAAAGCGAAAAACACTCAGCGGATTCACGCAATTCCTCAAAGACAAATTTATAAGCAAAAAACTCACCAAAACCCATACACGAGTAAATGCAATTAATGAAGCTCTAAATAAGTTTGCAGACGATAAATTCGAAGATGTATTGATTAAACTCGTGCCAATACTATCATAAGCACTTCACTTCTTCTTCGCGAGTTCTTCCACTAAGCGACTAATGGAACGATTCATGCGCTGAATCATGAGGAACAATCTATACAGCAAGTAGAAGAGCAATATTATGGCAATATAGATAACAAGCCAACGCGCATTGTCTTGGATGAGCACGCGACTGACTTTGTCAAGCCATCCACCAAAGAACATCGCCGCACTACCAAGGATCCACAAAGCACTCCAAAAAAGCGCCCAAGCTGCGGTGATTTTGTGTTTTAGAAATTGCACCGTGGTACTTGCGACCATGATAATCGCGACTATCCCAACGAGCATCGTAAATGACGTTACCATCCAAACACCTTGTGTAAGACGAGTCGAACTCCCATTTTAATGCTTCGCATAGGGTGTTGACCAGGTTCATGGTAAATTACCGTCACAGGCACTTCAGTATAGGTGAGCTTGTGCTTAGCAATTTCTTCTATTATTTCGCTTGCGTGCTCCATCTCATCGAAGGTTATATGGATGTGTTTGAGCGCTTTTCTGCTCAGAGCCCGAAAGCCATTATGACTATCAGTGAGTCGAATACCGCTAAAGACATACGTTACCAATGCTCCAAGCTTGAGGACGATTCGCTTTGCGGGGCTGATATTCTTTGCAGTTCCAAGAAATCGACTCCCTAGCGCAACGTCTCGCCGACCTTCAAGAACAGGTTTTGCAACTTTCGCTATTTCACTTGGCAAGAACTGTCCATCAGCATCGAACGTTACAGCCACATCAGCACCATGCTCGTACGCATAGTGGAACCCGGTTCGAAGCGCTGCACCTTGCCCGCGATTGATTGCGTGGCGTAGCACTTCGGCACCTGCCTTTTTTGCGAGCGCAGAAGTCGCATCATGCGACCCATCGTCAACAACAATAACCCACGAGTGACCTTCCTTGCGAATACCTCGAACCACTTCTTCGATGTGCTTTGCCTCGTTGTACGCGGCGATGACAACGGCGAGTTTCATGGTATCACACAGAACCTTACGTATTTATAACAACAAACCTCAGTTTATTTAAATCCCTTGCGAACGAGGCACCCCTATGAGAGAAGTTGAAAAGAAATTTATCGAAATCGATCCAGAGGACATGCATCGACGACTTCTCGCTGCCGGCGCCACACTCGTGTTTGACACGACGATGGCGAGCGCGTACGGCACTGACCCATCGCGTAACATACTCCCTGGAAATGTACACAAGCAAGAACTGCGCGTACGGACCATAGGCGAGCACACAACGCTTACGCTTAAAGGAACAACAAGCAGCGAAACTGCGGCAAATCGCGAAGAAATTGAGCTCGAAATTGCAGATCGAGAAAAAATGATCGCCATTCTTGAACATCTTGGAATATCGATGCAAAAGAAAGATTCCAAGCGCCGACGACATTTCACTCGAGGAGCATGTGCGTTTGAAATCGACCAATACACCCACATCCCAGCGTTCTTGGAGATTGAAGCACCTACGGAAGAAGAACTGAATGCCGTTTGTGTTGAGCTTGGGCTAGATCCTGCACAAGGCATTGGAAAAACCATTGCCGAGATATACAACTTAAAATAAAGCGAAAAAGAAAAAGCGCTTGCGTCCGCAAGAATCTGCGTTTATTCTTTCGACGATTCCCGCTTTGGACCAGTGTACGGACGCACAGTATATCCGCACACATGATATGAAGGAGGACCGTTGAGAGGCTGGTGCTGCGTCCACAACGCAGCACATTCACCGAGCTTGCGCAAATCTACGTGCAGTTGTTGCACGCCACGGATCGTATTCTTCGGTACTTGCCCTTCAAGAACAACTGCATCAAATGGTAAGCCCGAAGAAACATACAGCAAACTGTCGTTTCTCACTGTCGCAGTCAAATCATCGGTGAGTCGAACTTCGAGGACACTGGGAGGTGAAGCACTGGTTCTTGCTTGTGGCGTTTCAGAGCCTGAGCAAGCAGAAGTCAGAGTCACAAGCAGCGGTAACAACGAACTTGATTTCATAGGCAGTGAATGCAGGTACCGCTTAAATAAGTCTATGGAAAAATAACTACAAAACCTTGTTGAGGAACTGGCCAGTGTAGCTTCTTTTTACCTTCGACACTTGCTCCGGTGTGCCACTTGCAATGACTTCTCCGCCACCATCGCCGCCATCAGGCCCTAAGTCGACAATCCAATCTGCCGTCTTGATGACTTCAAGATTATGCTCGATTGCAAGAACAGTGTTGTCTTTCTCAACCAGGCGATTCAAGACACCGAGCAATCGCTTCACGTCATGAAAATGCAAACCAGTCGTTGGTTCATCGAGTATGTAGAGAATGTGTCCGTCTTTGCGCTTTGCAAGCTCACGAGTAATTTTAATTCGCTGCGATTCTCCGCCTGAGAGCGTCGTGGATGATTGCCCAAGCTTAATGTACGTAAGTCCAACGTCTGCGAGCAACTGCATTTTTCTCTCGATGCTTGGAACGTCTTTGAAAAAAGCAAGCGCCTCCTCAACTGTCATGTCAAGAACGTCGGCAATAGTTTTTTCTTTGTAATGTACCTCAAGTGTTTCTTGATTGTACCGTTTGCCTTTGCACTCCTCGCACTCGATGTACACATCAGGCAAAAAGTTCATCTCGATTTTTAGCACGCCATCGCCAGAGCAAGTCTCACAGCGACCACCAGCGACATTGAAGCTGAATCGACCTTCCTTGTAGCCGCGCATCTTTGCTTCCTTGGTGCTCGCAAATATTTTGCGAACCTCATCGAATACTTTCGTATACGTTGCAGGATTACTACGAGGAGTTCGACCAATTGGGTCTTGATCAATAACAATAACATCTTCAAGTTCCTTTGGAATAACGATGTCCTTGTGTTTTCCTGCTCGAACGCTCGACTTGTAGAATTTCTTCATTAATGTTGGATGTAAAATATCAGTGATGAGAGTCGACTTGCCTGAACCAGATACTCCAGTAATTGCCACAAATACGCCAAGAGGAATTTCTACATCGATACCTTTGAGGTTGTGCTCTGCTGCACCTTTGATTACAAGCTTCGTTTTTGCTGTACGACGTTTTTTAGGAGTTGGAATGTCCTCACGTTTGCTCAAGTACTTCCCAGTTAGACTCTCTTTGTGTGCTTCGACTTGCTTGGGCGTACCCTGCGCGACTATGTGCCCGCCATGAATTCCTGCACCTGGACCTATATCAACGACGTAGTCTGCAGCACGGATTGTGTCTTCGTCGTGCTCAACAACAACTAACGTGTTGCCTAAGTCACGTAAATGAATGAGGGTCTTGATGAGTTTTTCATTATCGCGCTGATGCAAACCAATGCTTGGCTCATCAAGCACATACAACACTCCAGTAAGGTTACTGCCGATTTGTGTTGCTAAGCGAATTCGCTGTGCTTCCCCGCCAGAGAGAGTGCCTGCACTGCGCGAGAGGGTCAAATAACCAAGTCCGACGTCTAGCAAGAAATCAAGTCGACTCTGTATTTCACGCAAGATGAGTTTTGCGATTTGCTGTTCCTTTGGAGTCAATGAGAGGGATTTAAAGAAGGCTTGCGCTTTTGCAACTGATAGGTCGGTTACTTCGATGATGTTTTTCTCTCGAATCTTAATGGAAAGTACTTTGGGTTTGAGTCGTTGCCCATGACATGATGGACAGTCCGCATGGCGCATGAATTTCTCGAGTTCTTCGCGGCGATATTCGCTTTCAGTTTGTTTGTATAATCGTTCTAGTTGGGGGATGACGCCTTCCCACTCACCAGTACTTTGGAATGATGCTCCGCCATCTTTACTCGTATATTTGTATTTGATTTGCTGATCCGTCCCATACAACACTATATCCAAGTGTTTTTTACTCAATTTTTCAACGGGGGTGAACATATCAAAGCCAGCGGCTTTTGCAACAGCACCAATTTGCTGTATGCGCCAACCATCTCCATAATTCTTGTACACCGCAAGCGCGCCATCGGCGATGCTCATGGTTTTGTCTGGTATGACCAGGTCAGCATCGAACTCCTGTTTGAAGCCAAGACCGTGACAATCTTCGCAAGCACCAAAAGGACTGTTGAATGAGAAGAGTCTGGGCTGCAACTCTTCAAAATTCAAACCGCATTTTGGACACGCTGCGTGGCTAGAAAAAAGCAAGATCGTTTCTTTTCCTTCGCCTTTCCCTTCATCTAAGAAAATACGCACGAATCCTTCCGCTCGCTTGAGCGATTGCTCGATCGCATCTTGGACTCGAGTTCGATCAGTCAGTGCAACTCGATCTACTACGATGTCAATGTCGTGCTTTTCGTATTTTGCAAGAGGGATTTTATCGTCTGTCGTGTAGAACTTTCCATCTACTCGCACGCGCGTAAAGCCGTCTTTTTTGGCATCCTCAATAAGTTTCTCGTACGTTCCCTTTTTTTGTTGAACAACGGGTGCTGTAATTTGTGCTTTTTTCCCAGGGTATTGCTTCAGCAACTGGTTCGTGATTTGATCGGCAGTTTGCGGCTCGATTTTCGTCCCGTCATTTGGACAGTACGCAATTCCAATACGCGCAAAAAGAAGGCGCAAGTAATCATAAATTTCAGTGACAGTTCCTACGGTTGATCGAGGGTTCTTGCTCGTAGTTTTTTGCTCAATACTAATCGCTGGCGAGAGGCCGTCAATACTGTCAACGTCAGGTTTATGCATCTGCCCAAGGAACTGGCGAGCGTATGCGCTGAGGGATTCGACGTAGCGACGCTGGCCCTCTGCGTATAGTGTATCGAATGCAAGCGTTGATTTGCCAGAACCCGAAAGGCCGGTAATTACTATGAGTTTGTCGCGCGGCAGCTCGAGCGAGATATTTTTCAGATTGTGTTCGCGTGCACCGCGAATAATTATTTTGTCTTGCATTGGATCATACGAGCGCGGTGCGTGCAGACGATATCGAAGCTCTTGGGAGGTTCAGCGCGATGCACTTCCAACGAGCAGAGCGAGAGGTGTGACCCGCACAGCGCCGTGGGAAGCAGAACGTCACTTGCGTTTAAAAGGCTTATGCGCGTCTGTCCTGTGGCAATCGCCATACGGTGCCAAAAAGCGCTTCGGCAGAACAACGTATGACAATCAGTCTTGAGCAACAATTGGCCGGCGACTACGCTTTGTTCTGATGAAATGGCCGTATCAAACAGTATGGTCCTAGGTCGTTTACTCGAAAGACGGCAAGCGACCCATCTTGTCCTGGAAAAACACCGTAGTGCTCAAAACGCGCAGGCGACCCAAGATATAATCCCACTGGTTCGATACGTTTTGATTTAATATCGTAGAGCGCCACGAGAGGACCATGTCGATCGAAAATCCAGTCTTGCTTCGCGGCACTTTGCAGCGCACCAACCGCGTCGAGAAGAAAATTTTGATGGGAAAGCGCGCGAGGCGGCGAGACAACCCCACTGCGAGAGAGGAGCCCTTTGGAAACCATTTTTCGCAGATGCGTGGCAGGAGTGCTTGGTAATTGTTCAGGCGCGACGCGCTGCATTTGCATCCAGCCTAGTTGCTTCTGCAAGCTCATCTAGTACGGAAAGAGGCACCGTATTTTAAATCTGTACGCTGAAAAAACGCACGACATATAAACCCCCAATGGCGCATGCTCTCCATGCGCGAACAAACAGCACGCACCATTGTTCATTCCCTTGCAGGTCTCGTGTGGATCTTAACGGGCGCGATCACGCTCATCACCATCTGGACGCTCTATCAGTGGCGTTTCTTTACCCAAGAAGGCGTGGTGCTCTATCGAGGCACACCAGTTGTGAGCGCAGTGTTTAATCTGCTCCTCGTCATTGTTCTTGGCGCTTCTATCGGCTGGGGATTGTGGCGCAAGAAAAACTGGGCGCGCGTACTAGGAATTATTTTCTGTGCGCTCGTCGTGCTCGATGTTCTCGTCTTTATGTTTGCGCACCCACTCTCTTGGAGCCTTCTGCTCATTATAATTCTTGCACTCGTGGGCATTTGGGCGCTTGGCCTCAAAGCCGAAGTGAAGGCACTGTTTCAGTAAGTTCAAGCTACAATGCGAAACGACAAGGTTGCTACGCTCTAAAATTCTTTAAGGACACTTTCCCGAAAATTCTTTGCGAGAACTGCATCGCGAATAATTGTGAGACGATATTCACCAGGCATTGTGGAGAGCTCAGCAATTTCAGCAAGACGAGCATCTTCGATGCGTTGATATCGGCCGTAGAAACCATCGAGTTTTTCCTGCACCTCTTGTGGATATTCTACTTGAATGATAGTATCTCCGTACGAGCCGATGTTTAACCCGAGAGGAAAATCGGGTGGACGAGGAAGACTCTTACAACCAATACCCAGATCTTGATAGTATTTGACCGTCCATTTGTCGAGTGGAGTTTGTCCATAGCAAATAAAATTTGATTGAATACCTTTCTTTGTGAGGTCAGTGATGAGTGCAGTTTCCTGTGCGAGCACCACTAGTACAAACCAAAAATGCATGGAAGTAAACGTTTGCACTTTTGCATGTTTTGCATCCGAAAAAATTTCTCTGATTGCTGCATTCCAAACGCCATCTGTTTCAGCGAGCGTATTCAAGGTGTACACAGTTACATTGGGACCCACTGCTAGTTTATCTTGGGCGGAAGGCGTAAGGTACTGTCGCTGTAACTTATTGCCAAATAAAATAAGCTCCTGAATCCAAGAACGACTTAGGGAGAATTTTTTCCCATCACGCGTGAGAACTTTTGCCCCTTCGAGTTCAAGAACCGCTTGGCGCACTGATTGAAAACTCACGGATTTCCCATGCTGTTTGTGCATCGCATTCTGCAACTCAATCAGTGAGAGAGGATGCCTCTCAGCGAGGATGGTGAGGACAAGGTCTTTACTGGTGCTCGGTTTATTGCCGACGAGTGGAAGAGTGAAAGTAATAGTCATTGAGGCATTTACTTTAATTTCTATTGAGGCTACAATATTAATTGTTTGCTCACCCTTCTAAGTAGTAACATGAAACGAATGAGAGCCCCCCTACTGGCGCTTGCCCTGTGTGCAAGCGGAGCGAACGCACAAACAAAGCCCGACTCGACGGTCCAAAAAGACACGGTGTTTGTACAAACTGACGTGATGAGCAACTACCTTGCACGAGGAATGGAGTTCGGCCACGGCACATCATACCAACCGAGCATCACCGCAATTCATGGTCCATTCATTGGTTTTGCATGGCTCAATAAAGATCAAACAGCTGGCTGGAATGAACTTGACATCTACGCGAAAGCACAAAAAGAATTCGGCAAGGTTCACGGAGAAATTGCACTTGGCACCTACGTCCTTCCCAAGATACAAGGACGAAAACACACCGAAGAAGTCACTGCGTATTTTCGGCGAGGCAACGCGAGTGCATTCATCGCCCATGATTTCGGTTTTATTCATGGCCAATATGGCGAGATTGCCTTCGAACATGCCGCAGCAGTCCAAACAACCATTGGCGCAGTAAAGAGACAACTCCCAATTGCCGCACGCACTGCACTTGCGTTCAATAGAAATTACTTGCGCGAGGGCAGCGGCATAAGTCACCTTGAAGCAAAGCTTGTTGCACCACTAAAGATTCGTGGTGTAGAAATCACGCCGACTCTCGTGTATAATCATCCACTCAGTAGCAATTTTACACACCAACGCGCGTATGGAGTAACAGTAAGAAAACAGTTCTGAGCCACACTCACAGTGAGCTTGCCGACTTGCTCCCCTGCGGAGAAATTCTTTTGTACCACTCAAGTGGCGTTTTGAGCGGCACGTATACGACAGTACGCTGGTGATTCTCGAAATCTTTGGGTCCTTGCTGCGTGTACCGAAACCCAATAGTACAGACTGGCGGTGCTGATTTGTCAGCGGACCCAGAAGGATAGCTTGCGTAAGTCACAACATCGTACGTGTAGAAAGCACCCCGCGCATTCGTAGTGCAATCGACGTGCCGTTCAATTGAACCAATAAACGCAAGACTCACAGCCCTGCCGTCAGCAAGTTGGCGCAAGACGAGCTCACCGATGGCGTGCAATATTATGTTGCGCCTTTCTTCAGGAACACACGCAGAGAAAACGTTGCACGAATCAACGGGCACACCCAGCAAACTCGCTAGCGTTGCTTCGTTGCGAAACCCCATTAAAAATAGAATCCAAGCACGCCTCCTTATAACAATTTCCATTTCCGATTAATAAATAGCAAGAGCAATGCGAAATCATTCGCAACACTTGTTCACAAGAGGAATGACGGAAGTCCACTAGGGGAAGAAAGTATATTTCGGCATCGACGCAACGCGCACCACTTCATAATCTCTAATTATTGCCGAAAAATGATTGTTCAAATCCATCGTAAAGGCATTCAGTTGCTGCACATTCTCAACTTCCATATCAATTTCAAAATCATACTCAGAGAGAGAACGAATAAGAGCAATAACTCGACTATTTGTTTGAACATAATCAATAAACTGCGTTAACTTTTCTTCAGTAACATTGTTCAGATATATCAAAATCTTATAGTGGCATTGTTTGAGTGCATCTTGATGC
>JACCDG011176723.1_pt1 | contig 19091 bp, 16 predicted proteins | sample 7442471 | NCBI WGS metagenome assembly JACCDG01 (sample SAMN15323444, study PRJNA562643) | freshwater metagenome | isolation source: river surface water | place: USA:Blue River Watershed | collected 2017-08-17 | reverse complement strand
CGTGGACAACGTGCCGGGTGTGCCCAAGGTCGGGCCGAAAACCGCAGTCAAATGGCTCACCGAATACGATTCGCTCGACAACATCATCGCTTGCGCTGACAAAATCGGCGGCGTGGTCGGGCAAAACTTGCGCGATACGCTGCCATGGCTGCCGATGGCACGCCAGTTAGTGACGATTAAATGTGATGTGCCGCTGGAGGTTGGCCCGGCCGATCTGGCGCCGTTGCCGCAAGACAATGCCAAGCTGGCCGAATTGTTCGAGCGCTTTGAATTCAAGACCTGGTTGCGCGAGATTCAGGGCGCTGGCCTGCAGGCCAATACCAGTGCGGCTTCCAGTCAGGCTGCAAGCCAATCCCAGAGCGGCGTGCAGGGCGGGTTTGATTTTGGGGCTGTGGCCGAGCGGCAATATGTGACCATTCTCACCAGCGCGCAGCTGGACGAGTGGCTGGCCAAGCTGGATGCTGCCGGGATTGCTGCGGTCGATACCGAAACCACCAGTCTTGATCCATTGCAGGCAAAAATCGTTGGCATCAGCTTCAGTGTCTCAGCCAATCAGGCTGCGTATTTGCCGCTGGCACATCGCGCGCCCGGCGCGCCGCAGCAGCTGGATTTTGACGCCTCGCTGGCCAAACTCAAGCCATGGCTGGAAAACCCGGCCAAAAAAAAGCTTGGGCAAAACCTCAAATACGACCAGCACGTGTTTGCCAACCACGGCATCGCCCTGGCCGGCATTGCCCACGACACACTGCTGCAGTCCTACGTGCTGGAAAGCCACAAAACCCACAATATGGACGATCTGGCGCAGCGCCACTTGGGTGTGACCACCATCAGCTACGAGCAGGTGTGTGGCAAAGGCGCCAAGCAGATCGGTTTTGACGAAGTCGACGTGCAGACCGCTACCGACTACAGCGCCGAAGATGCCGACATCACCCTGCGCCTGCATCAAACGCTTTACCCGCAGGTGGCCGCCGATGCCAAGCTGGATTTCATCTACAGCCAGATCGAAATGCCCAGCCGCGAGGTGTTGTTCAAGATCGAACGCCATGGTGTGTTGATCGATAGCCAAAAGTTGCAGCAGCAAAGCCACGAGCTGGGGCAGAAAATGCTGGAGCTGGAGCAGAAAGCGCATTTGCTGGCCGGCCAGCCGTTTAATCTGAGCTCACCGAAGCAGATCGGCGAAATCCTGTTCGAGAAACTGCAATTGCCGGTGGTGAAAAAAACCCCGAAAGGCGCGCCATCGACCGATGAGGATGTGCTGGAAAAGCTGGCCGAAGATTACCCGTTGCCGAAAGCCTTGCTGGAATACCGCAGCATGGCCAAGCTCAAATCTACCTACACCGACAAACTGCCGCTGATGGTCAACCCCGCCACGGGTCGGGTGCATACCAACTATGCGCAAGCGGTGGCGATCACCGGCCGCTTGGCCAGTAGCGATCCGAATCTGCAGAACATCCCCGTGCGCACGACCGAAGGTCGGCGCATCCGCGAGGCATTTATTGCCGCGCCCGGCCACAAGCTGATTTCGGCCGATTATTCGCAGATCGAGCTACGCATCATGGCGCACATCTCCGGCGACGAAAACCTGCTCAAGGCCTTTAGTGATGGCGAGGATATCCACCGCGCCACCGCCGCCGAGGTGTTTGGTGTGGCCCCAGCTGATGTCAGCAGCGAACAGCGGCGTTACGCCAAAACCATCAACTTTGGCCTGATCTACGGCATGTCGGCGTTTGGCCTTGCCAGCCAGCTGGAAATCGAACGCAGCGCGGCGCAGAGCTACATCGACCGCTACTTTGCCCGTTATCCCGGTGTGGCCGCCTATATGCAGTGCACCCGCGAACTGGCCAAGCAACAAGGCTACGTCGAAACCGTATTCGGCCGTCGTCTGTGGCTGGCGGAAATCCATTCATCACAAGCGATGCGCCGCGCCGGTGCCGAACGTGCCGCGATTAATGCGCCGATGCAAGGTACCGCTGCCGACCTGATCAAGCTGGCGATGGTAGCGGTGCAAGACTGGATCGAAACGGAAAAGCTCGGCACCCGCATCATCATGCAGGTGCACGACGAACTGGTGCTGGAAGTGCCGGATGCCGAGGTAGACGCAGTCAAAACCGGGCTGTTGCAGAAAATGGCCAATGTTGCCGCCCTGAAAGTCCCGCTGGTTGCGGAGGCCGGGGTGGGGCTGAACTGGGAAGAAGCGCATTGATCATGCCGGGTTTGCTGCGTTGTGTTGTGCTTGTTGGTTGATGCTTGATCGCCATCATCGTCGCCGGCTGCCATTTATCTGAAGATGATTGCTTGCCCGCAAGGAGAAATCGTGTCGTCGCCACTCGTGCCCCAAAAACTGCAGATTGAGGATATTGCCACTTGCCTGCGACAGGGCTATCGCCTGTTTGCTGCCAGTCGCGGTGCGGCTATTGCCTACTCTCTGTTGCTGCTGCTGATCGGCATCGTCCAGATGGGGGTTGTGGTGTGGCTGGGTGCGCTGCCAATGCTTTATGCGTTGATCAGTGGTTTCATGCTGGTCGGCGCCGTGGCTTCGGCAGGGCTGATGGCTTTGGCGATAAAACTGGAGCAAGGGCAGCCGCCAAGTCTGGCCGACGCCTGGAAGGGATTTGTTGCTGCTCCGGGGCTGTGGGTACTATCAGCGCTGGCAGCCTTTTTGTGGTTGATTTGGGTGACCGACGCCGGGATTCTTTATGGCCTGTATTTTGCCAGTGAGCCGGTGCGTTTTCTGCCCCGGTTCGGTTTCTCCGGCGAGGCGCCGGCATTTTTCCTGTTTAGCGCCTTGATGGGCGCAGTGCCCGCGGCAATCATGCTGGCGGTAGCAACGTTTTCCGTGCCTTTGCTGCTGGAAAGACGTTGTACGCTGGCGCAGGCGATTGTGCTGAGTGTGCGTGCCAGTCTGCGCAACCCCATTTTCATGCTGCTTTGGGGAGCAATGGTTTGTCTGGGCGTGAGCCTGTCGATTGCGTTTCTGCCTCTATTCCTGCTGGTTTTCCCGGTTCTGGCGTATGCCAGTTTTGCTTGTTATCGCTGCGTGTATCCCCGCTGATCTGCTAAAAAGCTGTTGCTGCCCGGCTTGTGCTTCACCCGAGTCACATGCCGCACCACAGGGCTGATTTTGCCGCCCTTGACAAGGCATGTTGGATACGTGATTATCGAGCCAATCAAACGCTCGTTTGAATTGCCGGGAGGGTGTGATGTCGCCAACTGTCATGAAATGGTTGATCAATTTGTGGCCGCCTTATCTGGGTGCCGGGGTTCGGGTCGAAAAAATCAGCCGTGATTATCGTCAGGTGCAGGTGTCGCTGCGTTTGCGCTGGTATAACCGCAATTATGTCGGCACCCATTTTGGTGGCACGCTGTTTTCCATGACTGATCCGTTTTACATGTTGATGCTGATGCGAATTCTCGGACGCGATTACATCGTCTGGGATAAATCGGCCAGCATTGATTTTGTCGCGCCGGGCCGTGGCAAGGTTTCGGCCATGTTCGAGCTGGATGAGGCAATACTCGGCTCCATCAGGGCTGCCACCGAGAGCGGCGAAAAATATCTGCCGGAACTGCCGGTGCACGTAGTGGATGAGGCGGGACAAACCGTCGCACACATTCGCAAGACGTTGTATATTCGCAAGAAGAAACCAAGGCATAACGCCTGAGAGACCATTCGCTTGTCCGCCATGTCCCCATCTTCCCGTCAGCGTCGTATCACTCCCGCCTCAGGCGCTTATCAGCGCCGCAGCCGTATGTTGCTGGTGCTGGCGCCTGTGGCTGGCTTCACGTTATTTGCCGGGGCTGCATTATGGTGGTTTGCCGATGATGTCGGCTTGCATGTGCCGTCCTGGTCAACAGGGGCGGTGGTGATGGATGAGCCGCAATTGAGTGTTGATACCCGTAACGATCTGCGTATTCAGTTGCAGCTGCTGCAAAGCCAGTGGCAGCGCCTGAATGCGCTGGATGCGCTGCAGGGAAAGGGCAAAGCAAGGCCGGCACCGGCAATTGCCTTGTCGCTGCAACCCACTGCCCATATCAGCGATGCGGATTTGCGTGAACGGGTGGATATTCTGTCGCGTGCGCTGGATCAGCGATTATTTGCCAATAAACCCAAGGCTGGCAGTGGCAGGTTGATGCCGGTGAACGGCGTCACGCCCTCATCCAATTTTGGCCTGCGCCTTGACCCGTTCAGTAAAAAATTGTCGGTACATAACGGCATTGATTTTGTTGCGCCGCTTGGCACGCCAATACTGGCTGCTGAAGCGGGCACAGTCAAAACGGCGGGATTGACGCCCCAGTTTGGCTGGAGTGTCGAGCTGGATCACGGCAATGGCATTACTACGCGATATGCCCATGCCTATCGCTTGTGGGTACGTGCCGGTGACAGGGTGAATGCCGGCGAGAAAATTGCCGAAGTCGGCAGCACCGGGAAGTCTACCGGCCCGCATCTGCATTTTGAGGTCCGTTACAACGGCGCGCCTTTGAACCCGCTGCGTTTTCTGGCTGCGCGCTGATTCGCCGTGCTGGGGCGCCTGGTCAATCTGTTTCTGCTGTTTGCTGCCTGCTGGGCGGTATACCAGCTCTTGCTCAATCCGGGGCAGCGACGCGAGTGGCGCACCATGGCCAGGCAAATTGCGCTGATACTGCTCGGCGTTTCATTGCTGGCGCTGCTGGTGCACCTGTTTGGCCTTGCCTGACCGTGCTCAGGCTGCCATGTCCTTCTTGTCCATCTGGCTCCAGCTTCTGGTGGAGGCCAGTGCAACATCCCGCCAGCCAAGGATGATCTGCTTCAGCAGGCTTGCCTGGCATTCCATCAGCGTATTGAATGGCTGATTTGCCTGTAAATCGTCCAGCCAGCCGGTTTTGCCGTTGCGGTTGGCTTCAATGGCAAGCTTGTGGTGCAGTTGTGTGACCACATCATCCCAATATGCGGGGCTGCCGACTTCCGGTTCCGTGTAGCGCTGTGCGGCCTCGGCGATAATGCGATCCCAGATGTCATGCCCTTCGGCCTCGCTCAGGCCTGCACGAGTGGACAGCCAGCTCAGAATTTGCGGGTAGTGCATGATTGGCTCCTTTGTTGCAGTGCAGCAGCGAAGCCCTCATTCTGGGCAGAAATTGCGACAGAATGATGTACGCTGTTGTGCGTTGCAATATTACCATGTGATAATATATTAGGGGAAATCCTCTAATTTTTTGCTCAAAAAATAAGCGAAATAGTTTGTCCAGAATTCGTAAAAACGTTTAAAATTAGCGCCCTTTCCGTTTTGGCGTAGTCTCATGCACATCGGGCCGTATGAGTTGAAAAACAATCTGATCGTGGCGCCGATGGCCGGTGTGACTGATCGCCCGTTCCGCATGTTGTGCAAGCGCATGGGGGCGGGGCATGCGGTATCCGAGATGATTACCTCCAACGCCCTGTTGTGGGGCACGGAAAAAACCCGCCGTCGTGTCAATCACATCGGCGAAATTGCACCGGTGTCGGTGCAGATTGCCGGTGCCATTCCCGAGCAGATGGCCGAGGCGGCGCGCTTTAATGTCGAGCATGGTGCCCAGATCATCGATATCAATATGGGGTGTCCGGCAAAAAAGGTCTGTAACGTCATGGCCGGCTCTGCGCTGTTGCAGGATGAGGCGCTGGTCGCACGCATTCTGGATGCGGTGGTCAAGGCAGTTGATGTGCCGGTAACACTGAAAACCCGTTTGGGCTGGGATGTCGACAACCGCAATATTGGCAGGATTGCGCGTCTGGCAGAGGGTTGCGGTATTCAGGCCTTGGCGATTCATGGTCGTACACGGGCCTGTGGCTATGGAGGTGAAGCCAGTTATGAGCTGATCCGGCAGGTGAAGGCCGTTGCACGGATTCCGATTATTGCCAATGGGGATATCGATTCACCACAAAAAGCGCGCGAAGTGCTGGCTTATACGGGTGCCGATGCGATCATGATTGGCCGTGCGGCACAGGGGCGGCCGTGGATTTTTCGGGAAATCGCCCACTTTCTCGCCACGGGTGAGCTTCTGCCTTTGCCAGAGGTGAAGGAAATCCGCAGTGTGCTGCTGGAGCACATGCACGAACATTACGCGTTTTATGGCGAATATTCCGGTGTGCGCATCGCGCGCAAGCATATCGCCTGGTACACCAAGGGGCTGCGTGATTCCAACGAGTTCCGACAGGCCATGTACCAATTGGAATCAAGTGCGGCACAGCTTGCTGCCATTACAGAATATTTTGACCGCCTGGCGACATTCAGTGATCGGCTGGAGTATGTCGGCCCAGGTGTTGACAGTACATCGCAACCACTGGCGGCGTAATTTTTGCTTCATCGTTTCCGCGTAGTTCGGCCCTGGGTAACCAAAACCAATTCATGCCCGGCCGGGAATCGACATGCAGGCACGGACGAGGGTAGGGTATGGACAGTAACGATCAGATCGACGCTGCAATCAAGCGGATGATGGAGCAATATTTTCGCGATCTGGACGGTGAGCCGCCCAGCGCCATTTTTGACATGGTGATGCGATGCGTGGAAAAACCCTTGCTTGAGGTGGTGCTGGCGCACGCCAAGGGCAATCAGACCAAGGCTGCCGAGTTGCTCGGTATCAATCGCAACACCTTGCGCAAGAAACTCAAGGAATACGACCTGGGCTGAGTTAGCCCGATTTTCGATCTTTAGGCAAAGAAAGACCCGCATTACCATGACGACCAAAATTCAACGTGCCCTCATCAGTGTTTCCGACAAGACGGGCGTTCTGGCGTTTGCCCAGGCGCTGGCCAGTTTCGGTGTGGAAATCCTTTCTACTGGCGGCACCGCCAAGCTATTGGCGGACAATGGCGTCAAGGTGATCGAAGTGGCCGACTACACCGGCTTTCCGGAAATGCTGGATGGCCGGGTGAAAACCCTGCATCCGAAAATTCATGGTGGCGTGCTGGGACGTCGTGATTTGCCCGACCATGTTGCGGCCATGGCGCAACATGAAATCGGCAACATCGATCTGGTGTGCGTCAATCTCTATCCGTTTGTGGAAACCATCAGCAAGCCCAACTGCTCGCTGGCTGATGCGATTGAAAACATCGATATTGGCGGCCCGACCATGGTCCGTTCTGCGGCCAAAAATTATCAACACGTTGCCATCGTGACCGATGCCAGTGATTACACCGCGTTGGCTGAAGAGCTGCGCGCCAATGCGGGTGGTTTGACCTTGGCTACGCGCTTTGCGCTGGCGAAGAAGGCGTTCTCGCATACTGCCGCCTATGACGGCGCAATCAGCAACTATCTGACTGCCCTGGATGCAGACGGTGCCAACCCGGCAGATTTCCCGCTGCGTTTTAATGCCAGCCTCGAAAAAGTGCAGGACATGCGTTACGGCGAAAATCCGCATCAAAAAGCGGCGTTTTACCGCGATCTGGTACGCGTGCCGGGCGCCATTGCCAATTACAACCAGCTGCAGGGCAAAGAACTGTCGTACAACAACATTGCCGATGCCGATGCGGCTTGGGAGTCGGTGAAAACCTTCGACCAGCCGGCGTGTGTCATCATCAAACATGCCAACCCGTGTGGCGTAGCCATCGCTGCCGATACTTTGACCGCTTACCGTCTGGCTTTTGCAACAGACAGTACCTCGGCATTTGGCGGCATTATTGCTTTCAACCGTGAGGTTGATGCTGCTACTGCTGAAGCGGTGTCGGCCCAATTCCTCGAAGTCCTGATTGCACCAGCGTATTCCGCAGAGGCTAAGGCCCTGCTGGCGAAGAAAGTTAACGTGCGGGTGCTGGAAGTACCGCTGGAATCTGGCGCCAATCCCTACGACTTGAAACGTGTGGGTGGTGGCTTGCTGGTGCAGAGTGCGGACATCAAGAATGTGGCGCTTGACGAGTTGCGCGTAGTGACCAAGCGCCAGCCGAGTGCTGCCGAGTTGCAGGATCTGTTGTTTGCCTGGCGTGTGGCGAAATTTGTTAAATCCAACGCAATCGTTTTTGCCAGGAATGGCCAGACTGCCGGTGTCGGTGCTGGACAAATGAGCCGTGTGGACTCGACCAGGATTGCTGCGATCAAGGCTGCCGCTGCCGGTCTGCCGCTGGCGGGGGCGGTTGCTGCATCGGATGCGTTTTTCCCGTTCCGCGATGGCGTGGATGTGATTGCCGAAAACGGCATCAAGGCCATTATCCAGCCTGGTGGATCGATGCGTGATGAAGAGGTTTTTGCCGCAGCGGATGAGCATGGCATCGCCATGGTGTTGACCGGCACACGTCACTTCCGTCACTAAAACTGTACGGTTTCAAATCGCAAGGACTGCAAATGAAAGTTTTGGTTATCGGTTCGGGTGGGCGTGAGCATGCATTGGCCTGGAAAATTGCCCGTTCGCCTCGCATCTCGCGGGTTTATGTTGCGCCTGGCAATGCAGGCACGGCGCTGGAAGATGGCGTATACAACGTTGCGCTGAATACGGTCGACGAACTGCTGGCTTTTGCACGGGCGGAGCAAATCGAGTTAACCGTGGTAGGGCCGGAGGCGCCACTGTCGCAGGGGGTGGTGGATGCCTTTCGTTCGGCAGGCTTGAAAATTTTTGGCCCTAGCAAGGCTGCTGCCCAGTTGGAGAGCTCAAAGGACTTTGCCAAGGCTTTCATGAAGCGCCATGCGATTCCTACTGCGGAATACATGACCTTCTCTGACGCCGCCCTCGCACATGCCTATATCGATCAGCGCGGCGCACCAATCGTGATCAAGGCCGACGGACTGGCTGCTGGCAAGGGCGTGGTAGTGGCCATGTCGCTGGATGAAGCGCATGCCGCAATCGACATGATGCTGTCTGACAACAAGCTGGGTGACGCTGGCGCTCGGGTTGTTGTTGAAGATTTCCTGAGTGGCGAAGAGGCCAGTTTCATTGTCATGGTTGATGGCATCAAGGTATTGCCCTTGGCGTCCAGCCAGGATCACAAGCGTTTGCAGGATGGTGATCAGGGGCCCAATACCGGAGGGATGGGGGCATATTCCCCGGCACCCGTGGTGACGCCTGCGATTCACGCCAAAGCCATGCGCGAAGTGATCATGCCGACGGTGCAAGGGATGGCAAAAGATGGTATTCCCTATTCGGGTTTCCTCTACGCCGGCCTGATGATCGGTGATGACGGTGCGATCAAGGTGCTGGAATTCAATTGCCGTATGGGTGATCCGGAAACACAGCCGATCATGTTCCGTCTCAAGTCTGACTTTGTCGATTTGCTTGAGGCCGCTGTGGATGGTTCTCTCGACAGAATCGAGGCCGAATGGGATCGCCGGGTTGCACTTGGTGTTGTGCTTGCAGCAGCCAATTATCCGGATACCCCACGCAAGGGTGACGTGATTCATGGGCTGGGCAAGCTGCCTGATGATGCCCATGTATTCCATGCGGGTACTGTGAGCAACGCGGCGGGTCAGGTGCTGACCAGCGGTGGCCGTGTGCTGTGTGTGACTGCCTTGGGAGATAGTGTGAAAATGGCGCAGAAACGTGCATACGAGGTTGTCGATCAGGTACGTTTCGACGGTATGCAGTATCGTCGCGATATTGGCTATCGGGCTTTGTCGCCGCGCAAATAAGCAGTTTCAGTCATGCAGAAGCGCGTTGTTTTATTGCAATAACCCCGTAGATCCCGTCCACTAGGGCTCGATCCTTGGGGTTCGCAGAGATCGCTCAAGCCGACAGGCTGCCAAGTTTGCGGTTGTCTTTTCTGCACTTGTTTCTGATATTTGCGAAAACTTGGGGCGCTCACTCAAAGCCACGTTTGAAGAACGTGGCTTTGTTGCGTTCAGGCTGCGTCGCGTTGCTTGGTCAGTGCGTCGGCATTCAGTGCTTGATAAATCTCGCGCATGAATTGATCCAGCTGTGCAATCTGCTCGACGATAGTGCTATCGATCTGCTGCAGTTCTCCAATGCGGTCTTCCAGTGTATCGGTGGCTCGGTGGATGCGTTTGACGCTTTCCAGACGGCGGCGTAACTGCAGCTGGTGTTCGCGCACCTGGGTTTCCATCGGTGACATGATGGTTTTCAGCCAGTTTTCGACGTCACGATTGGCCACTTCAAATACATAAACCACCCGGCTGGCGATGGTCTCGAAGAACTTTCTGGTGAGTGTGTTTTTGCTGGTGGAAATGATGTTGCCCAGCGTATTGAAATGTTCGCGATAAGTCCGCTCCAGGCGCGAAATTTCCTTGTGGTATTTCAGTGTTGAGAATGGCGCGGGTGCTACCTGCGACAAGCCATGCTCCTCGCTGAACTTTTTGTACATGCCAGCCATCATCGACTGGATTTCGGCAATCTGCTCCGCTGATTTGGAAATACAGCCGTTGGTATCGCGGAAGAACTTGTTCATTGCTGTCGTCAGCCCCGAGGAAAATTGGCTGCGATCCATTTCTTCGCGTACGCGGGAAATCTCGTTGCGCAAGGTTTCCATGCCCAGATAGCCGAACAGCACGTTCGTTTGCTGCGAAAACACCGAGCGTAAGGCCTGGAAGCGCTGCAGTCCGCGTTCGAAGTGCTCTTTCTCCTGCTTGACCTTGTCCATCATATGGATGATGACATCCTGATTCTTGCCCCGCAGACCGGTCAGCTCGGTCAGTTGTTCGGTTACACCGTTACGACGCGAGTTGAGAATCTGTCGTACGCCGCTAACCAGATCTTCCATCTCGTTCTGGGTCGAATCGCGCACGATATCCTGCTTCGATGGCAGCAATTCGTCTGACAGCGCTCGCTCCAGTTGCAGTAGCTGGCTGCGTTGCAATAATTCTTCGTCATGGTTGATTTTGGCAACCAGTGCTTTTTGTGCCGAAACCGGAAATACCTGCGAGGTGGGCAGGCCAAGCAGCTCGGCGCTGGTATTCACCTGTTTGCTGATTTCCGCATCAATTTCCGCGCTGGATTTGAGTGGGTCCCACAGACCATCGATCTTGTTGAGTACCACCAGGCGACCGCGTGCACGGCCTGCCTGGGTGCCAATGTGGTTGCGCCAAACCTCGATGTCTGATTTGGTGACACCGGTGTCTGCCGCCAGAATGAACAGGATGGCATGGGCGTTCGGCAGCATGTTCAGTGTCAATTCTGGCTCGGTGCCGATTGCGTTCAGGCCCGGCGTGTCCAGAATCACCAGCCCCTGCTTCAGCAAAGGATGCGGAAAGTTGATGATGGCATGGCGCCAGCAGGGGATCTCGACCAGTCCTTCCGCGTCCACCGTCAGCAGATCGTCTTCGTTGTCCGGCTGAAACAGCCCCAGGCGTTCGGCTTCTTCCTTGCTTACCTTGCGTGTTTGCCCAACTTCCTGAAACGCCTGTTGCATACCTTCGCCGCTGGCAGTATCGAGCAGAATGGTTTTCCATTCGTCTGGATAACGTTTGTATTCGGCGGTGGTCGTGTCACTGGCGCGGGTTTCGATCGGCAGCAGCTGAATGCTGGGCTCGCGCTGAGGATCGAACAGCAGTTCTGTCGGACACATCGTGGTGCGGCCAGCACTTGAAGGCAGAATTCGCTGGCCATAGTCGGAGAAGAAAATGGCGTTGATCAGTTCTGATTTGCCACGTGAAAACTCGGCGACAAAGGCTACGTTAAGTTGGTCTTCGCGTAGCCGATCCAGTATGTGTTGGGTGCGCATCGAAATCTGTGCGTCACCCAGATCCTGTTCGTCCAGCCAGCCCTGCAGGGTGCCAATGCTGCGCGAGATATTGCTGCGCCAATCGCTGTAGGCCTCGAAATCTGCGATCAGGGTCGGCGTTGACATGAAATACTCCTCCGGCTGGGCAAAAGCTAAATGTGAATGTGATTAATTTAGCACAATTCACAGGGGCAACAGCGCCTTTATGCTGGCCGTTTCACGCCCCTGTCATAAGGTTAAGAATTTTATTGTGAAATACTAATTTTGGCAGTGTGAACAGAAGAAAGTCGAGCGTTGCCCTTGCCGGATTTGTCTGATAGGGGTGCCGCATACCCTGCAGGGTTGTTCGGTACGATCGTAAACCAGGTGTTGCAGCTGGAAATAGCCACTGTCTCCGCGGCTGTTGACATAGTCGCGCAGGGTGCTGCCGCCTGTGTCGATGGCAGACTGCAGTGTTTGCCGGATGGCCTGCTGCAGGCGCTGGCAGCGTTGTTTGCTGATTCGATTGGCTGCCGTGGCCGGGTGAATGCGGGCGCGGAACAATGCTTCGCTGGCGTAGATGTTGCCGACCCCAACCAGTAGCTTGCTATCCATGATGACCTGTTTGATGGCTTGTGAACGTTTACGGGTGGCATCATATAAATAATCGGCAGGTAGCAGCGGATCAAGTGGCTCGGGGCCCATCTCCCGGATCAGTGGATGGTTCCAGACATTGCCCGGCTCCCAGAGTATTGCGCCAAAGCGACGTGGGTCGTGGTAACGCAGGATGCTGCCATCGGCGAACACCAGGTCGACATGGTCGTGCTTTCTCGGTGGTTCTGTTTGCGTAAGGATGCGTAAGCTGCCGGACATGCCCAGGTGAATGATCAGCCAGCCGTTGCCGCAGTCCAGCAGCAGGTATTTGCCGCGTCGCAGGGTTTGGGTGACGTGCCGGCCTTCAAGGGCTTCTGCCAGATTGGAAGGGATCGGCCAGCGCAGGCCGAAGTGGCGGATGTTCACCTGGCTGATCTGCTTGTTCTGAATATGAGGGCCGATGCCCTTGCGGGTGGTTTCTACCTCGGGTAGTTCAGGCATGTCGGGTGCGTCTCGGTATGTGGTTGGAGGGATATCTCAGCGCTATATTTTGCTTGCCGGTTACTGGTTGGCTTGTGGCTGTGTCGTGAACACCCTAAACTGCGCTTGGATACGGCTGCTTGCTGCCGGATGAAATCGTACCAGTATTGTTTGAGTTGAAAAAAATGAAATCTCCGAAGTTGGGTGGCTTGTTGTTACTGATGGTGTTGACTGGGTGTGCGCAAATGTCGCCTCCCGTTGCTGCGGAGAGCAAGGCGGAGGCTGCCGGTTCGGATGAGGGTGTGTCACATGCTGTAGAGGAGAAGCAGGCCAAGGCGCGGCTGCCGCTACAGTCATTGTCGGAAGAAATGTTGTTTGATTTTCTGATGGGCGAAATAGGGCTGCAAAGGCGTCGTGCCGATGTGGCCAGTGGTGCATATGCCCACCTGCTCAAGTTGACGCGAGACCCGCGCGTAGCCCGCAGGGCGACAGAGATCGGCCTGGTTACCGGCAACACCAAGGTGGCAATTGATGGTGCCAGGCAATGGTCTGAAGCTGAGCCGGAATCCATTCAGTCGCGGCATATGCTGGTTGCGCTGTTGCTGAAGGAAGGGCGTTATGCCGAGGCAGAGCCGGTGATGCAGCAGGTTTTTGCCACATTGCCCAATCAGATTTCCCAGATCTGGCTGGAGTTGCATGACTTGCTGATCAAGCAGTCTGACCGTGAGGGGGTCCTCGGCTTTGCACAGAAGCTGGCGATGCCGTATCCATTGGTTGCAGAGGCTCATTTTGCCGTGGGCTCGCTCGCCTGGCGTGCCAGTCGTTACGATCTGGCGTTACAGGAAATCGAGGCGGCAGAGGGTTTACGTCCCGACTGGGAGATTGCCGCGCTGTTTCATGCGCAGATTCTGCAGCGGACGTCCATGTCGGCTGCCCGCGATTATCTGGCTGCGTATCTGAAACGTTATCCCAACGCCAAAGATATCCGCCAGAACTATGCTCGCCTGCTTGCGGCGGGAAAACAGTACCCCCAGGCTCGTGAACAAATGAAAATCCTGGTGGAAGCAAATCCTGCAAACCCCGATATCTGGCTGGCCTATGCCGGTTTGTCGCTGGAGATGAAAGACCCTGCGGCGGCTGTGGCCGCATTGTTGCAGGCGCAAAAACTGCCGCTGCGCGATCCATCGGGGGCCGCATTCATGCTGGGTCAGTCCTACGAAGAGCTGGGGCGCAACGATGAGGCAGCCGCTGCCTTTTTGTCCATCGAGCCGGGCGAACGATATCTGGCTGCGCAGGCACGCTATACGCGTTTGCTGGCGAAACAGGGGCAGCTTGAAAAGGCGTTGCAACATCTGGATACATTGCCAATCAGCAGTAACGAGCAAAAGATCGGTGTGTTGCAGTTAAAGGTTCAGACGCTGCGCGATGCCAAGCAGTTCGAGCGAGCCATGACCCTGCTGGATGATGCGCTGAAGCAGTATCCAGGTAACCCTGATTTACTGTACGACCGGGCCATGGTGGCGGAAAGGCTGAACAGGATTGCCGAATCGGAGCGCGATCTGCGGGAAATCCTGCGTTTGAAGCCGGATGATCCGATGGCGTTGAATGCACTCGGTTACACCCTTGCTGACCGTACCGATCGCTTTGCCGAAGCTTTGGTCCTGATCGAAAAGGCGCTCAAGGCGCAGCCCAACGATCCGTACATTCTTGATAGCATGGGCTGGGTCAAATACCGGATGGGCAAGCTGGATGAAAGCCTGGATTATCTCAATCGTGCCTATTCGCTGAAAACCGATCCGGAAATCGCCGCGCATCTGGGTGAGGTATTGTGGACAATGGGGCGCCAGGGTGAGGCGCGCTCAACCTGGCAGGGTTCGCTCAAAGACAACCCGGGGCACGAGGCGTTAATGCAGGTGATTCAGCGTCTGGATCATTGATGCTGCGTCGTGGATTTTTGTCCTGTTTGTTGGCGTTGAGCGGTTGCGCTAGTCAGACCGTAGTGCAAGGCGTGCCGCCTGCCGCATCCAGCGAGAATCCGTCTTTCGAGGTGTCTGGCCGGATTGCCGTGCGTTATAACGGCCAGGTCGATAGCGGTAATTTTTCCTGGCAACACACATCGCTTGCTGATCGCGTGACGCTCGAAACGCCGCTGGGGCAAACCTTGGCGGAACTGGTGCGTGATGCTGCCGGTGTGCGTCTGGAAATGTCCGATGGCCGGCAATTCAACGCCGCCACTGTTGAGCCGTTGACCCAGGAGGTGTTGGGATGGGCATTGCCGCTTTCCGGTCTGCAATACTGGATTCGTGGTGTTCCTGCGCCTGCTGTTGGTCAATCTGGGGCCGCGCCGCGCGTTGATCCGGGCATCTATCAGCTGCAGCAGCAAGGGTGGTTGATCGATTATCCAGAGTTTGCGGGCCCTCCTGCAGTGCCGGGGCGTGTTGTGATGAAGCGCCCTGGGCTGGAAATCCGTCTGGCCATGCATCAATGGAAATTTGTGCCGTGACTGAAATGCTGACGCACCTGACTTGTCCTGCACCAGCCAAGCTTAACCTGTTTCTGCATGTAACCGGCCGCCGGGCTGATGGCTACCATCTCTTGCAGACCGTGTTCCGTTTTATCGATTTTGCCGATACTTTGCATTTCGGTTTGCGTACGGATGCCGAAATCCGGCATCTGAACCCCTTGCCAGGCGTGCCTGCCGATAGTGATCTCACTGTGCGTGCCGCACGCCTGTTACAGGCTGAGACGGGGTGTTCCTTCGGTGTGGATATTCGCATCGACAAGCACTGGCCAATGGGGGGGGGGTTGGGGGGCGGCAGTTCGGATGCGGCTACTACGTTGATCGCCCTGAATCGCATGTGGCAACTTGGCCTGAGCCGCGAGCGTTTGCAGCAACTGGGCTTGTCGCTGGGCGCCGATGTGCCGGTGTTTGTTTTTGGTCGCAATGCCTTTGCCGAGGGGGTGGGCGAAGCGCTGACTCACGTAAATGTACCTTCACCCTGGTATGTTGTGCTGATGCCACAGGTGGAGGTGCCGACTGCGAAAATTTTTGCGGCAGAAGCCTTGACAAGAAATACGTTGCCCATCAGAATGGCGGCCTTTCCTGACGTGCTGACCCGAAATGATTTGCAGCCAGTCGTCTGTGAAATGTTTCCGCAGGTGCAGCAATCAATTAATTGGTTGTCACAATTTGCAGAAGCAAAAATGACTGGATCGGGTGCGTGTGTGTTTGCTGAGTTCGATTCGCAACAATCCGCGCAAAGTGTGTTAGAATCGGCGCCCGCCGAATTCAAGGGAGTTGTCGCTAGAGGTCTGGATCAGCATCCGATGCTAGCGTGGCTGTCTTGAGAAAACAATTTAATTGGGGAGTCGCCAAGTGGTAAGGCACCGGATTTTGATTCCGGCATTCGTAGGTTCGATCCCTACCTCCCCAGCCAAACCAATCCGAAAAAGCGTGTAATCGTTACACGCTTTTTTTGTTATTGCGAGGTGCGCATGGCTTACGACGGACTGATGGTGTTTACCGGTAACGCGAATCCGAAACTGGCGGAGGACGTTGTCCGCCATCTGGATATTTCCCTGGGGCGGATTTCCGTTGGTCGTTTCAGCGATGGCGAAGTCACCGTGGAGTTGCTGGAAAATGTGCGCGGTAGCGATGTATTTGTGCTGCAGTCTACCTGTCAGCCTACCAATGACAATCTGATGGAAGTGATGCTGGCGGTTGATGCACTGAAACGTGCTTCCGCTGGTCGTATCACCGCCGCCATACCTTATATGGGTTATGCGCGTCAGGATCGTCGTCCACGTTCGGCACGCGTGCCGATTTCTGCCAAAGTGGTTGCCAACATGCTGACCAGCGCTGGCGTTGACCGTGTGTTGACGGTTGATCTGCATGCTGACCAGATCCAGGGTTTCTTTGATATTCCGGTCGACAATATCTACGCTACGCCGGTTTTGCTGGACGATGTACGCGCCAAGAATTATGAAAACCTGATTACTGTTTCGCCTGACGTAGGCGGCGTGCTGCGTGCCCGTGCCATGGCTAAACAACTGAATACCGATCTGGCAATTATCGACAAGCGTCGTCCGAAGGCCAATGTGGCCGAAGTGATGCACATTATTGGTGATGTGTCCGGCCGTACCTGTCTGATCATGGACGACATGGTGGATACCGCCAATACGCTGTGCAAGGCTGCTCAGGCATTAAAGGCGCATGGTGCCGAGCGTGTGCTGGCTTACGCAACCCATCCGGTGTTGTCGGGTGCCGCTATCGAGCGCATCAAGGCTTCCGATCTGGACGAGTTGGTGGTAACCGATACCATTCCGTTGTCGGACGAAGCGCGTGCCTGCGAGCGTATCCGCGTGGTGAGCATCGCCAGCCTGCTGGCCGAAACCATGCGTCGCATCAGCAACGAAGAGTCGGTCAGTTCCTTGTTTGTTGACTAGGTTTTTTCTGCGCGGCTCTTGGGTCGCGCATTTTGTAACGGCGTATCTGGTCGCGGATGCGTCATTTTTGAGGTAATTAGCATGAACTTTGAAATAATTGCACAAGCCCGTGCCGAGCAGGGTTCCGGAGCGAGCCGCCGCCTGCGTAACGCCGGTCGTGTTCCTGCCATCGTTTACGGTGCTGGCAAGGATGCGCAGGCAGTAACGCTGGATCACAACACGATTTATCACGCTCTGCGCGTTGAAGCGTTCCACGCTTCGGTGCTGAGCCTGAACATCGATGGCCAGGTTGAAAAAGTACTGCTGCGTGACGTTCAGCATCACCCGTTCCGTCAACTGGTTCTGCACGTTGATTTCCAGCGTGTTGACCCGAACGCCAAGCTGCACATCAAGGTGCCGCTGCACTTCGTCAACGCTGACGTTGCGCCGGGCGTGAAACTGGGTGGTGGCATCATCAGCCACGTGGCGAATGAAGTGGATGTAAGCTGCCTGCCAGCCGATCTGCCGGAATTCATCGAAGTTGATCTGGCTAACCTGGGTGCAGGTCAGTCGATCCACATGGCTGATCTGAAACTGCCGAAAGGCGTTGAGCTGGTTGCGCTGCATCGTGGCGACAACCAAACCGTGGCAAACTGCTCCGGTAAGGCTGGCGGCGAAGAAGCGGCTGAATAAGTCTTTCTTCCCGAAGCAACGGCTCGCTGCTCCGCTAATCCGGGTCGGCGGGCCGTTTGTCTATTCAGGATCGAATCATGTCTGCAGGCATCAAGCTGATTGTCGGGCTGGGTAACCCCGGTGCCGAATATGTCTCGACCCGCCACAATGCTGGTTTCTGGTGGGTGGATTGTGTCGCTCACGATGAGCGCTGCGAACTGCGTGTCGACAGCAAGTGTCACGGCCTTGCGGCACGTGTCGGCAATGCTGGTGATGAATTGTGGCTGCTGCAGCCGCAAACCTACATGAACCGCAGTGGCATCTCCGTAGTCAGTCTGGCGCGCTTTTACAAGATTTTGCCGGAACAGATTCTGGTGGTGCATGACGAACTGGATTTGCCTCCCGGTACAGCCAAGCTGAAGCAGGGCGGCGGCCATGGCGGGCATAACGGCCTGAAAGACATTATTGCCCATCTGGGCACCCCGAATTTCTGGCGTCTGCGTCTCGGCATCGGCCATCCCGGTGACCGCAACGAGGTTGCCAATTTTGTGTTGAAGCCGCCGCGACAGGAAGAGCAGCGGGTGATTGACGACGCCATCGATGTGTCGCTGAAAATCCTGCCTTTGTTGCGCAAGGGGGATTTCCCCAAGGCCATGCATCAATTGCATACACCGCCCAAGAAGGCGGTATCTACGGAAGCGAAATCATGAGTCTGAAATGTGGCATCGTCGGTTTGCCCAATGTCGGTAAATCCACCCTGTTTAATGCTTTGACCAAGGCCGGCATTGAAGCAGCCAACTATCCGTTCTGCACCATCGAGCCGAATGTCGGCATCGTTGAAGTGCCGGACCCACGTCTGGCGCAGTTGTCGGAAATCGTCAAACCGCAGAAGGTGCAGCACGCAATCGTCGAATTCGTCGATATTGCTGGTCTGGTGGCCGGCGCCTCCAAGGGCGAAGGCCTGGGCAACCAGTTTCTGGCAAATATCCGCGAGACCGACGCGATTGTGAACGTGGTGCGTTGTTTCGATGACGACAATATCGTGCACGTTGCCGGCAAGGTTGATCCGATTTCCGATATCGAAACCATTGGTACCGAGCTGGCGCTGGCCGACCTGACCACGGTTGAAAAAGCCCATGCGCGCGACGTGAAAAAAGCCCGTTCCGGCGATAAGGAAGCGCAGAAGCTGATCGCCGTGCTCGACAAGCTGCTGCCGCATCTGAATGAAGCCAAGCCGGTGCGCAGCTTCACGCTCAGCGATGAAGAAAAACTGTTGCTGAAACCGCTGTGCCTGCTGACGATCAAGCCGGCGATGTATGTCGCCAATGTGGCT
>JACCDG010726011.1_pt1 | contig 19093 bp, 22 predicted proteins | sample 7442471 | NCBI WGS metagenome assembly JACCDG01 (sample SAMN15323444, study PRJNA562643) | freshwater metagenome | isolation source: river surface water | place: USA:Blue River Watershed | collected 2017-08-17 | reverse complement strand
GGACGGTGCTCTGCACTACCGGACGGCCCACGGCTTCGTCTTCCCGGTCCCGGCCGCCGACGCGGGCTCGGCCACCTTCGGCGCGACCGAGAAGGGCATCACCCTGATGCGCTGGATCCGGAAGGCGTTGGTGGTGGTCGAGGAAGGGAAGGAGGCTGCGGCCAACCAGCCACGGCCGATCACCGAGGTCATCGACGGGTGGCACACGTGCCGTGATGGCGAAATGGAAAACGCGTAGCGTTGAGAGCGCTATGCCGAGAGGCTTGAGGGTTCGAGTCCCTCTCACGGCACTTTGAAATACGGCTCCACGGTCCAGTCAGGAGTGGACGCTCGGTTGTCAGCCGAGAAATCGTGGGTTCAAGTCCCACTGGAGCCGCTCACCTCTTGCTGGGGTGGCGAAACTGGCAAACGCGCCCACCTTAAAAGCGGGTGGTCACAGCCGTGCGGGTTCGAGTCCCGCCCCCAGCACCTACTAGATTGGGAGGAATTGGTAGAAGATTGGTACTTGGTGCACCAGTAGCTCAGATGGCAGAGCGTCGGCTTCCCAAGCCGGATGTCGCCGGTTCGATCCCGGTCTGGTGCTCTCATGCGGAGGTTGCTCACGTTGGCCGGGCGCCAGCCTTCCAAGCTGGACCACGAGGGTTCGATTCCCTTCTTCCGCACGCTTCGACATGCCGGTGAAGTTCATGAGGTTGAACGCGCCCTTGGTAAGGGTGAGGCAGTGGGTTCGAGTCCCATCTCCGGCTCTCACGCCCGTATAGCTCAGCTCGGCAGAGCGCCTGTTTCGTAATCAGGAGGTCGGGAGTTCAACTCTCCCTGCGGGCTTCTTTTCACCTCACGCCCGGCAAGCGTAGAGGCACGACGCGCCCGCCTTGTAAGCGGGGGAGCGGGGTTGGAGTCCCCGGCCGGGCTCTCGTTCACCAGAAACCGTCGCGACGCTTTCCCGGGGCACGTTCAGCGCTGCCGCTCCTCCCTCCGGAGCCTCTCGATCATCACGAGGAACCTCAACGTGGTGATGCCGACGTCGAGGCAGTAACGCTCGATCCGGAGCTTCAGCTCCAGCAGCTCGGCATCGGTGAGAGGGGTCTGGGTCGCGTTGTTGTTGTCCATGCCGTGAAGACGCTGGCCGACACGTCTTCTGACACCCCTCTTGCATTAGACCTGTGATCGTGCTAAAAAGATCGGGCCGGTGGCTGATCACCAGCCGCTGACCCGAGCACGGGCCGTACGCGTCGGCCCCGGGGTCGAACCCGCGACAACGTGCTAGGGTCAGCGGCAGCCGGTCTCCACACAAGGGGGTGAACAGGTATCGATTGGGGCTGTGAAGTCGATTGGTGCACGCCGAGGTTCCAGTAGGCCTCGTAAAACCACTGGGCTGCTAACCGCAGACGAAGTTCCTCTCAAGCTCGCGGCCTAACCGTGAGCCGGTTGCCTGACCCGCCTCCCGTAGGGTTGGAGCAGCCGTCATAAATCGGGATAGGCGCACACGGTGCCGTCTTCAGCGCTGCGCCGAATCAAGTACGGCTGGCCCGAGAGAAGCCTGCCGGTGGGCGTCTCGAAGGGTGAGATCAAACCACCTGACAAGCGTGTAGAGCGGTCGATGAAGCGCACCCATAACGTGGGTTCGATTCCCACCACCTCCAGTCCTTTCCATTGACAACCCCCACTCGATTCCATAGAAGTCGAGTGGGGGTTGTTGCGTATGAAGATCGCGGTCCCGTGCTGGCGCTGCGGCGTCACCGTCATGAAGGAAACCGGCGAGGTCAACCGATCTCGGCGCCTTGGTCGAAACCTGTTTTGCTCGCGCTCATGCTCAGCTGAATCCGCGAACGAGCCGAACAGGTCCGAGGTCTTCGAGATGGCTTGCCCCACGTGCGGCGTGACCTTCGAGACCAGCACACACAACAAGGCGAAGCGTCACTGCTCACGATCGTGCGCCAGCAAGGGCTCGATGACCGAGGGGCGTCGAGCTGCGCAGCGCGCAGCTGGGCTGGAGCACGCCAAAAACCTCATAGCTTCAACCGCTGAGACTCTGAAGTTACGTGAAGCGTGGAAGTACGCACCCCTCAAGGAAGCTCTGCGCGGTCGTCCACACGAGTTCGAGTACCCACTCGAAGGCTACGTGTTCGACCTCGCACTGTTCGACGTGAAGATCCTCGTCGAGTTCGACGGCCCGTACCACAGCTGGACAGAACAGCGCGTGGTCGATGCTGACAAGGAACGCGTTGCCAACGAGCACGGCTTCAAGGTTGAGCGCCGCCGTGTCGCACAGGCCAGCGTCATCTTGCCCGAGACCCTTCGCGGGCTGTAACGAGAAGAGCCCGCTGGGATGTCCCAGCGGGCTCTTGTGCGTTCAGGGTAGGAGGTCGGTCAGCGACGCAGTAGGTCGGCCCGCACACGCTGGAAGACGAGGTTCGCGATGTGCTCGATCGCAGCACCCATCCTCGCGTCGATGATCTCGTGGACGAGGGCCGTGACCTCGCCCGGGGCGTCGCGGTCTTCACGGCCAGCGCCCGGGACCTCCTCCTCGAAGACCGCCGCCAGCCTGCGAGTCTCGATGATCTTGAGATTCGAGAGCTGGTGCCGGATTGCGGTCGGGGTACGGTCGTCCCCCGTGAGCGTGTTGTACTCGTTGCAGACCCGCGTGATGTTCTCGGAGGACATCGTCTTGTTGGGCTCGACCCACGGCGCAGCGACCTCCCGTAGGACGTCGTTGAGCTTGCTGGTCCAGCGCCTACGCGTGACCACGCGGCCCGGGCGCCCGCCGCCGGAGGCCCCTCCCATTCCATCTGTCAGCATGGCTGACTCCTCATTGCTGGGGGGAGGTCGGCCTGATAGGCTTGTGCTGCTCACCAAGCAGCCACGCCGACCTCCCGGGGTTAGTGTGGACGGAGGAGGGGCTGTCCCGCAAAGGCAGCCCCTCTTTCCATTTATGACGTCAGAACTGTACCGTATTCAGCCGCTGAATGGCAAGTGGCGGCGTAAACGACTGAGTCATGACTGAGTCACGTGCTAAGACCCAACCCAGAATTGGGCTACCTTCTCGAATTTTCTAGGGTTCTAGTATTTCGCCGCGAATCGCGCGATTCGCGCGACTGGTCAACCAGCCCACCTGCGGTACGGGGCTGGCCTTGGCCGGGGTTGACCGTTGGGGCAAACGTCGTACTCGTAGTGGTGGTCGATCGCGTCCTCGTTCAGCGGATCGTCGAGGTTCAGGAACCCGGGCACGAGACGGGTGGCCTCGGCGTTGTAGTGCTTGCGCTGCCTGCGCCACCACGGCACCGTCTCGGTCGTTCTGGCCGGGCGCGTGAACGTCGGAGCCGTGTCACCGGCCGACACGACGGTCCCGGAGAACGTGGCCGAGATGGTCGCACCAGCCTGCCCGGCAGCCACGGCCGTCGTCGTCCACGCCGTAGGCTGCACAGGGGCCACGTCGCCTGTGCTGACGGCCGCCCCGCTGGCCTGAACGCGCAGCCCAGCCGAGGCGGTCGCAGCGGCGTGCACGCTGCCCGGGAGCGTGGCCGAGAGCCTGCCGGTGGCCGTGGCAGTTGATGCCGAGGACCCCTCCGGGTGCGCTGAGAGCCTCGCAGCGGCGACTCCTGACGAGGTCGAGGTCGATGTCCAAGAGACCGCTTCGGACGGCTGATCGGGCGTCGCATCGCCAGCGCTGACCACCGTCGCCGAGAGTGGTGACGAGAGTGCTGACGAGGCACTGGCCGCTGAGGTCTGGGCCGCCGAGGCCGCGATCGTGAGCTTGGTCTGCGCTTGAGCCGACGCTGTGGAGTCTGCAGCACCTACTACCTTGAGGCCAGCCGAGAGCGCCGAGGCGCTCGCTCCGAGCGCTGCTACCGACGTGCTGAGACTCGCCCCGGAGGCTGCCTGCGACGATGCTGCCGCTGCTGCCTGCACCTTGAGGCTCGGTGCGACCGTCGTGCTGGAGGTCGCTGCCGACTCGATCGCGGTCGAGAGCCGGGCCCCGGCGGACGCGGCCGTGGCAGCGTTCCCCGCAAATTCCCCGTTGATCGCTGCCGAGGACGTCGCGGACGAGGTTGTCGACGCTGTAACCGGCGTCGAGAGCGAGGCTACCGACGCTGCGGAGCTGGCCGAGAGCGAGGCTGCGGCCGTCTTGAGCTGTGCCCGGGCCGAGGCCGACGACGTGACCGAGGCCGAGAACGAAACCGGAGCCTCACCACCGTCACCGTTCCCGAAGTAGTCGGCGTTGAAGTACCCGTCCGGAAAGTAGTGGAGCGGGTTGTACGCCATGGCGGGTCAGCTCTTGTCGTAGGTGATCGCGGTGCGGTTGCCGTCGTTGTCCACGGTGGCGACGACGCGGTCCTTCGTGTCGTCGGTACTGCGGAACGTGATCGTCGTCGTGCCGCCGCCAGAGACCTCACCGGCCAGCACGGCCGAGAGCAGCTTGAGCGCCTCGCGCACGGTCAGGTTGGACTCGACGTTCGACTTGTCCAGAATAGCAGCCGCCAGCGACTCTGGTGACAGCTCGGTGAACGGGGTCACGTCGGCCGAGATGTTGCCCTTGGCGTTCAGGTTCACGTTGCTCGCCGTGCCGACCCCCACGAGGGTCGCAAGGAGGCTGGCCTCGGCACTCATCTGCGCCGTGGTGACGGCTCCGGTGCCGGTGAGCGTTGCCACGGCTTGGATCAGGCCGATCAGTTCCGGGTTGGACTGGAACCCACCTGCTCCGGCGATCGTCGACACCAAGGACGCGATCAGGGCGAGCGCCGCGTTGGTGACCGTACCCGTACCCACGAGGTCGGCCTCGGCGTTCTTGCCGCCAGCGAGGTTCGCGCCCGAGATCGTGGCCGAGCCGCTGATCTGGTTCACGCTGGCGAGCCCGCCAGAGTAGAGCGGCAGCTGGTACGTGTACGGAGGCCTGTACCCACGTGGCGTGGACTCGCGACGGTCGAACCCGGTCTGGCTGAAGAAGCGGTTGTTCGACTCTCCGGTGCCGTTCCAGTTCGAGCGCTCGCCGGACATGGTGGGGCCACCGAGCCAGCGGCCCGGCGTCTTCAGGAGGATCGAGTAGTTGCCGATCAGAGCCATCAGCCCCAGCCGAAGTCGAGGTGACCGTAGAAAGCCGAGTTGGCTGGCGTGTTCGCTCCGCTGTACAGCATCCACGTGAGGGCCGCGCCATCGTACACGCGCGGCATCGAAGGCAGCTGGTTCACCAAGTCCCGCTCTGCTGCGACACCGATCGTGGTCATCGGCAGCGTGAGCAGCGGCTTGACGTACGCCACCGTGTACTGACCTGAGACGTACGATGTGGCGTTTCTGATCGACTCGATCAGCCTGACACCGGCATCACCTGCCTGCAGTGGTACGAAGGGGCCGAACTTTCCTGATCCCGTACCGGAGTAGAGCACGAGCGTGTTTGCTGCTGCCGTCTTGCCGATAGGCAAAACGGTCGGGGTTGCACGACCCGTGGCTCCGGTGCTGTTCGTGTACGCGAGCGACAGGTTTGGCGTCGCAGCGCCGAGAGCGGTCGCATGAGGGTTGAAGAACAGCGTCTGAACACCAGCCCCGTCAGAGTACCGTGGTAGCCTGCAGGTCAGCGTGTGCGTACCGGAGCCCCCGTCCACCCACGCCAGCACCGTACCGGCGAGCGCGTTGGCGTAGCTGGTGGCGACGGCAGCAGTCGTGGCAGTCAGCCTGACAAGCCAGTAATCGGTGCTTGTGGCGAGGCCACCGGGAAGAGTCGTGGTCGTCGTGAACCGTACCTTCTGATAATTGATGAAGTCGTTGGCGTAGGTGAGGCGTAGGTTGCCACCGTTGTTGTCCGCCGTGAACGTGTTGGCCGTGATCGTGTTCTGAGCCGTAATCGTGGTCGTCGTGGTCACGTAGTGGAAGGCCAGCATGTCGACCAGCATCAGCACAGACGGCATGGTGGTCGCGGATGCCGAGAAGCTGGAAGCATTCAAGATCACCTTGTAGCCGTCACCATCAGCACCGACGTTGCCACCGTGCAGGACAGCGGCTGCATTCGCATTCGAGTCGTAGACCGACTGGAAGAGCAGGTTGGTGCCGGTATCGTAGAGAGCATCCGCCGTCGGGTTGCCGGTGCCACGCGACAGCACATGCCACTCACCAGCCACAGCGGCCGTGGTCGGGTTGAACAGCTTGTTCCAGTCTGCACGCCGGAACTTGGAGTTGACGGTCACCTGATTGATCAGGTCGTCGATCGAAGAGAAGCCAGCCATCAGTTACTCCACACGAAGGTTGCGTCCCCGTGGATCTGAGCCGCCGCGAGCGTGCCCACCGGCAGACAGATGAAGTTCAGGTACGCGTTGTCCATGACCTGAGCCACGGACAGGAAATCGACCGGGAAGCTGCGCTCTACCGGGGCCACACCGGGCGCGACGTTCGTGTACGAGACAGCGGTCGACTCTCGGATCACCGTGTTGAACAGCGGCACCACGAGCACGAACGTGATCAGGCCGACGTCGGCCGTGAGGAAGGTCACGCCCTCGATGAGACGGACACCAGTGTCGGTACCCTGCAGCGGCAGGAACGGCCCGGCGACCCCATTCGTGGCTGGCGCTGTCGTGATCAGGGTGCCGATCGCGGTCTGCGTGTTGCACGTGACGTTCGGCGTCACACGCCCGGCAACGCCATCCTGATTGGTGTAGGTCACGTTGAACTGCGTGCCACCGGCCTGACCGGCGACGACCACGGCCATGATCTTGACCCCGGCCCCGTTGGTGTACCTGTTGATCGTGACCGAGTTGTCCATCGGCTGGTAGTCGGTGACACCCATGTCGACGAACGGGTAGTAGAGCAGGTAGTCGCACAGGGTCATGAAGAGCGGCGAGGACGTCGCCGTGCTGGTCATCGTGGTGATGCGCTGCACGTACTTGCGCGCCGGAGCCACCGGCTGCCCGTGGTAGATGCCGCCATCGGCGGCCGACAGCCGGGCCGCGATGTTCGGAGACGAGGCGTAGTAGTTGGGCACCGGGTTGCCGGGGCTCATCGACAGATCGAACCAGATCCCCTGCAACGTGGTCTGCGTCGGGGCCTTCCTCCACGTCGAGTACCTGACCTGACCAAGCTCGTAGGCGTCGACCAGCTGCTGGATGTTGGCGAAGCCGGGCATCAGCGCTTCAGGCCACCCACTCCGTGCAGCGCGGACGCCATCTCAGCGACCACCGTTGCCCCGCAGCAGGGCGACGTGCCCTTCTCGTCCGGCTTGGCCTCACCACCACACTTGGAGCACTTGAACATCAGTCCTCCGTGATCGTGAGCGCGTTGACAGCGAACTGAGGCTGAATCAGGTTGGCGAGCGTCAGTTGCGCGTTGAGCGCACCGGAGTAGATGATCTGGCCAGCCCCTGACGACAGCGTACCGATAGAGACGTGTGTAATGGGGTCTCCCGGTGAACCGGTGCACTGCGGGAACGGGATCAGCACCGCGTTCGTCGCCGTGTTGTTGGTGACCGTCCACTTTGTGTTGTCGCGTACCATCTCGACACGCGCGTAGCTGGTGTACGCGGTCTCGCTCGTGTTCTGAGCGCCGCCTTCACCGGGATCTGCTGTGTGCAGCGCGATCCACAGAGAGCCCGTGCCGTAGTTCGGCATCGCGGTCGCGTAGAAGATGTACTTGAGGATGTCGTTCTCGGTCGTGTTGCCCTTGCTCATGATGACCTCAGTCGATGTCGATGGTCAGCTGGTTGGCGGCGATGCTGAGCGTGTTGCCCTGCAGGACGACGACGCCAGAGGGTGAGATCGAGCCGCCGATCAGGAACGTGCCGTTCGACGATGCGTCCCAGAGGCCCCAGTAGAGGATCGCGCTGCCACCGTTCCAGTTGCCGGTCTGCGCCTGCGGGAAGTTGATCACTCCGACGTTCTGGATCCGGCTGTTGGTTCCGGACGTCGTGATCGCGGTGTAGGCGGCGTTGGTGCTCGCGTCAGGATCCGGGTCGAGCTGGCCACGGCCGTAGTTGTTGCCGGTCAACTCGCTGCCGCCAGTGTCGGCAGGGTCGGCCGAGTGCAGCGAGAACCAGAGCGTCGTCGGGGCCGCCGGGAAGGCCGTCCTCTTGAACATCCACTTGAGGACGTTCTGCTCCACCACGTTTGACAGGCCAGCCACTCAACCACCTCCCCGCAATCGCCACGCGAGCCGACAACTCTGCTCACCCCGGATGCTACTACAGCCCCCGTGTGCTCGTAACTCTTACGATCTCGCCCACGATTTGCCTGCGGGTTCGGGGTGGAGTAAATCGCGGGCGCATGGAGCGTGAAGGATGAGAGAGATCGACGAGGGCTATGCGCTCCGTGCGCCCGGGGGCCAGCTGATCGCAGAGACGTTCGACCTCGACAAGCGCAGCTGCTGGTTCAAGTCGTACGACTTCATCGGCAGCGTCGTCGAGGGTTGGCACAAGCGTTACTACAAGAAGCTGGAGGCCTCTCAGGCATGGGCACGGAAGAACAACTGGCGCATGGTCAAGGTGAAGCTCCAGCGCGCTCCTGTGGAGGCTGCACGGCCTGCTGCAAGACGCACGAGATCGAGGAGCTGAGCAAGCCAGCGAACCGCTGGTGTCCGCACTGCAAGGTGGGCTCCGGGTGCGCGATCTACTTCGAGCGCCCGCCCTCGTGCCGGGACTTCGGCTGCGTCTGGCTCAACCTGCCCGACGCGCTGCCCGAGGACTCCCAGAGGCCGGACCGTCTCGGGGTCGTGTTCTCGATCTTCAACCAGCCCGAGGTGACCGGCGACCCGGAGGGCAAGAGGCTGCGCGTGTTCGTGAACGAGGTGATGGAGGGGCGCCTCAACACGAAGGCTGCGAAGCGCGCTCTCGATGGGCTGCGCAAGTACGCCGACGAGCGCAAGGCTGGGCCGCGCTCGGTCGCTCGCGTACTGGGGTCGGCTACTTCGAGCGGGGAACCTGACCCCTCGTGACCACGCCGAGGTAGAACGTCCGCGCAGCGTCGAGGATCAGCACGTCACCGATCGACAGCACGATCCACCCGACACCGACGCACGAGATCGCCGAGCCGACCACGAGCCCGGCGAAGACGACGGTCGCCGTCATCAGCGAGCCGAAGGCCTGCCACGCGACGAGTGCCCCGACACTCGCGATCGTGATCACCCCGATGAGGGCGGTGGTGAGCCCGGACAGGATGCCCTGTGCGGCCTGCCTGTCGAGCCCCGTACGCCCATCCGTCATCGCATCGATGATGCGATTCCTCAACCCCTCTAGCACAGCCCCCATGAGGGCCCTTTGTATCAGCTTTTCGGGGCAGCGCGAGGCCTCACCAGTGGACGGTGCTGCCACTCCCAATCGTCGTGTTCGGCCTCCACGTGATCGTAGGAGACGTCCACGTCCGGCCCCCACGTTCCATGGGGATCGTCGGGCCGAAGCTCTGCTTCGCGGTGGCCCCGCACTGCCCACAGGTCGGCACAGGGGGAATGATCCCGTGCCACACAGCAGGCACTGTGACCGGTCCACCGCAGAGGCTGCACGTGCCGATCGTGCGCGCGTTGTAACCGGGGTACCAGTGATAGTTGCCGTCCGTCATGCTCATGCTCGACGTTTACCACAGCGCGCACGATCGTTGAACTGCCCCCGAAGAAAGAGCTTGACGTACTCCGGGTTGCCCGTGTACAACGTCCCCTCAGCAGGTGACGCCATGAACGCAGCATTCGCAAAACGACAGCCGACCCAACCGCAGCAGCGGCAGGCTCGTCGTGCGCGAGCGCGTCGGCGAGCCACCGGGCCGGTCGCGTAAGGTCGACCTCCCCTCCGCTCTCGGCTGGGCCGATCCCATGGGTCGGTAGCTCAATGGCCAGAGCATTCGCCTTTTAAGCGAGGGGATGTGGGTTCGACCCCCACCCGGCCCACTTTCACCAGCCTTGCCGCTGCTGGTCCACTCACGGGCCCGTAGCTCAAGGTAGAGCCGCCGCCTTTGAAGCGGTGGGTTGGAGGTTCAAGTCCTTCCGGGCCTGTCAAGAAAAAATAGCCAGATAGCTCAGTTGGTAGAGCGACCGGCTCTGAACCGGTAGGTCGCGGGTTCGATCCCTGCTCTGGCTGCTCAGTATGCCTCGGTAGCTCAATGGAAAGAGTGCTGGCCTCCGAAGCCAGAGGTTGTGGGTTCGACCCCCGCCCGGGGCACGAAGAAGAAAATGGGGCTGTAGCTCAACTGGGAGAGCGCCGGTTTTGCAAGCCGGAGGTCGAGGGTTCGATCCCCTTCAGCTCCACTCGACGAGGAGAACGTCAAATAGAAATGCGGGGCCGTAGCTCAACTGGGAGAGCGTCACGTTCGCAACGTGAAGGTCGAGGGTTCGATTCCCTTCGGCTCCACTGGATCAACGAGATCATGAGAAGCAGGTTCACCTACTGCCCGGCGTGTGGGAAGAAAGGCGTGCACGAGCTGTTGCCGACGCGCTGGGATCCCAACATCCACGGTTGGCAGTGCCGGTACTGCTGGAAGTCGTGGTTCGACAAGAGACCCTCCGAGCCCATGCCGGAGGACCTGCGAGCACTGAGGAGGCGAGGTAGAGAAGCAGCTTGACGAACATGCCCCGGTGGCCCAACTGGATAGGGCACCAGATTACGAATCTGGCGATTGGGAGTTCGAGCCTCTCCCGGGGTACTGAAGCGGTCCCACGGCCCTCCACGGGTCAGACCGCCCTAGAGGCCGTACGGCACCTGACGGCGACCACCCAGCAGCTGCGCTTCGCCGCGCGCGCTGGAGTGGGTTCAGGTGCCGTGCGGCCCTTCTTGCTTTAGTGCTGTTGCCGTGCTAAAAAGCTCGGCATGAGAACACCAAGAGAACCGCGCGACACGTTCATCTACGTGTTGGAGCGAAGAAACGTCAACACCGACCGAAGGGTCGACGTGGCCGACGGCTTCGTCATCGTGGCGCGCAGCAACAAGTACGCGCGCCAGATGGCTTCAGCCGATTGCGGTGACGAAGGTCCCGGCGTCTGGTTGGACAAGAAGTATTCGACGTGCCGCCCGATCGGTGTGCCCTACGAAGAGCGCACCAAGAAGCGCGAGCGCATCGTCCTGCGGGACTACCATGCCGGATGACCCTGAGAAGCCTCGGGTCATCCGCCGCTTTCCCGTGCTCCCAATCGGCACGCCCACGCGCAACGGGCGCGTCTACCCGCGCGAGGTCGTAGAGAAGGCTCTGGCCGCACGCCAGCCAGACATCGGCGCGCGTAGGATGCTGGTCGCGGTCCACGACTACGGCACCGGTCGGCTCAATCTCAGTGATCCGAACAAGATCGGCGGCGTCGTCACACGCGCTGCGATCGAAGACGACCAGCTCATGGTCGACGTCGAGATGCTCGACACTGGCCTCGGACGCTTGCTGAGCCTTGACCCGAACATCTTCGGTGATCACTTCGAGGTGACCCCCTCGGGCACCGGGTCCGTCGATGAGAACGGGGTCATCCGCGACGACTACCAGCTCCTCTACTTCAACGTCTCAAAGCGTGAGGAACCGAAATGAGCGCGTCCCAGCTCTACGATCGGTACTTCGATGGTCGCGTGCGTGTGTACCCGGGCCCGCGCGTCGTCGTTCCACCCCCACAGGATGTCTGCTTCACCGAGTGGAAGCTATCACTGGTCGACGCCCTGCTGGTCGCGGACTACCTGAACACCGCCCGCGATCGCAGCACACTCACGGACTTCACCGCGTGCACGGAGAGCCACGTCGTCTGCGGCGAGCACGTCTCGCAGATTCTGCAGACCATCACCGGCTTCGACGGCACGTACGGGAAGAACTGGTGCGTCGAGTGGTTCATGTCGACGTGGGTCGTCGAGGAGAGCAAACACGTAGCCCCGCACGAGTTCCGGGTCGGGCGCGTGTGGGGTGACGTCCTCTCGACATCTCACCCGGCCTGCAAGGCCAAGGCGTTCCCGGGCACCATTCTCATGCCCGAGTTCGTCTACAGCTGGGATCCTGTCTCGCCGCGCGGCATTAGCCCTGCTGAGCACAAGTTCACGCTGATCGACCTCCTGCGCGCGATGACCGGGGGGCATCCGATGCAGATCCGCTGTGGCGCCCGGGCCTACGAGACGCTCAGCAAGCTGCCGGGCGCGAACCCCACAAAAATGCGTCTCAAGTGGGGCGAAGACGCCGCGCGGCCCGTCATCATCCTGAACAGCGTGTGGCACCTCGTGCTGAGCCCTTGGCTCAAGCCCGACGAGATCGAGACCAGCGCACACGTGCGTGGCTTCATCCCGCACGTCGAGGAGAAGAAATGACCTTCATCGGCCTGCTCACCCTCCTCCCCGACGTAGCCGGACACGGCTACGTCGAGCTGTCCTGCACCGGCTACAAGCGCCAGCCCATCGTCTGGTACCGGTCTCAGGTAGACGGTGTGCTGCGCAACGCGAACCGGATCATCTTCCCACCCACGCAGGAAGACTGGCCCGAGCAGATGGGCTTCGCGATCTTCGACAACGAGGAGGGCGGGGCCATGCTCACTGCCGGGTACTTCACCAACCAGCAGGGCATGGTCCGGGCACCGGACGGGGCCAGCATCACGTTCGACATCGACCAGATCCCGTGGCGTCTCTTCCGCGTCGACCTTCAGTGAAAAAGTTTTCTTAGGTGGGTTGACTCAGGTCTCTCGTCCGGCTATAAAGAGACCATGACGAACATCACGAGCAAGGTCGCCGAGATCATCAAGGCTTTCACCCCGCGCCGCGATCCGTACGTGTACGGCAAGCTCGCCTGCGGCCACACCTGCGAGGTGAAGCTGGTGAAGCCGACCCGCACCAGCTGGAGCTTCCCCCGCGACCGCGAGGAGCACGACCGGGTGACGAACCCGCACTACGAGCACAACTGGCTCACCGCCGTGGGCGACGAGGTCGCGTGCAAGTACTGCGGCTTCTACGCCGACGCGCTTGCGAAGCTGAAGGCGCTCGACCCGGCCACGATCTCGCACAGCCGGATGCGCCACAGCCAGATCTACGTCTACGCCTACGACAAGACCTCGCCCACCGGGGTGAGCAACGTCCTCAACATCGACCCGACCGAAGAGGTCGAGCAGATCCTGCGTCGCCGCTTCAGCGCAACGCCGCTGTCGCCCACCGAGCCCCGCTGAAAGGAGTCAAAGATGAAGCACTTGATTCTGACCCTCACCGCCGTCGTGCTCCTTGCTGGCGCGGCCCACGCCCACCCCGACGCCGAGATTCACGGTCACGACCTCGTCTACGTGACGCAGCAGGCCGAGGCGAAGCGCGACGACGCGCGGGCGCGTCTCGACCGCATCGAGGCCGACCGCCAGCGCGAGGCCGAGAAGAAGGTCGAGAAGAACAAGTGAAACACCTTCTCGCCGCCCTGCTGCTCGCACTTGCTCCATCGGCAGCAGGTGCGACGAACACGGTGGTCGTCGTGCTCGACGACTTCCGATACGACGATGTGGCGCGCGTCCCGGCTTTGCAAGAGCTGGCTGCCACCGGCACGTCATACACCAACGCGTCACCCGCCTACACGCTCTGCACGCCATCACGCGTCAGCATCCTGACGGGCCTATTTCCGAAGAATCACGGTGTGCGCACGAACGATCCAGCGCACCTCGACCAGAGCAAGACGTACGCGACATGGCTTCAGGCTGCTGGCGTTCACACCGGCTTGATCGGCAAGTACATGAACAAGATGCGGAATCTACCGCATGATCCGCCGGGGTGGGACGTCTACGAGGCGCTGCCGAAGATGAACTCCTACGGCCTCGGGCAGACCGACGTGCTCGCTGCCCAGCTGAAGGACTTCATCGAGAAGGCCCCCGAGCCATTCCACCTCTACTTCGCCCCGGTGGCCCCGCACGGTCCTCTAAACGGGCCTGACTGGTGCGCTCCAACGAGCTTCCCGGAGATCCCACAACCGGAGAGCTACGTGGCTTTGCCCGGGATCGAGAAGCGCTGGGAGCAGCGCATCAGCTCCCTCTGTGGGCTCGACTTCCTGCTCGACCAGCTGGTGAACCTGCTCGATGCGCGCGGTGTGCTTGACGAGACAACGATCATCGTCACGTCGGACCAAGGCTTCCACCTCGGTGAGCACGGTGAGGTAGGCAAGCTCACGCTCTACGAGGAGGTCGTGCACGTCCCATTCATCGTGGTCGGGCCCAGCTTCCCGGCGGGGTCCGTGAACACCAGAGTCGTGTCGCTGGTCGACATCGCGCCTACGATCACGAAGCTGCATGATGCAGCCGTCCCCACCGGGCTCGACGGCCGCGACATCCTGAACAGCAGGCGGCGTCTCTTCGCCCCGCTCGACGACGACAACTGCACCGGCAAGCGCAAGCCACACGAGAAGATCTTCTCGTGTGATGGCGGCCCGAAGCTGCACTTCGACCTGACGGTAGACCCGTACGAAATGCGGCCGTTCTAGACGATCGTCGAGTAGTTGAAAAATCCGTTGACACGGGAAATCGACCCGTGTACAAGCTGCGTATCCCTCCAAGCAGTTGAGGTCCGCAGGTCCACAGCAGCTGGCGATGGAACGGCGACAGGAAACTGTCGCCGCTTCCACTTGAGGGACGAGGTCAAGATCATGACGACGCTCAGACGACCCCTTCCGCTCTCGCCATCAAGGTCACATCGACCGTGGCGAGAGTATTACGAACGCTGATCTAGCGTAGGGTCGTCCTGCGCTCCCCGGATCGGCGTTCAGCCAGATCAGGGTGTAGCGCAGTCTGGTAGCGCTCCCGCCTTGGAAGCGGGAAGTCGGGGGTTCAAATCCCTCCACCCTGACTCATCGGGATGTAGCTCAGCATGGCTAGAGCACACCGTTCGGGGCGGTGGGGTCGCTGGTTCGAGTCCAGTCATCCCGACTTTCACAAGCCCTTGCCTCGGGATCTGGGGGGCGCGGCCTTCTAAGCTGATTGCACGTGGGTTCGAGTCCCACCGAGGGTGTGTCAAACAAAACGAGCGCCGGTAGCTCAGTGGAAAGAGCGGCGGGTTCCTAACCTGAAGGTCGGGGGTTCGAGTCCCTCTCGGCGTGCTGGAGAACGATGACGAAAACTGTGGACCGGGCGCCGGGCGCAACGTGGACTCCAAATCCGCGTGTGGTGGGTTCGACTCCTACTCGGTCTGCTCAAACCAAAAATGGTCCCGTCCGCTAATGGTAGGCGCCCCGGCCCTCAACCGGAGAACGCGGGTTCGATTCCCGCCGGGATCACTTCGACATGGTGGGTGTAGCCAAGTGGCAAAGGCATAGGGTTGTGGCCCCTACATCGCGAGTTCGATTCTCGTCATCCACCCTCGCAAATGGCCCCGTCAGCTAACGGCAGGCTGCCTGACTTTCAATCAGAGAACGGAGGGTTCGACTCCCCCCGGGGTCACGTTTCGATCATGTGCAGGTTGGACAATTGGCTGGTCCACCCGGCTGTAAACCGGACGCCTTCGGGCCGTGGGGGTTCAAATCCCTCCCTGCACACTCTCTTGACTTAGTACTGTTGGCGTGCTAAAGTATCCCGGACGCGTCACGTTTCACGTGAAACGTAAGGAGAGCGCCGATGCAGCATGAGATCGTCTGGGACACCCCGCATGCCGCCCAGCTGTCACGGGCCGAGCGCCGTCGGCTCGATCGCGTGGCCATCAAGCACGCTCAGCGCGCGACCAAGGTCGTCGCCGAGGTGGTCGACCTGAAGATGACCGAACGGGTTCACGTCGAGGCCACGATCGCAGCCGAGATCGCCGACGAGCTGGCCACGCCGAAGGAGAGTTGACTCCCCCGATCAGGTCAGGCACTCTGCGCTTGGGTTGGCTCCGCGAGGAGTGCACTGATCGTTTTCTGAGACATCGACAGCCCCACGGTCTCCCCGGCCGTGGGGCTTCGTCGTTTCAGCGAGGCGTCGGAGTCGGCAGAGGCCTGCAGAACGCCCCAAACGGGGTCAGGTCGACGAAGTAGCCGCTCGGGCAGCGCCCAGCCGCAGGCGTCTTCAGGGGCCGGTCTGGGCGTCCCTGCTCGTAACAGATACCGGGCACCCCGAACGGCGGCTGGAGCGTCGTATAGCCCTCCGGGCAACCAGCAAACGGGGTCTCGATCGGGCCCGGCGGGAACTCGGTCGACTCGACCGGGGTCGGGACCGGCGAAGGGGTTTGGCTGATCGTGGTCGGGGCTGGAGACTGCGTCGGCCCGGGCGTCGCGGTGAAGAGCGGCGTCGGGGTCGGGGCCACCACGGTGATCGAGACGTCGGCCGAGGTCTCACCGAACCACGAGCTACCCTCACGCACCATCTTCCACTGAAAGTTGCGCGCGCCAGCGGTCGCCGGGGCGGTGATCTGGAAGCTGAACGTGTGGCTCTCGCCCGGGGGTACGACGTCGTCGCCGAGGGACACCCGCTTCAGGCCCCACGTGAGGTTGTCCTGCGGGTTCTGCGAGCCGAGGTAGAAGCCGCTCGCCAGCGACCACGACACCGAGCCCGAGTTCTTGAACGTGACCTCGGCCGTACCCTTCGCGCCGACCACCATCTGGTTCGAGCTGAAGACAGGCAGCGTCTGCGAGACGAACGTGGCGTTGGGGAGGGTGCCGCTCGCCTGCCCGATCTTGCTAAAGGTCAGGTCGACGTACTTGTTGCCGAAGACGTAGCCCGGGCCGATGATGTTGCCCTGCTGGTACTGGTTCCACGTCTCCAAGATCACGAAGTCGACCGCTCCGTCGCTGAGCCTTGGCAGTACAAGCCCCCAATCGTTCGAGTAGGTCGCACCGTCGTCACGGGCCCGGAAGCCGCGCGTCGGGCCGATCACCTTCGAGTCGTCGAAGCTCGGGCCGAGCTGGATCACCCTCGGACCGAAGCTCGGCCCGTTGAGCGAGGCGAACCACGTCGTCGTTGCGTCGGCAGCGCTCGTGATACTGCCCCACGAGGTAGTGTCGGCGATGATGAACGGGTCCTTGGTGCCGAAGTAGAGCTTGAAGTAGCGGCGCAGGCGGTCGATCGCGGCGGTGTTCACGCGCGACGGCCCGGGCGGCCCCAGCACGATCACCGGTCGGTGGTCGATCTGACCCCACAGCCTCTCCGGGATCTGGCTCCAGAAGTCGCGCACGACGCCGACGAAGTACTTCTGGTCGGCCTCGCTGGTCAGGTTGAGCACGCGGTGGAAGGGGTTGCTGCCGGTGTTGACGAAGGTGTCCCCGGTCAGCAGCATGCCGATCTTCGGCACCGGGAAGCCGTCGTCCTTGGCGGCCTTCCACACGTCGACCACGTTCCGCAGGCCGCCGTTGGCGATCGTGTTCTGCGGAGCGTTGCCGGGCCAGCCCTTGTACTCCATGAGCGCGAGGTCGATGTCGGCCGACATCATCGCGTTGAGCTGCTCGGTGATCCAGCTGTTGCTCGCGTAGCCGAAGTTCGAGCCGTTGACAGCCGGATACTGCGCCGGGGGGTCGGCCATCTGTGAGATCTCGGACGAGGCGCCCGTCCAGCCGTAATAGAACAGCGTTGCAAAAATCGGCACACGCGACACTGACAGGAAGGTCGAGGTGAAGAACGAGCTGAAGCCGTTGTCGATGTACGGGCCCGGGGCAGCCGGGATGCCGAGGATCGGGTCGAAGCTATCACCCGGACGGGGGGTGGGACCGCCTGTACCAGCACGCCCGCCAGTAGCAGTCCACACCATGAGGAATTGGCCATCCTCAATCACTGTCACGTCGATGAGAATCGGCTGTGAGTTCGCCACGTTGGTGAGGCCAAGGGAGGCCGAATTACCTTGCCCACCGCCAAGAGGTTGACCCCCACTGAAATGCATCGCCCGACCCTCGAAACCTGTTGACCGACCGAGCATGCGATCCCGCCACTCAGCCGACGACCCGCCACTCGGGTGCTGAGAAACACCCGTCTCGACCCCGCTGTCATTCACCGTGCCAGTCTCGGGTACAACGCAGAAGTGGTAGACCTGACCGGCCACACCATCAACGCGCGTCCCGCCATCGTAGAGAATTGCCCCCGCAGCCTCTTGGAACGAACGGTTGAGCGGCGTGTACCCGACCGGACATGAGGCATTGACCGTCGGCCTCGGGGTCGCCGTGGGCTGCCCCGCAGGCGTGGGCCCGGGCGGCGGGACAGCGACGCAGTCCTCGACGCGGAGGAAAAACTCCCCGGACGCCCCATCGGCATTCTGCACCGTAAAGACGACCGGGCCAGACGCCGTGCGCTGGGTGACGTAGGTGCTGTGCCGAGCACCGAACGACGTGGTCTGAGTCGCGCTATCGGATCTAGGTGGCGGCTGGATCTGCACCCGGTACCGCGCGGTTCCAGAGCCGAGGAAGCCGTCGTCGACATCGAACCCGGCTGACCACCGGTCGCGCGCCCAGCAGAGCTGGACGGTCTGCTGGGCCTCCATGTTGAAGCGTGTCCCGGCGCTCCACACCTCTCCGGGCTGTGTCGGGAGGGAGAAGTTCTCCGTGAGCAGGATCGACCCGGTAGGGCAGTCGCCAGCAGATCCGCTGGGCGTCGGGGCCGAGTCTGGCAGCTCGTCGGCGGTCCACGTCAGGTTGTAGAGGTAGTTGCTGTTGCACACCTCATCCGAACGCGGCGTAGGTCCGGAGCCGGGTGCGACCTCGATCAGGAACGGCCCGCGAAGCCTGCTGGCGGCCGTGGGCCCCTGAATCTGGACCGTGTTCGTGCCGGTCTGGTTGAGCGTCCTGACGACCCCGGTCGACTGATCGGTCACCTTGAGCTGAAGCGTTCCGCACCCGTCTGTCGATCGGTCGGTGGTCGTCACGCGGAAGAAGTTCAGGTCGCGCGTCGGGGCGACGCAGAGCTGCGCCGGGCTGCCACGCGGCGTGGCGCCGAGCGGGCCGGACTTCGTGCTGCGCGTGAGCGTCACGCGGTTTTGCCCGCAAGGGTCAGCTGGGGTGTTCCCGGTCAACGTCACCACCCATGCCCCATAGGGCAGGGACGAGCCGTCTGCGGCGTTGAACGTCACGTCGGCGCCGCTCTTCGACTGCAGCCCGGAGGTCGCTGGGGGAGCGGTGATCATCGACCAGCGCGAGCACTTCGTCTGGGTGACCCCGCTGACGCTTTGCGGCGCTTGGGTAGATTTGAAACGCTGTTCTGAAAATGGCGAGGTGACCTTGAGGCAGTACCTCTTGACCTCGCCGGGAGACAGCACCGTGGTGACCGTGGACTC
>JACCDG010227488.1_pt1 | contig 19096 bp, 13 predicted proteins | sample 7442471 | NCBI WGS metagenome assembly JACCDG01 (sample SAMN15323444, study PRJNA562643) | freshwater metagenome | isolation source: river surface water | place: USA:Blue River Watershed | collected 2017-08-17 | reverse complement strand
GTTTTTTATCATGGGCAAGTACCTCGGGTTGGCACTGACCTTGTTCGTCAATATGGCCTTCATGCTGGCGGTGTTTCTTCTGACCCTATGGCTCTATCACGTGCCCATTCAACCGTCTCTCTTTCAGGCATCCCTGCTGATCTTCGTGGAAATCTTGGTGGTGACGGCTATTGCACTCTTCTTTTCGACGTTCACGTCGCCGACGCTGAGTGCCATCTTCACGCTAGGTCTCTATGTGATTGGCCATCTCACGGCTGACTTGCGAGCCATGGTGATCAATAGCGACAGCAGCCCGATTAAGTCGTTCGTCGATCTGCTGTACTACCTCTGCCCAAATCTCGAGATGTTGAACATCAAAGGGCAGGCTGCAGTGGGGATTGTTACCGCTCCTGAGTATGTGATGATGGCGTCACTCTATGGGCTGATGTACGCCGGCGTCTTGCTGGTTGGTGCTTGTTTGGTGTTCCAGCAACGGGATTTCTGAGCTGTCCGCGTGTGTTGCCGCCCTCTCAGCTAAAGGCTAGTCAATGGTCGCCCAGCGATACGGTTTCTCGCCCTTCATGGTCCTCACGAGTATGTCCGCGCACTGGAATCTGATTCGTCAATTGACCAGGCGCGAGATCGCTACCCGTTATCGCGGATCCCTTCTCGGGATGTTGTGGGCATTTCTGCATCCCATGGTTATGCTGGCGGTGTACACGCTGGTTTTTCGAGGTGCATTTGGCATGCGATGGGGACAGGAAGGGGAGAGCGCGCTCGATTTCGGGTTGCTGTTGTTCGCCGGCCTCATTGTGCATGCGTTGTTTGCCGAGAGTATCCACCGTGCGCCCTACTTGATCGTGAATCACAGCAATTACGTCAAGAAAATCGTCTTCCCGGTAGAAATTCTGGTGTGGACGTCTCTTGGGTCAGCGCTGTTTCATGCGGTAATCAGCGCACTCGTGCTGATTGTGTTTTATGGCCTTCTCCATCACGCCCTGCATTGGACGATGTTGCTGATCCCGCTGCTGCTGCTGCCTCTCTCGCTCGTGACGATCGGCGTCTCCTGGTTTTTGGCATCCGCCGGCGTGTTTGTGCGTGATATCGGACAGGTGAGCGGACCGTTGACGACCATCATGCTGTTTCTCTCGCCGGTGTTTTATCCGACTACGGCGTTTCCGGAGGCGTATCGAGTCCTGCTCTACGCGAATCCGCTAACGTTTCTCATCACGCAAGCACAAGACGTGCTTATTTGGGGAAAGATGCCGTCTTGGACTGGTATCGGGCTCTATTGCGCGGGCAGTTACCTCATCGCATGGTGCGGGCTCCTGTGGTTTCAGAAGACACGGAAGGCATTTGCCGATGTCCTCTGAATGGGCGATCCGCGTCCGCCATCTCTCCAAGACCTACCGGGTATACGATCGTCCGCGAGACAGAGGGAAACAATGGATTCTTCCGCCGTTGCAGAAATGTCTTGGGCGAGCTCCCTCACAGTATTACCGCGAAGTGCATGCCGTTGAAGATGTGTCGTTCGAGGTTCAGAAGGGAGAAACGCTCGGTATTATCGGTCGGAACGGATCAGGCAAGTCGACGCTTCTCCAACTGATTGTCGGTACGTTAAGCCCGACGAGCGGTACGATCGAGACCAATGGCCGCATCGCCGCATTACTGGAATTAGGGGCCGGATTTCACCCCGAGTTTACGGGACGTGAAAATGTTCTGTTGAACGCCACCTTGCTAGGTCTGTCGCAGGCAGAGACCGATGCTCGATTGGATGACATGCTGGCATTCGCGGATATCGGGGCCGCGATCGATCAGCCGGTCAAAACCTATTCGAGTGGAATGGTGGTACGCCTGGCGTTTGCCGTGATGGCGCACGTCAGTGCCGACATCCTCGTGATTGATGAAGCGCTGGCCGTCGGTGATGCGTTTTTTGTTCAGAAGTGTATCCGGTTTCTCAGAACGTTCATGGAGCAAGGCACGGTGTTGTTCGTGAGCCATGATTCTGCGGCCGTATTGAGTCTGTGCCGCACGGCGTTATGGCTGGAGCAGGGGCGGATCGCCGGTCGGGGAGAGGCGAAAGCGGTCTGTGATGGGTACCTGCATGAACCCACCATGCAGACACAGCGGCCGAAGGGGGACGACGTGGTCGTCCTCGTAGGGAAACGTGAACAGAACGCTTTGCTGAAACGATCGCCGTTGCCGCGGCAAGACAGCGACACGGGATCTCCTGGCCGCTCCGCCTGGATTGAAGCTATCACGTTTTGCAATGCTGCGGGACGCACGATTCATATGGTGACTCAGCGGGAACGGGCAACGCTTCGTGTCACCTGTGCGACATCTGTCGGATTGGTCAGCCCGATTGTTGGCTTCCTGGTGCGCAATCGATTTGGTCAATCACTGTTTGGTGCCAATACCTGTGTGGTAGGAAGAGCGACCAGCCAGGGTGTCACGCCGGGGACGCGCTTTGTGGCGGAGATAGAGTTCCTCATGCCGGTGTTGCACCCGGGCGATTACGCCATGAGCATCGCGCTTGCCGATGGCACTCAAGAGGAACATGTCCAGCATCATTGGATGCACGATGCGTTGGCCTTCACCTCCGCTCCCTCCGAATGGTGCTTTGGTGTGATCGCCGTAGAAGTCGTCCGCGCGCAGATCTGTGGCATTGAGGCTCAGGACTCTCGACATGTCCTTATCCATGATTCCATCGCCTTGTAAGGTGTGTGGCGGCAGCGCCTTTTCCCATCACGACGTGTTATGGGATGACTTGGTCGCCCAGTGGGGCCTTGCGCCGCACGAAGCGGAATACATCAACGTTCAGCAGGGAACCGCCTGCACCGGCTGCGGCTCAAATGTCCGCTCCATCGCGTTGGCCGATGCGTTGTTACGATGGACCCGCGCGACAACGACACTACAGGAGTGGGTCCTAACAGCAGCCGCTCGCCGGTGCGATATCTTGGAGATCAATGAAGCCGGATCATTGACCGGCACGCTTTCGGCACTTCCAGGGCACCGTCTGGTGCGGTACCCCGATTACGACATGATGGCGTTGCCGTTCGCGGACCGCTCTTTCGACGCCGTCCTCCATTCCGATACCTTGGAGCACGTGCCGGATCTGCTGAGAGGACTGCGGGAATGTCGACGTGTGCTTCGTCCGGGCGGCGCGTGCCTCTTTACGGTGCCTGTGGTGGTGGGGAGGCTCTCGCGAGGCAGAAAGGGTTTACCGCTGAGTGTGCATGGGAGTGAGGGCTGTAAGGACACATCCTTGACTGTGCATACGGAGTTCGGCGCGGACGTCTGGTGCCAGGTGCTGGAGAGCGGCTTTGATGAATGTCGGATCGTGCCCTATCGGTATCCCGCCGGAATTGCGCTCGTCGCAGAAGTGTCTGAATCAAGCCGGTAAAGGGGGCTCGTGGTGAACAAGACAGCCAACCAATCGATTGAACTCGAGGCGACCGGAGAGCGATTTCTCCCTGAGATGCAGGGAACGATCGCACTGGAGCACCTGCATCGCTATGCCTTGGCAAAGGACATCGCCAGAGGGAAAGTCGTGCTCGATATTGCTTGCGGCGAAGGGTACGGCTCCGCGGTGCTTGCGGGCACGGCGTCACGCGTCTACGGAGTGGATATTGCGCCGGATGCGATTGCCCATGCGAAGGCAGTCTACCAGCGGCCTAATCTGGAGTTTCTGGTTGGTCGATGCGCGGAAATTCCGCTCCCGGACAACACCGTCGATCTGGTGGTGAGTTTCGAGACGATCGAGCACCACACGGAGCACGAGGCGATGTTTGCAGAAATCAAACGCGTCTTGCGTCCGGGCGGGGTGATGGTCATGTCCAGCCCGGACAAGTTGGAATATACGGAGCGAGCCAATCACGCCAATGCCTATCATGTGAAAGAACTCTATGCAGAAGAATTCCAGCGGCTCGTTGAGCGCTACTTCAGCCGCGTGGCCATGCTCGGGCAGCGGGTGCTCTATGCCTCGGCCATTCTACCTCAAGAGGGGCCGGGGGAAGCGGTTCATTACACCCGCGACAAAGGCTCGGCCATTCAGGCGGTAAGCGGATTGGTGCGACCCTGTTATCAAGTGGCGATCGCCTCTGATGCTGCCCTGCCTGCAGTGGTGTCCAGCTTGTTTGAGCAGGCCGGCGAATCAGATCCTGAGATTCATGTGCTCCAACATCAGCTTGAGCATGCCGGTCGCAGAATTCTGGGGCTGGAAGAAGAGGTGGCAGGGCTGAAGGCCGCCATCGAACTGATGATGAATTCGCATTCCTGGAAAGCAACCAGACCTCTTCGGGCCGTAGCAAATGCACTGCGCGCCGTTAGCGGAAGCCGGAACGAAACGAACGGCAGAGAGTGAATAGCGCGAGCCATGAGGACCGTACATTCCTGTCGCCGCGTGGCGATCGGAGCGTGGGTCTCTCCACCGTGTCGATTCGCGTGTAGTGCCCATGAATCACATGCAGCGAGTGATCAAAATACTTCGTTTTGTCCGCTTCTCCATCGTCGAAGGCCTGTGGTGGTACAGACGGCATGGCCGTCTGCCTCGGAAAGCGGAGTGTGTCGATCTTGTTCGGAAGGCGTTCTTTCGATTCAAAATTCTCGCCCATCGAACGTCGCCGGCTCCCAAAACCATTGAACCGATACTCCCGCCCTACGAAGCCTGGTTGCGAGTCAATGTCTGGAACCGGCGGATGCGAGATGACCTGCTCGAGCGTTTGAGCCGGCATGCCGGCCGTTTGCCGACAATTTCGCTAGTCATGCCGGTGCATGATCCGCCACTGGAGTGTCTCATCAAAGCCATTGATTCAGTGCGGGCACAGGTGTGTGGAGAATGGGAACTCTGCATCGCAGACGACTGCAGTACGAATCCCGCCATACGGGCTGAATTAGAGCGATTCCGTGCGGAAGACCCCCGTATTCGCCTCACGTATCTCGACCAGAATCTCAATATCAGTCTCGCCACCAATCGCGCCGTTGAACTGGCGACGGGAGAGTTTCTGCTGTTCTTCGATCACGATGATGAGTTGACGCCGGATGCGGTCGGCGAAGCGGCGCTGTATCTGGCAGAGCATCCAGAGTGCGATGCGGTCTATTCGGATGATGACAAGATCGATCTATCGGGAAAGCGATATGCGCCGCAATTCAAACCGGATTGGTCGCCGGAGTTGCTGCTCTCCTACATGTATATGAGTCATATGTTCGTGGTGCGGCGGTCATTATTTGAGTCCGTCGGCGCGATGAGGGCGGGATTTGAAGGCGCGCAGGATTATGATCTCGCGCTACGCGTGTCGGAGAGGACCGGCGCGGTCGGGCATATCCCGAAAGTGCTCTATCACTGGCGGGCATTGCCGGGCTCGACGGCCTCCAGCGGCGCGGCGAAACCGGCCAGCCTTGATGCGGGCCGGCGGGCGGTTGCGGAGGCCTTTGCGCGGCGCGGCATTGCGGCTCGGGTGACGCAACCGGAATTTGCTGCGGCAGGGAACTTAGGAATCTATTGTCACGAATTCCCTGATGACGGACCGACCGTGACGATTCTCATTCCCACGAAAAATCAGGTCGCGGTGCTGCGTCAATGTATCGAGTCACTTCGCGCGACCACGTACCGACACTACGAGATCGTCATTATCGACAATGAGAGCGACGACCCTGACACATTGGCCTATCTGCGCTCGCTTCCCCATCGAGTCCTTCGTATCGGCAATCCCTCCGGCCGGTTTAACTTTGCGGCCATCAACAATCGCGCCGTGGAGCAGGTCACTGGTGAATTTGTTTTGTTTTTAAACAACGATACAGAGGTGAAAGCGCCGCGCTGGTTGAGTCAAATGGTGGGCTACGCGCAGATGCCGGGAGTCGGCGCGGTCGGGGCCAAACTTATTTTTGCCGACGGCCGCATTCAACATGCCGGTGTCGTCCACGGCCTCTACCATGGCATGGCCGGTCCCGCTTTTAAGTTGACCCCCTCATGGGAGCATGGATATCTGGCCTATGCGTCCGTTCTGCGAAACTACTCGGCCGTCACGGCAGCCTGCCTCCTGACATCTCGTCGACGATTTCTGGAATTGGGGGGCTTCAACGAGGCCGAGTTCGGCGTTGCCTACAACGACGTCGACTACTGCTATCGCCTGGTCGACCACGGATATCGTTGCGTGTATTGCCCCGAGGCCCAGCTCACCCACTACGAAGGGTACTCCAGGGGATTTCGAGACGATCCGGCTGAGGTCGCCGCGTTCAAGCAGAAGTACAAAGGCCGTCGCGACCCCTGGTATAGCCCGCATCTATCCCTGGTCGATGAGAGTTTTCACCTTGTCCCGCGCACGATTGCGGCGCGGCGGCAGAAGCCGATTCCCATGGTGATGACCGCCCTGAGTTTGAACTGCGAGGGGGCACCCTGGAGCCAGTATGAATTGACGAAGGAACTCGTTCGGCGCAAGGTCATTCAACCGATTGTGTTTTCCCCCGTGGACGGACCGTTACGTTCGCTCTATGAAGAAGCGGGCATTCCAGTCATGGTGGATCGGCATCCGCTCTGGGGTGTGACCACGTTGAAAGAATATGAGGAGGCCGTGAAGGTCTTTGCGTCGAAGTGCCTTTCATGGGGCGCAGAACTGGTGTACGCGAATACACTACAAAGTTTCTACGCCGTCGCGGCAGCGCAAGCGGCGGGGATCCCATCCGTGTGGAATCCCCGGGAAAGCGAGCCCTGGCAGACATATTTTGATTATTTGCCTGACGGCGTCATCCAAAAAGCCTACGATTGTTTTGCGTCGCCCTATCGTGTGGTCTTTGTCGCGGATGCGACCCGCGACGGTTATGCAGCGCTCAACACACGCCACAACTTTACCGTCGTTCGAAATGGCCTTGACCGGACGCGCATCGAGCAGGCGAGCAGGGAGTGGTCGCCCGCACAGGCACGCAAGTCCATCGGCGCGTGTGAGGGCGAAGTCGTGATACTGCTCCTCGGAACAGTCTGTCCCCGAAAGGGGCAGCAGGATCTTGTCAAAGCCCTCTCTCAACTGTCTCCGGATCTACAGGCGCGGGTGCGGTGTTATATCGTGGGGGATCGGCCAAGCGAGTACAGTGCGGAGTTGCATGCCCTTGCGGCACAGCTGCCGCCTGAGTTGCGTAGCCGAGTACATCTCATTCCGGAAACACGGGACACGACACGGTACTATCGTGCAGCGGATCTCTTTGTGTGCACATCAAAACTCGAAAGTTACCCGCGGGTGGTGCTGGAGGCGATGGCCTATGGTCTGCCGATCGTGACGACGCCCGTGTTCGGGATTCGCGAGCAGGTTCGAGAAGGAGTGAATGCCTTGTTTTATGACGCGGGTGATAGCGGCGCCTTGGCCGATCGGCTTCGATGTGTCCTTCAGGATGAGGCGCTGCGGGCGAGGTTGGCTTCAACAAGTGCCAGCGTGCTGGCCCTCGGGACCGATTTCGATGAAATGGCCGGCAGCTATGCCGACATCTTTGCCGAGGCCTGGCTGAGCGGAGGGCCGTTGTCATGACAGTACGCTTCAACCTGGAGACGCCGGGCGGGCCCCAGCTGGAGACGATCAACCGGTTCTCTGGCTGGTATATTCCGGATCATGGCCGGCGTCCACAGTTGTACGTCGCCTGTGATGGAAAACGAGCCGCGTCGTTGGAATGGGGAAGCGTCCGACCTGATGTGTCATCAGTCTATTCGACGTCTTCTCAAGCGATCATCAGCGGCTTTCAAGGCGATCTCTTGATCGGGGAACAGGATCAAGCCCAGTCGGTTGAGGTCGTGGTCGTCGATGCGGCAGGGCAGGATCGGGAATTGTTTCGCCGCACCTATGCGGTGGGGCCCTATCGTCCACCGGTCGTTCGCAATCGGTCCTTCAACTTATTCGATCTTCTCGTGTGTCCGGAGTGCCGGTCTCCGCTGGCAAAGCAAGACCAGGCCTGGAGTTGCCCTCGTTGCGCCAGGGTCGTGCCTCTCAAGGGCGGTGTGCCGCACTTTCTCCAGGAACAGGGAACGCCCTGTCTGCATGTCACGGAACAGACGAATACGCACCCCTATTCTGCCGAGGTCCTCGACATTCTCGGGCGTCACCGGGCGGGGTTGGTGTTGGATTTCGGGGCCGGGCATACACCGAAAGAATTGCTGCGCCCCCATGTGGTCTACCTCGATGCGGTTCAGTATGAATGGACCGACCTGGTCTGCACGCGCGCCCGGTTGCCGTTTCGCGATCAGACGTTCGATGCGGTCGTGAGTCAGGCCGTATTCGAGCATCTCGAGGATCCGCATTATACGGCGCGAGAGTTGTGTCGTATTCTTCGTCCAGGCGGGATCATTCATCTCGACACCGCATTCATGCAGCCCTTACACGGAGATCCGTGGCACTTCTTCAATATGACCCAGCACGGCCTGCGGAAAGTGATGGCTCCCTTTGAGGAAATCCGAAGCGGGATTAAGAACTACCAACATCCCTCGGCGAGCCTCTTGATGCAATTCGACGCGATTACGCCCTTCATTACATCCAGAAAATGGCGCAATACGATTGCCAAATGGCGCAAAGAATTGCAGGCCGGCGCAGGGGAGTTTGATGAGGCACTCGGGGAAGCCGGACGAACGACTCTGGCGGCGGGATTTTATTTTGAGGGCCGTCGCCCTCAGTAGCTGTTGTGAGAAAGACGCTCGACCCCTGCCGGGGGAGGAGCGACCAGTTCTCCTCTGACGGGCCAACCAGCACGACGAATGATGGGGACGCCGAACGGAAGGTTGTAGTGTTGGGTTCTGGTTTCATGGAACAGCGATTGCGGAGCATGTTGCTTCCAGGAATGAGGCGGCTAGGCCTTGTGCCGATCCTCCGGAAGCTCCGTGCGGGGTTTTGCTCCCCTCTCCAATCTGAGGCGCTGGCTGACGGAATCGCTAGAGACGATCAACACCGGGTGTCCGACTACTGGGGGCAACAGTTTCACGCGATGCGCGTGGACAATTCCTACTGGCTCAATAACAAGGTGGTCGAAGAGGCGACTTATAGATTGATGACTGACACCCCCCGGCATTGGTTGGGGTGGCTCCTGAACGACTACTTTGCGGAACGCAGGTTCGATCGATCTCTCAGCGTCTGTTGTGGAGACGGGGCGCACGAGATCCAACTGTACACGTCGGGCAAGGTGCGATTCGTCAGCGGGGTTGATATTTCAGAGGGTGCGATCAAACAGGCGGCGGCGAGGTTTGCCGCGGCCGGCGCGCCGCCGGAGCGGTATCGATTTGAGGTGCGGGATGTGAATGCGCTGCAACTCGGGGAGACCTACGATCTGATCTTCTCCACCGGTGCGCTGCAGCATGCCGCCAATCTCGAAGGTCTTCTCGCAACGATGGAGCAGGCCTTGGCGCCGAACGGGTATTTTGTCGTGGTGGAGTTCATCGGACCCAATCGGTTTCAGTGGACCGACCAGCAGATCGAGATTGCAAACCAGGTGCTAAGCGCGCTCGATCCGGCATATTTACGGGACGGCAGAAATACCAGATTCGAAAGGCCGACCATAGAAAGCATGCTGGCCTGCGATCCGTCAGAAGCCGTGCGATCGGCTGAAGTGTATCCGCTGGTGAAGAAGTATTTCGATGTCCGCTACGAACGTTTCTATAACGGCACGCTACTCCATCAGCTGCACCCGCTCCTGCGAACTGAATTGGCGAATCAGGGGAAGCGGGATTTTGATTCGATTGTCAAATTGATCCTCCTGCTGGAAGACCTCCTGATCAAGGGCAACGTCCTGCCGTCAGACTTCGTGTTCCTCATCTGTCAGAAACCGGTGCCGGGCACCCGGCAAGTAGGATAAGCGGGGACCTCATCGCATGTGCGGCATTGTCGGCGTGTGTGATCGGATGGAACCTCAGCAGGCACGGCATGTCCTGTCGAGTATGCTGTCAACCATGAAGGCCCGTGGTCCCGACGGTGTTGGCCAGTTCGTTGATACGCATATTGCGATGGGTATGCGGCGGCTGGCGGTGATCGATGTCGAAGGCGGCGGACAACCCCTTCTCAGCCGAGACGGCCAGATCGTGGCCTTTCAAAACGGAGAAATCTATAACCATGCTGCGCTCCGAAAGGAGCTGACACAAAGCGGGGTGGAATTTCGAACGGCCAGCGACACTGAGGTGTTGGCGCACGGATATGATCACTGGGGCATGGATGGACTGCTGGCCCGCCTCGACGGCATGTATGCGATCGCCATTCTTGATCGACGGAAGCATCAACTGCATCTGGCGCGTGACCGGTTCGGAGAGAAGCCGCTGTACTATAGTGCGGCAGCCGGCAGGTTCGCCTATAGCTCGAATACGACTGCGCTGGTCTGGCTGCCCTGGGTCGATGGTGGCATCGATGCAACTAGCGTCGACCGGTACCTCGCGCTGCACTATGTGCCTGGCCGCCGCACGATTTTTAAAGGGATTCAACGCGTGCTGCCCGGTGAACGGCTCAGCATCTCCCTTGACTCGAATACGATTACGCACCACCAGTACTATCGCCCCGCTATGGGGCCGGTCGAAATAGTCGATACGGGGACTCTTGTCGAGCGGATCGAGTCTGCCATCACGAGTCGATTAGTCGCGGACGTACCTGTCGGCGTGTTTCTCTCCGGCGGTATCGATAGCTCGATTGTCGCCGCGGTGGCCGCGAAGCATCATCCCGCGATCGATACGTTCTCGATGGGCTTCAAGGATGCGCGTTACGACGAATCGCCGCACGCCCAGGCGGTGGCGCGAGCCATCGGTTCTTCCCATCATCATTTCACGTTCGATGAGACGGCCTTCCACGACCTGTTGCCCGCGGTCATCGATGGACTGGATGAACCACTCGGGGATCAGGCGTTGCTGCCCACCTATTGGCTCTGCCGAGAGGCCAAGCGGCATGTGACGGTGGTGTTGTCTGGAGAAGGAGCCGACGAGTTGTTTGCGGGATATGAGTATTACCGCGCCTGCTTGTCACGTCGATCGTGGCGGGACAGTCTTAAAGCCTGGGTGGCAGGACGAGGATCCATGGCACCGCTCCAGGACCTCTGCGATAACCTGTGGCCGGTGACGCCATCCGGGTTTCCTCTGATTATGGATACGGCGGGACGGCGACGGTTGCTGGGCGGGTTTGTCCCGGATCGCGATCCATGGGAAGAGGCGTTGCGATCCACGCTCAACCATTCGAAAAATAGCCTTCAACGAGCCACCCTTGCCGATACCCTGACATGGCTGCCCGATGATCTCCTGGTGAAACTGGATCGCATGGCCATGGCGAACAGCCTCGAGGGGCGCGCGCCATTTTTATCGCCGGGATTAGCCGAGACAGCTCTTCGATTGCCCGAATCCCAGCGAATGACGGAAGCGACCAGCAAGGTCGCGCTTCGTGAGGTCGCCGCTCTGCTGCTGCCGCCTGATATCGTTCAGCGGAGGAAGCAGGGGTTTGTTCTTCCCATGGCGACGTGGCTGCAGCAATGGCTACGACGGGTAGGGAACCTGTCCGAATACTTTAATCTGCAGCGCATTGCCGCCTTCGATAGGATGGCCGTAGCCGCTCTGGTTGGGCAAGAACTGAATTCCAATCGCCCAGATGAACGCCTGTTGTTTACCCTCGTAATGTTGGCTGAATGGCATCACTCGTTCTTCCGGCGCATTCCCTCCGTGAAATTCTAAGGCGCCGGGATTAGGGGTATCAGCTGAATCCTGTGCCTCTCCTCAGGCCTCCGTTGCCTCGTCAGAAACATCGAAAAATCTATCCTTGCCGGAGAACTCCGGTACTATTTGACTAGCCGGTTCCGCCCGCGCAACCGGTGGATATTTCTAGACAACAGGGCGAACGGCGCCATGACGGTTACCTATTTCTCCAAAAGCTCGACCATCGGCCCCAGTAGCCGCTATCGCGTGTATCAATTCTTGCCTCATTTGCATCACGCGGGCATCGAGTGCCGTGTCGATCCGTTGTTCGGCACTACGTACTTCTCGATTCTTCACGTTCGCTCCTCGCTGCTGCAGACCCTGCTGAAAATTCCGTATGTCGTGGTCCGCTTTCTCAAACGGCTGGGAACGCTCCTGACGCTCGGCCGGCGGGACTTGATCGTCATCGAAGGGCAGCTGTTTCCGTATGCGCCTCCGCTGATCGAACGACTGTTGTGTTGGTTGCGTTATCGCGTGGTCGTCGAGATGGATGATGCGATCTACTTGACTCGTGGCCATGAACGGAAGATGCCGGTGCTCTTCAGCAGGGCGACCGGAGTCATTGTGGGAAACGATCGCTTAGCCGCCTACGCTTCGCAATATGCATCCCGTGTGACCGTGGTGCCCACAGTGGTGGATACCGAACGGTTTGTGCCGACGCCGGTTCGGTCGACCGTCGCCCGCGATCAGGGGGATGACCGCATCACCATTGTCTGGATCGGTTTGGCCTACAACCTCAAGTATCTGAATGTGCTGGCGCCCGCAGTCCGCCGTCTGCAGGAGCGCTATCGCGTGAAGCTTCGCGTCGTGTGTTCTGAGCCACCGGTGCTCCCTGGCGTGGACATCGAGTTTCGTCCCTGGGAGTGGCAGCGTGAGGTGGAGGACCTCCAGGATGCCACCATCGGCGTGATGCCGCTGGAGGACACGGAATGGGCGCGGGGCAAATGTGCGCTCAAGCTGTTGCAATATCTTGCGGTGGGGTTGCCGGCGGTGGCTTCGCCCGTGGGAGTCAATCGCGACATTCTTGTGAATGGGGACAACGGATTGCTCGCCTCCACGGAGGAAGAGTGGTATGTGCGCCTTGAGTCATTGTGCCGGGATCCGCAGTTGCGCGCTCGCATGGGGCAAGCAGGCCGCCGGACCGTCGAGACCCGCTATTCCCTTGCGGTATGGGGCCCACGGCTGGCGGAGGTGTATCGCGCGTTTGCGGAGGCAGAGCCCTATCCTCTGATGCCGCGGCCGGTCGGTCTTTCTGCGCCAGGCCACGGCCATTCCACAGGTGCGCGATGATCCTCCTGGCGCTGACATTTCTGGTTGCCGTGCTGTTGTCGGTCTATGGCGTGCCGATTGCGCGGCGTGCCGCGCTGAAATTCGGCATCGTCGACAGCCCGGATGGTCGGCTCAAGCACCAAGGTGAGCCGGTGCCGTATTTGGGCGGTTTGGCGATCTACCTCTCTTTTCTCGTGAGTTTGGCCTTTACCTTCGAGTTCCGGCAGGACGTTCTCGGTATCGTGCTGTCGGGAACGCTGATCGTGATGCTGGGGTTGATCGATGACTTCGGCGTGTTGTCGCCTGGCACGAAGTTGGCGGGCCAGTTCCTGGCCGTCTTCGTCCTAATCAAGAGCGGCATTCGTATCGAGATCGCGTCACTCCCCGATTGGGTCGATATCATTCTGACGGTGTTCTGGATGGTGGGCATCATCAATGCCTTCAATCTTCTCGACATCATGGATGGACTGTCGGCTGGTGTCGGCGTGATCAGCGCCGCATTTTTGTGTGTGGTCGCCATTCTGAACGGCGATCAAACGATCGCCTTCATGCTGGCAGCGCTGATGGGAAGTCTGCTGGGATTTCTTCGATACAACTGGCGGCCGGCGTCCATCTACATGGGGGATTCCGGCGCGATGTTCATCGGTTTGATGCTTGGCGCCTTGTCGATGATCGGCAAATACACGCAAGGCCATTCCGTCTCATTGCTGACGCCGGTGTTGATCCTGGGCATGCCGATTTTCGACACGTTGTTCGTCATGTATATCCGATTCCTGCGCGGTCTGCCGGTATTCCTCGGCAGCCCCGATCACATCGCGATACGGTTACGCCATTGGGGGCTGTCCGTCACGCACGTCGTGTTGCTCAGCTATCTCGGGGCGGCGCTGTTAGGCGGGATCGGGTTGCTGGTCATGGCCGTCCCGCAGGATCTCGCCGTCGTCTTGAGCGGGGTGACGGTCTTGGGCCTGGCCGCGGCTGCCGTGGCTCTGACGAGAGTGAGTGTCTCCAGCGGGGTTGTGGCCGTGAGCGCTGAGGCCGTCCCGGCACGTTCGACAGAAAGGACCGGCGCAGTATGATTGTTATCGTCGGAGCGGGATTGGCAGGGCTGAGCGCGGCGTATCATTTGCGTGGCCTGCCATACAAAATTCTGGAGCGGGAACGCGAGGTCGGAGGACTCTGCCGCTCGTATGTCAAAGACGGTTTCACCTTCGACTACACCGGGCACCTGCTCCATTTTCGCCAAACAGCCATTAAGGCTTTGGTTGAAAGTCTTCTTCCCGACCGGCTGCAGCGGCATGCACGCAAATCGTTTGTCTTCTCTCACGACACCTATACGGAGTATCCGTTCCAGGTCAACACATACGGACTTCCGCCGGAAGTCGTGCGCGAGTGTCTGCTGGGATTTATCGCCACGCTGACCCGTTCCCCAGCAACGCCGCCGGCCGAGAGTCCATCGTTCAAACAATGGATCATCGAGAGTCTCGGTGAAGGCATCGCCAAACATTTTATGGTGCCCTTCAACGAGAAGTTGTGGCAGGTGCCTCTCGATGAACTGACATCAGACTGGGTCTCGTGGCTCGTGCCGAAGCCGGATGTAAAGGACGTCGTCAGCGGGGCCTTAGGGATTAAGGACAAGGCCTTCGGCTACAACCCGTCGTTTCAGTATCCGTCGAGCGGCGGCATCAAGGTGTTGCCGGAGGCGTTTCTCCCCTCGGTGGAGAATCTGGCGTACGATTCCGAACTGCTGGAGGTCGAGACGGGAAGACGTCGCGCGGTCTTTCGCAGTGCGCAGGGGGAACGCACCGAGGAGTATGACCGTCTCATCTCCACGATTCCTTTGCCCGAACTCGTGCGCCGCTGTGTCGATCTCCCGGCGTCGATGCGAGAATTAGCGGGGACGTTACGGTGGGTGTCCGTCTACAACGTCAATTTGGCCGTCGCCCGTGAACATGTGTCCGATAAACATTGGATTTACTTTCCGGAGCATCGGTACCCGTTTTACCGGGCCGGTTTCCCCATGAATTTCTCTCCGTCCATGGGACAGCCGGGGTGCAGCTCGTTGTATGTGGAAATGTCGCATCAACCGACGGAACAAGAATCGGAGACGTCGCTCATCGAGCGGGTCCGCCGTGGATTGGAAGCCGCGGGCGTCCTGCAGGCGACAGATGAACTGGTCATGTCGGATGTGAAGGATTTGTATTACGCCTATGTGTTGTTCGACCGGTATCGCAACCGCGCCGTGAAAGAGTTGCTGGCAGAATTGGAACGGCGCGGCATTTCGTCAATCGGGAGATATGGATTGTGGGAACATACGTCGATGGAAGATGCGATCGCGCAGGGACAGCAGGTTGCCATGCGGTTACGAATGAGGGCCGCGGCCTGAGCGCGTCACACATATGGATGTAATCTGTCACGTCATCACGAAACTCGAATTGGGCGGCGCACAGGAAGTGGCGATGCGGGTGGTGTCGAGCCTGGATCGCCGACGATTCCGCCCGGTGCTGATTGCCGGGGATGGCGGCTTGCGGACCGAGGAGGCGCATGCGCTTGAAGGCGTCGATGTTCACGTGATCCCATCGCTCGTTCGAGAGATTCGTCCGCTACAAGATCTGCGCGCTCTGTGGGAACTGGTGGCCACGTTCCGACGTCTGCGGCCAAAGATTGTGCACACCCACAGTTCAAAAGCTGGTATCCTAGGGCGGTTGGCCGCCTGGCTCGCCGGGGTTCCCTGTATCCTGCACACGATACACGGATATGGTGTGACACCTGCCCAGCCATTGTGGCTTCAACACATGGTGATCAAGCTCGAATGGATGGTCGGGCGCGTGACCACTCATTGGATTGCCGTCTCCCAGGCGGATCGCCGCCAGGGACTCGAGTGGGAACTCTTTAGCGCCTCCAAGGTGTCGGTAGTCCGGCCGGGCATCGATCCGACGGCATTTGCAGCCCGGATCGATCAGGCAGAGCGCGACCGTCTCCGAGCCGCCTTGGGAGTGGGGCCTGAGCAGCTCCTGGTGGGAACAGTCTCGTGTTTGAAACCGCAGAAATCTCCCGAGGACTTTATCCGCGTCGCCTCGCTTGTGTGTCAGCGCATGCCTGCGGCAAAGTGTGTCCTGGTTGGAGACGGCGCCTTGCGGCCGCAGATCGAAGCCATGATCCACGCGCATGGGCTGCAGGATCGGGTCACTCTCCTCGGCTGGCGGCGCGATGTGGCCTCGTTGCTGAAGGCGTTCGATGTGTTCGTCCTGACCTCTCAATGGGAAGGGTTGCCCTGCGCAATTCTGGAAGCAAGGGCCAGTCGGATTCCGATTGTCGCCACACGAGTGGGCGGCTCCGCCGAAGCGATCATTGAGGGCATCCAGGGAACCCTCTGCCCGGCAGGTGATGTCCGGGCCATCGCCAGTCGGGTGTGTCAGATTCTCGGAGACGAGCGGCTTCGTGCGGATCTCCGGAACGGCACGCAGGAATTGCCGGAAGAGTTTACGATTCAAGAAACGGTCAAACAGTATCAATCGCTCTATACGTATCTTCTGCACGCCACGCGGCCCGCACAAGATATGATGAAGTTGCAGCCCAATCGATTGTAAAGAGGAAACCGGGTAAGACGATGAATATTCCGCTGCTTGATTTGAAAGCCCAGTACCAGTCCATGCGCAGTGAAATCCTGGCCGCTATTGAAGCGACCTGCGATGAGCAGGGGTTTATCCTGGGACCGCGGGTGGTGGCGCTGGAGCAGGCAGTGGCAGCCTATGTGAGCAGTGCGCATGCGGTGGGCGTGGCTTCAGGCAGTGATGCCTTGCTGCTCGCGTTGATGGCGTTGGGTGTCAAAGCCGGCGATGAGGTCATCACGGTCCCCTTCACCTTCTTTGCGACCGCGGGGGCCATTTCACGGCTGGGCGCCAAACCGGTGTTCATGGATATCCGTCCCGATGATTTCAACATGGATCCCACGCTGCTGGAACGAGCTATCACCAAACGGACCAAGGCCATTATTCCCGTGCATCTCTTCGGCCAATGTGCGGACATGGGCGCCATTCAGGACATTGCGCGGACACACAAGATCGGCGTGATCGAAGATGCCTGTCAGGCGATCGGCGCGGCGCAAAATGGGAAGCGTGCCGGTGTGCTGGGAGATCTGGCCTGCTTCAGCTTCTTCCCGTCGAAAAATCTTGGCGGGTTCGGTGATGCCGGCATGGTGACCACGAATGATCAAGAGCTGGCGGAATCCATCGCCATGTTGCGGGTTCACGGAAGCCGCGTGCGATACGTGCATGAAGCGATCGGGATCAACAGCCGGTTGGATGCGTTGCAAGCGGCCATCTTGCTGGTGAAATTGAAACGGCTCGATCAATGGGCCGAAGGCCGCCGCCAGAATGCTGCGCGATATCGACAGCTGTTCGCGGACGCGCAATTGACCGATCACGTGACCCTCCCTGTGACGCATGCCCACAACTTCCATGTGTTCAATCAATTCACGCTTCGTGTCCGGAAGCGTGATGAATTGCGGGCGTATTTGAAGGATCACGGCGTGGGATCAGAAGTGTATTATCCCTTGCCGCTGCACTTGCAAAATTGTTATCGCGACCTGGGGTATCAGAAGGGCGCGTTCCCGCAATCCGAACGTGCCGCAGAAGAAGTGCTGTCGATTCCGATTTACGCAGAGCTCACCGACGAACAACTCCAATATGTCGTGCAGATGATCGCCTCGTTCTTCCGTAAACGATAGCGCCGGATACTCTCCGGCATCGATCGTTCTCTACTGCAGGGGCCTTTCCTACTTTCTGCCAATCATGTTCGATCCATCAGCGCCGCAGGGTCATGCGTATGGTGTTGCCCTGCGCACGCCCGTGGGATTTTTCCTCTTCTCGTGAGTTTCGGGCTCAACCGTATCAGTGTGCACGGGAAGTGCACCCTCCCAGCAGTCATTGAATCGACGACAGCCGCGCGAATCGCCTGACGTTCAAGTCTGAACATTCATGAGGCAGTGGTGTACACCCGAGTCTTTCAGGAGATGTGGCCTGGGGATGTGAGTCACCCTGCATCAGCCGCGAGGAACACCTCACCGGCCGTCTGCTGCGTATAACTGATGGCCAGGAAGTCGCAACAGGCAGGGCTGGACCGCCTGTGTGTCAGGCCATTCTCGCACCATCCCACCGCCCTCACCATGGCTTCCATGAGGGCCGCGAGGAGAAAGGCATAGGTATTGCTCCTACAGGCAGAGGAAATCGAAACGGGGTCGTTACAACTATGACAATTCCTTCTTCATACTTTTTGGGCATGTCCCGCAGCAGCTATTCGATACTTGGTTTGGCGCTGGCGTTGATTGCCCTAATCGGCGCGATCGATTGGTGGCTGCCTCTGGGATTGACGATCACCACGCTCTACGTAGTTCCCGTCCTGATAGCCTCACGCATTCCTTATCCGCGTCTCACGTTTTGGGTGGCGGCGACGGCGTCCTTTGTCACTATTCTTGATCTGTTTCACAGTCCGCTCTACGCGTTGACCTGGGTGAGCGCCGTCAATCGCGCGTTTGCCTTGATGGTGATCTGGGTGACCGCATTGTTGTGCTTGCGCCGCCAGCGTGATGAGGCGGAGTTGCTGCGTATCAATGAAGATATCGAGCAGCAGGTCCAGGAACGCACCTCGGATTTGGCCGCTGCCAATCAAGAGCTCGAGGTCCTCCGGGCCGAAGCGGTTTCTGAGTTGGTGGCCATCGTCAAATCGTCCGATGACGCGATCGTCGGCATGACCTTGACCGGCATCATTCAAAGTTGGAATCGAGGTGCGGAACGGGTCTACGGGTACCGTGCCGAGGAGGTCCTGGGGCGCCCGATTTCTGTGCTCTGTCCTCCGAATCGATTGGATGAAGTGCCGACGATGTTGGATCGCATCGCGCGCGGTGAGCATGTGCGCAACGTGGAGATGGTACAGCGCCGGAAGCAGGGAGAGCGCATCGATGTCTCGCTGACGATCTCGCCGGTGAAAGATTCCGAGGGCTGCGTCATGGGGGCGTCGGCGATTGCACGGGATGTCACGGTGAAAAAACGCATCGAGGCGGCGTTGCGGGAGAGCGAAGCGCGATTCCGGATGATGGCCGACACGGCTCCCGTCATGGTGTGGATGGCGGGTCCGGATACGCATATTACGTTCATCAACAAACGGTGG
>JACCDG010226641.1_pt1 | contig 19099 bp, 18 predicted proteins | sample 7442471 | NCBI WGS metagenome assembly JACCDG01 (sample SAMN15323444, study PRJNA562643) | freshwater metagenome | isolation source: river surface water | place: USA:Blue River Watershed | collected 2017-08-17 | reverse complement strand
GTGGAGAAAGAAAGCCTGCGCGCGCTGCCCAGCGGCATGCTGGCCCTGACCTCGCACCCCCAGGCCCTGGGCTCGGCCCTGACGCACCCTCACATCACCACCGATTTCAGCGAATCGCAGGTGGAGCTGATCACGGGTGTGCATGCCGACCCCGAGGTATGCCTGCAGGAACTGGCCGATGTGCAGCAGTTCACCCTGGGCGCCATGGGCGATGAGCGGCTCTGGGTTTCCAGCATGCCCTGTTGTCTGCCGGGCGATGACGAGATTCCCCTGGGCCAATACGGCGCGTCCAATGTGGCGCAATCCAAGACCGTGTACCGCCGTGGCCTGGGCCACCGCTACGGCCGGCGCATGCAAACCATCTCGGGCATCCACTACAACTGGTCGCTGCCCGATGTCAGCAGCGAGCAGTACTTTGGCTTGATCCGCAACTTCCGCCGACACGCCTTTTTGCTGCTGTATTTGTTTGGCGCTTCGCCTGCAGTGTGCTCCTCGTTTGTGGCGGGTCGCCAGCACCAGCTGCAACCGCTGAGTGAAGGCACCATGTATTTGCCCTATGCCACCTCGTTGCGCATGGGCCGCCTGGGCTACCAGAGTGATGCCCAGGCCTCGCTGGCCGTGAGCTACAACAGCCTGGAGGGGTACGCCCACTCGCTGCACGGCGCGCTGACCCAACCCTATGCGCCCTACGAGGCGGTGGGTGTGCGGGGTACAGATGGCGTTTACAAACAAGTTGCCACTACGCTGCTGCAGATTGAAAACGAGTTCTACGGCACCATTCGCCCCAAGCGCGTCACCTTTGCTGGCGAGCGCCCGCTACATGCGCTGCGTGAGCGTGGCGTGGAGTATGTGGAAGTGCGCTTGATGGACCTGGACCCGTTTGAGCTGGTGGGCATCAACAGCCAGACCATGCGCTTTCTGGACGTGTTCTTGCTGCACTGCCTTTCCACCGCCAGCCCAAACGACACACCGCAGGAAATTGCTGCCGTGGGGCGCAACCAGCACGCGGTGGCCGAACGCGGCCGCGAGCCTGGCTTGCTGCTGGAGCGCGGCGCGGCGCAAGTGCCCCTGACAACGTGGGGCCAAGAGCTTGTGGACGGCATGGTGGGCATTGCCCAAGCGCTGGACGCCGCACATGGTACCGACGCCTATAGCCGCGCCGTGCAGGCCGCGCAACACGCATTGCAGCACCCCGACACCTTGCCCTCGGCCCGCGTGCTGCGTGCCATTACCGAACAGCATGGCGGGTCGTTTGTGGCCTTTGCGCGTGCGCAGTCTGAGCAAACGCGGGCCGCCATGTTGCAGGCCCGCTGGCGCCTGAGGTGGCTGCACGCTTTGCCCAGGAGTCCCAAGTGTCTTGGGACGCACAGCGTGCCATCGAGGCCGCGGACACCATGCCGTTTGATGTGTACTTGAAGGAGTACCTCGCGCCGCATCGTTTGCAGGCGCGAGCCGTCAAAGCTGCCTAAGCAGCGTCTTGCTGCAGCAAGCGCAGCACCAGCGGGTGCTGCACTTTCTTTTGGGTTCCAATGGCAAAGAAGTGCTGTTGCACACCCTCACACGGCCCGATTCTTTGCACCTTGTAGTGCGCCAGGATGTCGGCATGCACCCAGTCCGCCGCCGGGAATATGCCCATGCCGCTGGCCCCAAAGGTCTTGAGCAGGGCGCTGTCTTCAAATTCGCCGCGTACCTGGGGCCGCAGCCCGTGCTGCTCAAACCACTGGTCCAGGCGCGCGCGTACGGCCGAATGGTGGGTGGGCAGCAACACCGGAAGCTCTGCCAGGCTGGCAGGAAAAGTCTTGCGTGCCTTGCTTGCTAGCGTCGGTATGGCGTACCACGACAAGGGAGAGGCCCCAAGCGGGTGGCTGTACAGCTTGATGTTGGGGTTGGTGGGGGCCGGTTGGTCGGCCAGCACCAGGTCCAGCTTGTGCAGGGCCAAATCGGCCAGCAGGGCCTCCCAGGCATTTTGGTGGCAGACCAGGCGGAGCTTGGACTCGTGTTCGATAGGTCCCAGCAAGCGGTGAATCACCAGCTTGGGCAGGCTGTCGGCAATGCCCAAGGCCAGCCGCATGCCGGGCTCGGTGCCGGCAGCACGCACCAGCGCGGGCAGTTCCTCCCCCAGTTGAAAGATCTGGTCTGCCCGTTGCAGGGCGGCTTTGCCAGCCTCCGTCAGTTCCAGGCCGCGCCCTGCGGGTTTGAGCAACACATGCCCCAGAGCGCGCTCCAACTCACGGACTTGGGTGCTCACGGTTTGCACGGCAGTGCCCAGACGCTCTGCGGCGCGGGACATGCCGCCTTCCTTGGCCACAACCCAAAAATAGTACAAGTGCCGGTAGCTGAAGGGAGGAAGCATATTCTGTAAAAGCAGAAGTGTTATTCATCAATTATCTGCTTTATCAGAAACATAAAAGGCATTACCTTCTCCCGTCATTCACACACGAGGTGCACATGGGAGGTTTTCTCGATCCGGCCATACTGTTTTTTGTCTTTGGCATGGCTGCGGGGCTGCTCAAGTCCAACCTGGACATTCCGCACCCCATCTCGCGTTTTTTGTCGCTGTACCTGCTGATGGCCCTGGGCCTCAAAGGCGGGTTTGCCTTGGCCAAGTCGGGCTTTAATGCCGAGGTGGCCATCACCCTGGGGGCCGCACTGGCCCTGGCCTTTGCCATTCCTGCCCTTGCCTACTATTTGTTGCGCCGCTTCCTCAATGGGTTTGATGCGGCAGCGGTGGCGGCCACTTACGGCTCGGTCAGTGCCGTGACCTTCATCACCGCCGTGCAGCATCTGGACAACCTGGGTGTGGCCTATGGCGGGCACATGGCCGCAGCCATGGCACTGATGGAGTCGCCGGCCATTGTGATGGCGGTGGTTTTGGCCAGCTATGTGCGCCGGCAGTCTGCCGCAGGCGCCATGCCGGTGCCGGGCACCTTGCGCCGCGTGTTGCATGAATCGCTGACGGACGGTGCGCAGCTCTTGTTGTTGGGGGCCATGGCCATTGGCATGGCCACTGGCGCGGCGGGCGAGGCCGTGATGAAACCCTTCTCGGTGGACTTGTTCAAAGGCATGTTGGCCTTCTTCCTGCTCGACATGGGCTTGCAAGCGGCCCGCAACATGGGCGGCCTGAGGGGCCAGTCCGCCTGGCTGCTGGTGTATGCGGTGGTGGCACCCCTGGCGCATGCCGGTTTGGCACTTTTGCTGGGCTGGGCCTTGGCCATGTCGGTGGGCAACACCGCGCTCTTGATGGTGCTGGCGGCCAGCGCGTCCTACATCGCGGTGCCCGCCGTGGTGCGCCAGACCATTCCCGAGGCAAACCCTTCCCTGTACTTTGGCATGTCGCTGGGGCTCACGTTTCCGCTCAACATCTTGCTCGGCATTCCGGTCTATACCGAGGTGGCCCGGCGCGTGCTGGGCGCATAAAAAAAAGCGCCAGATCCTTGCGGAGCTGGCGCTGTGCGCCTGTTCGTAGCGCCTTGGGGCGCCAGGGGGCTCAGGCTGCTTTGCGAACGCGGGCCACTTTCTTGGCCACTGCGCGCTTGGCAGTGGCCGCCTTGGCTTTCACCTTGGAGCCGGCAATCTTGCTCACCAGCGCATCGCTTTGGGCTTCCAGCTTGGCAGCCACATTGCTCACCGCCACTGCAGCCGGAACAGCCGCCACGGCGATGGTGTTCAGTGTCGTCAGGCCTGTGCTCTTTTCAAAACGGTTGGCGTTGGCTGCCACTTGTTCCAGTCCCTTGCCAGCCAGTTCCACGGCCTTGTTGACGGCGATGTCGGCACCGTCGGTGGTCAGGGTCACGCCTTGGGTGTAGAGGGCGGTGACCTTTTTCTGGGCGGCCACAGCATTGGTGCGCACCTCGGCGCTGATGCGGTTGCCGGCCTTCTTGACGGCGGCGGCCCAGGACTGGTCGACATACCCCACAGCACGGGCATTGCCCACGCGGTAGGCGTTGATCACGTTCTTGGCAGTGTTGCCATAAGACGCGATCAGTTCGTTGGTCACGGTGGACAGTTTCTTGTTGGCCATGGAAAACTCCTGCAAAGTGGATGAATGAAAAACCAGTGCCTTGCATTCTCCAAAGCCCTCCTAGTGAAGGCACCTTAAATCCTGCGTCTTTCCTAGAGGCGCACGCCTAAGAGATGGCGGAGTGCCACATGCCGGACAATGCAGGGTTTAGCGCACAGGCAGAAAGACGACACGGCATGGCAATTCAGTGGTTCCCGGGGCATATGCACCTGACCCGCAAGGCGATTCAGGAGCGCATCAAGGCGATTGACGTGGTGATTGAGCTGCTCGACGCGCGCCTGCCCGGATCGAGCGCCAATCCCATGCTCGCCGAGATGACCGCGGGCAAGCCTGCGCTCAAGGTGCTCAACAAACAAGACCTGGCCGACCCCGCACGCACCGCGCTCTGGTTGGGGCACTACAACGCCATGCCCGGCGTGCGCGCGCTCCCGCTGGATGCCAGCATGACCACGCCGGCCAAAGCCTTGGTCGCCGCCTGCCACGAGCTGGCTCCCAACCGTGGCGGTATGGCCAAGCCCATGCGCGTGCTGATCTGCGGCATCCCCAACGTGGGCAAGTCCACCCTGATCAACACGCTCAAGGGCAAACGCGCCGCCAAGACCGGCGACGAGGCCGGCGTGACCAAGCTGGAGCAGCGCATCACCATTGCCGACGACTTCTACCTCTACGACACGCCCGGCGTGCTGTGGCCCCGCATCATCGTGGCCAAGAGCGGCTACAACTTGGCCGCCAGCGGCGCCATTGGCAAGAACGCATTTGACGAAGAAGAGGTAGCACTGGAACTGCTGGACTACCTGCGCCAGCACTACGCGGAGCCGCTGCAGGTGCGCTACAAGCTCACCGGTGTGGCAGACATGACCGACGAGCAACTGCTCGACGCCATTGGCCGCAAGCGCGGTGCGCTGCAGAGTGGCGGCAGGATCAACCTGCAAAAGGCCGCAGAGATTGTGATCCACGACTTCCGCGCCTGCGCCATCGGCCGCATGACGCTGGAAACACCCACCGAGTTTGCCGACTGGCTGGCCGCCGGCCAGCAGCTGGATGCGGAGCGCCAGCTCAAGAAGGATGCGATCGAGCTGGACCGCAAAATCCGTTTCAAGAAAGTGCCTCGCCCACCGCGTGTGGACGACGCCGGGGCCGAGGAATAGAGCCAAATAGGCCTCTGGATACCGTGGATACTGCGCGAATGGCTCCTCAATTGATAGCAATCTGAGCGGTGGTCATGTGCACCAATTACGTTCCCTCTGCCAAAGCCGCCTATCTGGAGGCGCGTTTGGGGGCATTGGCGGCCCCGGACGTGTCTGCATTGGCACATGTATCAGAGGTTTTTCCGGGTTACAGCGCACCCGTGGTGCTGCGCCGCGGCGCAGCAGCGGACGGTTTCGCGGTATTGCGCCCCGCACAGTTTGGTCTGGTGCCGCACTGGTGCACCGATGCTGCGCAGGCGCGGGACATCAGCCGCAAGACCTACAACGCACGCAGCGAAACCGCCGCCAGCAAGCCCAGCTTTCGCGCCGCTTGGGCTGCCCGCCAGTGGGTGCTGGTGCCCATGCAGTGCTTTTTTGAACCGAGTTGGGAAGACGCGCCAGCGAACGGCGGCCGCCCTACGCGATGGCGCATTGCGCGCGCCGATGGCCAGCCCTTTGCCGTGGCGGGCCTGTGGGACCGCTGGACCGATCCGGCGACGGGCAGCGTGCAGGGCAGCTTCACCGTGCTCACGGTGAATGCCGATGGCCACGCGGTGATGGGCCGCATGCACCGGCCCGACGAAGAAAAACGCATGCCGGTGATCGTGCCGCCCGCGCACTATGCCGACTGGCTGCAGGCCAGTCCGCATCAGGCCATGGACTTTATGCGCGCAGCGCCAGCCGAAGACTTGGTGGCTGCTGCCGATCCGCTGGTCCGGGCCTCAACCCCGGTGGCGCCCAATCTTTCCCTGTTTTAAAACCCCTTAGCGCCCCAGGTGGCTGCGTGTCCAGCGCACGATGTCGGCCGTGCCCATGGCGCCGGGTTGGCGTGCAATTTCGCGGCCACCGGCGAACAGCGCCAGGGTAGGAATGCTACGGATCTGAAAACGCGCAGCTAGGTTCGGTACTGCTTCGGTGTCGACCTTGGCCAGGCGCAGCTGGGGCTCCAGCTGGGCCGCGGCCTGGGCAAAGGCCGGTGCCATTTGTCGGCAGGGCCCGCACCATGGGGCCCAAAAATCGACCAGCACCGGGATGTGGCTGCGGGCAATGTGTTTGTCAAAAGCCGCTTCGTCCAGCGCCACGGGCTGGGCCACAAACAAGGGTTTTTTGCAGCTGCCGCAGTCGGGCGCGCTGCCCAGTTGGGCGTGTTGCACGCGGTTGGTGGTGTGGCAGTGGGGGCAAACGATGTGCAGGGCGTCGGTCATGCCCTTTAGCTGGGGAGCTTCTTCAGGCTTTCAAGCCAGTCCCGCACCGCGGCCTGCAGCGCCTCGGCCTGGTCCAGCATCACCCAGTGGCCGCTGCGAAAGCCCAGGGCCACATTGGCGGGGTTGCGGGCCAAGGTTTCCAGCCAGTGGGGTGAGTGGAACATCAAGGGTTTATGCGTGCCATACGCGTAAAACAACGGGCACTGTGGCCGCACGGGCAGGGTGTGGCGCAGGCCGCCAGCCGCGCCCAGCCAGGCCATGGCGTAAGGCCGGTTCATGCGCCAATGGATAGCCTGCGGTGCTGCCGGGCAGTGGAGTTTGCGGGCCATGTGCTGCGTCATGCGGTCGGCCAAGCCCTCAGCGCCCAGCATGCCCAGGCCCCAGGCTGTGGCCAGCCAGAGCTGGTAGGCCAGGACTTGCAGCTTCTGTTTGCCGCTGAGGGCGCGCAGGTAGGCGCCGCTGTTGTGGTCGCCAATGTCGATGCCTACGATGCGGGCCACCCGGTCGGGGTGGCGCATGGCGAGTTCGTAGCCGAATACGCAGCCCCAGTCGTGCAGCAGCAGGGTGACGGGCTGGCCGGGGCTGACGGTGTCCAGAATGGCGCGCAAGTGGGTCGTCATTTGTGCCAGACTGCGGTTCGGGCCGTTGGTCGGGTTTTCAAAACCGGGCAGCGTGAAACGCACGCAGCGGTACTGCGGTGCCAGTGCGGCCACCATGCCGTCCCACAGGCGGTAGGTGTCGGGCCAGCCGTGCAGCATGACGATGGTGTGGCTGCCCCGGCCCTCCAGGTACACCTCGGTGTCATGGACATAGAAGCTGTGTTGGCTCATGGGCTTGCTATTGAATTGATAGCTGTTTGCGAGCGCTTCTATTGGGCTGCAGCCCGAAAGAACGCAATACGGTCGGCATCAGACGGGTGCGAAGCAAAGGCGATACCGAGCCAGGAGGGGCTGTCTTCGTCGGCAGTTTCGTCCTTCGACGGCTTGGTGCCCGAGGCCTCGCGTGCTTTCTTTTGGCGCTCTTCGTCCAATGCTTCAAACAGCGTCACCATGTGCAGGGGCGACAGGCCCGCAGCCTTGAGTACCTGTACTGCATGGGCATCAGCCTCGCGTTCGGCTTCGCGCGAGTAGTGGGCTTGGCCCAGAAGGGCAGGCACCGCCGCCAGCAGGGTGCTGAAGTCGCCCAGCACCACCGCACCCAGTGCCCCCAGCACCGTGGCCTGCACCAGCATGCGCAGGCCATGGCGCTGCTGCACATGGCCCAGCTCATGGGCCAACACGGCCGTCAGTACCCGGGTGTCGGCATTCACCAAGGCCACCATCTCGTCGGTCATGATGATGGTGCCACCCGGCAGGGCCAGCGCATTGGGGCCTATCTTGCTTTGCCGAAACACGAGCCGCCATGGTTGTGGGTCTGCGCTGTTTTGCCGCGCCACGGCGTCGGCAAATGCCTGGGTAATGCGGGCCTGCTCGGCCAGAGGTAGTTTGCTGGGCAACATCAGGGCCTGGTCTACGGCGGCCAGGGTGCTTTCGCCCAGACTTTGTTCGATGCCCGGCGGTGTCGCGGCCACTACCGCACGCGCCAACAGGGGAAGCCCCCACAGCTGCAGTGCCACTGCCAGTGCAGCCAGCACCGCTACGCTGCCTGCTACCCAACGCCAGCTTTGCTGCATCTTCACGACCAGCGACTCGTTCTGCCCCTGGCTTTGCATCCAGGTGTCCCAAGCCAAGCCGTCGTCACATTGCACGTGGCCGCCGCTGGCCAGATGGGCCAGACGTTGGCCGTGGCGCGTGCGCTCGGGCCACTGCACCTGGTGGGCAGGGACCTGCAGGTCCACGCCCTCGCCCACAATGTGCAGGCGGCGTTGCCGGCCTTCGCCGAGCAGCTGCAGCGTCACCGGTTGCGCGCGGGCGCTGCGGCCATCGAAGTAGGTGGCAGCCAGGGTGCTGCCGCTGTGGTGCACGGCTTAGAGCCCCACATCCAGGCCAAAGAAGTCGCCGGCCGCGTCGCCAGCGGCATCCCCCTCGCGCGGCTGTACTTGCGCAACCAGCAGGTCCGGGTTGGCACGTGACTTGATGCTCACCGCTTCCAGCCGCACACGCGCCAAAGCCACCGCCGCAAAAGGCCAGTACAGCCCCAGGGTAATGACGACCAGCACCCAATTTTTGAGAGAGACCCAGAGCAGGGAGCGCACACGCAGCTGGCTCACAAACCGGAGCTCGGTATTGCCGGTTTTGGTCCACACCAGGTTTTGCAGGCGTGCGATGGCGTAAGGCTTGATGCACACCAGCACTGCGATCATGAGCAGCAAGGCGGGCAGCAGCGCTGCAGCAATCATCCAGATACCGGTTTGATGCCGCAGTCCCTCCAGGCCCTCGAGTCCCGAGGCCACACCAAACAGAATGCCCACGGGCAGGACTACGGCCAGCAGCCAGATGCCGATGACCTTGAGTGTGAGCAGGTAAAACGAACCCACCGTGGCACGGAAGGTGGTTTGCAGATGCCCCAGGCTGTAGTGGTTGTGCTGGTACTGCTTGAGGTTCCACATCAGCCAAGGGGCAATGGCCAGTGTGGTCAGCATGACGCCCAGGGCCAGGAAGCCAAACCAGGCCGGTGGCGCAGCTTCATCGGTCACCAACGTGAGCCCGCCGACCAGGACCAGGCCGGGCAGGAACAGCGGCAGCATGGCCCGGTAGGCACCCGGCAGATCCCCGGTAAACCGGAACCGCAGGCCACGCCAGCTCGTGTTGGCCAGGCGGAACTGCATCGATGACTTGAACAAGGCGGGCCATAGCCCTGCCACCAGCACCAGGGCCACCAGGCCCGCAATGTTGGAGAACTCACCTGCCACCGAATACAGAATGAACAAGATGCCCACCAGGGCATAACCCTTGAACATCTTTTTCGGGTCGCCATGAAAGCCCAGGGGCTGGCCCCCAACCAGGGTGTTGCCCATGAAGTAGCGCAAGCGCCGAGCTTTGGCCCAGGGGAAGTAGATCCCCAGCGTAACCAGCATCAGCAAGAGGTTGACGATCCAGATGCGGAAGTACTCGCTGCCAGAGCCGGTGAAGGCGATGCTGATCTGGTGGGTCGAGGGGGGGACTTGCACCTGGGTGTCGGGTGCGTCCAGGGGGTGGGTGCCAGACGTGGCTGTGTCTGCATGTTGCATGCGCGGGATCCTCCTTGAAAGTGGGCGGGGCCTGGGGCCCTCTGTGTATGGCCGCCATCATATAGCGGCTCGGGGGCGCATGGGCGCCACTCAGGGTCTGGCGCGCAGCTCAGGCTCCAGCGTGTCCCACAGGCTGCGATCGGCCAGCGGCGTGTCTTTGGGCAGCAAGGGATTGGGAATGCTGAACACGCGCCGCCCGCCAAGGTTGATGTCGCTGAGGATGGATTTTTTGAAAGCCTGGTAGCGCCGCTCGAACTTGCCGTTCTTGATCAGCACGCGCAGACCCGCTTCGGCCCGTTGGGCGAGCCACTCTCCCTCAGGGGTACGGGGGAAGAAGAAGTAACGCGGCAAGGGGTAGTAGAGCAACAGTTTGCGTTCAATTGTCAGCGCGGGGAAGGTCTGGCGGCCCACAGCCAGCTCTTGGCTGATTTCGTTGACCCCGCGTGAGAACAGGTCGAAGCGGCCAGAGTCCAGCATCGGCAGCAGCAGTTCGTAAGTCGGCGCGGTTACCACACGAAAACCGTTGGCGCGCAGGATGTCGCTGTCGACCCAGGTGGCACCTTGGCCGATGGACAGGGCCTGCAATTGGGGCAATGTGCGTACCGGATCGGCCCAGGCCTGGGTGTCTGATTTGATGAGGAAGAGGCGGTAGCCCGTCAGGCCCTTGTCCAGCGGAATACGGATGGGGCGCAGTGTGCTTTCGCGGGCGATGCTGGTGGTGCGGGCCATCACGCTGATGTCGGTGGCAGCGCTGAGCAGTAATTCGGCCCGCCCGGCATTCATGACCTTGGGACTGGCCTGCAGCGCGTAGGGGCCCCACTGGGGCACGGTTTCGTCCAGGGCGGCCTGCAGCAGTTCCCAGTAGTAGTTCAGCCGTGTGTCAGACCCACTCTCGGGAGGCGGGTAGACATAACGCATTGTCTGGGCCTGGACCCACAGGGGGCAGGCCAACAGCAGCGTAACAAGCAGTTGTCTCAACGACGGGATCATGGGGGGCCTCGTGTGCCTTGTCTTCCTCTTGCGCCCCAGTGTAGTCCGCTTGTGTGACAGTGTCTCAGCGTGTGTAGGCCTTGCGGGAACCGTCTTCAAACACAGCGTCGTCTCGGAGCAGCTTGCCCGATTCGTCCCACTCGCGCTGGCGTTTCAAGGCACCTTGGTCGTCGTAGTGCTCTTCCAGTTCGGGCTTGCCGTTGTCAAAGAAGAACTTGTGCACGCCCATGGCACGCTCACCGTAACGCCCATCCATTGCATACCGCCCTTGGGCGCGCAGCGTACCCTTGTCACTGAAGCGCTGGCTGTCGCGCAGCTCGGTGTTGCCCTCTTGGGTGTAGACGTCTTTGCTCTTGGGTTGGCCATTCAGGTAGAAGGTGGCTTCGCTGGCCAAGCGGCTGCGCTTGCGTCCCCCCGCATCGACCAGCGCGTACAGGCGCTCACGCACCAGGGTGCCGCTGGCGTGGTACTCCGAGTCACGCACCAGTGCCGCAGGTCTGTCGGTCTCGTTCCAGACCTTCTCGCGGCGTTTGCCACCGTCTTCGGCAAAAAAACGTTCAGTGCGCTGGCTGCCTTGGCGTTCCATCTCTTCCTGTGGTTTGCCGTTGTCCATCAGCACGGCCTGTTTTTGCACCACCCCGCCCAGCAGGGTTTGGGTGCCACGCAGCTTGCCGCTGCTGCTGTAGGTGGATACCGTGCTGGCACTGCCGCCAAAACCACACAGCGCGGCGTCATCCACATGTGGTGCCAGCAAGGGCTTGGGGCCGCAGCGCAGGCCGGCAAGTTGCTTGCCGGGTGTGAACTGGGCACTGGCGCCATCGCGCTCGGTATCAGCCACCCATTCCACTGCTTTGGGGCTGCCATCCTCATACCAGCTGCGGCGCAGGCCGCGTGCGTTGCCCTTGACGTTGGTGAATTCCAGCACCAGTTGGCCATTGGCTGCCCACTCGCGTTCCAGGCCCTCGTGCGGGCCGTTGGCGGTGATGGTGAACTCCTTGGCCAGCTTGCCGTTGCGGAAGTAGCGCGACAGGCCCACCGAGTCTCCGTTGCGCAGTTCGTACTCGCGCTCCACCATGCCACTGTCGCGGTCCTTGCAGCGCACCATGCCGCTCTTGCCCGCGGTCTCGGCACCATTGTTGGTGTTGATGGATTTGCCGTTGAATTCGCAGTCCTGCACGGCCAGGGCAGCGCTGGTGCTGGCCAGAAAGGCTGCGCCCAATGCCAGGCGCCAAGTGGGTGTGAGTTGCATGCTTTTTGAATCAAATGAGGCTTTAGGCCATGTGGAATATGCGCAAATAGCTATAAAAAATATAGCAAAACAAGAGTCCGGCTTGCATCTTTGGCGCACGTGATCTATATCAACGACTGTAGCGCAGCCCACGCGCAACATGGAGGCTGGTTTACTTCTTGGAGGTGAGGTGCGTATGTTCAAACACATTCTTCTGGCGACCGACGGCTCCACCGCATCGGCCCATGCAGGCACCCTGGCGGTGGGCTTGGCCCGTACGCATGGTGCTCAGCTCACTGCGGTGTACGTGGCCGACCCCTACCCCTACTTGGGTGTGGGTGAGGCCAACCCCTTGGGTTACCAGGCTTACGCGGCCGCCTCCCAAGAGCTGGCTGCCCAGGCCCACGCGCAGGCCGAAGCCCAGTGCCGAGAGGGGGGCGCGGTGGTGGCCCTGCAGGTGAAACTGGTGGAAGGCGTGACTGCGGCCAGCGGCATCGTGCAAGCTGCGGCCGAAGTGGGGGCTGACCTGATCGTGCTGGGCTCCCATGGCAGAACCGGTATCGTTCGGCTGATGCTGGGCAGCGTGGCCACCAAGGTGGTGGCCGAGAGCCCGGTGCCGGTGCTGGTCACGCGATAGAGCGCACTCATCACTTGAAAAAGGCCTTTGGGCCTCCAGCTACGGCGTTCCTGCAACGCATTGGATGGGAGCCCTGTGGCCTTTGTTGTGTTTTGCCTGGCTGCGGTTGGGCTCTTGGCTTGGCTGCTGGGCTACCCCTGGTGGCAGCGCCGACAGCGCCGCCAACTGCAGGCGCAGCCCTTTCCCAAACACTGGCGCACACTGCTGCGCCGCCGTGTGCCGCTGGTGGCGCGTTTGCCGGCCGACCTGCAACTGCAGCTCAAGCAGCACATGCAGGTGTTTGTGGCCGAGAAGACCTTCATTGGTTGCGCAGGCCTGGAGGTAAGCGAAGAGATGCGGGTGGTGGTGGCAGCCAATGCTTGTCTGCTGCTGCTCAACCGGCCCGACGCTGCGGCGTATTTCCCCAAGGTGCGGCAAATCCTGATGTACCCCGGCGCCTTTGTGGTGAACCGCCGCCACACCGATGCCGCTGGCGTGCAGCTGGAGCAGCGCGAAGCGCTGGCCGGTGAATCCTGGGGCGAGGGGCAGGTGGTTCTGTCCTGGCAGGACACGCTGGAGGGTTCCGCCACTCCCGATGATGGCCGCAATGTGGTGATCCACGAGTTTGCCCACCAGCTCGACCAGGAAAACGGCCGCGCTGTGGGGGCGCCGTTGCCGGTGCTGGGTGATACGCGCTACAACGCCGCCCGTTGGCAGCAGGTGTTTGAAGACGCCTACGAGCACCTGCGGCAACAGGTCTTCATGGGGGAGCAGGGGCTGCTGAACCACTACGGTGCGCAAGATCCGGCAGAGTTTTTTGCCGTGGTGACGGAGGTGTTTTTTGAGCAAGGCCCGTTGCTCGCCGCCGAGTACCCGCAGGTGTATGCGGAGTTGCGCGGCTTTTTCAGGGTGGACCCGGCGAGTTGGTGAGCAGTGGGGCGGCACAATGCTTGCTCTATGGCCGATATGAATCCGCTCACCGCCCCGGTGCACACCCACACGCTGTTTGAAGATGCACAAGCCATCTTCACCGGCACCCTGTTTGTCAGCCTGGCGCTGATCCTGTTTGCCCAAGCGGGCTTGCTCACGGGTGGGACGGCCGGCGCGGCCTTTGTGCTGCACTACGCCACGGGCGTGAGCCTGGGCAAGCTGTTCTTCCTGATCAACCTGCCGTTTTACTGGTTTGCCTGGCGCCGCATGGGGCGCGAGTTCACGCTCAAGACCTTTGTCGCCATCACGTTCCTGTCGGCCATGGCTGAATGGTCGCCGCGCCTGTTTGCCATCGAGCGGCTGCACCCTGCGTATGCCGCGGTGCTGGGCGGTCTACTGCTGGGTTCGGGCTGCCTGTTTTTGGCCCGGCACCGTGCCAGCTTGGGCGGTGCCACCATCGTCTCGCTGTACCTGCAGCAGTCGCGCGGCTGGCGCGCCGGGGTGGTGCAGATGGGCATGGACTGCACCATTGTGCTGCTGGCCCTGACCGTGGTGGACCCGGTGCGCGTGGCCTATTCGGTGCTGGCCGCGGTGGTGATGAACCTGTTTATCGCCATCAACCACCGGCCCGGGCGCTACGCGGTGCTGTAGCCCGCCTGCGGCTTATGGGGCGGGCAGCTGGGCCTGCAGCAGGCGCAGCACGTTGCCACCCATGATGGCGGCCACATCGCCTTCAGAGAAACCCGCCTCCAGCAGGCCCTGGGTGATGCGCACCAGTCCCGTGGTGTCAAAGGCGGTGCTGGTGGCGCCGTCAAAGTCCGACCCCAAGGCCACATGCTGCACGCCCACCAGCTTGGCGGTGTAACGGATGGCCTTGACGATGGCCTCCGTGCTCAGGCCACAGACCGCACCCTCAAAGTAGCCAATGCCCATCACACCACCGGTAGCGGCAATCGCCTTGATGTGGCGGTCGCTGAGGTTGCGCGGGCCAGGGCAGGTTCCCTGCACGCCGGTGTGGGATACCAGCACCGGGCGCTTCGTCTTCGCCAGCACGTCGTCAATCACCTTGGGCGAGGCGTGGGCCAAGTCCACCAAGATGCTTTTTTCTTGCAGCTTGGCGATGACCTGTTTGCCAAAAGGCGTGAGCCCGCCTTTCTCCAAGCCGTGGGCCGAGCCGCCAACTTCGTTGTCAAAGAAGTGTGTCAACCCCATGATGCGAAAGCCCGCGTCAAACAGCGTGTCCACATTCTCCAGTTTGCCCTCCAGCGGGTGCAGCCCTTCGGTGGCCAGCAGTGCGATGAGTGTGCCGCTGGCAGGCGGCTTGCCTTGGGTCAGCGCTGCCAGGTCGGCCTGGGTGCGCACGATCCGCATGGCGCCTGCACTGCTGGCTGCGGCGGCGTGCAGCTTTTCGCTCTGGTACAGGGCACGCTGTAGCAGGCTATCCCAGGTCCGCACTGGCCAGCGTTGGGCCATCACCAGGGCGTTGAGGCTGTCGGTGTCGCCCGCGTTGCGCTCGAAATTCAGGCCTTTGGGGCTTTTGGTCACCGTGCTGAAGACCTGCAGGCTGACCTTGCCCTCCTGCAGGCGGGGCAGGTCGGTGTGGCCGTAGTCATAGCGTTTGAGCAGGTCGCGCGACCACAAGAGCGCGTCATCGTGCAGGTCCGCCACAAACAGGGTGTTGTGCAGGGCGGTGGCTTGCGCGTTGGCGCTGTGCGGGCCAGCCAAAGCCACGCGGTTCAGGCGCTGGTCCACGATGCGGGGCAGGGTGAAGAACACCCCCACGCCCAGTGCAACTACCACGGCGATTGCCAGGCTTTTCTTGCGTCGCATGCTGTCTCCCGAAAATCCATAGAAAAAGGGGCCTGAGCCCCCGTAGATTATGCGTAAGCAGCTACCAAAAGCATAGCAAAAATGCACTGCTCAGGGTTTATACCCCCAGGAACTCGGCCAGCGCGGCAGTTTCCATGGCGCCCGCATTGGTCACCACCGTGCCGGTTTTGAGGTTCTTCGCCAGGATGTAGGGCACGGACTCGACCTTCAGGCTGTTGAACAGTTCGGTGTTGGCCTTGATGGTGGCCTCGTGCTCAGGCGACATGCTGGCGGGCAAGGGAGCGCCGCCCGTGCCGGCCAGCAGGGAGGCCTCGTGGGCCGTCATGAATTCGGCCGGGTTGCCGGCTGCCAGGATCGCGGCCCCCTGGGGGGCACTCTTGCCGTTGATGAAGGACACGGGTACCCAGACGAATTTGACCTTGCCCAGCAGGGGCTGTGAGGTTTGCCACAGGTGGCCGCAGTGCGGGCATTGGGGGTCGAACAGAACAAACACCGGGTTGGCGCTCATCAAGGCGCCCACGGTGAACCCTTTGCCGGTGGTGGCAACTTTTTCATAGGCCTGTGTGGGCGGCAGGGCGCCGGCGGCCGGAGCTGCGGTTGCAGCTTCCTCTGTTTTGGAGCAGGCCGCCAACCCGGCGACTGCGGCCACCAGGGGCAGGGCCAGCAGATGTAAGCGTTGGCGTTGGGCGGGGGACTGGGGAGAGGCTTTTGGCATGGTGAATGTGAGGAAATGGGGAAATGGCCCGGCTTGGCAGGGCACAGCGTGGGTGGAGTGTGCCTGAGCCGGGGAAGTTCCCGCCGTGGTCATTTTGCAGGCACCCTTGGCAAAGCCCCTGTTGGCGCGGGTTCTGCCGCTTGTGAACATAGTTATCCACAAAGTCACACACAGATTCCGGGTGCAACTTTGGCAGCGGGGAAAACGATTTCCGGGTTTTCACGGATTGTTCATTTTTGCTAGCACAGTTTTTTCCACCATTGACAAAATGTACGTCCGGCTCTCCCAATATGCTGCGATGTGCCTAAAAAATAGGCGTCGTGTGGCAAGCCACGGCCAGCGCGGTTTTGGCGGCTTGTTCTGGTGGTTATCCACAGCGTTGTCTCCACGATTTTTGGGTAAGTTTTTTTTGATTTTTTTCGGCTATGGCCCCGGCAGGGCCGTGCCGGCAATGCGTCCTACTATCATTTGTGAAGTAAGCGCGTGGTCCTTGGCGGCCTTTTCATCGTATGAATACCTACCTTTGGCTCAAGCACCTGCACATCAGCTGTGTGGTGCTCAGTGGCAGTTTGTTTGCCCTGCGGGGCGGGTGGATGTTGTGGGCCCCGCACCGGCTGCAGCGGGGCTGGGTACGGGTGCTGCCACACGGTATCGACACTGTGCTGTTGCTCAGTGCCGTCGGCCTGGCGGTGTGGAGTGGCCAGTATCCCTTGGCGCAGGGCTGGCTCACGGCCAAGGTGCTGGCACTGTTGGTGTACATCGTCCTCGGCAGCGTGGCGCTCAAGCACGGCCGCACGCCGGCTGTGCGGGCGTCGGCTCTGGTGGCGGCCCTGCTGGTGTTGGCCTTTATCGTGTCGGTGGCGCTACGCAAACAGTTGCCCTGGGTTTGAAGGGCGCAAGACACGCGAGCAATTGCGTGCAGCGCTTGCATCTGCGATAGTGTGTCGGGGGCGGGGAATAAGAAGAGTCAGGGACACACTACATGCTGTTCTTCAAGCTGTCGGATCGGCCGTATTCGTTGCGCAGCAACTTGCGGCTTCTGGTATTTGCCTGCGTATTGCCTGCGACGCTGGTGAGTGGCTTGCTGACCTACTCCACCTACCAGTTGCGCCGCGCGCAAGTCGAGCAACAAACAGTCTTGCTGGGCCAGTCCATCTTGGCGGATCTGGAACGGGATCTTGCATCCATTGAGTCGGTCCTGAAAGCCATGGCCACTGCTCCCGAGTTGGCGCGTGGTGATCTGCAGGGATTTCACCAACGCGCCAGCGAGACCCTGGCTGCAGGCCTAGCCTACAACTACATTCTTACCGATGTACAGGGGCGACAGCTGCTCAACACTTTGCGTCCCTGGGGCTCCCCTTTGCCAGTCATTGGCACGCCACCGCAGCTCGCGCGGGTATTCAGCGAGCAGAGCAGTGTGTTGACCGACCTGTTCATGGGGCCGGTGGCGCGCCGTCAGGCGGTAGCCATGGGCGTGCCCGTCAAGTTCGGTGAGCGGGTGGCCTACAGCCTCAACATCGGTCTGGACCCCGCGCGCATCCAGGCGCTGCTGGGCCATCAGCATCTCCCGCCCGGCTGGTTGGTGGCGGTGTTGGACAGCAGCGGCCAGATTGTGGCGCGCTCGCGTGATGTGCAGCGTTACCTGGGCCAGCCCGCCGTCCCGGAGCTGTTGGCCGCCATGGCCCTGCGTGACAGCGACACCCTGCTGTCTGAAACCAAGGACGGCGTGTCGGTTTTTACTGCCTACGTCACGTCCAAGCCCTGGCGCTGGCGCATCGTCGTGGGCGCACCCAGGGCTGTGTTGTTGCAGGACTTGCTGGCCCATTTGGGGTGGGTGCTTTGCGGCATTTTGGTGGCCTATGGGCTGGGGTTATGGCTGGCGCGCACCATTTCCTTGCGTGTGTTGGCCTCTGTGCGGGAGCTTAACGACGCGGCCCAGGCCCTGAGCCATGGGGAGGACGTGGTCGTCCCCAGCATCCGCCTTCAAGAGGCTGAGGCGGTCGGTGCTGCCTTGTTGCAGGCCTCGCAGGCCATGAAGCAGGTCAAGTTTTTTGCCCAGCACGATGCCCTGACCGCGTTGCCCAATCGGCTCTTGTTTGATGAGGTGGCGGAGCGCAACCTCGCGTTTGCCCGCCGGCGTGGCCAGATGCTGGCGGTGGTGGCCATTGACCTGGACGGTTTCAAGACCGTGAATGACACCCAGGGACACGCGGCGGGGGATGAGGTCCTCAAGACCGTGGCGCAGCGTATTCAGGCGGCCATCCGTGCGTCGGATATCGTCGCCCGCATCGGCGGGGATGAATTCATCCTCTTGCTCAGCGAGGTGGACCAGGCGGCTGCGATGGATACCGCAGAGCGCATCGTGCAGGCGCTCTCAGAGCCTTACCCGGAGGTGTTGGCTCCGGTGTCGGCCAGTGCGGGTGTGGCCCTGTTTCCGCGCCATGGCGCGGACACCAAAACCTTGGCACTGGCCGCTGACCAGGCGCTGTACCGTGCGAAACAGGCTGGCAAGCGGCGCGCTATGCTGGCCTGATGCCATGACTCGGCCATCCAACTGCCCCTACCATTGCATGCCTTGTCGAGAGCTTCCCCCCCATGACACTGAACCGCCGCCACGCCACCCTCACCGCCCTGTGTTTGCTGGGCAGTACCGTTTTGGCGCAGCCAGTCCACCTGACGGGCAACAGCCCTGAGTTGGTCGATGCGGCGGCGCGCGGACAGCTGGGTAAGGTCTTGCTGTTGCTGGACGGCGGAGCGCCCATCGAGTCGCGCGCCAATACGGAACGCAGTCGCAATGCCACCGCGGTGCTGGCAGCCACCCAAGGCAAGCATGTGGAAGTGGTGCGCCTGCTGGTGTCGCGTGGGGCCAATGTCAACGCGCAGGATGCACAGCAAGACAGTGCCTTCTTGCTCGCCAGTGCCAGCGGCTATACCGACATCGTGCAGCTCACCCTGGCCGCCGGGGCCGACCTGGCCAGCACCAACCGCTATGGTGGCACCGCCCTGATTCCGGCCTGCCACTACGGCCATGTGGAGACGGTGCGCCTGCTGCTCACCACCCGTATTGCCGTCGATCACATCAACAACCTGGGCTGGACCGCCTTGCTGGAGGCCGTGATCCTGGGGGACGGCGGGCTGGCGCACGCAGAAATTGTGCGCCTGCTGATTGGCGCCAAGGCCAACGTGAACCTGGCCGATGCCCAAGGTG
>JACCDG011830347.1_pt1 | contig 19107 bp, 21 predicted proteins | sample 7442471 | NCBI WGS metagenome assembly JACCDG01 (sample SAMN15323444, study PRJNA562643) | freshwater metagenome | isolation source: river surface water | place: USA:Blue River Watershed | collected 2017-08-17 | reverse complement strand
GTCGTGATTGAGAGTGGAATGAAGGGCGGCATTGTTCCAGACAAGCACAAATGGTTTGTTGAAGAAGTCCTTGACGAACGCCCTTACATCATAACGGAAAAGAGCGTTGCTACATCGGCTGTTCAAGACAACAGCGATAGACCAATGAGGAATTCTCACACATCAAGATAGAGTATGTCTTGGGACGAGATTGGAATTTATGTCACAAGTGCAGTCCTGTTCATCTATGCATTGCATGTAAGCACAGTCTTTGAAATTCAATACCCTCCAGTACTTGTTGAACTGTATGGCCACCCATGGTGGAGACTCCTCTTGGTTGGCCTAATTGTCTTGGCATGGCAGTGGGCACCAATTGTCGGCACTCTCCTTGCGATCGTGGTCTTTTTCTACTTCTACGATCTCTATATCTTGACAAGCAAGGAATTATCACCCTCTACTAGATGAGCGCAAACCCGATTGTGGATTCTGCGTTTGGGATTGCTGTAGAAAATCCAATAGATACATTCTTGACAAGTTTGAATGGAAACCCTTACTTTATTGGTCTCATGATGATTATTATGAATATGGGTGGTCGCTTCTTTGCAATGGAAATGACGAAAGGACAAGAGGCATTCTTTCATAATCCATGGATTCGTCGATCTCTCATCTATGTAATTGTCTTTATGGGTACGCGAAATGTAATGGTGTCCTTCTTACTTGGATCAGCTTTAATTTTTATTTTGGGCTACCTGCTCAATGAATCGAGCAGTCTTTGCATCTGGAAGATTGGTGTTCCTGGAAGTACATGTGCAGAAACCTTTTCAGATCGTGAAAATGAAGAGGAAAAAGAGCAAGAACAGACGCAGCCCCAGCCACCACTCATGACGCAGCCAGTCGGCGGACAGCCCCCTGGCTTGCAACCAACAGGTGGATTGACCCCTGAAGAGGCGAATATCTTACAGACCCTTCAAGCGAAAGCGGCTGGAGGTGGAATCCAGGGAGGAGGATATCCAGTCCAACCACCCCTTCCACGTGCTGCAGAAGTTGTAGTACCACCCAAGAAGAATTTCATCCAACGATATGTCGAGAACATGCGGCGCATTAATCAATAAGCATGTTTGAATAAATCTTTTATTTCTTTATGAAATTCGTAAAGAAATAAAGCAAAATAGGCTTATTACAACTCATAAAACAATTTCTCCTCCTGTCGCCACACTAGACCTGTGGGATCTATTGTGATCTCTTGTAGCTTCAAGCAAACACCACCAATCGTTGAAAACTGGGCAGTAAAGTTGCCTTTGAGTCGATCAAATTGTTGAACACCATGTTCATATGTGTCACAAATAGCCATGACACGCTCCATTGTATGAATATTTAGACTGTACAGGATAACATAGTATGTTTTCATTTTCCCTCAGTCTCTTCTGGTAGAGAAGTATCCTCTTGTAATTTAGGCTCTATGTTAATTTTCGTTTCGGGTTCTGTTTGGCCTGGCTCTTGATGGTCGTGCTCCTCCTGTTGGGGTTCCATGCCAAATGCAAACGATAGTGGTTGGAAGGACATGGGTGGCATAACGGGCTGTGTCATTGCCTCATGCAGTTTACCAAGAAGATTATTTGCCTGGGTAAGTTGCTGGGAGATAGTGTAGACTGCAATTGCGAAAAGTACAACAAGTGCTGCGATTGCTATCTGAATCACTTGTAGATCGTTCATCTATCAGGTTCTCCAAAAAACATGGATGCAAGTTCTACGCGTGCCCAAAATATTTCTGCCGAACATCTTCTGGCCTCTGCTTCTTTGAAGAGTTAAATACAGAAATAGAATCGCAAATTCTATGGAGAGTGAGTGGATACGGTACATTGTAAAATAAAACTCCTTGCTTGACCAGCCGAACCCAACAATCGTAATCGTAAATTCCGTAAAATTCATTTGTGTAGTACGCGTACTGTTTTTTTATAAGAATTGAACTGTGAATCATTGGATTTTTGGAATGAAACACAGATTCAGGAATTCCTAGTGGAGGTTGATCTGGCTGGCCATAAAATTCTCCAAAGTAATGTGCAAATGTACCAATCACACCAAAGTTAGGATACGTTGTCGCTACATAAACTTGAAACAGCAATTTCAATGGATGCCACATGTCGTCTGCATCGAGATGTGCAATCCAATCTGTTTTCGCATTAGCAACCATTGCATTAATCGCCTCTGGGGCACCTTTCACATCTGGAAGATTGATTACAGAGAATCGCGGATCATTCAGTGCATCCACGGCTTTCCGCGCCTTCTGAAAACACTCGCCACCATCTGATCCGTGGCCGTTCACACCCACCACACAAGTCCAGTTCGTGTAGGCCTGTTGCTTGACAGACTTCAGCGCTTCATGCAATACATCGACTCCATTAAAAAGAGGGATTAGAACCGTCACTGGAAACGCCATCCTGCTTGAGGGGTCATTTCACGAGTTTAGATGTCCTCATCTTCAAGCAGACTACCCCTAAAGATCGACACAATCAACTTGGGATCTTCTGGAGTACGATCAATGAAGATCTGATATAGATCCACCTTTCGCTTCACCTCATCCTTGTCAATATCAATTGAGAATTTATTATTTGCAGCAGCGGCACTGAGGAAATCAGTAATATGATTCTTAATACTCCGTTCAGATTCAGGCTGTGTAATTTGCTTCTTTTCCATAGCCTTTAGTTGTGCAGAAAGGGCTGGATTATACTTGGAGATAATATCTACAACTTTATCCTTATCATATCCACGGCTAACTCTCTGGATTGAAGACCACTCAACAGGAGTAATAGGAATGACGATTGGGATTGTTGTGGCAAGTTCCAGGATGTCCTGCTTTGTGCGAGGGCGAAAGTCCTTCTCTTTGAATTCGGATGGATTTAGTTTGTGAATTTTATCGAGTAGATCTACACGTTCATTGATAGTATTCCATACGACAAGGGGGCAGTGAATGGTAAAGGTGCCTACGTATTTCTTGTCACCATTCGCGCGACCAGCAACCTGCAGTAGATCTGCAAGATTCTTCATGTGGCATGCAGACAGAATCATATTTGTAAAGTTGAACCCAGTCGTATTGAACGTAATTCCGCGAATAATGGTCAGCCATCCAGTAATCATGAGGCTCTCCTTAGGATGAAGTTGACGCCATTTGCGGAACGTCTCGTATGGTTCACCAGCAATAGAATGCTGCTTACGAAAGTCCTCGAGTGACTGGAACTTTCCTTGAGGGGTGTAGAATCCCTTGCCTTTCCCCTTGTCACTATTATCAACGAAGATCCAATATCCGTACCCAAGGAAGAGGTCTCGCATCATGTAATGAGAGGGTCGATCCATGTCCGCGGGTGCAAATACAATTCGCGGATTCTCTGGTGTGTGCCCACCCCACCGCTGCAGAAAGGTTTGCGCGTATTCTGCAGGATTTTGGGTCATACTCTCATTGGAATGATCGTGAGTATGTTCCTGTAGCCAGCGATACTGATCCATTAGAACCGTATAATCAGTATGAAGTACGCTTGAAGAATCCATCGACTGAATTGCATGATTCACATTGTCCAACTTCTTGATCCCACACGTCTTTAGCTTCTTCCAGAAATCTTCGAGGGGGGTTGCAGTAATGAAATGAATATCACGAATCGTGTTATCTAGCATTTCATCCTCAATGCTCAACAGTGGCCAGATATCTTTGAGGCATTCAACAATGAGCTTGATATTCTTATCGGCCTCGTCAAACATGATTGATAGAGAGATATCATGGATGCCAATCTTGCGTAGATCAAAGTTCTTCTGTTTGAGAGTCTTGATCAGATCCACTAGGTCTGACGTACGACGTTCATGTGTGCACATGACAATAAGATCAGGTAGTTGATCTGCGTTGTCCATTCGAACGAGTCGACCCCAGAATTCATTTAGATTGCGCACATCCGACCCCTTTTTACTTGAGAGGATAATTGTATTCAAATGATCAAGTTTATTCCCAAGACGAACAGTCCATTGACTTGCTTCTGCAAGACTGTTGTTTGTCAACACAATCGTCATATGATGAACTCCATGCTCTGGCAATGACCACTGAAATCGTCCAATCGAGCCATAGTGTTTAATAAACTCAATGGCTTTTTGGGTTTTGCTGATATCAGATGGTGACTGGAAGAGTGCTGTATTAAGATACAGAACCACCTTACGAATACGACCCTCTGAACGCTGAATTGTTAGCTCCATGTTTATTCCTCCGCGTTTGTGCTTTAGACCCAATTGGGGTAAAAATCAATTTTCCACCCAATCATCAGACAGGGCTAGTTTGAAACATCAGGGATTAGTAGGTATGGAAAACATTGATGCAACTCTCTTGCAGCCCATGAGGAATCGACTCAAGTCTAATTATTATGCATCCGGTGACCCTGCACGGCGCCGATTTAACGATGTCATGACACTGCGAAAGACGAGAAAGAAACTAGGTTCAAGTGCAACGGCGAAGATTCGTGAAAATATCAATTCATTGATTGCAGGTATTTCAGCACTCCCACCCCTGTCAGCCGAGGGAAAATTGGACGGAACAGGGTCGGCAAATTCGACAAACCGCAAGATGAACACTCTTCCTAAGTGGTATGCGATTCGCGAGATCTCAATGCCATCGTTTGTAAAGTGCCTCAAGCCGCTTTACAGTGTGCTAGAAGAGAAGCACACTAGTAAGAGTAATGAAGATCCATTCCTAAAGTCTGTTCTGATGGGGTTCGGTAGCATGACAGAGGAAACGTGGAAAAAGGCTGAGAAGGCTCGTCTCTATCAAAAGGCTCTGGAGGGAAAGATGGGCGATTTCCACGAGGAACTCATGGGTAAGTTTCCAGGATACCAAACATATCCAACCGGTCATGAGTCTGGTTGTGATGTAGGATCTCTCGATGACACAACTGTCATTGAAGTAAAAAATCGTGATAATACAATGAATTCTAGTTCTGGTAAGTCTGTTATTGCAAATCTTGTACGAAACAAAGAAAAGGGTCGTCGTGCTATCCTTGTCGAAGTGAATTGTCCAAACGGCAAGGTTGCTCGCTTTGGTGCCCCTCCAAGCTTGGAAATTCTCAATGGCCAGCAGGCTTATAAACTCCTGTCAGGTCGCGATGACTTCTTTGAAGATCTGAATCGTACACTTCAGCATGTGTTTGCGAATTTCAAGACGCACTCGGCGCTGGCGGAGGCTGTAGGAACTGCTTGATCTGCTTAGCGAGTGCGACTGCAAGATTCACAGGAACTGCATTTCCAATCTGCTTGTACTGGTTGCCCATACTTCCTTCAAAGACATACGAATCTGGAAACGTTTGAATTCGAGCGTATTCGCGCACATTGAGAGGACGCGTTTCAATCGGATGACAGCGCTCTGTCTGTTTTTGACAAGGAGAGGTTGTAAGTGTTAGACTTGGTTCATTCATAGACAGTCGCCGCGCCATGCCACGTTTTCCACCACCTGCTGCAAGGCTTTTTTCACCCATGTAGGCTTTCTGAACATCTTTGGGAAGATCTACCCAGCATCCGCCTTGAGGAACCTGCTTCATCACTTCCACTTTGTGTTCAGGGTACTTCATTCCAGGGCTCGGTGGCACGTCCATGAGTACATCTTTGAGCAGTACAATCTTTTTACTCTTTGCAGGGAAGGTAAATGGCTTCTCAATGGATGAATGAACACCTACAATAATAATTCGCTCACGCTTCTGGGGAACTTCATAGTCCACTGCGTTCAGGACTTTGTGGTAGACTTTGTATGTGCCATCGTTCTCGAAGAGTTTGAGAACAGATTTGAGAGTCTCTCCTTTATTGTGTGTCAAGAGACCTTTCACATTTTCAACAAGGAACAGTTTTGGTTCACACTGATTGATCAGTTTATTAAACTGGACAATGAGTTTTCCACGAGGATCCTCAAGCCCCTTTCGTTCTCCTGCATGAGAGAATGCTTGACATGGCACACCGCCTTGTAGAATATCTACAGTTCCCTTGTATGGTGTAAGGTCTAGATCAATCATACTTCCTTGTTGTACTTTTACCCCTGGATGATTCGTTCGCAGGGTTTTGCAAAAGGTTGGTTGAATTTCATTCAACAGAAGTGCCTTGAATCCAGCCTGTAGGAATCCAGTACTAAGACCTCCACAGCCAGCGCAGACTTCAATAAAGGTTGGTGCAGAGGAAGGGATTGAATGAGTTACTACCTCGGCGGTATCAGTTGGAGTTAGCAGCGCAATCAGTTGATCTTTCTTAAGTGTACTGTATCCTTTCAACTTTTTCTCTTTGCACATGGCGCGCAGATCAGAAAGAGTTTTTGATGAAAGATCCATGGGTATATGTTGGATGATCCTAGTCCTTGGAACCAATTTTACAAGGGTTAGGATTTACTAAAAAATACCACATGAACGGCTAAAGTTAGACCCTTTCAAGTGCCTTACGAAGATGATCCACGTTCAAACGCCCACTTTGAGCAAAGAGCCAGAAATTATGTTTATTGCATTTTTCAACAATCCTTGGGAATTTTTTACATTTTTCACGGGGTGGGGATAGTGGGTTGAGATCATATTCATCGTTTAGTGCAAGGAGAGCTTTCGCAATCTTTGAGAAGGATACTTCTTTGTGAAATTCATCTCGCCAAAGTTCAAAGAGTTCAGTTGTGAGTCTGTCACGATTGAAATTTGGACGATTTGGTTTATCAGTCGATGACACAAATTCTTTGTGCGTATTTACAAGTGTACTCACAAAGTCTGCAATTTCTGGACGGATTGATGTCTCAGAAACTGAGGTATCAGTATAAAGTTCAGGAACTGCAACACATCGGTTAATCGCCAAGAAGGCTGCAATAATTTCTTCCTCTGATGAATTCCAAAGAATCTCAACTAGAATTTTTGATTGAAATGTAGGAATGATTTGGAGTGCAGCCCATCGATGTTGACCATCATATATAACTAGTTCTTCACTTGGATGCCATGCAAGGCAAAGTACACCTGAAATATCCCCCTCTTTTTCAAGGAATTTCTGTAGTTCTGTCACACGTGTTTCATCTGCAGGCCTTTGGCGTGACCACCGTTTTACATCAAGCTGCTTCAATGTTGATTGATCAACTAAATACGTAACACGATTATTGTGATTTTTTACGATGTACTTTGACAAACCACATCGTACAAATTCTTGACTTACCATCTCTACCAAATCAAGGGATGGATATATGATCAATTTTCCTAAACATTCAAACTAATCATGTTGCCCGTGGGTGCAGCACGCTTGCGACGACGACCTCCTGCCGTACGCTCAGATGCTCCGCCAATACTCGTCATATCTTCTGAGTGAAGACTCGCAATCTCCTGTGCAGACTGCTCTGCACTAGAACGAGGTGGGACAGGTGGGGGATTAAATGTCATGGACGCCTCTGCCTCACGAACTTGCTCGAACGTCTTCAAGATGTCATCCACACCCGTAGGTCCCTTCATTTCACGACGAGCAACCTGGGGTGCTGGTTGCGCTGCAATGTTCTGGGGTGGATTCGGCATGCGTGGAGACTGGAAAAAGGCTCCAGCAGGGCTGGGTGCATTGTCAAATCCAACTGGATCCTGAGGACCCGCGCGCTGGCGAGGATCTTGAGGGGCGGGTGGCATTCCCATGGCCATTCCCATGAAATTACCGAACCCAGATCCAGCCTGCGCTGCAGCCGCCTGCGTAAACTGCTTCGCCAGATCAGGATTTGCCTTGAAAATGTTCTCTGCAGATGGCATCTTTGCGCGGAAGAAACTGTTCGAGATGTGGCACATGAAACCGCTTCCAGCAAGTTGGAACAGGAGGCGTGCCTCTGGAGGCATCTGGCCACGCTCCTTGTATTTGTCATACAACTCCTCGAAAATGTCATCATAGTCCTCCACATTCTCGTGCACAGACTCAGACCACCCATCTAGCTTAAGATCAAAGGGGTCAAACTTATTGTTCATCCACTCCAACCCTGTAACCAGACCCATCATCATGTTGCGCTGGAACTTGATGGATGTCTCAAGCTGGCGAGCATCCACGAGTCGATTGTACTCAGCCTTGATTTCATCGAGAGAATTGTCCATAGTAAAACGCTGCTTTACAGGGAATCCCTTCTGCTCGAGACGCTGGAGCTTGTTAATCAGCTCCGCCTTCTTTTTATTCTCCTCCTCTGCATCCATGGGTGGAACAAGGCTCGTTGGCTGACTGATTGACATCGATGCCGTGCTGGATTGTAGATTCTCGAATGCAATCCCGCCACTGGATGATGACTCGCGCGTCACGGATACACTTGGCAAACTCGTCATTGGCGCCGTATCGATGCTGATCGGATTGAGTGGCTCCATCGTGGAAAACTCTACTTCTTGAAGTGCTGGAGCCACTGGCTGTACTCTCACCGTTGAACTAGATTTCGATGGCTCAGGTGCAAGGCTGATTCCTATGCTATCTGTATCACTACTCTTTTGAGCCCCCGTGGAACCCGTGAGGTACTTTTGATTTGCAAGCAGATTCATTCCAAGATCATCCGATACATCCGTAATATCGATCGTATTCCCTACATCCGACCCCCCAAGACCAAGATCCGGAAGTGAGGAAATCGCGTTTTCCATCTCATGAATCGTGACGGACATCCTTCCTTTCTTTGGGTTTTGCAGGAAGTTTTAGGCCTAGTCTTTACGCATGATCTAGAGACATACAGAGTGCATCCGCCAAATCGTTCTTTTTCTTTGCCGATGCGTAAAAGTCACTCCATCGAGTGGATCCTAGCTTCGCTAAGAACTCAACAGCACGATCCTCAGAGCCCTTCTTTCGCTCCGCGTACCCTTCATCGCCCTTCGCAGCCCCCTTCACCTTGATGGATGCATGAACCAGCTGAACAAGAGGTGGGCTCGGCTGAAGAAGATCGCGCAAGGTTGCAAATAATAACATCTGCACAGATTTCATTTGAGGATTCTTGAACACGGGCTGATTCTCAAGACAGATCAATGTACAAGTTGAAAAGACTGCACTGTGTTTTTGGACAAGGCTGCGCAGTGCATCATGAAGCAGGATCATGGAAGTATTCTTTGCCTTTGGTTTCTTAACGGCTGGAAGCGGAAGACTATAGAATTTTGTGAGTTCTTCAAGTACACTTTCTTTCTTAGTTGCACATTTCACAGAATGTTTCTCGGTTAAGATCTCTTTAAGGACAGTAACCTTCGGTAGAGACTTATATGCATTTCCAGAAGCATCTTTGAGGGGTGGTAAGAGTGGCGGTGTGTGCTTTCCACAAACCTTCTTTCCGGCTGCGTCATATTTGGGCTTTGCTTTGCAGTACAAGCACTTTTCTGCAAGTTGTGTACCTACATTCGATTCGTCTGTCAACAGACTTACATTATCCCATGCAAGAATGACATGTTTGTCACCAGACTTCTCGACACAGCAAAAAGCCAGATTGTGAATACCGATATCAAACGAAAGTACACGGCTGGTCATCTTTGTGGTTCCTGTAAAGAATGTTTAGATACAGAAGAAGAATGCCCAAGAAAGGAACCAAAAAGGCACCAAAGGCCGCAGCAGTCCCTCGTTCTGCACGAATGAATGTAAATGGGACTGCGCGCAAGACGGCTAGACGCACAGCAAAAAAGTCAAATGTGACGCGTGTTGAACTTCCAGAGGGAGTTACCAACTCACAAATTAATGCATTCAAGCAAAAACTCAACAGCGAGGGCTATGAATTTGTAAAGCAATTGCGTAGATATGTATTCTATAAGCCTAAGCGTACATCATGGAGTACTGAGATGGCAAAATACAAGAGACCAGTAAATAAAGATCCATTTGAGTTTAGCAATATGCGTAGTGCGTTGGGTGAAATCAAAGGGTCACCTATCAAGAGCCCAGCTCGTTCTGCATCACGCGAGCGTTCCTTTGAAAGTGCAATGCGATCTGCAGAAAGAAAGGCAGCAGAATCTGCAAATAGACGACGCGCGAGTAATGCGGCGGAGCAGGAGGACATCCTGCGAATGCTCCAGGGTTTAGGAATCAGAGAGAATGAAGTGAAATTCAATCGTGGTCTACCAGGTGGGGTAGGTGGCCGCCGTAAGACGCGCCGTTCGTAATTCATGAAAGGTTTGAGTTCAACCTCTTATGAATATGTCTATGAATATGTTGAGTATCTAGATGGGAATGCAGCCCAACGGTTGATTGTATTGCGACCACCCTCGAATTTAGAAGTGAGTTGCACTTGTTTACGATTTGCCAGTAGGACTGCAGGATCAGGATTAAACTGGAGTGTACCAAAATGTGTGACATCTCCTTTCGTGGCGGAGTTGTACAATCCAACTGAATTTGGATTTGCCGTAGATCCTATTCTGCATTGAAATTCGTCACACTCTTGAATGTTCTCAAAGGGTGGCATTGTATTTACTACACCAAGCACAGCACCAGTATTCTCTGCTTGCCGACGAACAGCCAAGTAACGTATGTCCAATGCATTCTTTTGCATCCACTCGCGCACTTGATTGTGGTACTTGGGCTGTGCAAATGTTGCACAATGCGACCGATAGTCGGTGAACGTGCGAGCATCTTCCATCGGTGCAGCAAATGCAGGATATCTCGCATCATCGGCAGGAATTCCATACACTGCCCTCTCGACCTCAGGTTTGCTTGCATAAAAAACAGTAAACTGATCTGGTTTCACAAACTCACTGGGGGTTTTACGGAAGCCATTGGCGTCCATTTCCTACTTACAAGGTTGCTAGATTTCCACCATCGGGAAAGTCTTGCGCACTTGGGAGATCAAGTGACTCCTGATCTCCTGCCTTGCCCCAAGCATCCTGTACCGAAGTCTGCTCCATCTCAGGAGTTGTAGGCTTAATCCCCTCTTTCTCATTAAGGATTGCAATCAACTTCTTGCGATTCATGTGGCTCATTCCTGTGATTCCACGCTTCTTACCCTCTGCACAAAGCTCCTTCCAAGACATAGACTCGAAACCAATGTGCACACGGCTATTTCCATCTTCATCCTTCGTCACATGGAGCGCAGGTGCAGATCCACTGCTACCACTGCTGATGGATACGCTCTGCGGGCGCGGCTGGACAACATGCACCTCCTTCATTTCAGTGGGAGGCGTAGCCTGGTGAGCCTGGTCTAGAATTGACTGATAGACGGCTGCATCTTGATCTTCCTGTGGGCGAGCCTGCTGGGACACTTCAATCTCATCAATCGATGATCCAAGCATCTCGGTCATTGCAATACGGGGTGCTTGCATAGGCATTGGTGGTTCCTCTCGCGACCCTGCCAAAAGCGTTGCCTCCGTCGCCATCTTCAGGTTGAGCAAGATTGACTCGAGGAGACCAACCTTTGACTCAACTTGTGTAATGCGACTATAGAGATAATATGCAACAGCAGTAAATACAAGGGTGAGGACAGTTCCAATTACAACAGCATCACTGAGTGTGGGCATCTTACTGCTGAGGGCGCCGTGTTTCTAGTGCGGAAGATTACGCAACCGGAAATCCTGCCTCTCGCAAGACTTCGCGTACACTACTGAGCATACAGATGCCTGAAGAAAGCTTATATGAATACTGTAATTGTCCCGTGGATGGATCACTCTTTGCGGGGCAAGAGATGAGTGCAACAGTGGATGGAACTTCCTTAAGAAGTTCGAAGCTATGTGTACTAATGACACTCATTGTTGTAGTTGTTTTCCAGAATTCCTTTAGAAACACTCTTGCACAGAATAAGGCATCTGGCGGATTTGTGCTATGAAACAATTCGTCAATCAGTACGAGACCCTCGCCACTTGATTGTTGTGCACGCCCCAATACGCTTGCGCAACTGCGAACATCTTCTTCAAACAGACTTCTCTCTCCTGGTGAATCAAGGCTGCGTATACGGCTGTGAATCCAAGTATACCATGGAATTGCTGCGTGATCGCAAGAAGATACACCGAAGACTCGAGCAAAGAGAACTTGTTGAAGAATTGCGCGCAATGAACTCGACTTTCCACCACGATTTGGTCCCGTGAGTAAGGAATGATTTGTCAGTTCTAGAGAACTTTTTACAGGATTTTCTTGAATGCATAGATCTGACAATCCTTCTAAGTAAAGTAGACCAGGAGACCATGAAACTGGTTTCCAAGATGGATCACTTGCAAGTGTCCAATAGACATCAAGACAACCAATCTGCTTTTGCCATGCAATAAAGAGAGTTTGGTTTTCACGAAGCCACCAATAAGCGAGTCGTGGGTCTGTAGGAATATCAAAGGGTGGTGCTCGAATCTTTGATGTGGATAAGAGTAATTTGTAGAGCTTTTGAGAAAGATTCATGTAACGAATTACAAGTGAACCAATTGTTTGAATGGTCGCATCTGTTTTGCGTGTTTGCATGGATGTCAGGATAGGCTGTACCATCCCTTGGCCAAATGACACAATGAAGTATCCAAGTTGTGCGAGCTGCTTGAGACCAAACGGTTCCCCTGGTTTGATTCCTGCCATCATTTCTAAGACCATTCCACAGTACACCTCCCATGGCATAGGAAGGCGCATTATGTAACGAACAATGACATAGGGGACAATAAATACTAAGATTGGCATACAGATTCCAAGAATTGGTGCAATGAAAATTTTCATGGCCAAGAGGATTGTAAGTACAAAAGGGACTGTATTCAGTACCTTCAAATGAGGATTCGTGAAAAAGACTTCCGCTTCAACCTGTTCTGTTAAATCCGTTGAAGTTTGTATATATGGTTTGAGTTGTTCCTCAGCTAGTTTGAGTTGACCCCAGTCTGTCTGCAAGTCCTTGGATGCCGTAAGGGGGCGCATATCAAGAATTGTATTGGATCGCCGATGTACAATTGTTTGAAACTTAGGCAAATGTTCAAAGAAAGACAAGATCGCAGTTGAACCAGCCTTGGTTTGAAAGGGAAGTTTCGCAAATACAGAATGTAGATTTGATTCTTGGAGTAAGTGCTCCATTCTATTCCTGTTTGTGGGAGGCCATAGGCTTAAGTATCCGCATGTTTGGCGAGAGGGCTTAATCACTTTTAACAGAATTTGCGTAATGAGCCTTTCTCTTCCTTTGCAACAGAAAGGTATGGCGGCCAACCCCGAAGCACTTGTTTTGGCGTTGGCCTCGCTCCGTGCTCAGTGTACTGTGAAGCCGCCCGAAGAAGTTCTATCCAAACTTCGTGCAATTCAAGCGGCCAACACAAAGCCTGATGCAACGGAACAGCAATTGGGGTGGCGGAGGGGAACACAGGCCACTGGACGACCTGGCGAATGGACACCAACCTACCGATCCAATCACTATTCCCATCACCACAGACCACCACCTCAACAACAGCCATCCCAAGGTCCCCACCAACGCTATGTCAGTAAATTCCGTAGTCAAGATACTCCGGTGGAAGAGACTATTTTAAATCAGGTAATCTTGAACAAACTCAATAAGTTTAGCGAGGTAAATTTTGAAGATGTTAAGCAATTCCTCAAGCAAATCCTTGACAATGACAATGTCACATTCTTGAAAGAGTTTATGCAACTTGTGTTTCGGAAGGCGGCAAGTGAGCCAGTCTTTTGCCCACTCTATGCCCGTTTGATTTGCGAGCTTGCATCTGGTTATAAGAGTTTGCAGACAGAGTTTGAGACATTGTATAAGGATTATTTGAATATTTTTGAAGATATTAGCGAAAGCAAGTGTCCCGATTATGAGACTTTTGTGAAGCGCAACCGTGAACGAATGTATCGCCTTGGTTACAGTCAGTTCTTGGCAGAACTTATCTCCATGGGTGTACTCAAGCCCGACGACCTGGTTGATCTATACTCCAAGATTCTTGAGCAGATTTCCAATGTTGCACGCGAGTCGAAAGAAAAGACTGCAACAGTGGATGAATATATCCAGTGTATTTTGCGCATGACTCGAGCGCTTAAGACGAATGTTATGATTCAAACACTCCAGTGTTTTGAGGAACCAATTGAATACTTGGTACAGAACCAGGCTACCGAATTTCCCGGTCTGTCCAGAAAATCTGTGTTTGGACTGATGGATTGTCTTGACATCTTGCGTAAAAATGTTTGAACCCTATAGTAGAAACAACAAATGGCCAAGTCTCGCCGTGCAAGCCGCCGTGCAAGTCGCCGTAGCCGTAAGACGCGTGGTCGCCGCCATGGTGGCCGTCGCAGCAGCACCCGCCGTAATGGCCTCTTCAGCCGTGTTTACAGCCCTGTGAACCAGGCGTTCGGCCTCGCCAACAACGTTGTCAATGCTGCCCAGAGTGCCGTGCGCAAGGGTGTCATTGGCCCCGCCCGTACGCTCGGCAGCAAGATCCCCAAGCGACTCAATAGCACGATCAAGGGTGTCGTCTATGGCAAGGGTCGCAAGAACCGCAAGAGCCGCCGCAACACGCGCCGCAACCGCCGCAACTAAAGCTACTGCCTAGAGTTTAGTTCTAGTTAGTTGATTGTAGTACTACTGCAACCAACTAAAAATTGAGGTTTGGAGTTTATACGATTCCCATTAAAACCGAATGTTCTTTAAAATGGAAAAACCGAACAGGAAGATGCCTCGCAAACAAGAGTCCCGAGATGTCCTCTCCAAACGTCGCCGCAAACTTTCCACTGGAGGTGGTGGGCACCACGACGACGATAGCAGTGTCGACGAATATGGAAACATCCGTGGGCTGATTGACTACAGTAGCGAGTCAAGCCTATCAAGTGATGAAACATCCGAGTCACAGATTCAGTCAGTCGCATCCCCTATTGCTCGGCGCACACGAAGCAAAACTACACACCCAAGTCGCAAGCCTAAAATTGGTGCATTGATGAAGCAAATGCGCCTCAGGAAACTAAGTAAGAAGATGCAAGATTCGTCTGATTCTGAAGATGATATTGTAATCCCTCAACGCCGTCGTCTTAAGAAGGTATCTGATAAAGAAAAGGAAAAGGCTTCTAAAATCAAGGAAGAGTCTGAGGAGGAAACAATGGAAGATGAAGAAGAAGATGAAGAAGATTACGAAGAGGATACTGACGATGAAGAAGAAGATGAGGCAGAACAAGATGAAGAAGATGAAGAAGAGGATGATGAAGAAATGTCTGGTCCTCCAGGGATTAGTATTAACTTTGGAACATTCGGATCTTCAAAGCCAACGGGTCCAAAACGCCATAATCTCAAAAAAGAAACAGAAGATGTACGCAAATTCGTCAAACTTGTAAGTCAACCCACAGATGAGAACTCCATTGATACCCAGATTGATCAATACAAGGCACTTCCTGACGAACACAAGCGTAAGTTGTTGGATGCACTTGAAAAGAGTCGGCAGAATCCAAGTGTCGCAAACCCAACCCAAAGTCTAATGTTCAAACTTCTTACCATGAATCTTCCAACCGATCTACAATCAGTTGTCCTCGCAAAGTTCCAGAGTCTTCAGAATGCAGATTCTGGTTCAAGCGAATATTACAAATTGCGTTCTTGGCTTGAGAAACTGACCAGTCTACCACTTGGAATTTATAAAGAGATGCCTGTGAAGCTTGAAGATGGAAGTGGGAAGTGTAATGAGTTCATGGCACGTGCACGGCGTTGTCTAGATGAGGCTATCTTTGGGCAAGATGAAGCAAAACTGCAAGTTCTGCAATTCATTGGTGCAAAGATTGCAAATCCAAACAGTCGTGGTCTCAGTCTAATGCTGGCGGGTCCGCCTGGTATTGGTAAGACCAGTTTGATCAAGAATGGAATTGCAAAAGCATTGGATTGGCCATTTCAATTTATCTCTCTTGGAGGCGATAGTGATGCAACAACGTACACTGGTCATCAATTGGTGTATGAGGGCAGTCACTGTGGCAAGATTGCAAATTCACTGATTGCCGCCAAGAGTATGTCACTTGTCCTTATGTTTGACGAGGTTGATAAAATCAGTACAACTCCAAAAGGTGAAGAAGTACAGAATATGTTGATCCATTTGACAGACCCAGTTCAAAATGGAGAGTTTGAAGATAAATATCTAGCAGGAGTGCCACTGGATTTGAGCCGAGTGCTGTTTGCTTTCTCTGCAAATGATCTTGGAAAGTTGGATCGTGTTCTACTTGATCGATTTGTCGTCATTAAACTTGCAGGATACGAGCCAAAAGAGAAGATTACGATTGCTGCAAACTATCTATTCCCACAAGCACTCAAAGAACTTGGGTTGGACGAACGAGTCGCAGTCTCTAAGGATGTCATTCAACACATCGTGGAAGACTATGCAAAGGATGAGGCGGGTGTTCGTGAACTCAAGCGTTGTATTGAACAAATTGTTCAGAAGCTAAATATGCTTCGTCTGTTTAACACAAGTGACCTGCCCTTTCACATTAAGGATTTCTCCCTGCCGTTTGTATTGAAGAAGGAACATGTTGACATCTTTCTGAAGAAAAAGAACGATGACAAAGATGTAAGTTTCCTAAAGATGTATCTGTAAGCGTTTACCAATTCCGCTTGATGAGAATCTTCGCTTTGAGTGGCTTGCGTAGATTGGCTGCTGCTTGAATTTCCTCATTTGCCGCCTTGCGATCTTTACATAGATCTGTTTTTGGATTTCCCTTCAAGCACATCTCTAGTTTCTCTTTTTTGTAGTACTGGTCATAAATGTTCTGTTTCAAATCAAAGTAGGATTTGTCTACAGAAACTTTGTCCAACATGATGTACACATGTCCTTTACCAATTGCATAAGGATAGGGTACATCACTATTGCCAATATCAGAGTAATACTCTTGAATATCTTCTCGATCTACAGTTTGAAATTCAAAAATTTCATGACCAATAAACATGTACTTTCCAGTGGATAGTTTTAGTAAAATACTATTTCCAACTGCTTTGCTTGGTGGTAGTCCGTCGTATCCACCAGCTTTGGATTTCTTACCGATGAAGATTTGTTTGGCTGTTATTTCAAAGAGTTTCTTTGGAGGGGCTTCTATTTCTTTGTATATGCCTTTGTTATCCCAAGAACCTGTATTCATATTTTTAGAAACAGTAACTTTCGATCCAGCAACATCTACAAAAAAAGGCCGCCCTCCATTGTCGTGAATCTGATATCGTGTTGCTTTCTGGGCTTTGCGGGTCTTGCCCATTCTTCTAGGATCCACTAAAAACCGCGCGTCGATGAAAAGACGGGGATTGCAACAGAAGTCTGCGCCTTGGTTGATTGTGCTGGCTCTTCTTGGCCAGAAAGGGCTGCGTCTTGATTTGCCCGTGCAGCCATCAACTGTGCTAACTTGTCATTATTCTCTTTTGCCAATGCTGCATTTGTTGGCTTCTCTGTTGTTGTTCCCATTCCAGCCCATTTCCGCGCAACACAAGAACCTCCAATGCACCCACTCATTGTTTCTATCGTAAGAAGATATAAATTACAACAAACGCCGCAATCGCAGAAGATACAGCAAACACTGTTGTGGCCGTTTCAAGTCGGTGCTTTGCCTTCTCAAGATCTTGGAGTTTGCGTTCGAACTTTTTGTTAAAGATATAGTTGTTCATATCAACAAGAACCATTGTAGAATGATCTCCAAAGGAGATTCGATTCAATACATTTCCAAGTGCAAGATATGGAAACCCATTGTAGACAAACAGAATTCCAGCACGATTTGCCAAGCCATACATTTCAAAGCAGCGAACTGACATAAGATAAGATGCAATCTCTAGAAATGCGTAATAGGACGTACTATCTTCTCTTGGTGCATTCTCAATGCATTGCCGAAAGACGACTTCAAAGTTGTGCAAATCATAAGTCTTATGTGGATTCAACGCATGTTCATACTTCTTTGCAGGAACGATTCCAATACACTTTTGTACTGGATTCATTTCCACAACTCACTTGCAAAGGTGACATGGCTAGTTGCTCAGCCAATTTTTACTGAAAGCCAATTTAGATGGATCCTGCCCTGACTATGTATTATCGAAAGGTTTCTTACAAGATTGCTATGTTATTTCTTGTTGTTGGCGCGTTAAATTGGGGATTTATTGCGTTTTTCAAACTGAATCCCATCCAAAGTGCGTTTGGCAAAGTTCCCATTGTTCCAAGAATTTTGTACGGTGCTGTCGGCCTCAGTGCACTGGTAGTTATGTTTAGCCGAGACTTCTATCTTCCCTTCTTGGGCGAGACCCTTGTACCATGCGCAGCAATCAAGGAAAAAATCCCAGAGGGTGCACAAGTTAGTGTGAAAGTAGGACTCACGCCCGGTCAGAAAGTACTCTATTGGGCTGCAGAGCCAAATACAGAAAGACTCAAGTCTCTCCAAGGCTGGAAAGATGCGTATCTGGGGTATGAAAATGCGGGTGTAACGACCGCGGATGATCAGGGGGTTGCAGTGTTGCGTTTGCGGAGACCACAGCCCTATGCAGTACCCATGCGCGGTAAATTAGAGCCCCATGTTCACTACCGCGTCTGTCAACAAAATGGATTCCTCGGACCCGTACAAACTGTGTTCCTCAATGAGGATAATTCGGCGGTGGCTGGTCCCGCTGCAGCAATCAGCGAAAATTTCCTCTATCGCTGGGGTTAATCCTTTTGCGTGAGGAACATCATATACGTAGAACGTGTAATCTCTGGCTTTTCAATCTTGTGAATGGACTCGTCGTCGTACAGAGCCCATTGACCAGTGAGCAGATGTTTCGCTTGCGATGTATAATGACCACCGAAATGGCTTCCATGATGCTCGACAGTTGCAAAGAGTTCATATGTCTTGTGTTTACTTGGTTCGTGGGATTCAGGCGCAAAGATGTCAAAGAACTTAGGCTCATCCACCGGTGCAAGGGGATAATGTAGCTTCTGACCTGTCGGTGTGAATCGCTTGGCAGTGAGAATCAGGAACTTTGGTAGGCGCCAGATTTTCACAGATTTCTTGGCAGGACTCCGCGCCTTTGGCGACTTTTTCACGCATTCATCACATGCGTATTCATCGATTGTTTCCTCTGCGAACTCGGCCTGCAGACACTCTAGCAAGGGCAGTGGCTCACCTTTGTCGTTGAGTTTGGGCGTATACTTGAGTGTATTAAACGTTTCCCAGCGATTGTGGATTGTGCCGCACGCAGAACATGTGTACTGGATACGAAACATTCCAAAGATAAGATCTGCGAGTGGACTGTATTGTTTCTCAAACGAACCAATCCACCCTTTG
>JACCDG011842510.1_pt1 | contig 19112 bp, 12 predicted proteins | sample 7442471 | NCBI WGS metagenome assembly JACCDG01 (sample SAMN15323444, study PRJNA562643) | freshwater metagenome | isolation source: river surface water | place: USA:Blue River Watershed | collected 2017-08-17 | reverse complement strand
TGTACTATCAATACCTACATAAAAATCAAATGAATCTGTTGTAAAGGCTGGTTCACCTGCTTTAAGACCTGGCAGATTTGATAAAGCACCTCTTTTTACCTGTAAGACTGGTGCTGGCATGATTTTTTTGTTACTTTTTAGTATTTATTAAAAGCTTCCTGCATCCAAATCAATTCTATCATCTAAATCAGTATCTAATCTATCTAGGAATGTAGAAGCATATCCAACCAATCCAGGCTGTATGGTCTCTTCTCCTGCAGCATAATTTAAAACATCATCAGGATTGACCATTTTGAATTTTTGTTGAGAGGAATCATATACCATTACATATTTGTCATTAGTATTTGATCCATCAAAATCTACTAGATCCTGAAGTCTCATAGTTTCTACTGTGGTTGGTTGTACTTCTTGAACAGAAGGAGTTACTGATTCTACAGTAAATTGAGATGAAACTAATTCTATCTCTATGTCCATTAGGTTGCAGTTCCTTTTACTATTACTGTTCCTTCTACTACTTTATTGGTAACTCCACTAATAGTAGATAAAACATCATAAACATATCTGCCTGGAGGAATGGTATCAGTAATTGTACTTGCCATTCCTATTGTAATAGTTCCAGTTGTTGTGGAAGCAATAGAAACTGTAAATGGATATGAATCAACTGCTCCAAAATGTTTTTTCAATTTGGATGAAAATGTATATCCAGAAAGATTCAATGCACCACCATCTAGTTTGATTTTCAGGGAAGTAGAAAATCTAGTTCCCTGATCAATTGTGAAATTGACTACTGGTACTGCCATTGGTTTTTTAATTATTTATTTAAATTTTTATAATTCTTCAGTAGTCTCATCTTCAACTATAGTGTCTGGTTCAAGTATAGGTCTACCCTCATCATCAGTCCAGTAGGTTTCTCTAATATTATCATCCTGACGTTCTGCAACTACCATCCAATCAATTTCATCAGTACAGGATTCATCTTGTGAAATAATTGTTAAAATTGATCCAGAAATAGAACCTTTAACTGCAGTCCACCCTGAGTTATTTGTAACAAATACTTGAGGGTCTCTAGTAAGTGCATCCCAAGTTCCTGCAGTCATTCCAACTGATTCATCCATATCAATAGATGCAGTTCCTTCAATCAAGGTAACTTTTCCTCTATAAATTAGATCACATCTTGGACCCTCAATAAATGAATGTACTAGATCTTTATTTGGTAGAATTGGGTGAGGAATTCTAAATGAACCAGATCCTTTAGAAACTGCTCCAGTTACATTAAGTGATCCTAAAAATCCTTGATTCCATCTAAAATTGTTGGATCCTAAGTTTGGATTTGATGAAGTAGTGGTATTAGTAGGTCTAAATTGTTGTGTAGCTCCACTAAAAGTAAATACTGCTCTATCAGCACCATTAGCATTAAATGTTAAATCACCAGTAGATCTGTGATTAGGAGAAGTTAAATTGCCACTGACAGTTAAGTTGTTGTTGAAGGTAGAATTACCAGTAACAGTGATTCCAGATGAACTTACTGTCAATCCATTAACAAAGGTGACACCATTATTAAATGTAGATCCTCCATTAATAGTGGCACCACCATTTACTGTCATGCCACCAGAAGAAACTGTAAACGCATTATTTGCAGTAATTGTAGCTCCTTCTAATCTAACTGCTCCATTTTGACATTTAAATACGAATGTTGATGAACCAACACCTGATGATCCCTCTATTGTTCCAAATGTATTTCCACCTCCAGCAAATGACAACATAGTTGCAGATCCTGGTGATAAGGCATCATTTCTATTGAAGTGTGCACATATATTACCACCCCTGGAGAAGAATGCCAATGGAGTTGAAGTTCCTCTAGGTCTGAATGAAATTCCTAAATTTGTATTTCCCTGACCTGGATTGTTTATCTCACTTTCAGTTGTATTAACAGTAAGATCACCTACAAATCTGGTGTATCCTTCACCAGCATCAGGACTAATTACAATTCCTTTATCAGTATCTGCTCTATCTACAACACCAATTTTTCCAATAATAGATCCAGATCTTCTTAATTGAATCAGTGCTCCAAGTTCAGATCCAGTATTGATGTTATTTCTGTTTATACTTAATGGTGCAGAACCACTTCTAGAAACACTAATAGACCCACCATTTTGATATCTAAGAGAAACTCCTAATACTCCACCGTCCCCTCTTCCTGGATCTGCATCTGCTGTATTTGAAAATACTCCATTACCATTAGTTGTTCCAAAGGAGTATTTTTTGGTGCTTAAAGTTTGATTTGTAGAATCAAAAATAAAAGCTTCTGCTGTAGTTCTTATGCGTGGTTGAACTGCTCCTTCACCCTGAACAAATACTGGATAATATGATCCAGTTGTAGTATCAACTGCACTAAGAGAATTGGATGGTCCTACTGGTCCTTGTGGTCCCTGGAAACCTTGTGGTCCTAAAGGTCCTTGTGGTCCTTGTGGTCCTCTAGCACCTTGAGGTCCTGTACCTTGTGGTCCTATAGGTCCTTGAGGTCCTTGGAATCCTTGTGGTCCTTGTGCACCTTGTGGTCCTTGAGGTCCTCTAGCACCTTGAGGTCCTGTTCCTTGAGGTCCTTGGGCACCTTGAGGTCCTCTTGGTCCTGGAACTAAACTAGGAGCTCCAGGAGGTCCTTCAGGTCCTTGAGGTCCTTGTGCACCTTGTGGACCAGGAAAACCTTGAGGTCCAGAACCTTGTGGTCCTTGGAAACCTTGAGGTCCTCTTAAACCTTGGGGTCCTTGTGCACCTTGTGGACCTTGTACGCCTTGAGGTCCTGTACCTTGAGGTCCTTGTGCACCTGCAACACCTTGTGGTCCTTGGAAACCTTGTGGTCCTTGAGGTCCTCTTACACCAACACCTCCTTGAGGTCCTTGTGCCCCTGTAGAACCTTGAGGTCCTTGAGAACCTTGAGGTCCTCTTGCTCCAATATCTCCAGGATCTCCTTGTGCACCTTGAGGTCCTTGGGCACCTTGAGGTCCTCTAGCACCTTGAGGTCCAGTAGATCCTGTTCCTCCCTGCGGTCCCTGGAAACCTTGAGGTCCTCTTAAACCTTGAGGTCCTTGGGCACCTTGAGCACCTTGAGGTCCTATTGGACCAGATAAGGCTCCTAAATCATCCCAATCAGTTCCATTATAGAACCAAATGTGACTATTATCTAATGCTACTACACAGTCCCCAGTAGAGGGTGGATACCAAGAAAATACTGTATCATCTGCAGTTAATGTTGTATGTGGAGATGATGTCGTAACTGATGGAACTGTTCCCACTATATTAATAGATGTTCCTGCAGGTCCTTGTGGTCCTTGGAAACCTTGTGGTCCTCTAATCCCCTGAAGTCCTTGGAAACCTTGAGCACCTTGAGCACCCTGAGGACCTTGAGCACCCTGAGCACCTTGTGGTCCACTGTTTCCTATAGAACCTTGTGGTCCTTGAGCACCTTGAGCACCTTGTGGTCCTTGTGGTCCTGGCAATCCTTGAGATCCTTGTGGTCCTTGTGGTCCTCTTAATCCTTGTGGTCCTTGGAATCCTTGTGGTCCTTGTGGTCCTTGAGGTCCTCTAGGTCCCTGAGGTCCTTGGAATCCTTGAGAACCTTGAGATCCAACTGGTCCTTGTGGTCCCTGAGGTCCTTGGAATCCTTGAGCACCTTGAGGGCCTTGAAGACCTTGGAATCCTTGAGCACCTTGAGGACCTTGGAATCCTTGAGCACCTTGAGGTCCTTGTGGTCCAATATCACCAACATCTCCTATAGAACCCTGTGCTCCTTGTGGTCCTTGGAAACCTTGAGGTCCTTGTGGTCCTCTTACACCTTGAGGTCCTGGCAATCCTTGAGATCCTTGTGGTCCTTGTGGTCCTTGGAAACCTTGTGGTCCTTGTGGTCCCTGTGGTCCTTGGAAACCTTGAGCACCTTGAGGTCCTTGTGGTCCTTGTGGTCCTTGTGGTCCTTGGAAACCTTGAGGTCCTCTTTCTCCAGCAGCTAATGCCCAAGTAAACCCTAATCCAGGACCAAGTGATTTGAGGTATTGATCTCCTGAGGGAGATCCTACATATCCATCAGCATTAGCAAGATCTCCTTGTACTCTAATAGTAGATATGCCTACATCAAGAGAATATTCTGGTTGAGTTGTTCCAATACCAAGATTTTGGGTGCTTGGAATGAAAACTAATTGCTCTGGAGCAATATCAAAAGTTGTTAAAACATCTCCAGACCTAGCTGTAGTAAATCCAAGATATCTTGGAGTAGAATCTACAGGCTCATCTGCAAGTAATCCACTTGAAATAGTAACTGTTGCTATTCCTAGTCCTGGAGTAACTGTTCCTGCTACGCTAACTCCTGGTCCTACAAAGTTTAATTGGGTAATGGATCCAATACCAGCATTACCACCAATTATATTACCTTCATCTCTAACTGTAATTCCAAGTTCAATTTGACCTGGGGGAATAGTTACCCAATATCTTTCCCCTGGATGTTCTTCCAGAGAAACTAACATGTATTGTGTACCAACAGGAAGTTCACTTCCCGGAGGATCACCCAAATTAGGCTCAGCTTGATTTAATCCAAGATACTGATATCTGTCTGCTGTAAGTCTTGATTGAGGAGTTCTTACAACTCTTCTGCTTAAATACTTTGCCATATCTGGGTTCCACTATCCCCCTTAATAGATTTATTTATTATTGATTAAGAGTCTCTAAAAGAGAAACTGTATATTTTAAATGATTTGGATTTGAAGTTGAAACTCCAACCATTCTCAGTCTATCTGTTTTTAATGCAGTTCTTTCTAAAACTAATCTTCCTTCCAACAAAACAAGAGCATCATTTGGAGGAACTGTTGCTTCATAAATTAACTCTGTAGTAGTTGTTGAAATACCACCACCAGATAATCTAGTGTCTCTTTCGTGATAGAAACTTACTGTTCCAATTCCAGATCCAGTGTTAGCAACTTGAGCATACAGAACAATACTGGTATATCCAGTTTTTGTGGCATATATGCTAACATTAGTAGTTGAAACTACACCAGCAATTGTTTTATATTGATTTAAAGGTTGTTGTGCCATAATGGGTTATTGTTGAAGGGCAATGATTAATGGTGTAACTTCTGCCTGCAAACTCTTACTGAATGCTTGTCCACTAATAGTTCCAGTATTTTGATTAATTGTAATACCTTCACTGATTCTAAAATCACCACTTTGATCTGTGCTTGTGAATGGAACTTTTCCTCCATTGGTAGCAACTACTTGATTTTCATCAATTGGAACTGCTCCCTTGGAAGGAATAGCATTTACAATATCTGTTCCTGTACCTATATATTCAAAAGTAATGCTACTTGCAATAATCTTACTAGATTGATAGAAATAAACAGAAGATCCAACAGAGATTAGAGGAGAATAAGTAATAAACTCATCAAATACTACAGTAGTTGTTCCTCCTGCAGATACTGGAGTTGCAGAAACTGGATTGAAGAAATATGGTTCCAGAATTGCAACAGCTGTTGCAGTAGTTCCAATTCCAGGTCCAATTGCTGGTGGAGGAGCTATTGTAACTGTTGGTGGAGAAGTTGTAGCATATCCAGTGCCAGAAACTAATATCTCAATACCAGTAATTGTTCCACCAGTTCCAATATTAGTTTCAAAAATAGCAGCTTCTGCTGGAATGAACAGATCTGCATCTAATGGCAAATCTATAGTGACTTCTAGAGGAACATTTGGATCATATCCATATCCTGGATTTGTAATTTCAAATCCACTTATAAAATAATATTGAGTTCCAATAACTGCAATTTGACCATCATAAGGTCTTTGTCCTTCTGGCAATATTAATGCAGGAGCAGCTGCAGTGCCAATACCAATAATTGAAGTAATAATACCTGCTCTAGATGTAATAAAATCATCAGTTAATGCTGAAGTTGTCATTCCAGACACAAAGACTTGTGGGAATGAACCAACTCCAGATTGATAACTCACATCCACAGGAAGGTTTTGAATCAAATATGTAGAAATTCCTGCTATAAATTCAATTGAAGCAATTTCTGCTTCTTTGACATATCCAGTGGATAATCCAGTAGGAGGTGGTGAAGTTTCATTCAAATAAGTTAGTGATCCATCCTCAGAATCTCTATATCCTAAACCTGCATTAATTGAATTTCCATTGCCTAAGGTCAATAAGTCTGAGCAAATTGCTTCAACAATAATTTTAGAATCTCTTCTGCAGAATTCTCTTCCTTTTACTGATCCACCATAATCAAATGCAGTTCCTGCAGCACCAAAAGGTCCATTGGTTGATGTAACAAATCCTACAACCTCAGATGCAATAAAGTCTTTATTTTCTCTTAAAATTGTTACTGCATCTCTAAACTCCTGAGATGCTCCAACTCCAACATTAATAACTAATCTATCTACATTTTCCCCTTCAGGTTCTGCTGCTACAGTTCCAACATACTGAAGTGGAGTTGCTCCATTGGAAACCAATCCAAAGTTTCCAAATGATGAGTTGGAGTTATTGAGGTCACAAACACCACCAGTATCACAGAAAACTGCAGTATCACAACAAATTGTAAATAGTGAAACTAACTGGGCATAACCAAAGTTTGTAATAGAAACTCCAATACCACCTTGATTATATTGTGTGTAAGCATCCAGAACCATTGATTTGAATCCACCAGCTCTGTTGCCATCAATTCTCATTCCAATGCTATCTGGAACAAAGTTGGTGCAGTTTTGAACATAAGGTGACTGCCAATTTTCTTCAGTTCCATCAGCATATCCAAAACCTCTTGTTGGGAAGGATACCATTGCCTTTCCTGGATTACTTGGTCCAACAAAAGACATTTGAGCAACATAACATCCCCTCTTCACATAGAATAAATCAGTAAGATCTCTGGTGGTGACAAGAGTTCTTCTTAAATCTTCTCCAATAACAGCAACTCTTTCATTGAGTGAGATTGGACCATCCTCAATATAAAGACCTGCAAATACTTTAATTGTATCTCCTGGTTGTGCTATTGATGCTGCTTTTTTGATTGTAAGGAATGCATCTCCCGGTCCAGTTCCATTATTACTATCACTTCCTAACTTATTAACAAACCATTCATTTCCAATTCTTGGTCCTGGTGGTTGCCATACCAATTCTCCTGCAGGGTAATTGATCCTTGGAGCAACTGCTGTTCCTAATCCAATAATAGATGTAATGATTCCTACACAGGATCCAACTGCAGAAACTACATTTGCACACCCATTAGGATTAGTATTTGAATCTCCATCAGCAGCAATTTCAGTATCAATTAATTGTGAGATACTTGTTATTCCTGTTTGATATGATTCTGGAAGTGGTGAATTATTGACAACATACTGAGCAATATATGCTATGCTTCCAATACCAGCAACTGTTGCTGTTTTTACATAATCTGCACCAAGTAATAATGCAGTAGCAGGATTTGGATCTAAATGTTGAAGAGTGGGTCCATTGTAATAGGATAAACCAGCACCTACTGATTGTGAGTTTCCTCCTCTAGAAATATCAAATGCAATAGCATCAATAATTAATCCAATATCTCTCTTACACTTGGATGGTCCATTTGAAAGACCTGCAGTTCCATAATCAAAAAATTGACCATTGAGACCAAAAGGTCCATCAGTTGATGTAATAAAACCTACAACCTCTGCTGCAATAAATTCTTTGTTTCTGATGAGAAGATTTGCCCCATCAATAAATCTTCCACTAATTCCTAATGCCTGAGAACCAAGAACAGAATAAGCAAAACCTACATTATTATTAGAATCTATTACTTCTCCTCTAACTCTTAAGTCACCAGCAATATCAACTGTTCTAGTTGGTGTTAATGTATTAATACCAATAATTGGTTGAATTGTCTTTAGAAGAGTATCATCTAATGAAGTTACTGTAGTGATTCCAAAATTAGATGCCCTTGCTAAAGTTCCTCCAATTCCAATATCCAATTTAGCAGTAGTTGTAATTCCAGTGACAAGAAGATTTTCAATGGTTGAAATGCCAACATACTCATTAGTAATAGTAGCAAAACCTATAGTTGCTACACCAACATAAGCATTGGTGATAGTAGCAAAACCTATAGTGGAAATTCCTACAAATTCATTGGTAATAGTAGCAAAACCTATAGTTGCTACACCAATCCAAGCATTATTAATGGTCCCAAGACCAGTAACTCTGAGGTCTCCATCAATATCCACATCATATAATGGGGTTAATTGATTAACACCAATATATCCTTGATTTGTTATAACAACACTTTGCCCATTAGACTTTCCTTTAAATTGAAAGTCTCTAGAAGGAAGTGCTGTCCCAATACCGACAGATCCTACTCCAGTTATGACTACATTATCTGTAGATCCAGCACCTAAAAATTCAAATTTTTGAGTTGGATTTATTAATCCAATACCTAAAGAACCAACTCCAGTTACTACAACTGATTGACTTGCAATATCATTAATTTGGAGAACTTGTGTGGGATTGGTTATTGCAATACCAACTGCAGTTGAAAATGCACCAACTCCTCTTACATCAAGCCTTTGTTGAGGATTTGTTGTTCCTATACCAATTCTATTATCAACTAAAACATTATTTTCAGAGAAAATATCCCCAGCAACATCTAAGGTATAGTCTCCTTCAGGTTTTCCTATTGATACTTGCTGATCAGCAACACTAGCATATAAAGTATCTGTACCTACACCTAGACCAGTCTTAACCTTAAAAAAAGTATCTTGTGATGGCATTGGGTTCCACTATCCCCCTGTCTATAAAGTTATTTATCAGATAATGTAATTAACCAAAAACAACAAAGTGAATAATATCAGTATCTTGGAGTTCTTGAGTTCCTTTAGTGTCAAAAGTTAGAATGGCAAATTCTCCATTTCCTGGGCCAGCAGAAGCATCTACTGTACAAATGTGATCACGATCATCTTCCCCTGTCCCTGCGTTTGCTATTACCACAAAGTTCTGATTTGCCCAAGTAGCTTCACCAGGCTGTAAAGGACGTACATTAGTATCTTGAGCATTATTTTGGAGTTTGTTTTCCAGAACAAATAAGTATCTTCCAGTACTTGTTTTAGTCACTGTTACCTTAATATTTCCTCCATATTGTACTGTTGGAGTAGCTGTTTTTCCATTTATCATTTTTCCCCAAGATCTTGCTCCAAAAATTGGAGCAGTATCAGTTTGCCCACCATTCAATTTAGTTGAAGTAACTGCTCCACTTCTAATTTTTGCAGATGTTACTGCTTCTGATCCATTAGTTCCATCTAACTTATCAGTTGTAACTGATCCATTTGCTAATGTATGAGTATGACTACTTGCAGTAACTTCATTAGTTGAAGTTGATGTAATGCTGCTAGGATTGCCAAGGTTAAATGTTTTATCTAAGGTATTATCAAATGTTCCTCCTGTTAATCCATTTCCAGCAGAAACTGAATATTCAAGTTCTCCACTAATGCTATTTGCAGAAATAGTACCTGATGTAGTTATATCACCTTCTACAGTCAAATCACCTTTAACTGTCAAATCATTAGTAGTTACATCTGCAGTTGAGGCATCAAGAATTTTGTTAACTGTCAGATAATTAACTGTAAGTTCATCTATAAAATTATCCTCTTCTCCAGGACCACTAACAGTAATTTCTTCTCCTGTAGTAGCATCAAATTTCTTTCTGCCAATGAAGAATTCACCATTGCTGTTCATTCCAGTATAAACAACCAATCCACCATGAGAAGGTAAAGATTGAGAAATAAGAATCTCATCATTAGATAGAACTCTATCTTGATTGGTTGGCATACCAGTTGAATAGTTACCAGGACCAAATCCAGTATATTCAAAGGTATGTCCAGAAGCTCTTAAAATAGAGTTTCTTCTAAGTTCTACTGGGAATACTTTAATTCTTCTGACTAATGAGTTATTTGGATGTGAAGTTGCTACTGTTCCCAGAACACCTCTTATTGCTGTAATTGTAGTACCAGAAACTCTAGTAACTAAAAGAATTTCATCTTCAATTTGTACAAAATCTCCTTTATTGAAACCTGAAGGAGAAATCATATCTATTTGTGTTTCCGATTCATTGACTGCTTCATTGCAATATGCAGTCAATCCATCAGTTAATGCAAATTGTCTAGTAGAAACATTCTCCAATGCAGAATTAGTATCTCTTACTTGAGATGTTAATCCTGATGGATATACACTTAATGCTCCAGATGCATCACCATCAACAGTAAATGAAGTAACAGATGAAACACTTTGTACTACAAATGTTCCTACAACACCATCAAAAATTACTCCATTTCCTGGTAAGTATGGATGATATTGATTCTGAGAAGAATTTGTTGTTATTGTAGTAGTATTTGACCCTGCATCATAAACTGCACTTTGAATAGATTGTTTAGGAATAGAAGCAACTGCAACTGCAGAAGATGAGGTCTCAGCAGAACCAGATGAATTTGTATATGTGATAGTATTTTTTGTTACTGATGTAATTGGGAATATTCCATTATTTCCCTCATATCTTGATCCAAGAATTTGTACACATCCCAAATCAAATGGATCCAATGATAAAACTGAGCAAGTTGTTGCATTAACTGATCCAGGTATTCCTCTAAGAATCAAAGAATCTGCTATTTCATATCCACTTCCAGGATTCATGATAGTTACTGCAGTAACTGTTCCTCCAGAAACTACTACTTTTGCTGTGGCATTTTCGCCACTACCACCACACAATGGAATATCATAATAAGTTCCATTGTTATATCCAGAACCTGCAGAAACAATACTTAAAGTTCTAGCACCATTCAATCCATGATTAACTTTAGTAGTGACAGTACATTGAGTTGATGCTTTAGTGATTGAAAGAACAGTTTTTCCACCATTAAAATCTTTCAAGTACTGAATTGCAGTTTCCTTGGTTACACTATTATATTGACTGTTAATATCTACTTTACCTATTAAAGATCTAGATGCTGCTGTTATAGTTGCTTCTGGATCTGAGGTAATATTATCATAATCTACCTTGGGATAAATGTTATCAAGACTTTGAGATAACTTGTAAGATACATTATCAAATGGGGATGCTGATGGAACATTTTTAAATGCATTGGGAATAATATGATAAATTCCATCAGAAGATCCTTCTTTATACCTTTGAACTACTTTCACCTTATAGATTTGATGGTCATTAGATACCTCTTCGCAAGTAAAGAATGGCAATTCACTTCTATTTGAAGATAGAATTGTATAAGGAGAGAATCTATATGTTGTAGATGAACAGTTTCTTACATCTAACCAAGAAGCTGTAGATGTAGTTACTGTTGTTATTCCTCCTGGATTTCTGCCTAATTGATAGGTAAATTGGATATCACTAACAACAGAAGCAACCTCAAATTTTCCATTAAATCCAGTTCCTGTTCCTAATCCAATTGGTGAAGGTTCTGCATCACTACTTAAATTGTAAATATTGACCTTATTTCCTACTTCCAATCCATGAGGTTTAGATGTGACTACATTTGCTACTCCACCACTATACCAAGCATCAACAACAATTCCTGGATTTCTAACAATACCAATTCTATTGTCATCTAATGGATTCAATTCAGAAGTATTATCTGTTCCAAAAGTTGAATCTAATTCTGATGAAGATCTCTGTAAAATAAATCCTGAGGTTGGTTCGGATGCATTTGGAGATTCCTTAGGAATTACATATCTATATCTGTATATTTTATCTTCTAAACTTCTAGCATCGATCTTTCTCTTAATATAGGAAATTGGATCATCTCCATTTTCCATATTATCAATGAAAGGTTCATCTTCCTCAATGCCAATATACCATCTGCCAACACTAGAATCCCATTGAATGGGATTTCCTACATTGCCTGGTGTAGAATCAATTACTGAACTGACCAGTTGAAGATTACCTGAAGGAGTAATTCCTACTGTAGTTGTAATTGCTATTACATTCCCAGTTCCTACATCCTTTAAACTTCCACAAAGTTTAACTGAATTAGATGTAGGAATTGACTCAACATAGTAAACTTTATCGTGTTCTAACCCATCTGGAAGAATTGCATTTCTTGCTGTTACTCTTACTGCTTGCCCAACACTTAATGCACTGACATTTGCAGTTGCAGTAATGGTGTTAGATGAAATGCTTGAGATTGTATACTTAGTTTCATAATTTGGACTTATTGTTGCTTGTCTTTCAGTATTAGCATCCAAATAATACAACTTATCTGCATCCTTTGCACCTATAAAATAGGTTTTAATTTTTGGATTTGGAGGAGTGAATTGATCATCATAATTTTTCAGGTAAATTCTAGTATTGCTATTAGATGATGCTTCATCTTTTGTCAATTCAGCATCTATTACAAATGTGTTGATATTGAAATCACTTTCAACTATTTCTTTTGGTGGGATAATATGAGTTATGAAACCATGATTATCTTTGGAAAGATTGAAATCTTTAAATCCCTTAGAATACAGTGAAATAGAACCAAAGTTTGAGTTGGAGTTGGTGATTGACTGATCTCCACCAGAATCTGCCACAAACTGCTTGGCATATCCAATAGCAAAAATTGAAACGCACTGAATAAATGCATTATTGGATGCCTTTATGTGGAAACTTTCCCACTCAGGTCTATAGATTGATTTGGAATCTTGATGAAGTGAATATAAATTGCCCCATTGAGATTGATTTTTATATGTTCCTGTAGTTTCATCATATCTTACAAATGCTCTATCGTCTTTTTGGAGGGAAATTCCAGTGAACTGAGCAGTAACCATACTTCTGAATCCAGTAGCTTTGGACCCATCAGCGTGCATACCATTCATGCCATAGACTGATTTCAAGCTACAGTTAAAGATGTATGGTGAACTTGAGTTAACAGTATCAGAAAGAACTCTTACAGTAGAATCAGTGACTGCTGGAACTGCTGTAGAAGTTGGAGGATTTGGAAGTAAGTATGTAAATGAAGTTGTGCTTATAACTTGAAATACTATAAAAGTTCCATTATATTCTGCTTCTGCTGTAAGTGAATCTGATCCAACTCCAGATACTTGTATGGGAGCAAATGGAGTCAATCCATGATCTTCCTCTGTAGTTACAGTAATCGTTCTACTTGCATTTACGCCATCTCCAGAAATGACACTTTGAACATTAATGACACCTTGACCCAACTCTCCGACAATTTGGTTCTCTTCTGGAGTGGGTTGAAGATTTGTTGTAGTATCAGGAATTTCTCTTCCTGAAAGGGGTCCAAATGCAAGTACTAATTTATAGTAATATGTTTCTAAGTCAGTAAATGGACACTCTACATTTTCCTTAGTATAAAGATTTGTATCATCTGCATATTCAAATGCAGTTAATTTATGGTGAGAATATGATGGGGATACTCTGTTTGTAGAATATGTATTAAAAACTGTTCCTAGAGGATCACCATCAAAAATTGTAAATCCATAGATGTATGAACCTCCAGTTACTTTAAAAATAGCAGTTGATGGGAAATTATCATTAGCAGGATCTGGAATATATCTTGGTCTAATTTTTGTTTTTCTTAAATCAGTTGCAACTAAGGAAACACCTCTAGGAACTATTACGCCACCATCTACACTATTATAAAGGTATAAAACATTATCAGAATTGTCAATATTAAAATCAGTATTAACAGAAAACTGAACAATTGTTTTTGTTACATTGTTAGCATCTTTAAGCACTGAACCATTGTAATAAAGTCCAGGTCTATTATCAATATAATGAGTTCCTGGTGAAATTAAAATGGTAGTTTGATCAAATGTGTCGTTATTTGCCCCAGGAATATATGAAAATCTAGCTGCCTCAAGTAAAGCTCTTTGAATAGTCTTGAATGGTCTAGTTCTAGAATTACCTCTATTCTCAATAGAATCTGTAGAGTCTAATTCATTGGGATCAACATAAATTGTATTACCACTGAGATTTTTTAAGAAATTCTCTAATCTAGCTAAAGGCATTTCAGATTATCCTTCGTTTATTTTCTTCTGTCTTATTTATCAATAAATAAGATTATTAGGATTTTTTGACTGATGGCAATAAGCACAGAAAGAGAAGAATTGCTTAAATTTTATGAGCAAAAAATTAAATTAGATAAACAACAGTTAATCCAAGTAGAAACTATAGAGTCTGGATATACTATTGATGCTAAAAATGGGGATATTCCAATTAGAGTATGGGGACCAAGTGAATTAATCTCATACTTTGATGTTCCAATTGAAAATTTGGATCAAGAAATTGTATCAATCAATGATGAGATAAAAGAATTACAAAACTCAGTATTATCTATTGGAACTACTGCTAATTCAGTTGGTTGTGGAACAACTGCCTGGTCTCCAGGATTTTCTACAGTTACAGTATTGGAAGATAGAACAAGATACAAAGGATATTCATATACTTCTCCCAATCCATTTGCAGAAATTAGTGGATCTTTAAATACTGGAAATTCTGGAATTGGGACATATACCTTTATCAATCAAGTTGCAATAGGAACTTATTTTTCTCCAATCAATGTTTGCTATGCATTTACTTGTACCAGTGGACAATGTGAAGACTATGCTGATCAAATTGTAGATTTAAATACACAAATTGATAATTTACAAACAGAAAGGGATGACTTAATTGTTAAAGTTAATGATTTTAAAATAAAGAGAATAGATTTTGAATTGCAAAATTATGCATATACAGCATCTAAGCAAAAACTTAACACCCAAATAGGAATTGCAAGTGCTGCTATAGAGTTCTTAAATGATCCAGAAAATGAGCAATGGTTCTAAAAACCCTACAGCAATTTTTTACCTGGAAATTTTTTTGCCCCTTTTTTGGAATAAAAAGTTAATTTTGAACTAGGACTTCTTATTTTTTCCTCTATATGTTTCTGTTTGTGCGTGACAGTTGGGACATAAAATACGAAGATTTTCTAATCTATTGTCGTGGTGATTACCATTAATATGATCAAGTTCAATAGGAGTGGGTTTTCCCATCCATTCAGTTATTCCACATTCTTCACATTTGTGATCTTTAATTCCTTCTGAAATAAGTCTATTACGAAGTCTAAAAGATTGAACTACAGTATTTTCTTTAAGATAATCTTCAACGGGTCTTTTTGGTCCTAATTTTTTATCCCTACTCCAAGCTTGTCCATGAAAGTGTGATGTATCAATTCCTAACTTAGATATTCTTCTGTGAGTTGTTTGATAATTTCCTCCAGCAGCAATTATATTAAGTTTTTGTAAAACTTGCCTAATACTGCCAGAAGTTTTTACTGCTTCACGAAGTTGTTCTTCAGTATAAGTGTATCTTTTATTCATTTAAATAGTAAACTTTATATTATATATATTATTTTACCTTTTAATAGGGGTGGTGAGATTCGAACTCACACTGTGCGGTTTTTAAGACCGCTTTCTCTGCCTGTTGGAATACACCCCCAAAAAAGGACTTACATAATCAAAAGATTAATGCCTTTGCACTTCCTCCACACCTTGTCAGTGTACTATAGGACTACTCTCTTGTCAAGTGCTAGGTGCAAGTTCACCTCTGAGTTCTGCAAGTTTAGCAGTGGCAAGGCACTCTACACAAGTCCAGTAAGTTTCTCCACTAATAGGAAAATTCTCATCAGTGAAGTGTGCTGCCATATCTTCCTGAATCCCTTGAAGTTCTGCCAATTGCTCTCTGGTGATTTGCATAGTGAGTAGTCTCTTGCTTACCTATCCAGTATAGCATGATCCAGAGCACTTTTGGCAACCAGTGGACAGTTTGCTAACTGTCTCCTTGAGTTCTTGAATTTGCTTTTGCTGTTCTTGGATTGCTCCTACTAGAACAGTAGTTAACTTACCATAATTAATTGACTTTACTTCTTCATCATTAACTAATTTTTGTCCTATAACTTCAGGAATTACCTTTTCAACTTCTTGTGCAATAAATCCTATCTCAGGTCTTTCTTTCACATATCTAGAAGGAACTAATTCCTCTATCCAGTTAAATGAAATTGATTGAAGTTGAAGAACTTTATCTAAACAATTTTCTAAAGGTTGAATGTCTTTCTTCAATGAAATATCTGAGGTTTCATCTGGTTCTCTGGAAATTTCTTCACCTCTATATTTCCAAAACCCATTAAGATTTCCATCTCCAGAATTAAAATCTATTCTAGATGCACTAGATTCTAAATTTGGTTGTGCATCACAGTGTCCTCCTACATCTACACCAAATCCAAATAGATTTGCTATCCCAAGTTGATTCCATAATCCAACACCATTGTATAGTCCTATTTCATTATGAACACCAAGTTGATTTGTAATTGCTTCAACCTGATTAATGCCAAATATATGAGTTGTAAATGGTCTAGATGGATCTAATGCTGGTTCAAATGTAGCTGCTGATAATGGTGGTAAAACACCTTCTCCTACTTGAATGTTAGTTGAGTAAATATCAGTAAAGTTTGCCATAAATTACCATCCATTAAGAAATTGAGTTACTTTAGTTACTACATCTAATATTCCACTTGGGATTAAACTAGTCAAAGGTTCTACATTAAAAATTTGACCACCAGATGCAACCAAATAAACATTACCTTCTGACTTCACCACTGCATTTCTTGTTGCAGAAACAACAACATTATTACCTTTAATTCCAACATTACCACTAGATTCTATTCTTATATTGCCATTATCATTTCTTATAACAAAATCTCTTTCTGAACTTGTTGATTCAAATTTAATTTGCTTTGCTTTGATTGTAAGAGTTCCTTCACTTTGAATATTTAAGTCTCCTTTTGAATGAATTTTTAATCCATCAGCAGACTTACTAACTATAGAATCACCAATTCTGGATGAATCTACACTTGCAATCTGAAATCCTCCATCCTTAAACAATTTTATATTTGCCCCAGAACCAGATCCCATTTGGATCTGTCTAATTCTGTTGGCATCAATATCTTCTCCAATGAATAAGACCCCAGAGTCTTTATCTACAAAAGCAAATCCTTCACTCATGATCTTCTGCGCACAATACTACTGTTTTAACTTGTTTTCTAGATGGAGGTGCTGGTTCATCTGTTCTTCTAAATTCCAAAGTTGGTTCAAGAATTGCACCTTGACCTGTTGTAGTATTTATTTGTAAGTCTGGGAAAAGATTTACTGAAGATCCTGGATTTACTACATTAATACTAATGATTCTTCCAACATCATCAACTTCTGGATATGCTTCTATATCATTATTGCACTTTGCATCAACAATTTTATCAGTATTCTTATATCCAACACCAGTAAGTTTAACTGAAATATTTTTAATACTTCCAGTAACTTCTAATCCAGAGTCAGTAGTAGGATATGTTTGACAAGCATCACCTTCTTCATTAACTGGAGGGGATTTATATCCTTTTCCAGAATCTTGAATGATAATATCAGTCACCTTACCATCCTTGATCTTAGTGTAACCATAAGCACCACCACCCTGCTCTCCACAATTACTATCTATAGAAATAAATGGTGGTGTTGTGTATCCAGAACCAGATGACTCTACTATTGCACCAATAATTTGTCCTGCAGAACTTACAACTGCTTGTGCTGATGCTCCAGATCCACCACCTCCAAAAATTGTAATAGTTGGGAAACCACACTCTATAATACCAGCATTGCAGGAGAATTCAGAACCTGGAGGAATTGTACCATCAGTAGAAAGTCCAACAGAACCTGCCCAAGATCTAAAATTGCCTGAAACAGAAGATATTCCAGAAGAAATTGAAGATGAGTAGTTGAGAATTTTTTGGAAATCTGGATTACTAGCAGGAATCCATCCCTTATTTAATTCATAATCATAATCCTCAGAGCAAGTGGGTGACTCGCAGGAAAGAAGAGACAATAATGTTCTAGTAAATGAAACTGCTCTAGAAACAATAGAAGATACTTGTCCTATTGATGATCCTAACAATGAAGTTATTTTATTCAATGCTCCACCAAGAGATTCTGATAATTCATTGGAAAGAGTTCCAAGTAAATTTCCCACCAGTGCTTCAGCAGCACAGATTGGAGCACTCAAAACTTGACCCACCATTGAGGTCAAGAAATTGATTACATAGTTTAAAATTTGACTGAATATTTTTTCAAAGGCACATAAGATGCTATCAATAACAGTTTCAATAGCGGCATGTTTTGCAATTTTTACTACTGGAGGTATTCCTGGAGTTCCAAAGAAATCTGTCAGCAAATTATAAATTCTTTTTATAATTTCCTCTCTTCCCCACTTCAATATTCCTATCAACTCATCTTTTATTACTGTTGCTACATTTAATATTACATCATCAATATTTACTACTGTATTTAAAGTTGGATTAATATAAATGTTGTTTACATTTTGAGTTGTGTTTAAAAATTGTACAAATCCTACCAGTGCTCTTTGAATGGCATTAAATTTTCTTTTTCCTGAGGCACATTCTGCTGGAACAGAAATGATAACACTATTTGGTCCCTCTAAATTGGATACTGCTTGACCTTGGGTTATTGCTCTTTCTTCTTTTGAAGTTGATCCTATTCCAACAGGACTTTTTCCTTGTGCTATTTGTCCTTTATTTCCTATCCCACCCTTTGCAGTAACTATCCTTCCATCTGTAGCAATTACATAACCACTTGTTCCTTGAGGGGGCGTGAATGGTTTAAATGATGATGTTCCTTTACTTAAAACTTCAATCCAAGTTTGATCTGGATTTTGTTGTCCAATATCACTATTTTGAAGAGCACCAACAATAACTGGTTGCTGCTCATCATCTCCATCTAAGAAAAAACCAACTACAATTTCACCACCATTCCAATTATTAGATACTCCACTATATCCATTTCCTGCCCCAAGAGTTAGTGGTGTTAATACATGTGCCCAAGGTAAATTCTCATCCTTAATTTGATTGTCTGCAGGATGACGTCCTAATATTCTAACTCTTGCTCTAGCACCTTTAGAAGAGTCTTTAGAATTATAAACTATCTGTCCTATAAACCAATTAAATCCATCTCTTCCTAAGAATTGAGGATTAATTAAGGATTGTTCTAACATCATAGGTCAAAAATCTTA
>JACCDG010682417.1_pt1 | contig 19115 bp, 22 predicted proteins | sample 7442471 | NCBI WGS metagenome assembly JACCDG01 (sample SAMN15323444, study PRJNA562643) | freshwater metagenome | isolation source: river surface water | place: USA:Blue River Watershed | collected 2017-08-17 | reverse complement strand
ATCTCAATGGAGGTCCAGGAGCCCCGGCATTTGTTTGGGCACATCCCAAACATGTGGGTAGATTCTGGCAGCCGCTTGCTGGATGGTGGGGTCATGAAAGACCTTTTGACTTCTCCCCTGACTACACACCTTCACCCAGCATTAGTCGATTCCAATGTGGAACCCAACCGATCTTAAGTTTGGTTGCATTGGAGTGTGGAGTCGATGGTTTTCTAGCTGCTCAGGAATTGGGGGGGATGCATGCGCTACGGGAAAAATCACTCGTTTTGACGGAGTTATTTATGCGTTTGGTGGACGAACGCTTATCACCATACGGTATCTCGATCGTGACACCTCGCAAGCCTGAAGAAAGGGGGTCTCAGGTCAGCCTTATTGCCAAAGAAGGGGCCTACGAAATTGTTCAGGCTCTTATTGCTCGAGGTGTTTTAGGAGATTACCGAGCTGGTGATGGTGGGAAGTACCCAGATATTTTGCGATTCGGATTTACGCCTCTTTACCTTGGTTTCTCAGACGTATGGGAAGCTGTAGATCAGCTTCACAAAGTGATGCAAACCGAAGAGTGGCGCAACCCTCGATTTGCACATAAAAACGCAGTAACTTAACTTTAGATTCAAGGAGACTAACTATGACAGGATGCCCAATGCATGCAACTTCTAATGGAGAGCGCATCGTTTTAGAAGAGGCCGCCCAATTAGATTTCAGTGGGAAGATGAGCTACGGGGACTATCTTCAGCTGGACAAAGTGTTGTCCGCGCAGAATCCACAATCAGAAGAACACGATGAGATGCTGTTTATCGTGATGCATCAAGTGAGTGAGCTCTGGATGAAATTGCTGCTTGCTGAACTTCGTGAGGCAATAAGTGATGTACGTCATGAGAACTTATCGCCAGCTTTTAAGAAACTTGCTCGTGTTTCTAGGATCATGGAACAACTTGTTCACGCTTGGGATGTACTGAGTACGATGACACCCTCAGAGTACACCGCGTTTCGCCCACATTTGATGCAATCGAGTGGTTTTCAGAGTTGGCAATATCGATGCATTGAGTTTAGCTTGGGCAACAAGAATGCGGCTATGTTGCAGCCGCATTCTCATAAAGAGAACCTGCTTGATTGGGTAACTCAAGCTTACGAAGCGCCATCGCTTTACGACGAGAGCTTGCGTTTGATGGCTAGACAAGGCTTACACGTTCCAGAATCACACTTGAATCGAGATTGGCGCGGTGCTTACAGTCGCAGCGAGGAAGTGGAGCAGGCGTGGCTTGCTGTGTATAAGGACCCAGCGAAATACTGGGCCCTATATCAATTGGGTGAAAAGTTGGTAGATGTTGAAGATGCTTTTCGTTTGTGGCGATTCCGTCATCTAACTACAGTAGAACGTGTTATAGGATTTAAGCGCGGTACTGGGGGAACTGGGGGCATTAGTTATTTGAGAAAAATGCTGGATGTTGTGCTGTTCCCTGAGGTTTGGTCAGTGCGAACACATCTTTAAGCCTTTCTCTCTAAGACGCTGTATTCGTTATGGAGTGAATACACGTGGTCTTAACAGCGTTGACGCTAGTGAATGTGAGGTCTCTATGCTGTTAAGGAACACCTACTTGGACATAATGGAGACCATGATGAGCCATGGTGACAGAAAACAAGTCACGACTGACGATGGCAGCATTTACGAAGTTGAAGCATTGTGTCTTCCCAGTGCAGGTGAGGTCAACGTATTGGTAGTTACCGAAGAGATGCAAGCGGTAGCTATTTCGCTGTTGCCCATTGCTCAGAGGATGGCCGAATCTAGAGCGGCGAGAGCATTCTTTTACAAAACATCTGAACGACGTCTCGAAGCGTTCGGTGAGCGGGGGTTTTTGCAAGCCGAGGAGGCATCGCGTGAAGCAAATAAGTATGCACAAACACTTGCGTTGGTGGCTGAAGGTGTTTCAGTAAAGGGGGATCAAAGGGTCACGTTGCGTGCTTGGCAAGAAGTGATGGCTGTTTTCCATCAGAACAAGGCTCGTGATATAGATGGTTGAAATGCTTTTTGATCGGTGCAGATTCTTGCGGTTGTTTGCTGAATTCGGTGTCGTAACGGTTATCTGCGTGCGTTGTTACTTCTCATTGAAACTACATGAAGCATAGGAAAGTCCCCAGCCGGCAGCGACGTAGTGCGAATCCGTTGGCTATATACTCCGCATTATCTAGCTCTCGTCGATTTGAGCCAGACGAAAAAGTTGACGTTATTTTGCCATTGAGGATTGCATTTGAGGCACTCGCAAGCGGTACCTATACAGATGATGATGTAGGCAATCTCTACACTGCCGCATGTTTAGGATTGAAGATCCTCCGAGTTGAGGACCCATTGCATCAATGTTGTCTGAATGCACGCGCATACCTCTTTACTGTTTATGAGCAGTTAATGAATGAGGGGATATGCGTGAATCTAGAGAAGGAGCAAAGAGCAGGAGTTCTCACGGTTGTTGAAATATATGAGGCCGTGGTCGAGCAAGTTACCCCTGCAAGACTTTTGAGCTTGATAGAAGATATCAAGATACATCGCAAGCCTACGGCAATTGTTCATAGTTGAGTTGACACTGGTCCATTGAGAATGGAAATATTGAAGTCCAGAATGATGAGGGCTACCGGGTCAGGATGGACGTGTCGAGTGTGAGTGTGACAGCGGAACGTTTGCACGGCATCAGGTACAGACTGGCACTGCATGTGTCGGACAACACTCGACTCATTGGTTTCGACAATGCCCATGGTGTGAAACCTCTCGGTTCACATTTCAAGCATGCAAGAAAAAGGTTTCCATACGACCACTGCCATCGACATGTTCTGGACGAAGGAGTTTTGTTTGGTGACCTAATGCGTCATGGCTATGTGATGGGCCATTCGACATTTTGAAGCTCCCCTCAAGCCATGACTTGAGAGGAGCAAATATCGAGAACACGAGACTTCATGCTTTTCATTACCGGTGCGTTAGAAAAGCCGGTAGACATCCCAAGCTGTTTTCCCGATAGGAGTTTTCTTCCAGCTCATTGCCTCAAGGCTACATGTGCTGGTAATCGTGATCGGTTCTCAGAATTTAGAAACGCGCACCGATTGAGAAGCTCAAAGCTTTGGAGGTGATGCCATCTTTGTGATAGAAATTCATATAGTCCACCTGCCCATACAAAGTATCTGTCAACTTAGTTTGAACACCTAAACCGTAACTGAAGTCAGATCCTGAATCCGCTGCGGAAAGACCAGATGCGCTAACCTTAAGGTTTGTTTTGAACCAGCCAAGGCGGCCAAAGAGTTCAGTGTTCTTGGCAATTTCCATTTTGGGCTTAAGAAAGAGGCCATATCCACTAGATGTGACATCCGCGCCTTGATATGTGTCCTTGGACACAGTGGTTGCATACATAGCTTCTACAGCGAGGTTCTCATGAACATTCTTGCCGACACCAAAACGTGCCAGTTTTGGTTTAACTGTTGCAGTGGAGTCACCCAACGACAAAGGGGTATAACCGAGCTCGGCATAGTAACCAGAATCATTCTTGTAAGAGTCAGCGAGCGCTGTGCCGGTAACACACAGTGAGAAGAGCGTAGCTAATACAATTTTAGTAATTTTTATTTTCTTTCTTTCAGAGTTAGTATTTAAGCTCTACTTAGAGCCATGCGGATGATACATCATTTGTATACTATCTATTGCTTTTCGTCTAAAAACAACACTTGCATTTGGTCCATTCAATTCTGTTTCTAGTGATGTCATATAAAGGGGGCCGTCTCAAAACTCCAAATTAAAGGTACGTTAAGGCTGCGCCGAGACTGGTACCCAGCTGCTGAAAGTCATTCAAGTTCGCAATTTGAAGAAACTTGCCACTCCATCCTCGATTTATATCAAGCAGCCAGTTTCAGTAAGTTTTAGACTGTCAGCTTTGCGCGGGGCTGTGGTTCCGCTAGTCGTCCACGTCGGAGCAGTTGTTGAACCTTAAACGGAGATATGCCATACTTATCCACATGCCCAAAGCATCTACCAATTCTGCTAAGAAGGTTTCACACAAACGAATTGCAGTTCGTGCGAAGAAAGCTCGCGCCGCAGCCAGTGTAAAAGGGGCGATGGATGCTCACTCGTTGGTTGCGACAAAGCCTCTCAAAGGGCCAGAAGCATTGGATCTTCTCAGGGCTATGGGTATCGTCACTCCTAGTGGCAAATTGGCCCTTGCATACAGTTGAGTCACCGTAATCTTGTTCTTGCTTACCACGGCTGTGACATTACGGTTCGTGATGATTTAGTAAGCGGTCGGATTAAGCTGAAACACTCGACCAATAGGTATGACTGGTTGGGCTCTGGAATTTATTTGTACGAGTCAGATTTGGAACGCGCATTGGCGCACGCTGAAGCGGTACAGAAAAATCCCGAGCGTCACTTAGCTGCGAAAGCAATCGGGACACTTGCTGCTGTAGGTGTCGTACTTGATGTAGCACGTTGGCTTGATATGTCAACAAAGCTAGGCTTGGCTGAATTTGAAACCGCCGCATCCACCTATGCGTATGGATTGAATGACGCAGGTCTTCCGATTCCCAAAAACGGGCCAGCATTTGAGGGCGATACAGACATGCTGCACAGGCCTTTTGACAAGGCAGTTTTTGACGTAATTCACAAAACCCGAGAGATAGCCCTTAGGGATGCACTGACAAAGGGGGCGAGCGCTGATTTGCCTTCGCGGCTGCAGCGACTGCTCCCTTACCAAGCCGTTCGTTCACATTTCAAACAAGGTGATGTGATAGGCGGGAGTAGTGGGTTCTTTTCAAAAAATCATGTCCAAATTTGTCTTTTGGACTCCAGTTGCATCGTGAGCTATTTTTTGCCTCCTGGTGAAGTGATACTTTCTGAGAAGGAGTATCAGGCTGCAAAGACTATTTGCGACGCCGCCCAATATGAGGCCCGGAAATCAAAACCCCGTAAACGAGCCTGATTTTATTCAGTCAGTGCTGGATAATGTTAAATACTCTACATCGCATAAGCTAATTTATATTGATTTGGGGGAATAGCTACTGCTCATGCCAGCCAAACATTACCGAAGTTGGTTTAACGTGAGTCGTATCGATGCGTCGCGGCTAAACCCATTTTTTCTTGTTAAGAGTTTTTGATGAAGCAAACAAGTGTTATTCTTTTTGCTTAATAAAAAATTAAAGTGAGACAGTAGATGGGTACAGAGACAAAGGTAATGGGCAAGAAAGCTAGCACTACTGTGAAAAAAGACGTCGATGCTACGACTGCTGCTTCAAAAACGCAAGCCAAAACTACACCACCTGCAATGGGTAAGCAGGACGAGGAAAAACTTCTCAAGCTCGACTCCATTGAGTTTCGAACCCCACCGTTTCGAAAGCTGGGAGACATTAAGGTACCGATCTCGGGCCGCATCACGTTAATCGCTGGGAGAAATGGAGTGGGTAAATCCACTATCCTGGCATTGATTGCTGGGACGTCTGGGCTCGCACGAGCAGGGGTAAAAACCTATCTCGGTATAGAGCCTCGTGTGAATTCCGAGGAAATTCTCAGGCTTTCATTTGCGCGGGATTTTGTCAAAAAGGAATCCGAGCGGCCGTACATGCTGTTGACCTACACACTCGGAGATAAGTCGTTTGTCAAAAAGGGCAACGTATCGGGAGGCAAAGACCGACTTAGAGTTGTACCCCGGAATGAACCAAAGGCGCCGATAACAGTTGGGGGCATAAAAATCCCAGAGTCTGGAAAAGTACCAATTCCTACGATTTATCTTGGAATGACCAGAGTGATCCCGACTGGAGAGACAGACCCAGACTCACTGCAGCAGCGAAAAGTTTCGATGGCTCCCGAAGATCACCAGTTGTATCACGACTTTTCTGAAGCTGTAATCTTCGCAAATAGTGCCGTCGGTGAAAGTGCGGTCACGGCCCAATCCATCAGCGGCACGAAGAAGAATGCGCTCTATCCGAATTACCCGGACTATGAGCCTACCAACGTGTCATTGGGGCAAGACTCACTCAGTTCAATCGCCTCTGCATTAGCGTCATTCAGCAAAATTCGCCGAGACATGAGCACGGCTTACCGCGGCGGTTTGCTTGTCATTGATGAACTTGATGCTGGATTTCATCCGAGGGCACAAGTTGTCTTACTTGAACAGCTGAAAAGTAAAGCGAGAGAGTTACAAATTCAAGTTGTCGCAACGACGCACTCATTGACCCTGTTGGAGTACGCTCACAGGGATATCCATAACGATAGTCGAGTGGGTACTGCTCCCGATCAGATTGTCTATCTCAAGGGAGGCTTCCCAATCGAGCTACTTGACGTAAGGGACTTCGGGGCGATTTATGCGGATATGCATATGAAGTTGCTCCCGATCGCGCCGGTTAATAAGTCAGTCAAAGTCTACGTTGAGGATGACGAGGCAGCGCTGTTCTTGGATGCTATTCTTACTACATCGCGGAAGAAGCTAATAAAGGAAACTACTGGCTTCAAGTTGGACATTATCCCCGTTCGCGTTGGCTGTTCGAACTTGGTCGGTTTGCTCAAGGCTGACGACTATTTCAAGACTGTCGTAATCGCAATTGATGCAGATGCTGAAGGCGTCCGAACTGGAAATGCTGCAAACGTAGTCAGGCTTCCGAAAGATCCCCTAAATTTGAAAAAGCAGTCACCTGAAGTAATCATCAACGAGATGTGTATCAAGATCACCACAATCTCAACAGCTTATCCAAAAACAAAGAAGCTAATTCGCACAAGAGGTGCAGACGAGAGTTTTATCCAAAGCTTTATTTTGGCCCGTAGACAAACTGAGTCCGCGAGCTCGCCCCCTATTGAAACGGATCGCGACATCGCGAAGGCGTGGTTCAATGCTCGTTTGCAGAACATCAAAGAAATGCAACTCGTTGATGGGTGGGTCGCGGATAATGAAGCGGGAGTTAAGGAATTCATCCAAAATCTGATGCGAGCTGTGCTCGCTGCGACTACGGATCCTTCAACACTTGCCGCCAAAGCTGCGGCAAAGAAAGCGCCCAGGAAGCTAAGTACTTCAAAGTCACCATCTGCAGTTTGAACCAGCTCCAAGGACATGTATTCCAATCGTCTCTACACACCTCTCCGATATCCCGGTGGAAAAGGAAGTTTTGCGCCGCTGGTAGCACAGGTGATTCGCTCGAATGGCCTTACAGGTGGTCACTACCTTGAGCCTTATGCCGGTGGTGCTGGTCTAGCCTTAATTCTGCTTTTTGATGGTGATGTTGAACAGATTCACATCAATGATGTTGACCCAGCAGTTGCCGTATTCTGGCGTACAGCCACTCAAAACTCACAAGGGCTCATCAAGATGGTGGCGGATGAGCCCGTAACGATGGACGCATGGCATCACTGGCGCTCTGTGATGTTTGGAGAGACTGCGGCCACGGACTTAGAGCGCGGCTTCGCAACCTTGTTCCTGAATCGCACCAATCGTTCTGGCATCTTAAAGGGCGGTGTTATTGGAGGTAAGGCGCAGGCTGGTGCCTACAAGCTATCCGCTCGATTCATGCGGGATAAGCTGTGTTCTCGTCTAGAGCGTATTGGAGAGCGGGCAAATGTAATTCATACATACGAGGAAGATGCACATTCCCTGCTGCTTCGCTGCCATCAGTTTTTGCCCGCTAGCTCATTGGTGTACTTGGATCCTCCGTATTACGTGAAGGGATCAGGTCTATATCGTAATTTCTATACGCACGAGGATCATCTTCGAATCGCTAAACTGCTGGCAAGCCGAAGATTCCGTCGACCATGGATCGTTTCCTACGACAACGCAGAAGAAATACGCACGATGTATTCCTACGCACGCGCTTTTTCGTACAACCTCAACTACACCGCGCAAAAACGTTATGTTGGGTCGGAAGTGATGTTCTTCAGCGACAGACTTGAGGCACCCGAGCAAGCGACGGAAATGGCTGTCGCATAGTCTCGACTAGTTCTGTAAGAGGCCGCGAGGTAGGTTTGTCTGCTTTATGACTCATACCAGTCGTCGGACTCGGATAAGTCGACTTAAGCATCCGCTGCATACTGGTCGTTGCAGCAATCGGGCTAATTTTGATGCCCTAGAAAACTTGCTTCTCTATTGACGCAAATAACGTATGAATGGCAAAACCTTGACGCAAGTCTTAGAGTTCCTATGAAAATCAACAAATTATGGAAACTGGTGCGGGATGTTCAGTGACGTTCCGCAGCAGCCCGAGAAGTAAGGGCAAATTTTGTGTCTGTGTAAGCCCCCGCATAGGCCTCCAACCCCAAAGAAATCACCGTGGCCACGTCGTTTGCCACTTCTTGACGAAACTCCGCCTCGGTTTGCGCCACGGCTTGCTCAAAAGCGCGCAGCCAAGCAAGGCCCGTGTCGGTGAACACAATGCGCCGCGCGCGGGCGTCACTTGGGTCTGGTGCGCGCTGAACCAAGCCCCATGCTTCACATTGAGTCACCAAGTCGCCCATGGCTTGTTTGGTCATGCCGGCACTTTGGTCGAGGTCGATTAAGCGCGAGCCTTCAAGGCTGAGTGGCGTGTGATGTGAATATGTGCGGCGCTTACTTGGGCGCGGGCGGCGAGGTTTGATAGTGCCAAGGCACATCGACGTTGTGCGCCATGAGATGCAACACGCGCTCGTCAAAGCGACGCATGGCGTGACCAAGCAAACGTCCTAAATGTGCCTGTCGCCAGTCTTGATGAGGTGTCGAATTCAATACATTTCCTTACTAACCCCGCATGGACATTGGGTTTCTGGTCGATTAGGGGTGTTCAAAATATACAAACTTGAATGACTTTCAGCATCAGTCGTACAGCGCATGACGGACGCACGCGAGGTTATTGGCCCCACGTCCTTGAGAGCCCCCTTTGAGGTATGGACATGGATAAAGCGTCAATCGTCGTAGTCGTGATAGCCGTTTTTCAGCTCTAGCTTGATGACTTGGAAGACATTGTTGGCGTCCATATAGCCTTTGACTTCCACATAGCTGCCGTTGCTGGGCGTGCCATATTTGAATCGGGTGTTGGCTGAAGTTTGTGCGGTGTAGGTCACACCCAAACGCGTCAAGTTGAAGGTGCTGTTAATGCCAGACCAGCCACCGACTTGACCATACATTTCAAACACACGGCCCGAGCTGGCGTTGCTGTTGGATGCGTATTTGATCTCGACTTTTGTCGCGTTCAAGATGCCGCTCTGATAGACGCCTTTGACTTCCACAAAAGTGCCATTGCTGAGGTTGGCGACGGAACCATAAGGAAAGTAGGCAGAGCTTGCATTCACATTCATACCTTGCACGGTGAAGCTGCTGCCATTCAAGTTGCTGACGGCGCCATAAAACTCGTTGGAGTAAGTCAGGGCTTGGCCAAGGTTGTTGGTAAAGCTGCGCTGGCCTTCGACCTCTACCCGAGACGCAGTCAGCACAGAGCCTGACCAAGTGCCTTTGATTTCATAAAGCGTGTTGGCTGTCAAGGTAGCACCGCTGACTTGAACACCGCCCACATACCAATTGCTGTTCGACTGCGTGGCAACACCTTTGATCTTGGCGTAAGTCGAGCCGCTGGGTGCGCCATTGAAGCGGGTGAGATAGGCGGCGTTGACCAATTGCAAACGTGAGGCTGTCAGTGTGGTGCCGTCCCAGTTGCTAGCGAGGGAGGCTAGTGCACGCACTGCGTCTCCCACGACGGGTGTGTTGCCCGAGGGTTGTACCGTGCAAGCATTGCAGTCCACCGTGATGCTTGAAGCTGCACCGGTTTGAACCGTGTAAGTGCTGCCGGTGATGGCGGTGATGGTGCCGCGCACCGCCACATCTAACGCATGTGCTGCCGCATTTGTTACCACAACGCGGGTGGCCAAGAAGCTGCCATCTGCTTGATGCAGGCCATACACCGTCAGCAATGGGTGTGCATTCACAAGCGCTGCCAAGTTGGCGTAAGTGGTCACAGCTGTGCCACTCAGAGTGCCATCGGATGTGCCGCCATAAGTCGTGGCAGAGTTGATTTGAATGGTTTGCGTTGGCAGGGTGATGCTGGATGCCGTGATGGCGCTCATCGTGCCGCGCACGCCGCCGACCACACGAATGCGCGCCGCGCGTCCCAGACTTTGTGCGTCGTCGACATCGCCAAACAATGCAACGGTCATGCCGAGTGCGAGCGGGCTGCTGAAGGTTGATGCGTTGCTGTCGTAGTTGGTGCTGAAGTCATCGCTGTCGTACACCACGGAGTCGGTGGTTTCAAAGCGAACGCCATTGACCACGATGGAGCCCAAGCCGCTAATAGACCCTTGATAGGCCGCCGCTGTTCCATTGAAGGTCGCTGCCCCTGCAGGGTTGGTGGACCAAGCCGCGTCGCTGTGATCGCTGTCACTTCCGCCACCGCCTCCACCACATGCGCTGAGAAAGCCGGTGGCAGCTAGCAACAAGGCAAGGACTTTGGGTTTTAAAGCAGAACGTGACATGCCAACTCCATCAACTACGAATGGAGAAAGTTTGCGTACCTCAGATTAAGACAGTCTTAAGGGCAGCAGCGCAGCTCTTTTAAAACCCAAATAAGTGCTCAATAACATTGGGTTTTGGAAGGTGCACATCGAACGATGAATCGCCCCGCATTTCGAGGAGGCCAGTTGGTTTAAGTTTTTGAGGCGCCTCCAAAGCGTTGAGTGACAACACCACCAATTCGCCAGAAACAAGCTCTTTTGCAAGAACCTTATCAAGGTCAACAACGCGCGTGACCACATATTCGCGATCACCTTGCGTCACCTTCGCACCTTTTTGGATGCTTAGTACGACAGGTTTTTCTCGCTCATTCATTGGCACTCTCCACAGGCATCAACTCCAAGCGAGCCTCATCTGTTTGAGCGATTGACGCGATCAGTTCATCTGACGATGTACGTCCCAACTTATCCAAGTTCGAAAGCATTCGCTCACACTGTTTGACCCAGTGGCTGCGCCTGCGAAAGAACTGGCGGCGCTTTACCACGCCCGTTGGCACGTCGAAAGCGTGTTTGATGAGTCTGAAGACGCATCTGTGCCAGAGCCGCCGAGTGTTGCGCAGCAAACCGCCTGAATTGGTTCGCTAAGAGTTTTACGGATGGATGTTGGCGCACTACGCTGTACGCTGGCTCATGCATAACGCTGCCAGGCAGGAGCAAATAAGTCCGCCGGACCCGTCCTTTAACGAACATGTTCACTTGTTTCGAAGCGCCCAATCACAGTCCGGCGTTTTTCCCCCAGAGCAGCCACGAAAAAGGAAACGATGGTTTGCCCAATTGTTACAACGGGCAGGCGCACTCAAATGCGCGCAAAGTCGCCAGCGCAAGATTCCAAGAATGGTTAAGCGACGAGGCACGGCGTTTGCAAGCCATCAGCGTGGACAAAGACTTCATCAATCTATTGACTTGACCATCGTATTGGTAGAGCCCAAGCTTTTTCCTTTGGGGTGGCGCTTACCAAAAAACCTTTAACCGAACAGTATTGGGTTCCGCACCCAAACCGGCGGAATTTGTCCATTTAGGGTTCCCACGGATTAATGACCGTAACGCTGGCTGCCTCATAGGGAGCCGTATCGCGCGATGCCACAATGAAACCCCGCGAGGCTGCGATCGCTGCAATGTATCCGTCTGGTGTCGGAAATCCTCGCCCGGACATCTTGGCTGTCACGCCCAACTCGGCATAGCACCGTGCTGCATCGATGTCGAATGGAAGCACTCGATCCCTGAACAGTTGCATCAAACCGTCAAGAGTCTGTGCCAACATGTCCTTTCGCTTACCTACTGGGAGTGCCCCAATGCCAAACAGTAGTTCGGCCACGGTCACGCTGGATAGATACAGCGTTTCGGTGACCTGACCATTCAGCCAAGCTCGTACAGCAGGGTGTGGTTCGGGCTTCATCGCTTCAGAAACGACGTTGGTATCGAGGACGATCATTCAAAACTAAGCGGTTGAGCGGGAGTCTTGTCTCGCACCTGGATGAAGACGTCGAAATCCTCGTTCGTGAGGCCGATCTTTCGTCCCAGTGCCGCGAGGGCATCACCCAAGCGAACACGCGCCTCTGGCTTGACTGCGACTGCCAGAATCTCGCGGACTTCGGCCTCGGTGCTGCGCCCATGCAGCGCAGCCTGCACCCGCAAGGCTCGGTGCACGTCGTCAGGCAGATTGCGTACTGTCAGCATTGCCATAGCATCACCTCTTTAAATTGCATTCTATGCATTCATTATAATAATCTGAATGCATTGTTGCAAGGCGCACTACTATGTCGTAAAACAAGTGTTTTGCGACGCACCTGCGACTGTCGTCTGCATCAACTTCCTGACGACCTCAAAAGTGTACGGAGAACTCTGTCGTCACGCGCTACCATACGGAAACTAATCGCGTCACCAGTTCGAGGATCACACCTCCGGAGCGACGGATGACCGCGCCGGATTAGCGCGGTCGCTCGAATTCGTCTGGCCTGGCGACGCACTTATCGTGTGGAAGCTTGACCGGCTCGGCCGTTCGCTGTAGCTCCTGCTCGGCATCGTGACTTCGCTCAAAGACAAGCAGGTGGCGTTTCGGTCGCTGACGGAGAACCTGGACACGACGACGTACTCGGGCGAGATTATGTTCCAAGCGAGATTTTTCTAGAAGACTACTCAAGCCAATTGGATCAGTGTCCGTGCTTTGTCGATCGCCTTGCATGTCCCGTGTTCACGTTTGCGCGAAATTGTGGATGGCAATCGTGGCGTGTCGGCATACACGGCCTTGCGGCTTGAGCGCTACTTTGGCAGCGAGGCACAAAGGTGTCTTTCTTTACAAGCCGCATATGACTTGCGAATCGCAGAGAAGCAGAGCGCAAAAATCATCACGCGTGAGATTGCCCCACATTTGGCTTGGTTGCTGCTTGACCGTATCGCCAGCATAGATGGCGCGGGAAACGGGAATCGATCTTGTTGAATTTATAGGATCGCCTTTTCGGCATACTGTTCATTGCTAAATACTCACCCGCAAAAATTGTTAGGGTGCCCGCGTACAAGAACCAAAATTTAAAAGGAACACCTTGTTCACAACAAGGCGCAACAGACCGCGAACCTGAAAGTCACTGGACAAGCTAATGGCCTTTTCCCAAAAAGAGAAGATTTATAACTTCATCAAAAGCTTTGAGGTGCTTTAAGCCTCCGCTTTTTATTTCTCGTACACATTTCCTAGTTAGTGATTAGCCGCTGATGGCCGTAGGTCAAGCTGCGCCTGTAATTCTTGACGTGCTACCAACGCCAGTCCAGTAAGCGTTGAGACTTTCTATAGCTTTCTTTAAAAGGCTCGATGGTTCAACGCTCTTGCCAGTTTCCCACACCTCGTAGAGCGGGTCTAACAAGACCGCGAAGGCCACAGGCAAAACACCCCAGACGACATTGCCTTGTGCGTGAGCATTTTTCTCGTGCCATCGCATTGCTTGCCCCAAATCAGACTCTGAAATCTTCAAAAGTACAACTTCTAGAGAAATTTTCTTATTATTTGTTTACTTTTAATTTACATACTAAATTACACGATATATAGTATTTCATACGTCACAACAATCAATATAGGCGCAAGAAATGATAATGATAGGTCATAAGATTTAATAAAAAGGATGCGCGGTAAAGAGTGCCCCGAAAATCCATTCGTTGACTCAACTGGAGACGAAATTGCTGAAAGTGACTGAGGCGCAGCTACGTGAATACGCAGCGGCATCCACCATCAAACATGAAACCATTCTTTGTACTGACGAAGGGTTTGTTTTGACATTTACCTTGTCGTGGAAGCCGGGCGTGTTCACGCTATTCACGGTCAGAAGTGGTCGACCACGGACCTTTAAGTCAGTGGATCGGATGCTGAAGTATTTGGAAAAACAAAACTTACTTTTAGACGAAATCACTCTCAAGTTGAAACCAACAAATCCTGCAACCCAACCTACTTAAAACCAAAGGAATCAGCTATGAAAAAAGCTACTGGAACATTTACCAAATCGGCAATTTTTGCCATTGCTATCCCGTTGATGGCTTTGCTCTTTACCGATCTTGCTATGGCGCAAGTCGCAACCTCTGCTGCCTCAAAGGTCAACCAGACACTCAACGGATTTCTCTATGTCGTCATGAGTGTTGGTATTGCGCTTTTTACCGCTGCACTTGTGTTGATTGGTTACAAATTTGCGTTCGTTGAAGGTACGAAATTTAGCGACCTTAAGGGCGTATTGATTGGCGGCGTTTTGTTCGGCGCAGCTGGAGCCATTGCTGGCTTTTTAGTTACAGGCGCTTAACAGGGAAGCGGCATGGAAGAACACACGATTTTCAAAGGCGCTACGCGCCCCCCGCTTTTGATGGGGGTGCCAATGATCCCTCTCATTCTTCTTGGCTTGAGTTGTCTCTTGCCAATTGGGATTTTGATCATCGTGTTCCAAAAATTCTTTTTGCCGCTTGTCCTTGCCGTCATCTTTTTCGTTCTGTTTTTCTACATGCGTCATGTCACAAAAAAAGACTCATGGTTGCTAGAGGCGAAACGAAAAAGACTGATGTTGCGTCGTCGCAAAGGTGATGTCGCTCGGTGGGGTGGTGTGAGTTACGGCCCAACAAATATGAACCGCAAAAAATAACCATGCGAACTATCCAAGAAATTCAACAGGCCATGGACAGCTCCCGCGCAGTTGCAGAGCATGTGCCGTACTCCTCTGCCGTATCAGACAGCGTGATCAAGCTTAAAGATGGTAATGGGTACTTGGCCACGTTTGAGATTGAAGGCGTCGACTTTGAAACGTGCGGGCCTGAGCAGATTGAGATTTACAAAAACCAACTCCACCAGGTGCTCATCGCGTTTGGCGGAGGGCAGTACGCGCTTTGGACGCACAAGATTCGTCATCAAATCACAGAGACTCAAAACGCTCAGTTTGACAACCAATTTTGTTTAGAGGTTGCTAACGCGTACCAAGAGAAACTAGCTCAAACAGCCATGATGCGCACCGCGCTATTTATGACCGTCATTTATAGACCGTTTGAGCAGTCTGCATTAAAAGGTCTCGGTTTTGGTTCGCTGGAAGCGTTCATTGCTTTTGAAAATGAATGCGTTGAGCAAATCCATCAAGCGTGTGAACAGATTAAATCAACCCTTAGAAAATTCAAACCGCGTCTGCTAGGTGAGTACGAGCGTGACGGCGTTCAGTACTCGGAACTGCAGGCGTTTTTAGCTTTTTTGGTGAACGGAGAATGGCACGAAATTCCGACCTCACGCGTTCGTCTTGATGAGTACCTCTGCACAACTCGAAAAACATTTGGTGACACCAGTGGCGTGATCCAAATCACAGGGCAAGAAGGTAAGCGCTATGCATCAGCAATTGAGCTGGCCAATTATGCGGACAGGGCCGGGGCACTAGCGTTCAGCCAACTTCTGTATGCAGACCAAGAGTTTATTGAAACGCAGGCGTTTTCAATCATGAACGACGGAGATGCCATCAAGTGGTACAGAACACAACGTGGCCAAATGTTTGCAGGCAACCAAGCAAGCGCTGACGAGTTGAAACAGTTTGACATTGTTGTCGAATCATTGCAACAAAATGAACTTGTTGCAGGCCAGTACCACTACAGCATGACGGTTTTCTCTGACACCCCAGACAAGATCAGAAAAGACCAAAGTGAAATTCTGACCATGCTTGGGCAAGCTGGTTTTAAGGGTGCGGTTCAAACAGACGTGCCTGAGTCTTCGTGGTTTTTTCAACTGCCGGGCAACTGGCGACACATGACACGCAAAGCTACCTTAACGAGTTGGAACTTTGCATGTCTTTCACCGTTCCACAGCTTTATGGCTGGCAAAAAGACGGGCAACCCATGGGGCGAGGCGCTTTGTATCTTTGATAGCCCCTCTGGTCAGCCATTTCACTTTAATTTCCACTGCTCACCAGAAGACCACGACAGCACGGACGCAAAACTACCGGGCAACACCACGATATTTGGAGCAACAGGCGTTGGTAAAACAACGCTTGAGCTTTTCTTGGCTTGTATGTTGAACAAATACAAAACCAAGATTGTTTTCTTGGATATGGATCGCGGCGCTGAAATTGCGCTTCGCGCAATGGGAGCAACCTATAAGTCATTTGAGCGAGGTGTTCCAACTGGCATTAACCCATTCCAGTGGGCGGACACACAACACACTCGCGATTTCTGTCGCAAACTTGTGACCCAAATTCTCACGCAAAGCAAAGAGCAGTTAACAGCCGAAGAAGAGGTGTTGGTCTCTACTGCGATTGAGCGTGTATTTGGCATGAGCCATCCGCTGCGCCGTCTCGCGCTGGTTGCGCAGCAACTCCCACCAACAGAGCTGCACGGCCGCAGTTCACTTCAAGCGAGATTGCGCCGATGGATCAATGACGGGGACTTGGCTTGGGTGTTAGACAACCCCCAAGACACATTGAAGTTGGACTCGAATATCAAATTCGGATTTGACTATTCAACTTTCATTGACGACAAGGAAATTTGCCCGCCGTTTGTTATGTGTCTACTGCATATCAGTGAAACATTGATTGATGGCACGCCGTTCGCGTTGTTCATGGAAGAGTTCTGGAAACCATTGCAGAACCCCGCCTTTTCTGAGTTTGTACGAGACAAGCTTAAAACTATTCGTAAGCAGTCAGGCTTTGTATGTTTGACAACCCAACAGCCCGATGACGTTCTTGATCACGAACTAGCTAAAACAGCCGTTCAGCAATCGGTTACTGGCATTTACTTGCCCAACCCTAATGCGATCAAGAAGGACTATGTCGAGGGATTCAAAGTAACGCCACAAGAGTTCGACATTATTCGTTCACTGCCAGCTGCCTCGCGTGCATTTCTTGTGAAACAAGACGGCAAAAGTGCGGTGGTGCGATTTGATCTTGGTGGACTTGATGACGTGATCACGATCTTGAGTGGTAGCCAAGACAACATTGAATTGCTAGATGAAATTCGAAAGTCGGTTGGTGATGCCCCAGAAGCATGGGTTCCTCTGTTGATTGAAAAAGTCAACGAACGTCGTGAAGAGCGTAGATCCGAGAAAGTAGTCGTATGAAAATCGCAGCCCTTTTAGAGTCGAAGATCGATGGTGTCTTGAGCGGTTACGTCAATGGCACTAGCGCCGCAGTTGCTGGTTACGCGGGTGGAATTGCTGTCGTGGGGCTCACAATTTATTTAGTCTACATGAGCTACGCATCAGCGCGTGGTGACCTATCTGAGCCACTCTCAAAGATCACAAAAGACCTCATGAAGATTGCCCTTGTGCTGACCGTAGCCCTTGGCGGCGGCGCATACCAAGAATACGTAATAGGCTTTGCGAATGGGATTACCAGCGACCTGACGTCCGCATTAACTCACGGTGCGGCAAAGACTGTTGGCGGTGCCATTGATTACGCGAATTCAGGATGCGTCACGCTGCCCACAGGGACTGAATGCATTTCGTATGACAGTGTATTTCTTGAGATGGCAATTGCGAAGAAAACTTGGGCAGGAATTCCAGATCCACTCTACACGTTAGTTTTTCTCATCATCGCGCTTGCTCAATTGCTTGTTTCAGTCCTCTGCATTTTGCCAATTATCTTGGCAAAAACAGGGATGGCACTAATGTTGGCTCTTGGGCCCATTTTTGTTCTGTTGGCACTCTTTCCGATCACTACCAAATACTTTGAAGCATGGCTTGCTGCGTTGATCGGATTTGTTATGACACAAGTTCTTGTGGCTGGGATATGCAGCGTTGTGCCAGAGATATTTAAGAACTTTCTCGACAAAGCCGTCCAACAGGGCGCAGTTGGCGACGCAACCGTGCTTGCGGATTCGCTTGCCGTGCTTATCGTGGCCATCAGCTTGGGATTTAGTGCGCTGCATGCCTCTCAGAAAGGCGCACAGCTTGCGGGGGGTGGCATGAGTATGGACTCTAAAGGGCTTGGCGGCATGGTTACGCAAGCAGTCATGAATCGACTCATTCAAGGCCCTTTAGGTGGTGGTGTACCTGGTGATGGGAAGTCAGATTCTTCAGGCAGTGAGAACTCTGCCTCATCTACACCAAGTAAAGCCTACTCAGCAGGGTACGCCGTTGGCAGAGCGCCATACACCACGGGCAAAGCCGTTGGAAATATTTTGAACGCACTTGATAAAAGAAAAGGGAAATAGAAATGGAACTCAAGCGCATTACTTGTTCATTGTTGTTGGCTGCTTCGATGGGCTCATTCGGGCAGGGCATACCCGTTCATGACAACGCTTCTGTGCTGACGGCTATTCAACAGTTGCTTGCTTGGGAAAAACAGTACCAGCAGATGTATCAGCAGTACATGAATCAACTCCAACAAATTCAGCAACAGCAACAACAAATTGCAAACATGAGCGGTACTCGCATGTTGGGTATGGCCAACAACGCGATTACCAACCCTATTCTCAGTGGCGACATTCAGCAGCAAATGAAACAAGCCACCTCAAAACAGGCCCTGCTTGACACAACAGCACAGCAGTTACGAAGTCTTATTCAAGCAAGCCAAGCACGGTCATCACAAATACAAGGCTTGATGGGTGCAATCAATCAAACAAACGACACCAAGGGTATAGCAGAGCTGACGGCGCGTATCCAAGCAGAACAAGTCATGACTGCGAACGAAGGCAAAGAAGCACAGCTTCTCAATCAACTAAAGATCTTGCAGCACGAACAACGCGACGAGGACCTCAAAGAAGAAAGCCGGAAAGTTCTCCGACGAACCCGTAGCGCATTTGACTAATAGTGCGTTCATTGATGTACCTGTGATTATTTGAATGAGTTATATGAGCAAAGATCAACTGACTAAAACCCCCGGCTTGGCATTTGAAGCGGTCATTGCCCATCGTGCTTACAAAAGTGAACACCGAGCATGGCTGGTGGCTGGTGTTGCATCGGCCATAGCGGTGATCGCAGTTACCGCCGTCGCTGTTATGGTCCCTTTGAAGCAAGTAGTTCCGCATTTGGTTTACGTGGACAGGGAAACGGGCGCAACGCAAGTTGTTAGTGTCGTTGATAGCCGTACGGTCAGCAATGACGACATCAATGCACGTTACTGGCTGGCCCGCTATGTGAAGGCTCGCGAAAGCTATCTCTATAAGCTCTTGCAAGAGGATTACGACCTCACCATGGCGCTCAGTT
>JACCDG010379901.1_pt1 | contig 19116 bp, 15 predicted proteins | sample 7442471 | NCBI WGS metagenome assembly JACCDG01 (sample SAMN15323444, study PRJNA562643) | freshwater metagenome | isolation source: river surface water | place: USA:Blue River Watershed | collected 2017-08-17 | reverse complement strand
GGCCGCTCAAACCATCAGTCGGCTTGCAGCTTGGCCTGCTGCACCACGCGCTTCCAGCGCGCCAGATCGTCACGCACCAGCTTGCGGAAGGCCTCGGGCGTGCTGGACTGCACATCGGCGCCATGGCCCTCGATGCGCGCAATGGTGTCCTTGTCGTTGAGGACCTGGTTGAGCACGGTGTTGAGCTTTTGCACCACGGCCTTGGGCGTGCGCGCCGGCAGGAACAGGCCATACCACTGCGTCACGTCCACGCCCTGCACCCCCAGCTCCTGCAGGGTGGGCACATCGGGCAGCGCCGACGAGCGACGGGCACCGGCCACGGCCACCGCGTGCAGCTTGCCGCTCTTGACGTGGGGCATGGCGGTGAACATGCTCGGGAACATCACTTGCGCGTGACCAGCCAGCATATCGGCCACGGCAGGCGCCGAGCCCTTGTAGGGCACGTGCAGCATTTGCGAGCCAGTGCTGATCTTGAACAGCTCGGCGGTGAAATGCGGCGCGGTGCCGTTGCCAGCAGAGGCGTAGTTGTAGCGATCGGGCTGCGACTTGATCATGTCCAGCGTGGCCTTGGCATCGCGACCCTTGAGCTGCGGGTGCACCACCATCAGCGTGGGCGAATACCCCACCAGGCCCACGGGCTCGAAGTCTTCGATCGGGTCATAGCGCAGCTTTTGCAGCGCCGGGCTCATGGCATGCGTGGCCACATAACCAAACAGCACGGTGTGGCCGTCGGCCGGTGCGCGCGCCACAAATTCGCTGGCGATGGCGCCGTTGCCACCGGCCTTGTTGTCAACGATCACGCTCTGGCCCAGCAGCGGGGCCATTTTCTGCGCCAGCACGCGCGCCATGGCGTCGTTGCCGCCGCCCGGGGCGGTCGGCACCACGATGGTGATCACTTTGTCGGGATAGGCTTGTGCCAGGGGGGCGATCAGGGCGCCCGTTGCCAGGGCGAACGCGCCCAGCCAATTGCGATGGTTCATCAATGCTCCAGTTGAAAAAGATGGGCCGGCAGGTGCAAATTGCCCTGCAGGATTTTGCGGACCGTGCGCACGACCGATGCGGTTTGCACCACCGTCTCGCCGTCGCTGTGCGCGACGGTCAGGGCGATGCGGATGGTGCCGCTTGGGTGCGCAATATCGATGGTGTGGGTGCCCGGCGCCAGGTCCTGCCGGTGCGCCACGGTGCCCGGCAAGGCCAGCGCCGCGGCCACACCCACGGCCCCGGTGACCGCATGCGCGGCATGGCAGCGCCAGGGCGTGAAATAGCGCGAGACGATTTGCTGCGGATGCGCGCCCGCCGACAGCAGCACCGGCTTGGGCACCACGCTCTGGCTCACATCGCCCAGCCCCATGAGGGCGCCGGCCTGGCGGCGAATCTGCTCGATGCGCGCCATCAGCTCGGGCATGGCGTCGAGTTCGGCCGCGCTCTCATGACCCGTCACCCCCAGCGCCGCCGCCGGCATCATCACCATGGGCATGGCCGCGTCGATGCAGCTGACCTCCACACCGTCGATCAGGTTGCGCCGCGCGCCGGTGGGGAAAAGCTGGCCGGTGCTGGCGCCCCAGGCATCCAGAAAATTCAGGTACACCGGCGCGGCCGGTTCGCTCACGCCGTCGATGGTGGCATCGCCGTCGTAGACGACCTGGCCATGGGGCGTGCAGACCGTCACGTCGATGCGCGCACCGGTGTTGACGTTGTGCACCCGCACGGTGGTGCTGCCCTCGGTGGCCGGCACCAGGCCCTGCTCGATGGCAAACGGGGCCACGCCTGCCAGCATGTTGCCGCAGTTGGGCCGCGTGTCCACATGCGTCGGGCCCACCTGCGCAAACAGGTAGTCGATGTCGCAATCGGGGCGGGTGGCGCGCGAGACGATGGCCACCTTGCTGGTCAGCGTGGTCCCGCCGCCCAGGCCATTGACATGGCTGGCGTCGGCGGCACCGATGGCGCTTTGCAGCACGCGGTCACGCAGGGCAATGTCTTGTGGCAACCAGTCTTTCAAAAAGAAGGGGCCGCGCGAAGTTCCGGCGCGCATCAGCACGCAGGGCAAGGTATGAGGGGTCATGGTCGAGATCATGGCGCACGGTCATTGTTTTGTGAATTGCATATTTCAAAAGGATTCATGCACAATTCGCAAAAACCCACGACAGGCTCCCATGAACCTTCACTTTGACTTGCAGGATTTGCAGGCCTTTGCCGCGGCCGCCGAACTCGGCAACTTCCGCAAGGCCGCCGAAGCGGTGCACATTTCACAACCGGCCTTCAGCCGCCGCATCGACAAGCTCGAAGCGGCGCTGGGGGTGCGCCTGATCGACCGCAACACGCGCAGCATGAACCTCACGGCCATCGGCCGGGACTTTGCGCGCAAGGTGCGGACGCTGCTCGATGATCTGGACGAGACCCTGCTGGGCATTGGCGAGGTGGGCGGCGCGCGCATGGGCGAGGTCACCATCGCCTGCGTGCCCTCGGCGGTGTATTACTTCCTGCCCCAGGTGCTGCGCAGCTACCACGAGCGCTACCCGCGCATCCGCATCCGCGTGCACGACGCCAGCGCCAACGAGGTGCTGCAGGTGGTGGCCAGCGGTGAGGCCGACTTTGGCGTGAACTTCATGGGCAGCGAAGAGCCAGGCATCGAGTTCCAGAGCATTCTGGAAGAGCGCTTTGTGGCCGCCTGCCGGCGCGACCACCCCCTGGCGCGCAAGCGCCGCATCAGCTGGCAGGAGCTGGGCGAGTACGACTTCATGACCGTCTCGAAGTCATCGGGCAACCGCATGCTGATGGACCTGGCGTTGGCGGGGCAGGCCAAGCGCCCGCAGGCGGTGTACGAGGCGCAACACGTGACGACCCTGCTGGGCCTGGTGGAGGCGGGCATGGGGGTGGCGGCGGTGCCGTCGCTGGCCATGCCAGCGGGCCAGCACCCGGTGCTCGCCAGCGTGCCGCTGGTCGATCCCGAGATCACCCGCCGCATTGGCCTGATCCGGCGCAAGGGCCGCAGCTTCACGCCAGCGGCCGAAAAACTCTACGAAATGCTGGCGCAACGCCAGGGGGTGCGGCGCCAGCGGCGCAGCGCAGGCGAGACCTGAGGCGCTGCGCTGCCAAGGCTCGAGGCGGGCAGGCCCCAGGGACCTGGGGCTTGTGCCCAGCCGCCGCGGCGTCCAGCAAAGGCCGCTCAGGCAGACGGGGTCATGAGGTGCCGGTGCAGGCGCCGCGTGGCGCGCCAGACCAGCCAGAGCACCAAGGGAATCGACAGCCCCGCCAGCATCTCGGGCGAGACCGGCAAGCCAGCGTCCTTGGCGGCCTTGCCGGCGTACAGCACCAGGCTCACCACGTAGTAGCTGATGGCGGCAATCGACAGGCCTTCCACGGTGGTCTGCAGGCGCAGCTGCAGCGACTGACCGCGCGCGAGTTGCTCCAGCAGCTGCTGGTTCTGCGCCTCGGTGGCAATGTCCACCCGCGTGCGCAACAAGGCGCTGGTGCGGCCAATGCGCTCGGCCAGCTGCGCCAGGCGCTGCTCGGTGGCGGCCACGGTGGCCATGGCCGGCGAGAGGCGCCGCTGCATGAACTCGCCCACGGTTTGCGTGCCGCTGATGGGTCGCTCGCGCAGCTCGGCAATGCGCTGCCCGACCAGGCGGTCGTAGGCGCGAGTGGCCGAAAAGCGCCAGCCGTGCTCGGCGGTCAGGCGCTCGACGCGCGCGGCCAGCGCCACCAGGTCGTCCAGCAAGGCCTGGTCGCTGCCGGCCTTGTGGTCCAGGCGCGCGGTCAGGTCGGCCAGCGCGGCCTCGCTGGCCGAGAGTTCGGGCCCCAGCACCTTGGCCAGGGGCAGGCCGCGCAAGGCCATGAGGCGGTAGGTCTCGAGCTCCAGAATGCGTTGCGAGACGCGGCCCATGCGCGCGGCCGAGCTGCCCGCGGGGGCCAGCACCAGCATGCGCTCGAAACCGTTGTCGCCAATCTGGAAGTGGGTGATCCAGCACGAGTGCGGCTGGCCGTCGCTGGTGTTGCCCAGGCGCGAGCCAATCAGCGTGCCCTCGCCCAGCCAGGCCTGGGCCTGCGCCATCAGGGCCGGGTCTTCGGGGGATTGGTCGAGCATGGCCAGCTCGATGGCGGCCACGGTGCGGCCCGGGATCTGGCGCAACCAGTCGCTGCCGGTGGCCGCATGGCGCGCCAGCTCGGGCAGGGTCTGGCCCCAGACGGCGTCGGCCGGCAGGGGCTGGACGATGGAGTAGCGGGTGAACTCGGTGTGGCGCTCCCACTTGACGCTGAAGTCGCCGCAGCGCAGGCGCAAGAAGTTGCCCTGCATCTGATCGGCCTGCAGGCCCGCATGCCCTGGCAAGCGGCGCAGGTGGCGCCACTCGTCCTCGCGGGTGGTGCCCTCGTGCAGCACCGCCACATACACGATCAGGGCCGGCAGGCGCACGCGCGCCGGTGGCCGCGCATGCACCTCGTTGTGCAGGGTGCGGCGCTGATCGTCGTCCAGCGGCAAGAGGCGGGCATCCATCTCGTTCATGCCCCATTGTGCACCAGGCCGGCGCTGACGGGCCCCGTCAGGGCTTGACCGGCGCCGGCGGCGCGGGCTCGGGCACCAGCAGGTCGGCACGCCAGAGACCGCGCAATGTCGCCAGCACCAGGGCGGCGATCACCACGGTGGCAAAGCCCAGGGCCAGCACGGCCAGGCCTTGCATCAGCGGGTCGGCGCCTTCGGCCAGGCGCAGCGTCAGCGCGGCAAACGAGGCCAAGGGAAACGACAGGCTCCACATCGGCATGCCAAAGGGCAGCGCCAGGCAACGGCGCAAGGACAGCAGCGCCAGCACGGTGAAGAACAGGGCCACGCCCCACAGCACCGCCGACAGTTCCAGGGGCGCGCCCAGGGGCAGGATCGCCACGCCGGTCACCGCCGGTGGCGCAATCAGCACAAACACGCTGGGGCGCATGCGCTCGGGCCACAGACCGGCCACCCCGATGCGCACCCACAGCAGGGCCAGCACCAGCGGCCACAGCACGACGCCCAGGCCCAGCTGGGCCGCGCCCCACAGCGGCAAGCCCAGCGGCACCGCACCCAGCGGCGCCAGCACATTGCCCACCACCGGAATCAGCAAGCCGGGCGTCACGCCGGGCCACAAGGCCGCGCCCTGGGCCCCAGGGCGCAACCAGCGCGACAGCACCCACAGGGTCAGCATGGCCTGGGCCGAGGCCCCCAGCATCCACAGCCCCTTGACCAGGGGCAAGGGCCCAAGCAGGCGGGCCGCCAGGGTGGCCACCAGGATGGTGGAGACCGAGATGGCGGCCAGAAAGACATGGCGCACCGGGTGCGCCGCATCGGCACGCCAGGCTTGGGGGTGCTGCCAGGCGCGCAGCCCGGAGGCCAGCAGCACCAGGGCAAAGACCAGCGCGACCAGCACCGACAGGCCCTGCCCCACGGCATCGGCCCAAGGCCCCAGCAAGGGCGCGGCGCGCCACCAGGCCAGGGTCAGGCCCGAGAGCCCCATGACGGGCACAAACCAGATCGGGTGCAGGTGTTCAAGAGCATGCAGGCGCATGGGAATCATCCATCACAAACAACGCGGCCCACGCTGGGCCGCCAAGCCCCCGATGATGCCGCAAGGACGGCGCCACTGCCGGGCCGCGCCGCCGCGTCCCCGCGCCGGGCTCAGCAGCACTTGCCCTGCTGGCCGCAGGCGGCGCCGTCGGGCACCCCCATCTTGCGCAAGATCACGCCCATGGGGCAGAAATTGCTCAGGCCAAACTGAAACAGGTTCAGGCCCACAAAGGCCGTGAACGCCAGGAACCAGGGGCTCACAAACAAGGGGCTGGCCTCAACGCCCAAGGCCAGGGACAGCAGGATGAACAGGCCTGCGATCACGCGGATATATCGTTCAACGGTCATGGATCACTCCTTAAAAAAAACCATGGACAGCCGCCGGCATCAGGCCGCGGCCGTTTCGTAGCGGCGCCGGTACAGGGCATAGAACATCACCGGAATCACCACCAGCGTGAGCAAGGTGGAGACCAGGATGCCAAAGATGAGCGAGATGGCCAGACCATTGAAGATCGGGTCATCCAGGATGAAGAAGGCGCCGATCATGGCGGCCAGACCGGTCAGGGCAATGGGCTGCGCACGCACCGCGGCCGACTGCACCACCGCCTCCTGAAACGGCACGCCCTGACGAACCTGCAGCTCGATAAAGTCCACCAGCAGGATGGAATTGCGCACGATGATGCCGGCCAGGGCGATCATGCCGATCATGCTGGTGGCGGTGAACTGGGACTGCAGCAGCGCGTGACCGGGCATGACGCCAATGAGCGTGAGCGGAATAGGCGCCATGATCACCAGCGGCGTGAGGTAGCTGCGGAACTGCGCCACCACCAGCAGGTAGATCAGCACCAGGCCCACCGCATAGGCAGCGCCCATGTCACGGAAGGTCTCAAAGGTCACCTGCCATTCGCCGTCCCATTTGATGGCGTACTGGCCATACGGGTCTTGCGGCTGGCGGATCCAATACTCGCCCAGCGCGCCACTGTCGGGCAGGGCCGCTTGCTGCAGGTTTTGGCGAATGCCAAACAAGCCATACAGGGGTGAGTCGAGTGATCCGGCCATATCGCCCATCACATAGCTCACCGGCATCAGGTCTTTGGTGAACAGGGGCTTGTCGATCACACCGCGCTCGACCTCCACCAGCTCGGACAGCGGAACCAGCCGACCGTTGGCCGCGCGCATGGGCAACTGCAGCAAGGCATCAAGCCCCACCTGCTGATCCGCGGGCAGTTGCAGGCGCACCGGCACCGGCCGCTTGGACTGCCCGTCGTGCAGGTACGCGCTGTCCAGGCCCGAGAGCGCCCCGTGCACGGTTTGCGCGATGGCGGCCACCGGGATGCCCAGGGTCTCGGCGCGCTGGCGGCGCACCTTCAGGTGGACCTGCGGGGCATCTTCTTTCAGGCTGGTGTCCACGCCCACGATGTCGGGCGTGGCGGCAAAGCGTTCGGCCAAGCGGCGCGCCACGGCCTGGCGACCTGCTTCGTCGGGCCCGTACACCTCGGCCACCAGCGGGCTCATGACGGGCGGGCCGGGCGGCACCTCCACCACCTTCACCCGCGCACCAAAGCGTGCGCCAATCTTCTCAAGTTCGGGGCGCAGGCGCTGCGCGATGGCATGGCTTTTCTCGTGCCGATGCGCCTTGTCCACCAGGTTGACCTGCAAATCGCCTTGCTCGGCGTCGGCGCGCAAATCGTACTGCCGCACCAGGCCGTTGAAGGTGATGGGGCTGGCCGTGCCCGCATGGCCTTGCAAATCATGCACCTCGGGCTGGCGCGCAAGAAAGGCCCCCATCTCGTGCAGGACCTGCGCGGTGTTCTCCACCGGGGTGCCGGCCGGCATCTCCAGCACCACCTGGAACTCGCTCTTGTTGTCAAAGGGCAGCATCTTCAGCACCACCGCCTGCACCACGGCCAGGCCCGCCGACAGCAGCAGCGCCGCCACAATGCCCAGCAAGAGCCACCAGCGACGGCGCGCACTTTGCAACAACGGCGTCAGGATCCGCGCAAACCAGGTCTGCAGCCGCCCCGCCAGGCCGCTGGGCGCCGAGGCGGGGGCATGGCCAGCGCCCACATGCGGGGCCATCAGCTTGAGCGACAGCCAGGGCGTGACGGTAAAGGCAATCGCCAAGGACAGCGCCATGCCCAGGCTGGCGTTGATGGGGATGGGGCTCATGTACGGCCCCATCAGGCCGCTCACAAAGGCCATGGGCAAGAGGGCAGCGATCACCGTGAGCGTGGCCAGGATGGTCGGTCCCCCCACCTCGTCGACCGCCAGCGGAATGATCTCGCGCAGCGGTTTGCCAGGTGTCAGCTGCTGATGGCGGTGGATGTTCTCGACCACCACGATGGCGTCGTCGACCAGGATGCCGATCGAGAAGATCAAGGCAAACAGGCTCACCCGGTTGAGCGTGAAGCCCCAGGCCCAGCTGGCAAACAGCGTGGCCGTGAGCGTCAGGATCACCGCACCGCCCACGATCAAGGCCTCGCGTCGGCCCAGGGCCAGGCCCACCAGCAAGATCACCGAGCCCGTGGCAAAGGCCAGCTTCTGGATCAGCTTGTTGGCTTTTTCGGCCGCGGTTTCCCCGTAGTTGCGCGTGACGGTGGCCTGGATCTCGGCCGGAATCAGGCGGTTGCGCAGGCCCTCAAAGCGCGCGTTGGCGGCACGCGCCACATCGACCGCGTTCTCGCCCGGCTTTTTGGTCACCGTCAGCGTCACCGCCGGATAGACCTGGCCGGCTTGGCCAGGCGCCCCCGCGTCGGCCGCGGCCGCCCCCGGGGTGTACCAGAGGTAGCGCGTCGGCAGGGCCGCACCGCTCTCAATGCGTGCCACCTCGGACAAGAACACCGGTCGGCCTTGCTGCACGCCCACCACCAGTTGGCCCACATCCTCCGCGTCACGCAAAAATTCACCGGTCTCGATGCGCAGCATGCCGCTGCCATCGGGCTGGAGCACGCTGCCCGCCGGCATGCCCAGGTTGGCCGCCGCCAGCATCTTCTGCAAGCTCAGCAGGTCCACCCCACGCTCGCGCAGCCGGGTCGGATCGATCCACACCTGCACCGCGCGACCGGGGCCGCCCAGGGTCTTGACCTCGCGCGCGCCGCGCACCTGTTTGAGCTCGGCCTCCAGGCTTTGCGCCACACGCTCGAGCTCGCTGGCGCTCTGGCCCTGTGGGCTCCAGAGGGTGATGCCCAGCACCGGCACATCGTCAATGCCCTTGGGCTTGACGATGGGGGGCAAGGTGCCCAGATCGCGCGGCAACCAGTCCTGGTTGGCGTTGAGCACATCGTACAGACGCACCAGCGCCTCGGTGCGCGGCACGCCCACCTGGAACTGCACGGTCAGCACGGCCACGCCAGGGCGCGAGACCGAAAAGGTGTGCTCGATGCCCTGGATCTGGCTGAGCACCTGCTCGGCCGGTTGGGCCACCAGGGTCTGCACGTTCTGGCTGCTGGCGCCCGGAAACGCAATGATGACGTTGGCCATCGTGACGTTGATCTGCGGCTCTTCCTCGCGCGGGGTCACAAGCACCGCAAACAGGCCCAGCAGCAGGGCCACCAAGGCCAGCAGCGGGGTCAGGGCATTGGCCTGAAAGGCGGCGGCCAGGCGGCCCGAGACGCCCAGGGACGGGGCGGGGGTGTGCGGTGCTTCGTTCATGGGGGCCGTCCTCAATGTGCCTTGGCAGGTTGGGCGCCGGCCAGGCCGGCCTGGACCGCGTTCTGCGCGATCGATTCGCCGGCGCGCAAGCCCGCCAGCACCTCGACACCGGCCGCGCCATGCTGGGCGCCCAGGCGCACCGCGCGCAGCACAAACTGCCCGCCCTGCACCACATACACCGCGGTCAGCTCACCTCGGCGCAGCACCGCGCTGGCCGGGATCAGGGCCCGCTCGCTGGGGGCCCCCGCCAGGCGCACGCGGGTCTGTTGACCGGCCATCAAGGCCTGCGCGGCAGCGGCCGGCAGGTCCAGGCGCCAGCCCATGGTCTGGCTGACCGGATCGGCCGCCGGCACCAGGGTCTGGGCGCTGGGCGAGACCCATTGGGCGGCGCCCTGGGCCTGCGGCACCTCGATCTGGACCTGGCGCGCGGCGCGAACGCCCGGCGCCATCGAGGCCGGCAACTGCACCACCACGCGCAGCGGCTGCGGGGCGTGTATCAGCAGCAGCGGCTTGCCGGGCATGGCCAGGTCGCCCGCCTGCGCCTGCAACTCGGTGACCACGCCGTCAAACGGGGCCGTCACCTGCGTGAAGCTTTGGGCCAGCCCGGCCTGCCGCGTGCCGGCGCTGGCGCTGTCGCGACCGGCCTGCGCGGCCTTGAACTGCGCCTCGGCGGCATCGAGCGCGGCCTGGCTGACAAAGCCCTGGGCGCGCAGGTCGCGCTGGCGCTGCACGGCCGCACGGGCATTGGCCAGCTCGGCCTCGGCCTGGGCCAGCTGGGCCTGGCTGCGATCGATCCCGGTGCGCGCCTCGCGGTCGTCAATGACCGCGATCACCTGACCGGCACGCACCTTGTCGCCCGCCCGCACCTTCAGGCTGGCAATGCGGCCGCTGGCCTGGGCCGACACCGTGGCCTGGCGCACCGGCTCGACCACGCCGTCCAAGGTCGTGCCGGTGCTGACCGCCTGTTGGCCCAGGGTGATCACCGGCACCATCGGCCCGGCCGCCCACACGGCCCCGTGCGTGGCCAGGCCCAGCGCCATCAGCGCCGACCAAAAAGGGCGAATGAGCGGGGAAAGCGAGGGATGTGAACGCATGGCAGGTCTCCTTGCCAGGCATCTTATCATATACCCCACGGGGTATGCAATGGACCCTGCGACATGCCCGGTGGCGGGCCATGCCAATGCGGTGCTCGCTGCTCAATTTGAGGGAACGTTGTTCACCACCCGCCTGGGGGTTGGCGGTAGGAACTGCCACGAAGGCCATGGCAGGCCGCGTCACATGTAGACCCGGCCGGAACCCGGTTCTTGCAAGTGCAGGCTGTCATCCCATCGCTCGAGGCGGGCAGCAGGCGAACCCCAAGTCCAACAATCACGCCAACAAGAAAAAAGCCCCGAGCGACAAGCACTCAGGGCCTCTGACTTGCCTTCTGGCCAAAGGCAAATCTTAGAACGGGATGTCGTCGTCCATGTCGTCAAAACCGCTGGCCGGGCGGCTGGCGGCGGCCGGGGCTGCGGCGGGGCGCTGGGCCGGGGCCTGGGCGCGCGGGCTGTAGCCGCCGTCGTCCCCGCCACCACCACCGCCCATGCCACCGCCCTGACGCGAGCCCAGCATCTGCATGCTGTCGGCGCGGATTTCGGTGGCGTACTGCTCGATGCCGTCCTTGTTGGTGTACTTGCGGGTGCGCAGGCTGCCCTCCACGTACACCTGCGAGCCCTTGCGCAGGTACTGACCCGCGATTTCGGCCAGCTTGCCAAAGAAGGCGATGCGGTGCCACTCGGTGGCCTCTTTCATCTCGCCGCTTTGCTTGTCCTTGTAGCGATCGGTGGTGGCCACGCGGATGTTGGTGACCGCATCGCCCGAGGGCATGTAGCGGGTTTCGGGATCGGCCCCGAGGTTGCCGACGATGATGACCTTGTTGACCGATGCCATGGTGTCCTCCGACAGGATTGGATGAATATACAGGTTGAGATTATGCCGTTGCCCCAGGGGCCTCTGGCAAGGGGGTGTGGCGCCCTGGCACGGGCATTGGCCACGCCACGAGCAGCCAGATCAGCACGGCCAGTGCACACACGAGGAAGAGCATGGGGGTGCCCCACTGCTTGACCACCGCGCCACCGGCCCAGCCGCCGGCAAACAGGCCGAACGACTGCAAGGTGTTGTAGACCCCCAGCGCGGTGCCGCGCGCATGCGCCGGCGCCAGGCGCGAGGACAGGCTGGGCACCACGGCCTCGAGGGCGTTGAAGGCGCAGAAGAAGGCCAGCAGGCCCAGCACCATGTGCACCAGGCCCGGCTGGCCCAGGCTTTGCTGCAGCAGGCCCAGCTGCACCAGGCCAAACATCGCGATCGCGCCCAGAAAGGCCAGGCGCAGGCGGCCCCGGCGCTCCAGCGCCATCACGCCGCCCAGCATCACAAACGACAGCAGCACGGTGGGCAGGTAGACCTGCCAGTGCTGCGCCACCGGCACGCCCGCGCTTTGCAGCATGCCCGGCAAGGCCACCCACATGGCCAGCTGCACCGCATGCAGCACAAACACGCCCACGTTCAGGCGCAGCAGGGCCGGGTGGCGCAAGACCTCCCACAGGCGCCCGCGCTGCGTGGGCTGGGGCGGTGGCGGGGCAGGGGTGCCCCAGATCACCACCGCGATGCCGCCCAGGGCCAGCACGCCGGTCAGCACGAACAGGCCGTGCAGGCCCACCCAGTGCGTCAGCCAGGGGGCCAGCACCAGCGACAAGGCAAACACCAGGCCAATGCTGGCGCCCACCAGGGCCATGGCCTTGGTGCGCACCGTCTCGCGGGTCAGGTCGGCCAGCAGGGCCGTCACCGCCGCCGACACCGCCCCGGCGCCCTGCAGGCTGCGCCCGATCAGGAGGCCCATCAGGTCCTGCGCGCTGGCGGCCCAGAAGCTGCCCAGGGCAAAGATCAGCAAGCCGGCCACGATCACGCGCTTGCGGCCCAGGCGGTCCGAGGCCATGCCGTAGGGCAGTTGCAGCAGGGCCTGCGTCAGGCCGTACATGCCCATGGCCAGCCCCAGCAGGGCCGGGTCGTCGCCGCCCGGGTAGGCGCGCGCCTCAATGGCAAAGACGGGCAGGACCAGGAACAGGCCCAGCATGCGCAGGGCGTACACCAGGGCCATGGCGGCACTGGTGCGCCGCTCTTGTGGCGTCATGCGCGCAGGGTCCAGCCCGGGGGAAGAGGGGATCGCATTGGAATTCACAGCCCACATTGTCCCTCATGCGCCCGCCCCCTGCCCGGTCTTGTCGGACCGGCGGCTGGCCGGCACCGGCGCCGCAATGGATAATGAGCGGTTTTGCCCAACACCCTGCCCATGTCCGACCTTCGCCCCGCTGCCGACCTGTCGCCCGAGCCCGCCTACCTGGGCGCGGCGCTGCGCCAGTCCTGCATCAGTGTGCGGGGGGCGCGCACGCACAACCTGCGCAACATCGACCTGGACATTCCGCGCGACCGCCTGGTGGTCATCACCGGCCTGTCGGGTTCGGGCAAGTCCAGCCTGGCCTTTGACACGCTGTACGCCGAAGGCCAGCGCCGCTATGTCGAGAGCCTGTCGGCCTATGCGCGGCAGTTTCTGCAGCTGATGGACAAGCCCGATGTGGACCTGATCGAGGGCCTGTCCCCGGCCATCTCGATCGAGCAAAAGGCCACCAGCCACAACCCGCGCTCGACCGTGGGCACGGTCACCGAAATCCACGACTACCTGCGCCTGCTGTTTGCGCGCGCAGGCACGCCCTACTGCCCCGAGCACGACCAGCCGCTGCAGGCGCAGACGGTGTCGCAAATGGTGGACACGGTGCTGGCCCTGCCCGAGGGCACGCGCCTGATGATTCTGGCGCCGGTCGCGCGCGAGAAAAAAGGCGAGTTCGCACAGCTGTTTGCGCAGATGCAGTCGCTGGGCTATGTGCGCTTTCGGGTGCAGGGCCAGGTGATCGAAGCGGCCGACCTGCCCACGCTGCGCAAGCAGGACAAGCACGACATCGACGTGGTGATCGACCGCCTGAAGGTGCGCGCCGAGGACGACGCGCCGGCGCGCGCAGCCCTGCGCCAGCGCCTGGCCGAGAGCTTTGAGGCCGCGCTGGCGCTGGCCGAGCAGCGTGCCCTGGTGCTCGACATGGACAGCGGGCAGGAGTGGTTGTTCAACGCACGCTTTGCCTGCCCGGTGTGCAACCACGCCATTGGCGAGCTCGAGCCGCGCCTGTTCTCGTTCAACTCGCCGCAAGGCGCCTGCCCCGCGTGCGAGGGCATTGGCCAGACCGAGTTTTTTGATCCGCAGCGGGTGGTGGCGTTTCCCAGCCTGAGCCTGGCCAGCGGCGCCATCAAGGGCTGGGACCGGCGCAACGGCTTTTACTTCAGCATGATCGAGAGCCTGGCGCGCCACTACCGCTTTGATGTGGACACGCCCTTCGAGGACCTGCCTGCGGCGGTGCAGCAGGTGATCCTGCACGGCTCGGGCGAGGAGTCGATCCGCTTTGCCTACATCGTCGAGTCGGGCGCGCAGCGCGGCCGCAAGGTCAGCAAGCTGCACCCCTTCGAGGGCATCCTCCCGAACATGACGCGGCGCTACCGCGAGACCGACTCGGCCCTGGTGCGCGAGGACCTGGCGCGCCTGCGCTCCACCCAGCCCTGCCCCGAGTGCCGGGGCACACGGCTGTGCCGCGACGCGCGCCATGTGCGCATTGGCGAGGGCGAGCAGGCGCGCGCCATTTACGAGGTGAGCCACGCCACCCTGGGCCAGGCGCAGCGCTACTTCCAGACGCTGTCGCTGCGCGGCGCCAAGGCCGAGATTGCCGACAAGGTGGTGCGCGAGATCGCGGCACGCCTGAAGTTTCTGAACGATGTGGGGCTGGATTACCTGAGCCTCTCGCGCAGCGCCGAGACGCTCAGCGGCGGCGAGGCCCAGCGCATCCGCCTGGCCAGCCAGATCGGCTCGGGCCTGACCGGTGTGATGTATGTGCTCGACGAGCCCAGCATCGGCCTGCACCAGCGCGACAACGACCGCCTGATCGGCACCCTGCGCCACCTGCGCGATTTGGGCAACACGGTGCTGGTGGTCGAGCACGACGAGGACATGATCCGCACCGCCGACCATGTGATCGACATGGGCCCGGGGGCCGGGGTGCACGGCGGCCGCGTGATGGCGCAGGGCCGTTGCGAGGACATCATGGCCAGCCCCGATTCGGTGACCGGCCAGTTCCTGAGCGGCCGCCGCGCGATCGAGGTGCCCCGCCGGCGCCACCCGCCCGGGCTGCTGCGGGTGGACGTGCTGGGCGCGCGCGGCAACAACCTGCAGCGGGTCAATGTGAGCGTGCCGGTGGGGCTCTTGACCTGCGTGACCGGCGTGTCGGGCTCGGGCAAGTCGACCCTGGTCAACGACACGCTGTACGCCGCCGCCGCGCAGCGCATCCACCGCGCGCACCTGGAGCCGGCCCCGCACGAGGACATCCAGGGCCTGGACCATTTCGACAAGGTCATCAACGTGGACCAGTCGCCCATCGGCCGCACCCCGCGCAGCAACCCGGCCACCTACACCGGCCTGTTCACGCCCATCCGCGAGCTGATGGCCGAGGTGCCCGCCGCGCGCGAGCGCGGCTATGGGCCGGGGCGCTTCTCGTTCAATGTGAGCGGCGGCCGCTGCGAGGCCTGCCAGGGCGATGGCATGGTGAAAGTGGAGATGCACTTTCTGCCCGATGTGTACGTGCCCTGCGACGTCTGCCACGGCCAGCGCTACAACCGCGAAACCCTGGAGATCCAGTACAAGGGCATGAACATCGCGCAGATCCTGGACCTGACGGTCGAGCAGGCGCACCAGTTCTTCCAGGCCGTGCCCGGCATTGCGCGCAAGCTGCAGACGCTGCTGGACGTGGGCCTGTCGTACATCCGCCTGGGGCAGTCGGCCACCACGCTCTCGGGGGGCGAGGCGCAGCGCGTCAAGCTGGCCCTGGAGCTCTCGCGGCGCGACACCGGGCGCACGCTCTACATCCTGGACGAGCCGACCACGGGCCTGCACTTTGCCGACATCGAGCTGCTGCTCAAGGTCTTGCACCAGTTGCGCGATGCGGGCAACACCATTGTGGTGATCGAGCACAACCTGGACGTGATCAAGACCGCCGACTGGCTCATCGACATGGGCCCCGAAGGCGGCGCGGGCGGCGGACGGGTGCTGGCGCAGGGCACGCCCGAGGACATTGCCGCGCACCCCGACAGCCACACCGGCCGCTACCTCAAGCGGCTGCTGCCCGCGGCCTGAGCGGGCCCGGCCAGCGCACGCGGCGCCGCGTGCTCAAGCGGTCTTGGCCGCTTCGAGCTGGTCGCGCGTGGCCTGCGCCACGCGGCGCGCCGCGTCGGCAAAGTCGGTGTCGCCACTGGCGTAGAGCACCGCACGCGAGGAGTTGACGATGATGGGGCTGCGGCTGCCTGCCGCATCGCCTCGCCAGCCGGCGCGCACCGTGGCCACCGCATCCCCGCCCTGCGCGCCCACCCCCGGAATGAGCAGCGGCACCGACGGCGCCAGCGCCCGCACCCGCTCGATTTCGGCGGGGTAGGTGGCGCCCACGACCAGGCCGAGCTGGCCGTTGATGTTCCAGGGCCCTTGCGCCAGCTGCGCCACATGCTCATAGAGCAAGGGCTGACCGGGCACCGAGGCCAGGCGCTGGTTCTGCAAATCGTCGCCCCCGGGGTTGGAGGTGCGGCACAGCAGGAACGCCCCCTTGCCGGGGTAGCGCAGGTAGGGGGCCACCGAGTCCCAGCCCATGAAGGGCGAGAGGGTGACGGCGTCGGCGCCGTAGCGCTCGAAGGCCTCTTTGGCGTATTGCTCGGCGGTCGAGCCGATGTCGCCGCGCTTGGCATCCAGGATCACCGGCACCTGCGGGGCCACCTGGCGGATGTGGGCGATCAGGCGCTCGAGCTGGTCTTCGGCGCGGTGCGCGGCAAAGTAGGCAATCTGCGGTTTGAAGCTGCTGACCAGATCGGCCGTGGCCTCGACGATGCGGGCGCAGAAGTCAAAGATGCGGCGGGGGTCACCGCGCAAATCGGCGGGGAAACGCCCCGGTTCGGGGTCCAGGCCCACGCAAAGCATGGAGCGGTGTTGGCGCTCTGCGGCGCCGAGCATGTCAAGAAAGGTCATGAATCCCAATTGTAGGCGTGTGGCAGGTGACAGCGCCAGGCCGGGGGCCTGACCATAATGGGCGACTGAAAGGCCGATCCATGCATACGCTCACCCCCCGGCAGTGGCTGGTCCTGCTGCTCCTGACCCTGATCTGGGGCCTGAACTGGCCCATCATGAAGCTGGGCGTGACCGGTTTTCCGGCCCTGACCTTTCGGGCCATCTGCCTGTGGCTGGGGCTGCCGGTGCTGGGCCTGGCCCTGGTGCTGATGCGGGTGCCTTTTCGCATTCCGCGCGCGCACTGGCGCGAGCTGCTCACGCTCTCGACCTTCAACATGTTCTTCTGGCACGCCCTGATCATTGTGGCGGTGCAGTCGCTCTCGAGCGGGCGGGCGGCCATTCTGGGCTACACCATGCCGATCTTCTCGGCGGTGCTGGGTGCGCTCTTTTTTGGCGAGCGCCTGGCCGCGCGCGCCTGGGGCGGGGTGGCCGCCGCGGCGCTGGGCGTGGTGCTGCTGCTGTGGCACGAGGTGGCGCGCCTGTCGGGCCAGCCGGCCGGTGTGGGCCTGGCGCTGGGCGCCGCGGCCACCTGGGCGCTGGGCACGCAGCTGCTGCGGCGCACCCGGATGCCGGTGCCCACCCTGACCATCTCGTTCTGGATGACGGCGCTCACCTGCGTGGTCATGAGCGGCCTGGCCTTTGGCCTGGAGCGCGATCAGTGGCAATGGCCCACGGCGCCGGTCTGGGCCTCGATTGCCTACAACGCGGTGGGCGTGTTTGGCTACGCGCACGCGGCCTGGTTTTTTCTGGCGCGCAGCCTGCCGCCGGTGGCCTCAACGCTCAGCGTGATGCTGATCCCGGTGCTGGGCGTGTTCAGCGGCGCGCTGATGCTGGGCGAGGTGCTGCACTGGCAGGACTGGAGCGCGGTCGCGCTGATGATGCTCTCGATCGCGGCCGTGCTGTGGCCACGGCGCAGCGCCTGAGCCGCCCTCAGCCCTGGGCCGAGGCCTCGCGCGCGGTCTGCACCGCCAGGCACAAATCGTCCCAGGCGCGCGCCTTGTCGGCGGGGTTGCGCAGCAGATAGGCCGGGTGGTAGGTCACCACCACCGGCACCCCCTGGTAGCGGTGCACGCGGCCGCGCAGGCGGCCAATCGGCTCCTGGGTCTGCAGCAGGAACTGCACCGCAAACCGGCCCATGGCCAGGATCATGCGCGGCTGCACCAGCGCCACCTGGCGCTCCAGGTAGGGGGCGCAGCTGGCCATCTCGGCCGGCTCGGGGTTGCGGTTGCCCGGCGGCCGGCACTTGAGGGTGTTGGCAATGTAGACCCCGCCCTCGCCCTGGGCATCGCGCGCCAGGCCGATGGCGCGCAGCATGTTGTTCAGCAGCTGCCCCGCGGGGCCGACAAAGGGCTCGCCCTGGCGGTCTTCCTGCTCGCCGGGGGCCTCGCCAATGACCATCCACTGCGCTTGCCGGTCGCCCACGCCAAACACGGTCTGGCGCCGCCCCTGGCACAGACCGCAGGCCTGGCAGTCGGCCACGCTGGCGGCCAGGGTGTCCCAGTCCATCTGCTGGCAGGCCTGCGCGTGCGGCGCCTGCGCCTGCACAGGCATGGCCAGGGGCGCTGGCGCCAGCGGCGCGCGTGAGGCCACGGTCTCGGGGGCGCGCGTGGCCACGGCCTCGGGCGCGCGCGCCTGGGCACTGGGCAGCGGCGCCACGGCGGGGGGCTGGGGCGCTGCGGCTGTCAACGCCGCGCTGGCGCTGGCCGGGGCGGCGGCTGGCGCCGGCCACCAGACGGGCACGCCCATCTCCTCGAGCATGGCTCGCTGGCGGGCATCCAGGTCGAAAGCGGTGGGATCGGGCATGGTCGGGCAGGTCAGAGGTCGTGGCGCATGACCAGCGCATCCTCGCGCTGGCCATGCCTGTCCGGATAGTACCCGCGTCGGCGCCCGACCACGGTCCAGCCCTGCTGTTCGTACAGGCGGCGTGCGCGGGCATTGCCCTCGCGCACCTCCAAGAACAGGGCCGCCGCGCCCTGGCCACGCGCCCAGTCGGCCAGATGGGCCAGCAGGCAGGCGCCCCAGCCCTGGCCCTGGTGCTCGGGGGCCACGGCCAGGTTCAGCAGGTGCGCCTCGTCCACGCCGGCCATGGCCACCACATGGCCCAGCAGCTCGGGCTCGCGGCCATCGCTTGGCGCCGACCACAGGGTCTGCATCCAGTAACCGGCGTTCAGCGCATCGACCAAGTGGCCGCGCGTCCAGGGGTGGCTGTAGGCGCGCTGCTCCAGGTGCAGCACCACATCCACCAGCGCCGCCGTGAGCGGGCGCAGGCTGTGCGCGGGCGCCGTCATGCGGCCGGGCCGGCGCGCAGGGCGGCGCGCTCGGCGCTGGTCAGGGCCACCTTGTCGCGCACATAGAGCGGCATGGCCTGATCGGCAGGCACCGCCTGGCCGGCGGCCCACAAGGCCGGCGCCAGGCGCAGCATGGCCAGCGCACACGGGCGCGCGGCGATATAGGGGGCATCGGGCAGGCGCCCGGCATACGTGGGCAGGGCATTGCCCGCCAGCACGCGCCCGGGGCTTGGCTGCACCTGCTCGGGCGCACACACCTGCCAGGCCTGGGCCACCTGCCAGTGTTGGCCGTCCCAGTCCAAGGCCGCGGTGTAGACCTCGTCCATGCGCGCATCCAGCACCGACTGCACCGCCCAGGGCCGGTCCACGACCCCGGCGCGCACGCGCGCGTCCTCGGCCACCGCCAGCAGGCTGTCGACGGGCAGCACGGGCAGGTCGGCGCCAAAGGCCAGGCCCTGCACCACCGAGCAAGC
>JACCDG010087719.1_pt1 | contig 19116 bp, 29 predicted proteins | sample 7442471 | NCBI WGS metagenome assembly JACCDG01 (sample SAMN15323444, study PRJNA562643) | freshwater metagenome | isolation source: river surface water | place: USA:Blue River Watershed | collected 2017-08-17 | reverse complement strand
TGGCGGCGATGGCTATCAGTAACCCGAGGGTTCCGGCGGCGGCGATGGTTGCGGCGATGGTGATCATGGGCGGCCTTGTGAATCGACCCATCCGTCGCGTTGCGGGTCCTCCCCGTGTTCGTCCCAGTCGCGAACGGTTTGGATTGCGGTTCTGAGTTTCCCGGTCTCCGTCGACCAAGGGACAGTGACTAGGAAGCTCTCCGTTGCGCGAATGAGCTCCGCGACGTCCAAGTTGTATTGCTCCGCCGTCTTGGGTGCTGGTTCTGCCATAATTATGCGAGTTGAGATTCCACCGCTCCCCGGAGGTCTCCGATCTGTTTCTTGTACTTTCTAGCGATCATAAAGCCCAGTGCGGCTTGCCGATTCGTGAGTGATCCGGCGTATGCCAGTTCTTTTCCGATCCGGGTGTCCATCTTGTTGAACCCTGCGCCGTCGATCTTTGAGGCTCCGTCGCACATTTCTGCGAGGACTTGAAGGGCGGCGTGAATCGACTCGACTGCCGCCGGCGTCATCTTGGAGGCAAGCGCATCGAGTTCGCTCCGCCGGGGGCTGACGTGCTTGGGCGGTGTCATCGCGAGCGGCTCACGTTCAGCGATCACTTCGAACGCCTTTGTGACCGGGTCGACCTGCTTGATTTGTGACGGATCGGGCCTCTTGTCGAGTGCCCGGAGGATCACCGCGGCTTTCGAGACAAGGGTTGAGGCGATGTTGCAGTCGATGGTTCCGTCGAAAACGATGTGCTTCACGAACACTGTATCTTTTTGCCCGATACGGTGCGCCCGGTCTTCGCACTGGGCGACGTTGCCCGGCACCCAGTCAAGTTCGTGAAAGTAAACGTGCTTGGCCGCGGTGAGCGTCCACCCGACTCCACCCGGGATCAACCCGAGGATGAACACCCGGACGTCACTCGAGTTCTGGAATCTGTCGACGTTGGCTTGCCGCACCCGGACGTCATCCGAGCCGGTCATGGTCAGCACCCCGAACTCTTTCAACCCCTCAGCGAGTTGATCGATCACGTCCAAGTGATGGGCGAATAGGAGCAGTTTCTCAACTCCACCCTCAAGCTCACCTTTGATGAATTCGACCGTGTGCGGGACCTTCGCGAGCGCCGTCTCATGGCGCACCTTGGAACATTCTTCGAACTTCACTTTGACCGACTTCCCGAGCTTCCCGACGGCTGCCGCGTACGCTTCCGGATCGTCGCCGCATTTGGCCAACTCGACCGCAACTTGAGCTTCATCGATCTCTTCATCCGTGACCGATTGGAACTGCTGCCGGGCGGCAGCCTCCGCGCGCCGGACAGCGGATGGGCACTCGAGCACCACCACTGAACGCACTTTGTCCGGGAGCTCCTTCAGCACGTCCGCCTTCAAGCGACGGATCATGGTTGTCGCGCGGAGTTTCTCTTGAAGCTCTGCGAGGTTGTCGCCGGTGCCGCGCGTCATCCCGAAGTCACCCCGGACCATCCCGCAGTATCGGGTTGTGAACTGCCACCAGCTGTTCCACACGTCCGGCCGCACCCATTTGATGATCGGCCAAAGTTCGGGCGGGTTGTTGCAGATCGGTGTTCCGCTTGCCGCGATCCGCATCCGACTCATGAGCGGGGCCTTGGCCAGCTCTGCCGGTTCGTCTCGCCTCGGCTTGTACCCGAGGAGGACCTTGGACCGCTGCGCATTCGGGTTCTTCACATAGTGGCACTCGTCCGCCGCGATCAGGTCCCAGTGGACCGTTTCGAGCCGAGTGACCCATTTCGCCAACATCGAATATCCAATGATCACGATATCTGTCGTCGGGAAGACTTTCCCGTCGACAAGTCCGATGTGGAGCGGGCGAACAAGCCACTTCCGGAGCTCCCGCATCCAGTTCAAAGTGAGGAAGGCGGGGCACACGATCAGCACCTTCTGAATCGCCGGGTTGTCGTTGATGTGCCCGATGATCTGAATCGTCTTTCCAAGCCCCATTTCGTCGGCGAGCAGCACCCCCGGCTTGCCCCGCATATAGGCGACCCCCGCCTTTTGGAATGGCATGTACTCGAGACCGGGCGGCCGGAGGATCTCGATGTCAGCGTCGGTCGCGCGGGACGCTACCTTATCGGTCTCGCGCTGCTGTTGTACCTCCCGCGGGATTTCCTGCCACCATGTGAACCCGAACTTGCCGGAGAACTTCGGCCATTCGGACCGGCTCACCCCGGCGGCGGCGAGCTCGGATCGGTTGGCGTGATAGAACGCATCCGCCTCCGGACTGATCGGGGCCTTCCGCATGATCCGATCCCCGCGGGAGGTTGCCTTTTCCTCCGGCCGCCCCCATTGGAATGCGGCCTCGATTTGCTGGTTGGTGATCATTGGCATATCAAAAAGAGGTTGCCGCGACTTCCTTGTACTATTCCGTGAGGAACCGCGCATTGCGGATTGCCAAACTTTTCGCGCTCGCTTTTGTCCGGGCGCCGGCCGCGTCTAGCATCTTAGCGATTTCGTCGTCCGTATAGCATTCGACGAATACCTGCCAGCCATGACCGCTATCATATCGAGCTGCGGCGAGGTCTTTCACTAGCTGAACCAACTCTGTTGTTGTCGGAGATTTCACTTGGTGCCTTTCGTTTCCGTCGGAGGATTATCCCGCCGACGGACAGACCCTAGCAGGGAATCGTTTCGTGTAAAGAGATTTGTTCAACCTTTCCCAGACATGATATCTTCCGCCACCGCTTCCGCCGCCTCGATGAGCAGGAGACCGATCCCGAGCTTCGGCTCGATGCGCTTTGCCGGATCGGCGTGGAGCCAGAAGTTGATCTCTTGCCGATGGTACATCTCTGCCTTGTTCACGGCTTTCTTCCGGGCGAGCTCTGTCATTTTGGCCACGATGGCGGACTTGGCCCCGTCGTTGTTCGCCACCAACCTCAATGCCGGCTTGAGTGCATTCTCTGCCCAGCGTTTTGCTCCGTCGCGTGTCTCTCGTTTCATTGTCTGTTCTTGTTCGTGCCCGGGAGCTCGTTGGATCCCATGGAGGTTGCGTTGATCCGGTCGACAAGATCCAGCCGCAAGAACTCCAGATGGAGGTTGCCGTTGCCGAACACTCGTCCGCGGAAATAGTCGGTTGAGAACCTGTCTTCCCCGGCCGGGATTGCCTCGATGGCGCGCGCCGTCGGGCCGGTGTGGTCCTTGATCATTCCCTTGCCGTCCAGTGAATGGAAGACGTTGTCCAATGCGCGGAGCTTATCGCCGGCCCATTGGCCGTATGTTACTCGCCAAGTGCCGGCCTTGTAGCCTCCGGTGATCATGCCTGTCAGGATGACTTTGTGGCCAATCTTCCAAGCGTCGTTTGTCTTGTGGTGCGTGTATGGACGCAGCATTTTGAAGACCTCGATTTGCGCCAGCCTGATCTGTTCCGGGATCGATTCGAACATACCGCGAATCTGAGCGATCAGGACTTCCTCCGTGACCTCCGGGAGCGGCACGCCGTCAGTGATACACCCCTTGTCGAGTTGCTTGGCGAGCTCCTGCGCTGCCTCCACGCTCATGAATTGCCGGAGTTGAAGCCTGTCGATCAGGCACCGCCAAGCGTCCTTTCGGAGTCGCTTCATCGTGCTGTCCGGCTTGCGGAAGTCCGGTTCATCGTGCCGGTCCTGAACGCTGAATCCGTAATGCTCCACGCCAAACACAGCCTTCAGGCGATCCTCCGCCTCCGCTATCATGCGGAATGCCTCCGCGATTTGGTCCGTGGACTCACGCCACGCCGCGGCCATGGTCGTGATTGTCCCGCGCGGAATGAGGTCCGTCGTTGCTTCGAAATGGATCCGGCTCATTTGATCCTCCGAATGGTGAAGTTGAGGTTGCGGGGTTGCTTCCGGGAGCGCCGGCTCCGGATCCACTGAACGAGGAGCACCACGGCGAGCGTCATCACTGCGATCCCGAACAGGACGCACCAGATGCCGAGGAAGAGGTCAAAGTTGGTTTTCATCCCTTGATAGTCCTTTCGAACTGCAACTTGCTGCCAGTGATCCGGCCGTCCGGTCCTCGGGTTGCGAGCACCAGCACCCGAATTGCCGGGTGCCTTTTCGTCGTGTAGTTGACCACCTTCAGCACCGCACCAGTCGTTGCGTGCTTGATCGTCACTGGGACCGTCCCGCCGTGCTTCGCCTTGGTCGCGTCCCATGCCTTGGACACCGCCTTGTTCCACATCGATGGCCGGCGGTCACCGAACGCGATGAAATACTTGGTCCGACCTTGGGCCTGATCCCGCTCGATGTCGGCCTCAAGATCCTCCGGAGTGACCCATCCGGAAACCTGCACGGGCTGCTCTTGATCCAGCATGAAGTGATGGACTGTTGTTGCACTCCGGCGGAAGCGGTCGGGTGCAATTTCGAACACGATGGCCGGGCCACCGTACCATCCGCAGATGGGTGAGAATGTGTTGAGCGACCGGCTGACGCGCCGGACGATCTGAGTTGATCCGGCGAGCGCTCCCGTTGCGACCCGGACGAGGTCCCCCGGCTTGATACCGGCGAACGCCTCGATTGGTTTGAAGTTCATGGTTGGTGCCTTTCGTTTCGTCGTTTACTGAAAAATGATGGTGATCTCAAGGAACGTGTCCCGCTTGTTCATCCCGATTCCGAAGTGAGTAATACCAGTTTCGTCGATCACATCACTGTTGAGGTTGGTGGCCGCTATCGCACGCTCGATTGCAAGGTTGACTTCATACTGTGCCTTGCACTTGTTGGTTTCCTTCGCGTTCGCCGCAATGGCGTTGTTGGCGATGTAGGTCAGGAACTTGATGGCGATCTCGTCGGCGTCTGACTTCGGGGTCTTTTCGAACTCTGCGGTGATCTTCACTTGGTGCCTTTCGTTTCGGTGTCTCCCGTTGATTCGGTCGACGTGTGCAACCTAGACGCCTTTCATTGCTTGTAAAGAGATTTGTTCACTTTTTCTGAGCAGCTAGGAAGGCTCGCCATCTGGTCGCAAGTTTCTCGGCTTCCGGCTTGGTCAGGTTGTGCAGTGAAGCGCTGAGTAGATCCGGGTCTTTCGGCCACGTCGTCAGTCCTTTCGCGAGGCGAGGTCCAACGACGCTGAACCCCATTATCTGGCAGTGAATCGCCACCCAGTATCTTCCCGGGGTGGATTCGGGTTTGACCTCAATTGTGCTCATGACTTTGTGACGATCCCCATTGCCCACTCGAAATCAAATTCCGGGCACTCGATCATTTCAGAGCCCCATTTGAGGGATTTGTCCGTGATCGTCTTCGGCCGGATCCACTCCCACGGGATCAGCGCCATTTCGCCGGCGTGAATCCAAAGGAGGAAGGCGAAGGCGCCACTGTTGTGCCAGTTGTGGAGTGCCGCTTGCTGGGACTTCTTCAGTCCCTTTTCGCCGAACTCAAGACGCGGGACCTTTGTCGACTTCACTTCAAACGCGATCATGCGGGCGCCTTTCCGAGTCCATGACCCGACAAAGTCAGGAAACGGATTCGTCTGAAAGATCATCCGCCTTCGGATCACCACCACCGGCGCACAGACTTTCTTCGCGCGGAGGATCCCCTTGCGAGCGTATGCGTCGCACTTCTCCTGTATCCGCTTTTCCCAGTCTGTGCCGGCGTTCTTCATTCGGTCACTCCGTGATCGTAATTTCCGCCGACTGGTTGCTCTGGAGCGCAAGCAGCCGCTCGCGTTGAATCGTCACCACCAGCGGGTGCCCCCCCGGGGTTTGATCCACAGACTTCAGCTCCACAATGGGGTTGGGGTTGTTCCGTGTGGTCAGCTCCCGGGACACCCGGAAGTGCCGACCGTCCAGCATGTACGTCTTCATTGCTCGATTCGTTTCGGACGCGGTTTTGCCGCGTTGTAATGATTGGTACGTCAACGGCGGGTTGTTTGTCCAGCCCCGGAAAATAGCTCTGTTGAGCGGCGATGGCGAAGGCGCGTGATATTCGCTCCGCCGCCTCCTGCTTTGTCGGCCTCCCCCAGACCGCAATTCGCCGCTCAAGCTCCGCCACCTTCATCCGTAGCCTGTGGTTCTCGTTTCGAGCACGGCGCAGTTTCGCCGTCGCTGTTTCGCTTCTTCGTTTCATCGTGGGTCGTTCCATTTTCCCGCCTCCGCGATCCACCCCTTGCGCCTTGCCTCCGCCGGGTGTTCGCCAATCCAGTTGTGGCAAGCCCGACACACCGCGATCACGTAGCGACGATCTGTCAGGAGTGATCCCGCCCGGCCCCGGGTGTGGTGGATGTCGGTCACCTTGGCCGCAAAGCAGCATGTGCAATTGGATCCGTCGATCAACTCGCTGCGCAGCTTCCGGTAAGCCTCCATGGCGCGCCGGCGATTCGCTGACATTGGACGGATCCGCTTTTTCTCCTTTGCACCCTTGGGAGTCCACCCGGCCGGCTTCCTCCCGTTTTTCATCGTCGTCCAAGGTGCCGGACGTGTCCTAGTACGCTTGCTGTAGTTCATGCTTGAGCCTCTGCGCGACTTGCGCGATCCGCCGCTTGTCCTCCACCTTCCGGAGCTTCACCACCTTCTGAACCGAATCTGTGACGATTGACCTATGGGCCCGGGCGATGTGGTAGCAAATTGACCAGTCCTCGGGTTGCTCACCCTTCGCCAATCTCGGCTTGATCCGAAACTGAAAGTGAGGGCATGAGCATTCGCCGTTGCCGTTCCATTCCTCAAGGTCCACCAGATATTCGCGTTGCGAATTCGTCTTCGATGAGACGAGGAATCGGAACGCCTCAAGGTGGGTGATGGTTTTCACCTGACGTCGATGGCGATCACAACCCCCACAAGATACCCGATGGGGCCAAAGAGAGTGTTGACCGCTGGCCCGATCCATTTCGCATCCGGCTTGTCGACCTCCGAGAGCGTGACAATGAAGTCAGCGGTGCCGCCGGAGTCGTCTAAGAGGACGCCGGGGTTTGTGCACACCAGATTCATGGTGTCGGTAATTAGGCGCGTGATCTCGTCCCGTGGCCATTTCGGGTTTGCCCTGAACGGCGGTAGCTTTGCGCGTGTTGGGTCGTGTGGCTCCGCGGTCCGAATGAAGACCTTTTTCCCGGCGTTCTTGCCCGCCTTGTCCATTAGCGCGGTCAGTGCCTTGAAGTGAGCGCCCTTTTTCCCGAGCAACCGGGACATATCTCCGCTGCTCGCCGGCCGCACTGAAACGATCACCGCCTGAGGACTCGTCTTGATTTGGTGCTCAAATCCACCGTTGTCCGTGACCAATGCCTTCATCAGTCGAATTGAGACCGATCCAATGCTGTTGTCTGGTTGTGTCATTTGATTATGGGTGCCGGGCGAGGACCTCCCCGCCCGGCATTTGGTTGCCGGGGTTAGTCGGCCTCTTCCTTCTTCTTCCGCTTCTTCGGCTTGTCTTCGGGCTGTTCAGGCTCTCCGCCATTTGCCGCTTCCTGAGCAGCGACGCGGGCCTTCTCGGCTTCTTCAGCCTCCTTTCGGGCCTTCCGCTCGTCCTCCTCGCGCGCCTCGATCTCGCTGGGCGTGAAGATTGTGAACTCCCGCTGATCCGGGTTGGTGCACCGGATCGACCGGCGATCCTTGACCGTCCGCGGGACGAACTGCAGGTCAAGGTTGATCGAGGGTTCGGACTCGCTGGTATCGATGTCTAGCTTGAGCGCGACACCGATTCGATGCGTGCCGCTTTCCTCAAGCGCCGCTGTGATCTCGTCGCCGTGGACACCGATCAATGAGTCCAACGCGGTTTTGATCTGCGTCTTGACGTCATCGCTGAAGATGTTCTTCGCGGACGCCCTTTTTCGGGTGACTGGCATGGTTCCTTTCGTTTCGTTTCGTTGTGTCCGGATTTCCCGGACGGGTTTGTCGTAGCACCGTCAAGATGGTTGTAAAGGGAAGTCCTTCAGTCTGCCATGTAATCGCGTTGGAGCTTTGCGCGTTCAGTCGGTCCAGTCAACGCCACCACAGCGAAAGTTGCCGCACGTAGCCGGTCGTACATTCGACCTCCGACTATTGGCTCGAGTTCGTCCGCTGTCCGGAAGTTTCCGGTGAGCACCGTCGGCCGTTTCGCCGAGAATCGCGCATCGAGAATCTCATGGATCACCGGGAGCTCGTCGCGACCTCCGGACGTCAACCCGAGCTCGTCCATCACAAGGAATGGAGTTCTCGAGAAGTGATCCACCACCCGCTGGGCCTTTCCGTTCCCGTAGCCAGCCCGGACCTCCGACATGATCGCGTACATCTTGCGAAACGTCCCCTTGCCGTGGATCCGAAGCAGTGCCGTGGCAAGGTGCGACTTCCCGTTGCCGTAGCCGGGGCTTATCAAGATGAGGAATCCGCGGCGCAGTTCTGCGTACCGTTGGATGACCGCGAGTGAGGCAGTATCGGCCGGGTTCCGTGGAGTCCAGTTTGCGAGCGACGCATCGAGCAGGATGTCCGGCACCCCGGCGGCCTTCATCCACGCGCGCCGTGCAGCGGTCTCGGCGATCTCGGCGCACACCGGGCACAGCTCGAGCACCCACCGGCGTTTCCGCTCCCCGTAGTCCATGAAGTATTGCCACGACGCGAGCACACTCGCTTGCACGTCCACCGGGACCTGAATCCCGGGGTGCCTTGGGCATGGGGTGTTTGGCGGGTTCGTCTGAAGCGTCGCACGAAACGATGCCTCGAATTCCGCGCACGCTGATCGCCGGGCGAGAATGCGCTTTTCAATGTCCGCGAGGTCGTCGTCGGAATTGGCTACTGTGTCGCTCTGGGCGGCGCTCTGGGCGGCCTTCGCCTCCGCCCGCGCCTTCGCCTCCGCCCCGATCTCTGCGATGCGCTGCGGGTCAATCTGCGGTGGCCATTGCTTTTCGTTCACGATTCGATCCTTTCCCCGTCCAATGTCATTGCCCCGACCGCTGCCGGCTTCAATGCGCCGACTTTTGTCCCTGACCGCCGGAGCTCCACCCGGAGCGCCTGAAATACGTCCGCAATCCCCGAGAGGGTCACAGCCCGCCGACAGTTGAATGTGTTCCCCTTCCATGCGATCCGGGCGACCTCGATCACTTCCTCGGGTTCCCACGCCTTGCAAAGCCGCTTGGCTGCTCCGGCTTCCTTGCCGTCAACGATGAACCGATCCCCGAAGGTGGATGCGTATTCTTCGCACCAAGCCTTGATCAGCTCATGGGCCTTCGCTCCGGGAGAAGTCGCCGGCTCCGGTGCCGAAGGCGAGACCGGCGCAAGGTCGCCGGGGTTCTCTGACGGTTCAATTGACGGTTGTACTATAGGAACCGGAAGCTGTTTCCGGTTTGAACCGGAAGCTGTTTCCGGTTGAACCGGAAGCCCCTGCCGGTTTGAACCGGAAGCTGTTTCCGGTTTGCCTTCCGGGTGGACGATGTAGCAATCCCGATTCCCGGCCGTCCCTTTGCGGGATCCGTCCCGCCACTTCTTCACCGTGAGCATACCCTTGTATTCGAGCGACGCGATTGCCGTCCGGACGGTCCTTTCCGAGACCTCGCACTGTGCAGCAATCGTCGCTTGAAGGGGCCACGCTTCACCCTCGTCATTCGCGTTGTCCGCCAACTTGAGCAGGACCAACTTCTCAACCGCTGATCCGACCTCCCGCTTCCACACCACCGACATGATCTGAATACTCATTGGTGCCGTTTCAATGCCCCGAGGGGTGCCCGACCGGGTGAGAATTCGCCGGGACGGTTTCCCATCCGGCGTCCGTGCGGGCACTCCTCGGGGTCTTGCATTTCGTTTCGTGCTTCAGCTTCTCACGGCTGGCCCGGATCCCACGGGCGAGGTTCTTAAATCACGCTGCATTCACGGTTGGAAGTCATTTATTCATCGACTTCATCGACTTCGCGAACGAACCGGATCCCAAACTCCTTTTCGATTTCCTTCAGTGTTTTCCAAGGGAGCGGCTCCAATTGTTTGCCGTAGCGAGTGAGGTTTTGAATGGAAGCTGTGAACCGCTTGGTTGCGATCCTTCGTTCATTCAAAGCCTTGCATACGGGGCAGTATTTTGACGGATCGGATCCAACCCAAGCACACTTGGGAAGTGAGTTTTTCCGGCAACCAACTTTCTTTGAGGATGCGATTTTGGTATAGGCTTTCCGAGCCTCCTTCAATGCAAGGTCACGTTCGTAAACGCGTCGAGCCGCGATCATTAACTGCCTCATAGTCATCGGGCACCGTCCTTTGCGATCTCAGCAATGAAGGGGGAAGGCTGTCCGTCCAAAATCTGTTCCTTGTCCCATTCGCTGCGCTTGTAGCGGTCCGCTCGGGATATTGTGAGGTTGTGCCGGGTCCGGGTGATCGCCACGAATGCCAGACGCCTTTCGGCTTCGATTGATCCACCGTCGTCCGCATCACACCGCGGGAACCCCTTGCTGCTCCACCCCGGAAGCCAGACGTGATCGAACTCCCGACCCTTGCTCGCGTGCATCGTCATGACCTCAATCCCCCGTCGTGAGCTTGGCGGCGCCACCTTGCGCCCGCTGTGCTGCATCATCGCAAGGTGAAGCTCGGCGGCGGAAGCACTGGATCCAAGCGTCAAAGCGATTTCCGATGCCTCCGCAAACGCATCATTGTCGACCCCAACTTGTGCTAGGTAGTTGATAGCACCGGCGGCGGTCGGCTTCCACCCCTCTCCCATTGTGAACTTCATGCCTGCGGCTGTTACCTCGCGCAATCGCTCCTCTGCGAGCACGCGCCCGAGTTGCGCCTTGATGACGTGGAACGCGATCAGTGACGAGGACGGATCACTAAACTCGCTGACGCTGTTGATAGCTTTTTGCCAATCCCGGATTGCTCCAGCGTCCCGATCCACCACCGGAATGTTGGCCATTTGAAGCACGGTCCGAATCGTCGCCACTTGGAAGTTGGTCCGGCAGATGACCGCGAATGTGCCTTCCTTGCTCCGGTTGAACTCCTCAGCGATGGCGTTGATCTCGCAAATCTCCGTAGGAAAGACACTGATCGAAACCGATCCTTCCGGGGTGCTTTCGCTCGTCTTGATGGACTTTGGAATTCGGTCCCTATTGTGCTCGATCAACCGATTCGCCGCCTCGGCGACTGAGCTGGAACATCGGAAGCTCTGAGTCATCAGCATGTACGACTCCGCCGACCTCGCGAGCAAGACGTCCGGGCGAACTCCCCGGAATTCGTACAGGCTCTGATCGAGGTCACCGACCAAGCACACATTGAATGGTTGGATCGCGTCTATAATTTCGAAATCCATCGCTGAACAGTCTTGAGCCTCGTCCACAATCAGATGATTCACGGTCGGACGGGTCTCTCGAATTGCCGCGAGACCGAAGCTCAGGATCCCATCGAAGTCGACGAACCCAGAGGTGAACAGGTCCCGGTAGTACGCTACCGCAAGCACATCAACCGGCTTGCTGATTTTGCCAGTCACAATCGGGTTGGAACGGATCGCTTCATCGAGCTCACCGCGCGACTTGATCCGAATCTTTGTCCGCGACTGCGCCCGGATCACCGCTGAATCGATCAACTCTTGGCTGGCGATCCGGAAACCGGCCGGAAGCCCGACCGTGACCGGGTTGGATTGGAGCACCCGGAGGCAGTAGCTGTGAATCGTGCCGCAATGTCCAATCGCCACCCCGAGCCGCTTGTTGAATTCGTGCGCGGCGGCATTGGTGAAGGTTATCACGACGATCTTCTGCGGGTCCTCCCCTGACTCAATCATCCCGTGAACGCGTTTCACCATCGTTGCCGTCTTCCCTGATCCCGGCCCGGCGATGACGTTGATCACCGGCTCGCGCGAAACGATGACCGCGCGCTGTTCTAGTGTTGGGTTCATGGCGTGGAATCAAAGGGTGATGATGTTTTCGCCGGCGAACACCCGCGGCTTGTTCACGTCGACCCCAATGAACTGGTGGATGACGCCTTGGTCTATCAACTCGGCGACTCGATCAAGGAACTGGTGTTTCATTTCTTCGCCTAGCACTCCGAGCTCGTCGATCATGAGAATGCGCTCGGGGTGCTTAATCGCAAACGCGAGCTGGATCCCGGCGAAGGCGATGCGGGTCTCGGCACCCGAGAGCGTGTCCGACCCGATCCACCGACCATTTTTGGTATATCCGAATTCCCCGTCATTGTAGCTCAGTTGGAACTTGAGAATCCCGTCCGTGAGCTTCCGGGCATTTTCAAGGATTGCGCCAATGGTTGCTTCGGCCAGCTTGGACTGGAGCTCAACCAACCCGACCCTCAGCGCCTCGATAAACTCGAGACGATCCCGGCGGGACTGTCCGTCCTTCTCCGCCCGCGCAACCTGCGCATTGTGCGCCTCGAATTCCACCCATGCCTTGTACTCGGCGCTGACCTTGGTCACTTCCGCCCGGCAGTCTTCGACCGCTTTCGTCAGCTCCTCAAGGGTGCCTTCGGCGTCGATCATGGTCTGATCCACCCGGAACCGTGACAGGTCGTTGATCTTGTCGATCCGCTTGGTGAGCGTGGCGAGCGTCGCCATGTCGCTCCGAACCTCTTCCATCGACTCATCCCATTGATCGCACTGCTTCAGCTTGAGGTCGTAAACGTCCTTGAGCCGGACGACTTCATTCGCGAGCGAACTTTCTTCCGCGATGCACTTGGTGAGCTTGTCGGCTGCCTCGTTCAGTGCGGAGTTGAGCGCCGTCATGTCAACGGTCCCCCAGTGCTCTTTGAGAGCTCCGCAGCACGGGCACGGCTTGCCGCCCTTGATCGCCTCCACCTTCGAGGCGCACTCCTCAGCAACGCGCCGGGCGCGCGCGACTTCCCGGGTTGCTTCATCGCGCTGACGAGTCGCTGAGACCAGTTCCGAATTGGATTGTGTCGGCGATGGCATTGGCCCAAGCCGCTTCTTCGCCTCGTCAATCGAGGTTGCGATCTGATCCCGCAGCGAAACCAAGTCCGCGAGCGAGTCGTCCCCGAGCGCCTTCGTGAGCTCAACCGTGACCCGGTCGAGTTCAGCCTGACTCTCCTGTTGCTTCCTGATCGCCGCGGCCTTGAGCTGCATTTTGGCCGTTGCCGTCCCGAGCCGGGAGTTGACCGCAGAAACTTCCGTCTGCTTGACCTCACGCGGGATCACCATTGTCGCCGATTGCTCCACCGCAGTCTGGGCAGTTCCTTCGCTGGCCTTGATCAGCGCCTTGGTGTTCCGTCCAGCTTCAATGACACCCTCAATCACGCCGGCGAGCCACTCCGGAAGCAGCTGGTTGGTGCGCCTTGCCGTGGCAATCGAGTTTCGCACCAGTTCGGTCATATCCTCGAATGCGGTCCGGGCGCCGTCCTTGGAGCAGTCGATTGTCCCGAGGAAGTTGGACACCGTGGAGAAGTTGAACGTGGACGGGTCGATTTCGCTGCGCTCGAAAACAAATGCCGCCCGCTCGCGCGCGGTCAGCTTTTGATAGCTCGAGAAGTCCAGCATGCACGCCGGCGTGTTTGGTTCCTCGGACTTGGTCTGGGTCACCTTGGATCCAGTCTTGACCCAGCTCATGGAAACCTGCTTGTCCCCGCGGTGTGCGATCACTGACATCGACTTGTCGCTGGCAATGGAATAGATGGCCGCCGCCGTCTTGCCATAGCGCGGATGCCACCCGAGAAGGGCGAGCGTGACCGCATCGATGATCGCGGTCTTGCCGACCCCGTTGCGGGGCGAGTGAACAATGTTGAAGGGTTGAAGGGCGAACGTGCCGCTGACGCCCTTGAGGTTTTGGATTTCGATTTTGCTGATCATGCTGTGATGGGGTTGAGATTGTGGTTTCTGGTGGATCACTTCGCCGGGGCCTGCTCCGGGTTGAGCGATTTCAGGATTTCGCTGATGTCTTTGCGGTCCGGGAGTCCGGCGAAGATCCCTTCCCGCTCCCCTTGGATGTAGAAAGTCGTTGCGAGCTGTTGGACACCCTCAAGCGGTGTGCCCGTCATTTCTTCGTACCAGTCCGCGACGGCAATGGCGCGCCCGAGGCAGAGCTTCATCGCGTTGCCCATCCGGCACACTCGCTTGGCGGCATTGACGCACACCCGTTTTTCGATGACCTCGGCTTCCCCCGGGTCCGCAGGAGCGGGGTGCTGAGGCTCAGGGTCCGGCTCTGGCGCGTTCTGAGGCGCCGGGGCGGGTGAAAGGGCCGGGACCGGAGCTGGAGCCGCAGGCGGTGCAGGAGGCTTCGGGGCTGGTGCCGGTTGAGTGGGCGCCGCTGCCGGTGCGTGAGGGACGGGCGCGCCTTCGTGCTTGAGCTCGAGCTGAGCCTGATCAGTGACCTTGATGGTCTTGCTTGTTTGGCCTTGATATTCCCGTTCCTCAATTTTCGCGCCGACCCATTGCTTTTTGGAGTTCTGGACTGCCATCACGTAAAGGGTCTGACCCTTCAGGTTCTTGTCGAACTCCTCACGTCCCCAGAAACCGACCTCGATGGAGTCATGTCCGTCGGTGAGGACGATATTTTGAACGGACCATGGTCCCTTTCCGTTGTCGCCGACTCGGCGCTGGAACACGGTCTTGATGATCCCCTTGAAGGCGAGGATGGTTTCGCCCACCTCGCGGTTGAGCAACTGAGATACTGTTTGGACTTCCGGCATAGGTTTTGTGAATTGCTGCGTTTCGTTTCGGCCGACGGAGTGACCCTAGCGGGACTGTCGGCACTGTAAAGAGATTTGTTCAGAACGTGCAACATCCGCAGCACGGCGCATCTTCGCACCGGCCGCGCGCATTCCGGATAAACGTCCCGCCACTTGTGCGGGTCTCGATCACGCGCGGAGTGCCGTCCGGCGACGGATCCCCGTCGCACACCAGATGGCGGACGTACCACTTGCTGCCTTCGCGTTTCACTGTGCCGCCGTTGGCCGGGACAGTCGACCCGCATTCGATGCACGTTCCTGCGTAGCGATTGACCATTGTGTGATTAGTTGACGTTGACCGACTTGATGAAAGCGATGGCGGCGTCGAATGACTCAACCCCGGTTGTTCCGAGCAACCACGCCCGGACCATCCGGACGCAATCGAGACGGCCGGAGCCGTCCTTCCAGTTGTCGCGGACGATGCCGCGCATTTTGATGTGGTCGACGTTGCCCCACTTTGCCCGGCAATGTTCCACCACTTCCGACTTGCTGATGAGTTCCATATTGCTGCTTTTCGTTTCGTTGCCGGCCGTTGATCCGGTCGACGTGTGGATCCTAGAGCATCGCGCGATGTTGTAAAGAGGTTTGTTCCTTTTTCTGGCGGCGAGCGGTCCGCGCGGCATTCCGCTCCTCAACCAGACCGGCAATGAGGTTGTACTCAGCGGTCCCCTTGGCGTACTGCACCCGGTCCTTTTCGAAGTGATCCACCTGCGTGTCCGTGCCGTTCTTGATGGGCCCAAGCTCCGTTGGGAGGTTGTCGCATACGCTCTTGCACCGGATCTCAGCAATCTCGAGACCGCTGACGAGGGTGTTGGTCGACACCCAGACCGGGATGTACTTCCCGGCGTGCCTGATTCCGTTCGCTCCAACCCGAATTCCGTTGATCGTGATCATTTGATGAAAGGGGAAAGCCCGGGGTTGCCCCCGGGCGGTTTGCCTACCGTGTCGCCATTTCACTTTCCTCGTTGCTGAGGATCCTGTCGCTGCCGAGGTCAAGGTGAGCGTGCCGACCCTCCGCTGGGTTGTAGCACCAGAGGAGGCGAAAGCCGCTCCGGTAGTTGCACGGCGTCTCTGTCCCGCCGTTGGCCGGTAGCCATACGTTGCGCCTCTCGGCGATTGCGGACTTGAAAAGCTCAACCATCTCGACCGATCCGTACTGCGCTGTTCCTGAGTTCACTTGCTGCCTTTCGTTTCTGTCGGCCGTTTATTCGGTCGACGGACAGACCTTATCAGGATTTCGGTTCTTGTAAAGGGATTTGTTTCTCTGGACCGGAAGGAATGTCAGCCCACCAGACAATCCCGTCACTTTCACGACACAAACCGCGACGCATCACACGGACGCAATCGTTGAAGTTTGATATGAGAATGAACTCGCGATTGAACGGCGCAGGTTCTGAGTCCCAACGTCGCCACGTCAGCACCTCAGTCTTGCGCGTGGACGCCACCTTGGCGGCCTTCACGGCCTCGAGGGTACGCGCGTACCGGAGCGCATAGCGCGCGTCCGCCTGAAGCCAATCGGCGTGCGATTTTTTCCAGTTCGCGATTGAGCTCCGGCATCTACCGAATGTTATCTCAAGCTCGTCTGGACTGACTCCGGCGACTGTCTCGCGAATAAGAGCGACGGCAGCAACGCGCGCCTCATTGTGCGGCTTCGTCCTCCCCTTCTGGGTGAGGATATGCGGCGGGATCATCCACTCGACGGACGCACACTCGATGCACAGGTTGAAGTCGGGATCCCTCGCAAATCCCCATGTTCTCACAATGCCCCCTTCTGACGCGCAACGTCTTTTGCCCATCCTGAAAGCCATCGAATGTTTGCCGCCCGTATCACGCGGAGCTCGTCCACGGTGAGCTTGTGGAGCTTGGCCATCGATTGCGTAGTGAACTCCCGGCTTGGTTCATCGATGTCACGGTAAGCGGCTTGCAGTTCGTCGAGTTTTTGAATCATGGCGTGATCGGTTGGGGTTGGCTTAGTTCCAGTCCGGCCACGTCCCGGTCACCAGCGCGACCCGGCGACCGAAGAGAAGGATCCCGACGTGATGCCCTCCGACGTGCGTCGTGAAGTTGTGGCGTCCGAAGTCCCAATTCTTCACGCAGTCCGCGGCGGCCTTCCGGGTCTGCGGGTTGTAGGCGATCAAGCCTTCAATGAGGAGGTTGAGGCTGACGAAATCCCCATCGACTTCCTTCTGGACTGTGACCGTATGCTTCTGCTTTCGAGTCTTCACTTGCTGCCTTTCGTTTCCGTCGCCGAGTTGATTCCCGGTCGACGTGTGGAGCCTAGACGGCTTTCATTACTTGTAAAGAGATTTGTTCAGAAAATGGATCCAAGCCAAAGGAGCGTGATGAACAACCCCAAAGTCCCGAACAGGATTGCGATCCCGAGGAGCATAGCGCCTGCCCAATCCACCTTTGGCCTTGGGGTTGCCCCGCCGAAGTATCGGCAGCGGTCGTGCCGGTGCCCGCTTTGTCCGCATCGTTGGCATTTCATCGGAATGATAGGTGAAGGAATTCGGGGCGGTCGATCTTGAGCAGAGGGAAACCGCTTGCCCAGTCGTCAATCAAACCCCAATGGCCGGTCCGCGCCACGGTGTCATTGAGGAAGTCTGAATCGAACGGGATCCCGTAGTAATCACCGCCGACCTCCCGCCATGTTGGCTCGATCACGTTCCCGTCGATGTCCACGCACCAAGCATGATGGACGGGGATGACGCGCCCGAGGGCGAACCCCTCGCAGTAAATGAGGTCGGGATCCGACATGGCCAACCGGCCGGCATTGGCAAAGCACTGCTTGATGATGCCCCGGGGGCAATCGATCCGCTTTTCCGGGATCTTGAATGCCCGGCCTGCCTCAAGGACGAATCCGGCAAAGGAACTGTGCCGCATCCCTTCCTGTGGCGGAGGGCTGCACGAATCGATTGCGCGGAGCATGTCGAGAACGGGTGATGTGTGAAGGTTTGGCGTGCTCATTGAATGGTCGGTTGAAGTTATTCCCAAGTGACGGTGTGACCGATCCGGGTCGCGTTTGCCACCCAGAGTTTGGCGCGAAACGTGTCTTCGCCGAACATCTTGATTCTGCGCCCCCCGCAGTATGCGGAGGTGTTGCCCCAAATGTTGGTTGCGATCCGGATTGTCCGGATCCGCTTGGCCCGACCGGGCGCATTGAGCTTTCGAAGCTGTTCGCGTCGCTCGATCCGATTCGACAAGGCTGCCAGATACCCCTCGTCTGCGCCTCTGGATGCCGCCAGAACGGTCGCAAGCATCGCCCGGATGCTCGGGTCACCCCGGCGCCACACGAACCGCAGAGCCTTCACCGAAGTCCCCCTCAGGGACTGCTTGTTCCGCCGCACGCTTTCCTCGTCCTCCTTCAATGGCCGGCGACTCTGGAACCGGCCGGCCGCGACGTCGATGATGGCGTAGTAATCTGCCCAGTGAATGTCGTTCATGTTTTGATCGGTTGAGGTTCAGCGGACCTTGATAAAGTTGGGCGTCTCGAGCCATTGCGGCGTTGTCTCGCGCCAAGTGATCTCTGTGTCATCCACCTGCGCATTCGGAGGAACAACCATCACTGACGCGAAGGCGGCGAGGCTTTCAGCCTTGGCTTGATCGTACTTCGCACGGACTGCGGCCGACCGCTCCGGGCCGACTGGCAAGTCGCAGTTGAAGTCGCGGCTGGCCAATGTGCCGTACCACTCACCATTGAATGTGGTGATCGTCGAGTGTGACCCAAGCGATGAGTCCCGCTCCCACACGGTGACAACCCAGTTCTCAGTTCCAAGGATCTGGGAACACTGAACCACCAGCCCAGACGGGGTGTAGGTGAAGTAACTAGTGCGGTTGGTCTGGAACACGTTCATTTTGCTGCCTTTCGTTTTGATAGTTGAACCGATGTGACGCCCCGGAGCCCGGGGCGTCGATCCGTTCACTCCTCAGAAATTGAAGTCGTAATGGTGATGCCACCCGTCTGTGAGCGTGTCCCCGGGGGACGTCGCCGACCCGCCCGCGATCTTCACCCGGCCGTTGTGCCGGACCGTGAAGACTGACGTTGCCCCGGTCGGGTTCGGCTGGATGTCCCAGATCTGCCGGCCTTCCGTGTGCCCGGCGAACCCGCCCGGCGTGACCTTAAGCGCCTCCGGATGGCCGGAGGTCGGTCCGTTTAGAAGCGTCGCCGTGCAATACTGGACCGTGATCCGCTTGCCGCTCTTGCTGACCGCGATCACGACTGCCGCGCTGCAATCCGACCACTTGTTGTGAGTTACCGGCTGCCCGACTTTGAATGAGTTCACTGTGTTGCCTTTCGTTTCTGTCGGCCGTTTATTCGGTCGACGTGAGGACCTTAGCAGTGAATCGGCTTACGTAAAGAGATTTGTTTCACTTTCTTCAGATTCTTTTCTGGATGGTGATCACAAGACATAGATCGCTGAATAGTTCGGTTGCTCCACCTTCGGCGTCATCGGCACCCAGAACGTGCGGCCGGCGTGCCACTTGACCCGCTCAGTGAATTCGATGGTGTGCAGCATGATCGGCCCGCCGTGCTGGTCGCGCACCTGCTCAGACTTGATCACC
>JACCDG011855313.1_pt1 | contig 19122 bp, 18 predicted proteins | sample 7442471 | NCBI WGS metagenome assembly JACCDG01 (sample SAMN15323444, study PRJNA562643) | freshwater metagenome | isolation source: river surface water | place: USA:Blue River Watershed | collected 2017-08-17 | reverse complement strand
TCTTAAAGTCTTAAGATATTGTAGCACTTGTTCACGAACTGCCATCAACTCATGAAAACAAAGTTGATTGTGAGCACAGTTACGAAGTTCTGAATCAGGTTTCAATACACTTTCCTCAAAAAGAGTCACACCACGATTCCACTTGTCGATTTGAGATTCTTCGTTCATTTTTACTTTTGTATTTGATTACTATTTAATAGATTAATCCCAACTTACATTTTCAACAAGAACTCCTGGCATCACATAACTCCAACCACTTCCACCAAGTTTATACTCCCATTTATATTCGTACTTATTATGAGAATCCCAAGTGACAAATCCTTTTTCTTTATCAAATCGCGATTTAATTGTCAGTGCGAAGCGATTAGAAAAAATATTACGGGTGCGTAGAGCACCATTAGATTCTCGGGTTTCAACAACTACACAGGTGTCATCATAGAATTGATCATCTTTTTCAATTCCACATGCAGTCTCATAACGAAATGGGCGATATGTTTCCTGTGCAAATACAGGAGAAGAAAGCAACAGTGCAGCAAGAACAATCAGTTTTTTCATCCAACAACCCTCCAACAAACGACAGCGTTACCTTTTTTTACAGACTGAATGTGCGCAAAAGCAGCATAAGACAAATCTAAATCAGCATGGGAATAAGGTCCACGATCATTGACACGAACAATGACTTGTTTACCATTATCCTGATTTGTTACCCGTATGCGTGTACCCATAGGTAGATAAGGATGAGCTGCGCTCCAAGAATAAGCGTCAAACCGCTCACCATTTGCCGTAGTTTGTCCATGAAATCCATCTCCTACTCCATAGTATGTGCTCGTACCGCAGGTCAATCCTGCAATAAGAAGTGCTTCAAATACCACTCTTGTTTAGTCTCCCTCTTTTCCAATTGATACCAGGACATTCTACACTTCTGATTTGAGTTTGTCCATCATTCCAAAATAACATTCCTTTATATGATTTATTTCTTTCTATAAGTTTATCTCTTCTTGGATCATTTTCATTTTCCCATCTTTTTTTCGCAACAGCAGAATATTTTTGTTTGCTTTCATTACTTCTACAAAGACCTATTATACTTTTTGATATATTATTTTTATGTTCATTTGTCAATTTTTTGCCCTTTTGGGACTCACTCATTTTTTTTCTAGTTTCATCTCTTATTACTCTATTGTATCCATCACCACCATCAGTTCTATTGCGAAGAATTCCTGTTCCCAAATCCTTTCGTCCTAAAACGGAAATCATATAAATTTCGTGTTTAAAAGCATCAAATTCCATATCAAAATATTTAAGAACTATTATTCTTTTTTTATCATTTGGTTTAAAACACGCTTTACCTCTATCATCATACATTCTAAATCCAGATCCTTTACCAATATAGTAAGGTGTTCCATCTTCACGCAAATATGCGTAAGTGTAGTATTTCATCTGCTTCTAAATTTGGTTGGCATTATTATTTATAATAAAATAGGGTAGATTTCTCCACCCTTCTCTAAAAAGCGCCAACCAATTAGAGCGTTATTATTTATAATACAATCAATCCAATCATTTGATGATATCCCAGTGAGGATCATTTTCTTTATTCAACCAAAAGCAATATCGGCGATTGATAGAGACCACAAAGAACTGTGTGTCATTTTCTTGCTCTACTTCCATTGCATGAAGTGATCCCATTTGATTGATAAAGCGATTCTTTGCTTTTGAACTCTTTGGTTGAACGTTGATGAGTTTTTTCTTGGTTTTCATCGTTTGTTGCGTCTTTACATACTATAAGACCTCCCACAGCAGTTTGGGGAGGTGTGTGTGCCAGTTTTTTAAGTGCCTTATGGTATTGTGGGCCACAAAATATCAAAAGGATTAGACTGAACTTCTGGAAGGTCACGGAGTTTTTGTCTATAAACCCTCCATTGGTCTTTATTTTCAAGTTCTAAATTATAATCACTAATTTGGGTCCAATCACTATCTTTCAGTAACCGATTTCTTTGTTCTCTGACCTTATTCCACTGTTCCTCAAGTTCTTGAGTATTATAAGGTCTTACAAAATACTCACTACCATTCCAGTCAAGAACTTCTGTTTTTGTATTGTATGAGGGTTGAGTATAAGGCCCTGCGTACCCAGAAGCAGTGATTTCCTCTCGTGTGAAAGTAGATGGATCAGTTCTTGTAGATCCATCGGAAAGTCTAATACGAAATGGTAATAGTTGTGGTCTAGAACCTTGGTAAGAATATAAATTCATAAGAATTGAACGGAATATTGACCTAACTCTGGATCTATATCATTTATGACAAACATTCGATCTAAATTATTTGATAAATGAATACCAAATAGGCTATTCATTGCATTTGGATTTCCGAATAGATTGATATAATTAGAAGATAATGATGCAGTAGAAAGATCAAAAGGAGTTCCAAGTTTAATTTGTCTAACTCTTCTAGATAAACCAATTTGTGCAAAATAAATATATTTTCCATCAGGACTTATATACATTCCACTAGGCGCTAAAGTAAAAAGGGAAAATGATTGAACAGTACTATAAATTGATACTTCTGATGTAAGAGTATTTGGTGATGTTAGTGTAATTCTTCGTATATTTTCCTGACCATTTCCTGTAAAAAATAAATAATTTCCGTCAGATGAAATTGAAAGACCTCTTGGAGTTGCTTCAAGCAAATTCGATGGACTTGAAAAATTACCATAAATCATCAATCCACCAGTTGCAGTGGTTATATCCCACGGTGTTGATAATGTATATTGTTTAACTGTGTCTGTTATAGTATCAGAGACATACATTTTAGTTCCATCATCACTTAAAAAAACTCCACCAGGATTCAATGTAGGATAAGCAAAAGTTTTAATACCAACGGCAGTCATAGAAGAAATATTCCAAGGAATTGTCAAATCAATTTGTTTGATCGTATCTAGAGTCAGACCTACAACATAAAGTCTTGAACCATCAGGTTTGAAATGTAATGCAAGTGGATTAGCTTCTGTTGTTCCTGGATAAGATTGAGTTCTTGTAAGTGTTGAGGTTCCTATATCCCACGGTGATGTTAATGTATATTGATTAAGATCGAATCCACTACCACCAGTCATATACATATTGAGACCATCAGTGCTAAATCCGACACTGTATGCAATTGCTTCTTCTACACCCACATATTTAAATGCATCACAACTACTGACATTCCAAGCAGAACTTAAACCAACTCTCCAAATACGATCATTTGTTCCACCAACAAAAAATAATTTAGTTCCATCAGTACTTAATCCAACCCCATATGGTGTTCCGTCAAAGTTTCCAACATACAAAGATGTTGTTAAACCTGCAAAAGAAGCAGCAGAAACATCATATGGAGTATTCAGTGCATATTGATAAACAGTGTCATTTGTTTGCCCTAAAATATAGACTTTATAACCATTATCTCCAAACCATAATCCAACTGGAAGTGTTTCTACAAGAGCAGGTGTATTTGTTGTAAATCCAACTCCAGAAGATAAATTCCAAGGATTTGAAAGAGAATATTCATTAATATCATCTCCAGTTGAACCAATAACAAACATTTTTGTGCCAGTAGGATTAAAATAAAGTCCAAATGGAGTTGCTTCTTGTGTTGTAACACTAAAAGAAGTTTCAAATCCTGCTCTTGAAGTGACTGCCCATCCAACAGAAAGACTATATTGACGAACTAAATCACTTGTTCCTCCCATCACATAAAATTTAGTTCCATCATCTTGTTTGAAGAAAATAGAATATGGAGTTGCATCAGATGCAGTTGTAACACCAGATGACGGAACAGTTGTAACACCAACGAAAGATGCAGTGGTTAAATCCCAAGGAGTAGATAAATCATATTGGTTTACATCATCTCCAGTTGTTCCTATTACATATAAACTTCTTCCATCAGGTTTAAAATGCAATCCAAATGGAAGTGTTTCTTGTGTAGTAACACTGAAACTTTGAGTTCTTGTTGTTGCGGTATTAACTTGCCAAGGAGAAGATAAATCAAATGGAATTACACTATCAGTTGTTTCGCCAAGAACATACATTACTGTTCCATCTGATTTAAAATAAAGTCCTCTTGGAGTTGTTTCTCCCCAAATTCCAGATGCAGTATTTAAAGTAACAGATTTTGATGTAATTAAAGTAGCAGTTGAGATATCATCATTAACAATACGATACTGATAAACAGTATCATTCGTATTTCCCATTACATAAAGATATTGAGTGCTAATACCAGTAGCAGGATTTGATGTAATGTAAATGTTTTGTGGAGCAGTATCTTGTCCTCCAACAAAGGTACTTTTTACATCCAAAGTAGCAGTACTTAACTCATATGGTGTTGATAAAGTAAGAGACCATATTGCATCATTACTATTTCCTGTGAAGAACATTTTAGTTCCATCATCAGAAATAGTAAGATCTGTTGGGTTTAACTCATGATCGCCAACAACTGTACTAATTCCCGAAAATGATATAGTTCTAATATCAAAAGGTGTAGTTAAATTATATTGCTGAATTGCTGCAGTAGTTCTTGCTCCAGTATTTGCTGTTGTATATAATCTAGTTCCATCTTTACTCAAACAAAGACCATTTGGTGTTGTTGTATTTGTTAATGCATTTGTCAACTCATCAAAAGTATAAGATTGGATATTTCCAATTGCGTCTTCATAAGAAATATTATCAGAAGGACTATAAACTCCACTCCTTCTTTTTGAATCGGTAGATACTCCAATTAACCCTAATCTTGCCATTAACTAATCTCCTCATATCCTATGATAATATGAATATCATTAGCGGCACTTGCTTGTGCTCGAATACCTACGTTCTCTTCTAGGTAAAAATAAGTTTCTTTTGTTGATAGAATCTGCGTTGCATCTGGTGGAACATTGATTGTTCTACCAAGATAATAATCAATTCCATCTCTAATAATACTTATACTAATATCTGCGGCATTTACTCCATCAATATTTGCTGCAAAAATACTATTGATTTTAAAAACTTTATTACTACCTGATGTGTTAGTAAGAACACTAGTCACTGCGGTAGTTCCTAATCCTACAACTGTAGTTATACCTATAATTGCTGTTGGATTTTTTATGTTTGGTGCTGCCATTTTAGAATATCATTCCCATCATTACTGGACTTATATCTGGAGTTGAACTTCCACCTCCACCTGTTATATTTATTGTTCCAATACCAGAGGAAACAGTGACTGCAGAAATTCCTGGACCTCTAAAGTCAATTAAAGTAACACCAGTTCCCACTGTTCCTCCTGCTGTTGCGATACCAAGTGATGTTCCACCACCAGATGCATTAATTGTAACTTGTCCTGTTGAACCAGAAATAGTAACATTAGTACCAGCAACAATAGAGGTTACGATACCAGTTAAATTAGTTCCAGAACCACTAAAAGAAGTTGCAGTAGTGGCACCAGAAACAACAGCACCTGAAGAAGTTATAATACCACTGAAGTTTCCTGATGTTGCTGTAAGAATACCAACAGTAATATTGGGTGTTCCCGTTAATCCTTGTGCAACTGTTGCAGTAGTTGCAGTACCAGTCAAGTTTCCTACAAAACCACCAGTTGATGTGGTAACTCCAGAAACACTTAATTGATCTGTAAAAGTAGTTCCAGTGACTGTTATGCCCGATGTATTAATTTGTAGTCTAGTATTGTTATTGTAATAAAATGTTGTTCCGCTTGGTGCAAAGTTAGCAAAAGTTCTTGTATTAGCAGCGTTTTGGATACTATGTGCATCTGATGAATAAGTAATAGAACTTCCACTAACAATCAAACCAGCAGATGCACTAACGATGCTATTAACACTATTATAATAGAGTTGTAAATTGCTACTATCGCCTAATATTAATCTATCATCAGTACCAAAAAATGCAGATGTTCCAAAACTTATAGCACCAGTAAATGTAGTAATGCCAAGAGTTGATACACCGGAAATATTCAGTTGAGGAACACTTAAAGTTCTATCAGTAACTTGCATTCCACCAGCAGCAAGTCTTACTCCATTAGGAACTTGTGTGCTACCGATTCCAATTGCATAGTTACTAATCCAAGCATCAGTGCCAAGTCCAGAGAAAGTTCCAGACTTAAACCACATAAACTTCTTATATGTGGATGGATTAGTTTCTCCAATACCAACATCATATAGACTGATGAGTGGTGTTCCTTCGGTTGATGCAATTGCAATACCACCGTGATTTGCAGTATTATCAGTAGAAATATCATTACCAAATGCATCAGTTCTGAATCCAAGAACAATATCGGGGTCATAAACCTTGAATTCAGTCGTGAATAAAGTAGCTGATGTACCACCGATTGTGATATTACCATTAACATTTAAGTTGCGATTAACTTGAAGGTCTCTGGTAACTGTTACATCTTGTGGTGCAGTGAATTGTGATGGAATACTTAATGTTGGCGTAGAACTTTCTCCAGTTCCACTGGTAACTGTGATTTGATTTGATGTTCCAGTGATTGACTGGACATAATCACCTGTGGTATCCCCACCAAGAGCAACACTATTGGGTTGAATTGTGGCTGCTAATGATACGTTACCAGTTCCATCAAAACTAATTGGTGATGCGACTATATCTCCAGTAATTTCAAATGTTCTTGGATTTTGAAGTGCTGTTGCAATTCCTGCAGTCGTAGCATATGCTACTGATATTGTAGAAAGATCTGGTTTATTACTCAGATCATTATAATTCCCAGAGAATGTCGATACCTGAGATCCTGCAACATAAATTGCTGTTGCACTGATGATTCCAGTATTACCATTGATTGTTACTCCAGAACCAACTTTTATCGTGTTGGTTGAACCATCAATCGTTACAGATTGATTACCGACAGTAAGTATTCCAGTGATCTTGGCATTTCCTTCGACAAAGAGTTTAAAATCACTCTTTGCTGTGGTTCCAATACCAACATTGGAAAGTGTATGAATTCCTGCAGATGTTGATGTCCAATAACTTTCTCCACCACCACCTCCACCACCACCAGAGACAGTTTCAAAAATAAAATTGCCAGCAGAGTGATCGTATTTTAAAAACTTACCATCATAAGCAGAAGCATTCGTAGCAATACCAACAATATCATCAAGATACTTTAATCGCGTCTCACCACCTCCACCAATTGTTGCCAATTGTTGTTGAATACGATTGATGAATAAACGATAATGTTGTTGAAGTTGATCAAGTGTTACAAAGTTTTTATCTAAAGGCGTTAAAGGGTCTTTATTTTTGGTAGAAGGTGGTTCTACAATGATATTTTCTGTAAGAATTTCTTTTTCGTTAAATTTCTCAAATACCTCTTCTAGATATTTTACCTTCTTGGAGAGTTCATAATTTTTTTCTTCAAGTTCTTCTATCTGAAGTTTAGAAATTACTTCACGAACTTCCTCATGAATATTTTCAATTTGTTTAGTTTGATTTTTGACATGAGATTCATTTCGAATGATTTCTACTTCAAGATCATTAATTTTTTTCTTTATCTCAGATCTTAAAGTTTCATTTTTTTCTATATCAACAATTACAAATTCCTTTAAATTTGAAACCTCTTCAATTTTTTCACTAACAGAAGTTACTAGATGAGTTTTATCTTCATCAACTAATTCAATTTTTTCTAATAGATTAGATATCGTTTTATCTAACTTTTCGTCAAACTCATTTAACTTAGATTCTGTCTTTCTTTCAGTCTCAACAATAAAACCCTTGTACTTGGGAATTTCTTTTTCTTTCAGTTCTATAACATTTTTATCTAATAATCTGAAATCTTCAATAATCCCAGAAAGACTTTGCTCATCAATACCTTGAAGAGATTCGGTTAGTTCTTGGTACTTATCTTCAACAAACTCTTCAATACTTTCAAGAGTTTGATTAATATTAGTTTCTAATTCTTCGTAACGGTGATTAGTACGAAGTTCCGAATCAACGACTAATTTTTTATACTTAGGAACCTCTATCTCAAGAAATTCATTCACTGAATTAGTTAATTCAGAAACATCTAGACGAATCTCTGTAAGACTTTTCTCATTAATACTTTTAACTTTAAATTGAACATCGCGAATAGTTTGCTCAACTATAATAAGTTGAGCCATCATTGCTCGGTCCAAATCTTCTTTTTTCAGAAGATTTAGAATTTCAGATTGAATATCATTTACCTTTTCTGAAAGGCAATTAACTTTTTCAATATTAATACGGTAATTATCTAAAGTATCAGAAAATTCTGAAAGTGCTTCAATCTTATTTAAATTATTTTTAAAAGATTCAAAAGCATCAGAAAATGTATTCAATTCTGGTGTTTTCTCCAGTTCTTGAATAGAACTATCTACCGAAAGTTTTTCCTTGGGTTTGAAATATTCTGATGGTTTTTTGAGTGCCACTTATACAATCTTAACTACTGTTTAGATATTTATTTTAACTCAAAACAGACGCATTGACAAGTATATTACCCTCTCTTTGTTTTACTTTTTTAGAACTTCCATCAACAGTGAAAACATTATAATAATATCTACCAGCATCAAGTGTGGCAGTCACAGTGCTTGCCATTGAAATTTTGATTGTACTAGTACTTGTGGTGATGCCAGTTACAAATGCATATTTTACAGAATCACCCGCATACTTCGCCATGTATGCACTTGCAGTATAAGAAGAAACTCCTACTAAGGAATTGTCTGGATTTTTAAGAATAAAATCTCTGGAAAAATCTTCTCCCTGCTGAATTATGAAGTTTTCCGCTATGACTGCTGCCATGGTTTTTTAAGTATTTATCTATCAATAAAATTTAATCTCTTTGTAGTCGGAGTTAGTTTCTTCATTAATTTTTTTCTTTATATTAGACCTTTTATCATTTGTAATATAAACACTTCTCGCAAGTTCAACAAACCTTTCTCCAAAGTTTTGCTTCCTTTCAAGTTCTCTCAACTCATCTTCAATCTTCCAGAGTTTTAGATTCACTTCTCTCAACTCATTCATATAATCAAGAGTGAATTGAGAGAGTGTATCTTTAATTTTATTCAAATCTTTAAGTTCTTTGGTAACATATTCATTATTAGTGAACATAGATTTAATCTCAAGAATTGAAATCTTATCCAATAATTCGCCTACAGATACCGGAATTGCAATTTTCATAACACCGATTTTACTTTATTTTGAATTACTTCAATTCTATTTTTCCACCAAGATACGGTATCATTTTTTAGGTCATTCAATTTACTTTGATTTTTGAGTAAATTCTCACAAGTTTCTCTTGCTTCTTCCCAAGTTTTTGCAAATATCCAAGGTGGATTATTTTCATATTTAAAGGTATGATTTATCTCTTTTTCCGATCCAACTATAACAGGAATTGCTCCATTCATAGAAGACTCATATAAACGAAAACAATCTAGAGAAGAATTTCCACGACCACAAGGAACAAAAATAGATTGAGAATAAATCTTACACATTTCTTCTTTTGAAAGATTTGCACTTACATAGTGATTTGATAATTGCGAAAAGGTATTTAACATTTCCTCTCTATCACTTTTAACTATACCAATAAAACTCCAATCATATTTTTTATTAGAAATAAATTTCTTACAACCGTTTGTATAACCAAGAGGAAATACAATAGTGTTTGGAGTGTAGTTATAGTATTGATGATGATAGTTTCTCAAAAATAGATCACATTCATAACCAAGAGCATTGTAGTTATGTAAATTTTCTTGATGAAATTCGTCCGAGAGCATAATAATTACTTTTGGTTTTATTCTTCTCACAGTTTCACGAATATTCCAAAAGTTATGGGATCTGGATACAAAAACAAAAACATCACATGGATTATTCACTTGCTCAAGATAATATGAATGGACAAACTTTACCTCTTGTTTTGATAGGAGTTCATTTAAAATATAATCAGTTTCCCAAGCACCTTTTTCAAAAATAATAGTCATAGAGGGCGAGATAGATCAAAATTATTTTGAATAAATTCAATCAAATTTTTATTTTTCGATACTACACCAAGACCAAAAGTATGAGTGAAATTTACCTTTGGTAGATTTATCTCTTCAAAGAATTTTTTAACTCCATATTGACTATTTTCATTATATTCTTCAACACAAGTATCATGAAAAAGTATTACTCCATCATCACTTAAAAATTTGCTCCATACTTCATAATCATTCTTTACTGCATCATAGGTATGATCCCCATCAATATGAAGAATATCTATTTTATTATTCCAAGTTTTTGAAACTTCAGTAAAATCACCTTGGATAATCTCTAGATGATCTTCAAGTAAAAGTTTCTTTCTTTTATTCATTACATAATCATATTTCTCTACACCATACTTATCACCAACAAATTTATCACCAGTAAAATTATCAATGCTGTATACTTTTCCAATTCTAGGAATACTAAAGGAAAATGCAGAAAAACCCCAATCTGTTCCCAAATCCACAGTGACTTGTGGATTTATTTTGCGAACTAGCCACTCAGCAAATCCACGATGTCCCGTCCAAGCAGTAGCTGGAACATCATCTAGATTTGTAAGAAATAATTTTTCAATTGCTTCTTGTCTTTCTGGAAGATATCTTGTCTGGGGATTAAATGCTGTTGCAAATACTGTAATATCAGGATTGTTTAAAACTTTTGATATGTCAATCAAATAAGAAAATGCATTTGATATGTTTGGTTCGCCAAGATTCATTCCCTCACTTACTGCATGAAATGCATAATTTGCTGCTTTTTGAATATCACCGAATTGAAGTAAGATTTTACTACATCTAATGAAACAATCAATACGAAACTCATGAAAATAAGGTTTAGAAACATTTAAAAATTCTTGACCATATTCCAGTGCCTTTTGTAAGTTTTTGATCTTATAATAATGATTGAAAATAAACCAAATATAATACCAATTTGTTGTATCTTTTTTATATTCTCTTTCACAAATTGAAAGATAAAACAATTCTTTATCTATAGAATTGCTAACATTCTTTGTAATCTTAATCGTAGTATCAACCGAACTTTCTTGAGGAAAATTCTCCGTAGGAACAAATTGAGGAACTTCATGAATAGCATTTTTCCATTCATAACTTTTTGTTCTATGAAATCTTACATGAACTTCATAAGATTGTTTTGGTTCATCCTCATTTATTTTATCGAATCTTAGATGTTTAAAGTTTGTAAATTCATCAGCAATTACACCAAATCCACCAAGATATAGATCATCAACACTTTCATTAAAATCAAGAGAGAAAGCCCAATCAGTTTTTACATAAGAAAGTGCTTGATTTCTTGCTTTAGAAAAATCAAATTCTTCTCTGGTTTGTGGATGTTCATAAACTTCAATTCCAGCATCCTTAAGAAGTGAGATAGTATTATCTGTGCTTCCAGTGTCAACTACAATTGTATGAAAAAACTTTTTAGAATTTTCTATGAATTTTTTAATATTTTTTTCTTCGTTTTTTGCGATTGCATAAAGAGTTACATTCATATCAGTTCTTTTACTTAAATTGTTAGGTTTTTTGTGACACCAATGCCACACTCCTTGAGAGTGTGGATAGTTTATATTTCCATTCAAAAAGAATAGTTGCTTTCTTTGAAAATATTCATCAACTGCCTTTCTTACTCCAGACCAACAAGGAGCATAATCATCTCCACAAATTAATCCACCAGGTTTAATTTTAGGATACCAAGTCGAAATGTCACATAAAACATTTTCATAATCATGAGATGCATCGATAAAAATAAAGTCAATACTTTGATCTTCAAATTGTTTTGCTGCTTCTATGCTAGTAGATTTAATGCTACGAACAACATCATATACTTCACAAAGTTTTAGATTTTTTTCATACTCTTCAAATAATGAAGTTCCAGTTTTATCTAAGTAATCGATCCATTCTTGATGCCAACTTTCATCACTTCCTTCAAAAGTATCAACTGCATAAAATTTAATATTTTTATCTGAGTTTTTTATTAGTTGTCCCATACAAGAAGTTGATCTTCCTTTCCATGTTCCAATTTCCACAAATACGGCATTTTCTGGTGCAGATTTGATTGCCATTTTGTAAACCAAATCAGAGTCAAAATAACCAGGAACTTCAGTCCATTTCATAAATATTTTTCCCAATCAATACAAGGTGATAGTAGATGTTTGTGACAGTGTGTCGAATAACCAGGAAGTGCTGATATCAATCTTCTTCCTCTTTGAGAAAGTTCTAAAAACTTCTGGTGATCATTAGAAGGTTCGCAATAACTTGAGTGACTTCTGTGTATATCTATATCCTCTAAAAGAGTGTTAAATTTAACAGCAAAAGTATTTGTAGTAGAAGGAACAGGCATCCAATGAGTTGAATCTGTATGAATTATTTTTGTGCGAAAGTCATCATACCAGTGCATATATTTGTCTTTATGGTCATAAAGTGTTGCATAATGAATTGGAAGATCAAATGCTTCTAAAAGAATTAAATCCCAATTTGGGAGATGGACATAATCATCTTCAAGAAAATAAATGATTGTATCTGGTTCTAAATTTTGACTGGAAATATATTCAAGTGTCCTTAAAAAACTTTTTGCTTCACCACCTTCATTTATGATACGAACATTTTCTTCTTTTGATAGGAATGTATCTTCTATTTTACCATAAAACTCATCATAAACAATAGTGTAGTTTGTGGTCTCTGGATTATATGTTCTTTTGAAATTTTCAAATACTTTTTGTTTGTCCCACCAATCTGGTCTTTCTCTTGATGGTTGTTCTTGAATTTTTGAATAATAACAATGTCTTAAAAATACTTCAATTTTCATGAATATTGAAAAGATTATAAAGGTTTACATTTTCTTCACCAATGACTTCTTCTGGAGATTTTGATATTTTTTTAAGTTCTGGACGAATATTGTGAAGTTCTTCTAGTCCCCACTCTTTATCTTTTTGTTCTCCACAAGTATTAATGATATTTGAAAAATTATGTGTGTGTGGTTCTATTTCAAGAAAGTTATAAATTTTTTCTAGTTCTCCTTCTGGATTTTTTGTAAGATCATCATAATCCACAAGATGAATGTGTTCTCTATAATTTCTCAATCCAGTGACTAAACTTTCATATGGATCACTCACATAAAATCTCCACAAATATTCTGCACGATTTGAATTGGTAATTGGTACATTATCTTCTCTTAATTTATTGTCAACAAAATTATCAAATTGTCCTGTTTTTTCTATAAGAGATATAAATGATGAAAGAACCTCAGGAACTGGACGATATGTTGCTATGACTTTTGGGTTATCTTTATAAAACTTTTTTATTGGATAAAGATTTTTAGGCCATCCACGATGTTTATCTATAATATATTTCTTTGGAATATGATTATAAAAGTTGGTAATCAGTGAGTTGTAAGTATTATATTCAATTGACTGTCTATCATAAGTATATTGAATATCCAGATGATTGAAGTTTGTATCAATCAAACAAAGCAAATCTGCAAGTGGACTTGTTGGTGTTGTATAAATTTCTGGATGTTGATTGAGAAGTGAGCCTAAAAGTGTAGATCCAGATCTGGGTAAACCCGAAAGAAAAAATAATGTTTTCATAATAATAAAAAATAATTAATTAATAAAGGATTGGATAGTCGTCTGCTTTGATTGCTGCTGTGTGATATCCACCACCACTTACTTGTTTCCAATTAGTACTTGAAGTAAACTCTTGTCTTGGTGTGGATCTATGTGCATTAGTATTATCTCCTATTTGACCATAAGCATTTCTTCCCCATAACCATAAAGTACCATCAGTCTTGATTGCTGATGTACGAAATACACCACCAGAAACTTGTTTCCAATTAGTACTTGAAGTAAACTCTTGTCTTGGTGTAAGTCTACTTGTAGTAGTATTATCTCCTATTTGACCATAACTATTATTTCCCCAAGACCATAAAGTACCATCGGTCTTGATTGCTGCTGTATTAAGTGAACTACAAGCAACCTGTTTCCAATTAGTACCTGAAGTAAACTCTTGTCTTGGTGTAGATCTAATTGCAGTAGTATTATCTCCTATTTGACCATAAGCATTTCTTCCCCATAACCATAAAGTACCATCAGTCTTGATTGCTGCTGTGTGAAAAGCACCACAAGCAACCTGTTTCCAATTGGTACCTGAAGTAATCTCTTGTCTTGGTGTGGATCTAGATGCAGTAGTATTATCTCCTAGTTGACCATGACTATTAGATCCCCAAATCCATAAAGTACCATCAGTCTTGATTGCTGTTGTATGAACTGCACCACCACTTACTTGTTTCCAATTAGTACTTGAAGTAAACTCTTGTCTTGGTGTAGATCTAATTGCAGTAGTATTATCTCCTAGTTGACCATTATAATTTAATCCCAATAACCATAAAGTACCATCAGTCTTGATTGCTGCTGTATGATTATTCCCAGTAGCAACCTGTTTCCAATTGGTACTTGAAGTAATCTCTTGTCTTGGTGTGGATCTATGTGCATTAGTATTATCTCCTAATTGACCATTTTGATTAGCTCCCCAAGACCATAAAGTACCATCAGTCTTAATTGCTGCTGTATGAAATCCACCACCAGCAACCTGTTTCCAATTAGTACTTGAAGTAAACTCTTGTCTTGGTGTGGATCTATCTGCAGTAGTATTATCTCCTAATCTACCATTACCACCAGATCCCCAAGAATAAATTTGATTTTGAAATTGTTCTACACGAACAAAAGCATCTTCAAAAGGAATAACCCGACCAGTCTCAGTAAAGTTATAGTTTGACCCAGGCATTTAGAGATTTCTCCAAGAGTTGTCTTGTTTATAAATCACAGGAGTATTCATATACACACTCCATTCCTTAAGATAAAGTAGTATATCATTATTTATTTCTTTATCATTAGTACTCATTACTCTTAAATACTGACCTTTCTCTCCATTCTCTACACTCACGAGAACATTACATTTATCAGGTCTCATGTCTTCAGGTAATAGTTCTTGAGACCATGCACAATAATATTTTCTACAAAATTCTGGACGAGCACGATAAATTTTACATCCACAGTCTCCTAGAAACTTACAAGGAGTTTCATTTCCAAATGGATATCCATAAGTATTTCCAATAAGTGCTTCACAACATTTTGTACATTCTCCACAAGGTCTCATAGATAATGAACCTCTCCATTTGGACCATGAATTTGGATAAATCCTAGTTTTTGCATAGGAATGACTTTTTTCATATCAATAAATTTATAAAGACATCTCTCAATATCTATACAATTATTTGTACTCAAGATCCAATCAATATATTCAAATGATTTTTGATAAAGTTCATATGTTTCAATCATAAGAGAAGAACAGAAACTCCAAAGACCAGTCACAATTTGTCCATCTATTCCCATAATGTCTCTAAAATATTCCAATCCTTTATCATTATATCTACAAACACTAAAAACATAAAAATTATACAAACAACGAGAGCAATAGTCATTAATATCAAACCACTCATTTAAGCAATAACGACCCGAAATTTTAAAGATACGATGAACTTTTTGATAGAGTTTGTTTTGAATAATTTTATCAAATGCAAGTATCATTCCTCTTGTTTCCAACAGAGACTTTCCAAAATCAATTGACTTTGGATTTTGTTCTAGATTAGAATAAACTTGTTGAAGAATTTCATCAGTATAACATTCAAGATATAAGTCAGTTTTTTTACTTAATTCATCTCGGTATTCATCTGGAAGTTTATATTGGGAACTTTCTGTAAGCAATATAAATGCATCAGGAATTTTATCACGAATCGATGAAATAGTATCAAGTGTTTGCAAATATCTTTCTTCTTTGGTGTTTGCGCTTCCGTATTTAAATGGAATGATTGCAGAAGTAATAACGAATAAGAATTTATAGTCCATAAAAACAAGAAGAATGATTTGGAATAATTTTTTGTTGGTTGAGAATATTATTTACTCTTTGATTCCATAGTTCTGGAATATTGTCAAGACATTCACTCAATGCAAAATAATGATACGTTCCTGGATATAATGTTCCCTTTCCATACTTACCATAACCAGAAAGTTTATATTCTTCTGGACCATCATAACCAATTGGATAAAAAAGTTGATAAGAAAATCCAATTTGATCTGCCCTCAATGTAAGTAGTTGTGCGGTATCAATCTGAGTTAATCCATTTTCAAAGACACATGACATATTGGGATCTCCAAGATTTTCATATGCACTTTTATGGGCCATTAACATTGAAGCTCCAGCATAAATATGATTTCTCATTTTTGTATGAGATACGTTTTGAGCATTACCACAAAAAGATTGATGATCTTTTGTCCATTGATATGCTTTTTCTAGTGCAGTTTTATCATAAATCAAGCAGTCCAAATCCAAAAAACAAACAATATCATCATTTGAATTTGATAACATCCAATTTATAAATTCACCGTGTTTTTGATATCTTGTTAGAAAGTTAATATCATATTGAACTTTGTGGTACTCTACTTCAACTTCAACTTTTTTGCAACAACTTTGATGTTGCAAAATTAAATCATCAGGAACATTATCGGTATAAAAAGTATGAAACTTCACAACCAACCTCTTTCTTTCATAAAGTTTTTAAATTCTATCATTTGTTCATTCCATACTCTAGGTTTTGTTTGACGAAATAGATGAACGTTTGGTCCATACCAGTATGTGTTTGGACCAGAGTGTTCCCAGATATAATAATCTAAAATAGGAACAAACACACAAGTTTCTTTTCCTAATGATGCAGCAATATGAGCGATGGATGTGCAAGATGTAATCACCAAATCCATTTGATTTATAATTGAAAAAGTATCTGTAAAATCTTTTCTGTCTAGAAAAGTTTTAATTTGAGAATGTTCTTTTTCTTCTGGTCTTTCGTTTGGTAACTGCAATGAATATAGAGAATGTTCGGAGTTTCCAAGAACATTTATATAGTCTTCTAGATATGTGTTTCTAAAATGTGCTTGATCAAAACCAGAACTTGACGCCCAGAACATTCCGATCTTAAAGTTTTTATCTTTTTGAAGATATGAATACTTCTCTTCTTTTTCTGGAAGTGGTTTCAAATAATGATTATGCCACAAATCTTTAGAAGTGAGATTGAGATAATAAGGAATTGCAAGTGCATAAACCCACTCAGTGTCTTCAGGAAACTCATTATCTTCATAACAATGAACAACTTCGTGTCCGTTGAATTTAAAGAGTTCTATGAGATCTTTACGATGAGTAGTCCAGATTGGTCTCATACCAAGATCTTTCAGATGTTTCATAAAACGAATATGGATAACTTCATCACCAGCACCACACTTGGAATCAACAATTAATGTTTTTCCTGGTGTGATTGTACCGTCCCATTTTGGATATGAATATCTTTTTTCAAGTTCACTTTCTTCTTCTCTTAAGTAATGTAAAAGACCTTCTTTGATATTGTCTTGCCGAAAATAATGCCCAGAAAGATTATGCCAAGCGACATTTTTAATTTTTTCTGGTGCTGTTGGATGTTCTAAAATTGAGAAAAGTATTTCCTCACATTTTTCTTTTTGATTTAATGCAGAATACGCAAAACTTTCTTCCATAATGAGTTCTGGATCATCTGAAAGAACTTTTTTCAATTCTTGAATTAATGGTAGTGCTTTATCTGGATAATTTTGTTTATTGTATGCATTTACCAGATTTTGTTTAAGTGTATATTCTTGTTCTTTATTGAGAGGAAAAGTAAGTAACTTTTCTCCATATTCAATTGCTTTTTTATAATTTTTAATTTCAAAAGCAATTTTTGCCAAATCATCAAAATGCTGATAGCTTTCTGCTCTTTTTTCAAAAACTTCTAAAATATTTTGAGAGAGTTGATCCTCATTCCAGGATGATAAAGTTTTAATAACAACTTCAAGAGGATTCATAATCTATGATGTGATTTTGAATATTTAGTCCACAAAAGGAGGTGCTTGTATTGCTACTGTATGTCTTCCTGTACTACCAGTCTGGACCCAATTAGTACTTGAAGTAAACTCTTGTCTTGGTGTAAATCTATTTGTAGTAGTATTATCTCCTATTTGACCATTACTATTAAATCCCCATAACCATAAAGTACCATCAGTCTTGATGGCTGCTGTATGACCGTATCCACCAGCAACCTGTTTCCAATTGGTACTTGAAGTAAACTCTTGTCTTGGTGTAGATCTAAATGCAATAGTATTATCTCCTATTTGACCATAAACATTGTATCCCCAAGCCCATAAAGTACCATCGGTCTTGATTGCTGCTGTGTGAAAAGCACCACAAGCAACCTGTTTCCAATTAGTGCCTGAAGTAAACTCTTGTCTTGGTGTGGATCTATTTGCATTAGTATTATCTCCTAGTTGACCTTCATTATTTCTTCCCCATAACCATAAAGTACCATCGGTCTTGATTGCTGCTGTGTGATTGTATCCACAAGAAGCCTGTTTCCAATTGGTACCTGAAGTAATCTCTTGTCTTGGTGTGGATCTATCTGCAGTAGTGTTATCTCCTAATTGACCTTCATTATTTCTTCCCCAAGCCCATAAAGTACCATTGGTTTTAATTGCTGATGTATGTCGAAATCCACAAGCAACCTGTTTCCAATTGGTACTTGAAGTAAACTCTTGTCTTGGTGTGGATCTAGGTGCAGTAGTGTTATCTCCTATTGCAGCACTGAGATTTCTTCCCCAAGACCATAAAGTACCATCAGTCTTGATTGCTGCTGTGTGATATCCACCAGCAACCTGTTTCCAATTGGTACTTGATGTAAACTCTTGTCTTGGTGTGGATCTATCTGCAATAGTGTTATCTCCTACTGCACCAAAAGCATTTTTTCCCCAAGCCCATAAAGTACCATCAGTCTTGATTGCTGCTGTATGTTGATATCCACCAGAAACTTGTTTCCAATTAGTACTTGAAGTAAACTCTTGTCTTGGTGTAGATCTAGATTCAGTAGTGTTATCTCCTACTGCACCATAACCATTTCTTCCCCAAGCATAAAGTCTCAAACCACCTGGAAGTTCTGGATAAACAGAAAGAAGATAATCTTTATCAATTAAAACATCTCCCAAATCATTACCATCACTTCTTCT
>JACCDG011029614.1_pt1 | contig 19123 bp, 18 predicted proteins | sample 7442471 | NCBI WGS metagenome assembly JACCDG01 (sample SAMN15323444, study PRJNA562643) | freshwater metagenome | isolation source: river surface water | place: USA:Blue River Watershed | collected 2017-08-17 | reverse complement strand
GAGGCTGCGTAGTATTGATTTTTTATTTACGATAGTTGCGTAATAATCAGCATTGGTAGCACTCGGTACTAATCCTGTGATTTCTGTCAGATAACTCCCACCACCGACAGCATCGAACAGTCCTTTATCGCGTAATTGATTTGTTACGGTTACTAAATCGATCGGATCATTACGGCGGAGTAATTCCATCATCTCACGATAAATCATGCGATGTTTTTCTACATAGAAACTCTCTGCAGAGATAATATCTCCCAAGTCATGTAACGTCGTCGGTCGCATGAGCAGTGACCCCAGCAAGGCTTTTTCTGCATCGATATCCTGCGGGGGAGTACGATATGATTTCGGAGCAGTATTCGTACTGGCAGCAGAATAGTTTTGATTCTGTGTATATGGTTTTTTAGTTTTTTGTTCCATGATTGAAATGTAGATAAGTGAATAAAATATCAAGAATTATTTTTGATAGATTTATCATACCACCACCACCACAAACACCCAAGTAGTCTCAAAAATACGTGTGCTTTAGGTGTGGACTGGTTGTGGGGAAAACTATTTTCCTTGCTCTAATACTTGGTCTATTATATAATAATAGGTAATTATGGATCTCTCGCAAATTACATTTTTGGGAAAAACTGATTTCAGAAATCAGATGTCACAATTCGGAATCCGTGCCAAGGATCGTTTTCGTCATATGTATATCATCGGTAAATCAGGAACAGGAAAAACGACTTTGCTCGAAAACATGATCGTACAGGATATTTATAATGGTAACGGTATTGCATTTATCGATCCACATGGAGAGTCTGCAGATAAACTACTCAACTACATACCAACAGAACGCATGAATGATGTGATTTATTTTAATCCTGGAGACAGTGCGTATCCTGTAGCGTTTAATCCGATGGAGATTGAACCCGGAGCACCTGCACATGTGCGATCTCTGATTGCAGATGGACTGATGACTGTGTTTAAAAAAATCTGGCCCGAAGCTTTTTCTGGGCGTATGGAATATATTCTCAACAATACAATGCTCGCATTGCTCGAATATCCTGAGCCGACATTATTGGGGATTAATCGTATGCTCACCGATAAAGATTATCGTAAAAAAGTAATCGCAAGTGTAACTGATCCAACCGTGCGGAATGCTTGGGATGAATTAATGAAATGGGACGATAAACGATGGAGTGAAGCCATATCAGCACTGGTGAACAAGGTCGGACAATTCACAACGAATCCAATCGTGCGTAATATTATCGGTCAGCCGGTTTCAACATTTAATTTCCGTCAGGTCATGGATGAGAAAAAGATTCTCATTATGAATATGTCCAAAGGTCTGATTGGAGAACAATCTGCAGCACTCCTCGGTGCGATGCTCATCACAAAAATCTATCTCGCTTCGATGTCGCGTGCAAACCTAACCCCCGAAGAACTCCTCAATGTTCCACCGTTGTATTTCTATGTAGATGAGTTCCAAAACTTTGCCAATGATAGTTTTGCAAATATTTTATCTGAAGCCCGCAAGTATAAACTGGCGCTCACGGTTGCAAACCAATACATTGCTCAGATGGAGGAAACGATTCGTGATGCGGTGTTTGGTAACATGGGAACAACGATTACATTCCGTGTGGGGCCATTGGATGCTGAGTTTATCGAGCGTGTGTACACACCAGTGTTCAATGCTCAAGACTTGCAAAATATTGCTTTTGGTCAGGTGTTCATGACATTACTCATCGACGGTATGTCATCGAAACCTTTTTCAGCTCTGACATTACCGCCAATACAACCACGCGAAACACCAGATCGTAATCGAGTAATTGAAACATCACGAGCTCAGTATGCGCGTAATCAATCACAAGTAGAAACAAAAGTAATGCAATGGTTTAATGATCAGCGAGTTCCGCCAAAAAAACCAGAACAAAAATCCAGTACCACATTTATCAAGCCATCCGTATCAACGAATTCATCTGATACGGTTATTACTCGTGATGAACAAGCTATTTCTACTCCTATAAAAACAGTACCTAGTTTTATGGATGATGATCGTGTACAGAAAATAACAACAGAACAAACAGAATCGTTCGGTTTAGATGATTTATTTATATCTGAACCAAAATCAGAAACAACGTTGTCTGTAATTACAAAACCAGTTATTCCAGAAACAAAAATAGTACAGCCACAGTCAGAACAAAAAATACAACAGAAAAATAATCAGTCATTTACAAAAACAAATTTTCAAACAAATCCCAAAAAACAACCATGGAAAAAACCAGTACAACAGAACATATCTCAGAAACCATCGGTACATAAACCAGAACATCTAACGCAGCAATCAGTAAAATCAGCAACCCATATATCAATACACAATTCAAAGCCGACGACAATAAAACCCAATTTTTCAAAAGCAGCAAAAACAGATACTAAAAATGCATTGAGTGAATTATTAAAAAAGGTGGTAGCAGAAAAACCAATAGTTCAAAAAGTACAACCACAACCAGATCTGAGTAATGTATTACAACAATTCACTGTGAGTACCTCGGAGGTTGTAAAAACAAAACCATTAGAGCAAGTAAAAACCACCAGAGAACGATTGGAACAAATATTTAATACATCACACAATCATCGTGGAGATGACGACTTGCCAGAGCGAGTACCAAAACAAAATCCAGTAATTAGAGAAGTCCCTGCCGATGTATTAGAGCGAGTTTTTCACAGTTAATAAACGAACTATGGAATATAATCAGAAAACAAATAGAACCTATAAAAAAACTGCAAATCTATTCATGATGGTCATGATTGTTTTTGCAGTTTTTTTGACTCACCCTGTATGTGCCGCTGTTACGATTAATGAAATTGCATGGATGGGAACAACTAATTCTGCAAATGATGAATGGATAGAATTATATAATTCTGGGAGTAATAGTGTAGATGTAAATGGTTGGAAATTAACTAATACTGATAACAGTATTCAGATTAATCTCACGGGAACCATTAATGCAAATGGATATGGAGTATTGGAACGCACGGATGATAGTACAGTACCGAACATTACAGCATTATCTATCTATGTAGGAGCATTAGGAAATAGTGGAGAGTTTCTCACATTAAAAGACAGTACAGGTTCGGTAATAGACAGTTTCGATAATTCCAGTGGCTGGGTCAAGGGTGATAATACTACAAAACAAACGATGCAAAAATCAGGATCGAATTGGATTACTGCAGATGCAACCCCTGGAGCTGTTAATGCAGGGACAGATACATCATCTCAATCAGGTACAGGCTCAGGAAATAATTCAAGTTCCACCAGTTCATCATCCAGTAGTACTACAGACGAAACAGAAAAATCAACACCTCCCAAAGATCCCACATACAGTATCAAGGTTAGCATGCCTGAAATCATTACAACAGGTACACCTATGATAATTAATGCAGTGATCAAGGTAAATAATTCATATGAAACAATGGTAGGCAAGTTTGAATACAGTACGGGTGACGGTCAGTTTTTTACATGGTTACAAAATAAACCATTGGAATATACATATCGATATGCAGGTACTTATATTATGCAAATAAAATATTACGAAAGTATTTTTAGTGTAGCACCTCATGCAATATTTCGTAAAACAATAACAGTAATCCCCGATAGTATTAGTATCAATTCACTCAATGTAGGAGTACTGGAATTAAAAAACAATTCAACCGATACAATAGATTTAAAAGGGTTTACAGTACAATCAAAAAATATACCTAATCAAAAATTTACATTTCCAGAAACATTACTGGCACAAGGAACAAGTGTTTTCATCAGGCCAGAACAATTGGGATTTTATATTGCTAAAAAATCAGATGTTGTTATACAGAATGCTTCAGGAATAGTTGTCCATCAATCAACTACTTCATCAAATTCTACATATACCCAAACTACTCCATCCGTGAATCCATACGATACTATACCTGCATATGCTGATCCGAATTACTTGGGAGAGAGTTTAGTAACTCATAATGAAATTACCAATACAGGTCCTTTGCGAGAAGCACTTTCCAGTCAGATAAAAAACTTGTCGAAACAAATCGGTATGATGATTATCAGTGGAACATCAAAAACAGTCTTGATTATTATCGTACTCCTAATCGTGATTGGATTAGTTAGTTATGGAGAATGGTATATTTATAAAATAGAACAAAAAAACAAATTAGATACAGATAACGATGAACCAACAGACACCAGTAGCCATAATGACCATATTGTTCTATAATAGCTAGCATATGAATGAATATCAGTATATTGTTATCGGTCTCGGTAACAAGGGAGACGAATATAAAAAAACCCGCCATAATGCAGGGTATATGGTGCTGGATCATGTACTGGGAAATGACAGTTTTACCTATGATAAATACACACAATGCTATACTGCAAAACAGACTATCGGTGGTGTAGAAATAATCTATGTGAAACCAGATACCTATATGAATGAGAGCGGTATCGTTATCCCACTCCTCACTAAAAAATACGGTCCGTTTATTCCTGTTATTATCCACGATGAATTAGATACGAATATTGGCGAAATAAAATTATCTACCGTGCGTGGGGCAGGGGGACATAATGGAATTAAATCACTATTGGAATATTTACCAGAGCAATCGCAAAATCTTCGTATTCGTATCGGTATAGCCCAAGTCCATGATGACAGAATTGTGAAACCTAATGTTTTGGATAATTTTCTACAAAATGAATTAACAAGTATTGAACAACTCACACCAATAATACAAACAATTATTGAATTAATAGCACAGCGAGGTATTGATTATGCAGTATCTGCATACACAAATAAAACCCCATAAGGGGTTTTATTTGTGTATAAAACTATGCAGTTTTTTGAGCATCAACATATGATAATGTCATGCGTTGGTCTTTTGCATCAAATAATGTAATTTTGAATTGGTATGATTTACCGAGAGAAAGAGTTTCTTTCAATTTTTTATCATCTCCGAATTCTGAAACATGCACGAGTCCTGCTACTCCTTGTTCAATAGAAACGAGAGCTCCATGTTTGTTGAATTTAATAACAACACCATTAACGAGAGAATCTTTTTGATATTTTTCTGCTGCGATAACCCATGGATTGTTTCCTAATTGTTTAATAGACAATGAGATTTTTCCATCTTTGACTTCGATAACTTTTGCTTTTACTTTATCTCCGATATTGTAAAGTGTTCGAGGGTCGTCAACGAGTGACCAATCGATTTCTGAAATGTGTACGAGACCTTCTAATCCTTCTTCTACTTTGAGGAAGATTCCGAAATCAACCACTCCAGTTACTTCACCGGTGATTTCTTGACCTACGGTGTATTTCTGAACGATTTCTTTCTTGTCTTCTTTGGTATTACCTTTTTCTGAGAAGATGAGTTTTCCTTCTTTTGGATTTACTCCGATAATAGTCAATGCAAGTTTTTTACCAACCAATTTTTTCAATTCTTTTTGGATTTCGTCTTTATTAGCATCACCTACCCGTGGATAGTGTTCTGCTTTTAATTGAGACGCTGGTAGGAATCCTGAGATACCTTGCCAATCAACAATCAATCCACCTTTGTTAGCTTCTTTGATAGCGACTTCAAGCACCGTTCCTGCTTTCATGGTGCTATCTGCTTCACCCCAAACGAGCGCTTGACGAGCTTCTTTGAGTGACAATTCAATGTATCCATCTGCGTTTTCACGATTAGCGATTTTACCAGTTACGATATCACCGATATTGATATTTTTTATCATATCACGAGCTGTCATGAATTCACGCCCATAGATAATACCAGTACCGAGCGGTGAGAGATCCACATACATGGTTACTCCCTCGATACCGATTACGGTTCCTTCGATTACGTCTCCCAAATCTGGGATTTTAACCGTATCACCTGCGAGGAGATTTTTCATCAACTCTGTTTTGTTTTCTGACATAGATTAATTTTCGCTTTTCGCGAACCCATCTGATTATGATAACGATATACTCATTATCTACAGACAAATATTACTGTTCTCGGTTAGTCTGACTTATGATCCAGATAGACTAGACAAGGGGTTAGGGTAATAGATGAGGTTATTAATAGACTGGTATTATATAACATTTTTATGAGAAAAAGGCAAGGACAATAGTCAGATAGGGGATAATCTGCTAGGATACGATTATGTATATACCACATCCATGGGAACAGGAATATAGAGACCCACAGTTTATTAGTCTCGCCACAGAACCACTCCGTGATGTGCGGGATTTTATGAAGTGGGTGAAAAAGTTTATCAAGAAAATTCCCCTGACTTCCGGCTCGGAGGCCGGAATGACAGCTACAGACCTGACCGAATGGACGGTACTTGATCTCGGTTGTGGGAATGGGAAAAACTTGCACTATATTGTGGAACATTTTTGTAAAACTGGTATTGGGTATGATATTTCAAAAACCGCTATCAGTTATGCACTCGATTTACGAGGAGATTTAGATATACAGTACAGTGTACAAAACATCGGAGAACAATATCCGCTCGCAGATAAATCCGTAGATATGATTATTGATACGACCAGTTCGCATGCATTATTAATAGACGAACGCGGGAAATTTCTTTCAGAAATTTCCCGCGTCCTGAAACCCCACGGTCTGTACCTGCTCCGCACATTATGCCTCGAAGGCGACACGAATGCAAAAAACATGATTCGTGATTTTCCTGGTACAGAACCAAATACCTACATATTACCAAACACAGATATGATAGAACGAGTGTTTACACGCACAGATATTGAAAACGATTTTGGAAATGATTTTATTATTCATTATATTAAAAAAACATCAGGGTACCAAAAGTGGGGCAATCAGTCGTATAAACGCAATTATTGGGTAGTGTATTTGGAACGAAAATAACCAAGAGAAAACCCGTACTTTATTTTTAGTACGGGCTTCTTATTTAAAAAATATTTTATTTTAGACAGAAGGGTTTGTCGCAATAGCACCCCGTAAACCTGCCTAATCTGCAAATTGAGCAACTAGAAGAGGTAAAGAATACCATCTCTATAGCTACCTAGAATATATATTAGCATATGAATAATACAAAGTCAATAGTCTGATTTAAGTACTTGTGGAAAACTTTTTCTCGTGCAAAAAATAGATTTTATGATAGGATAGAATATATGAATACTGCAGAACTTAAAAAACTGGGGGAATTAGCTCGTGTAGGAATGAGTGATCATGAACTTGAAACAATTGCGCGAGATTTCGATGGGATTTTAGAATACATTAAACAATTAGATTCAGTGGATACGACCGATGCGAAACCTTGGTATGGGACGGTTACTAATATCGGCAGAGCAGATGTACCAGAATCAGCATCACCAGAGTCTCATGATCTAGTTATCCAAAACCTGCCAGATACAGTAGACGGTTTTCTAAAGGTTCCAAAAATATTGTAATTATCATGAAATATATTGATTTAAAAAACTTAACTATTACCTCTGCTCACGAATCTATGAAACGTGGGGATTTTACAGCGAGCGAATTACTTGAAAATTATCTTGCTATAATTGCAGAGAAAAATCCTGATATCAATGCATACCTCCAGGTTTTTACTGACCAGGCCAAGGTTTCAGCACAGCTCGCTGATGAGGCTTTTAAAAATAATACTGCAACGATACTGACAGGAATACCATTTGCAGTAAAAGACAACATTCTCGTTATGGGACACATTGCGAGCGCAGGGTCGCAAATATTAAAAAATCATGTTGCCAGTTATGATGCAACGGTAATTGAAAAATTAAAAAACGCTGGAGCCGTAATTATCGGACGAGCTAATATGGATGAATTCGCAATGGGATCGAGTACTGAAAACAGCAGTTACGGACGAGTAAAAAATCCACTCGATCCAGATCGTGTTCCAGGAGGTTCATCAGGAGGATCATCTGCAGCGGTCGCTATGGATGGTGCATTGTTTTCACTCGGGACTGATACAGGAGGTTCAATTCGTCAGCCGGCAGCATTTTGTGGGTTAGTAGGATTACATCCGACCTATGGATCAGTATCTCGCCATGGAGCAATTGCGATGGGATCGTCACTTGACCAAATCGGTCCCATGACGAAAAATGTCGCTGATTGTAAAATCGTATTTGATACGATATCAGGATACGATACTCATGATGGACAATCAGTACAAAATATTCCAAGTATACCACCACTGAAAAAAATCATCGGTGTACCATGGCATATTCTCGATATGGATGGTATTGATGAAAGTATAAAAACTAATTTCAAGGAAAAAGTAGAACAATTAAAACACGCTGGTTATGAAATCCGCGATATTAATCTCCCTCATGTGCATTTAGGATTGGCCGTATATTACATCATTATGCCAGCCGAAGTCTCATCAAACCTGTCTCGTATGGATGGAATTAGATTCGGACAGCGAGTAGCTGCTATGAAACTGCTCGATACCTATATGGATACTCGTGCACAGGGATTTGGTGCAGAAACGCGTCGTCGTGTACTGCTCGGTACGTATGTATTGTCAGCAGGGTACTATGATGCATATTATAACAAGGCGCTCAAAGTCCGTGGATTAATCAGAGCAGATTATGACAAGGTATTTAACAGTGGTGTAGATATTATCCTCACACCGACGACACCGACCACAGCCTTCCGTGCAGGTGAAAAATCAGATCCATTATCGATGTATATGGCAGATATGTTTACCGTTGGGGCGAACCTCGCGCATGTACCTGCAATTTCAATCCCAAGTGGAACTGATACAAACAATCTCCCGTTTGGTATTCAGGCTATCGCACAACCATTTTGTGAAGACCATCTATTCCAGTTTGGTACAGACTTTGAACAGTTATAATAAAAATGCAAACCCAAAGGTTTGCATTTTTTGTTTGATTTTTTCTACTTAACAAGTTCGTCTACTTTAGACTCTTGTTCTTTTTCTAATTCATCCATTAGGATAGCGTCTTCGTCGCTGTCATCAGTGGAATCGATTTCAGAGTGATTTTTATTAATCAATTCTGCTGAACTCATAGACAATTTTTGTGTAAGATTTTTTTTGTTTTCTTCTGAAATATTAGTTATGAAAACAAAGCTCATACCTAAAAACAACAGAATAATAGAGAGTGCACTGAGAATATTTATAGCATATTGTTTTCCCATGATTGATTTAATTTTTAGTTTATATAACTCTAATGATTATTTTTCATATGTCAAGTATTTCTAAAAGTATAATTTAAAAATGCAAACCCTTGAGTTTGCATTTTTTTATTTGAATTTTATTTCAATAGAGGTCTTTACTCTCTATTAGTCTTGTCAGTATCTCAAAAGGTTTACCATCATCTGATATACCTTTGGTGGTCGAATCAGTTTCCAGTAACTGGTTTGGTTTGCAAATTATTTCTGCAGTTTTTCCATGCTCTGGATCAGACATGTATAATATTCTGATTCTTTTGTTAGTATCCAGTATCTTTTGGTTAGTATCAAGGTTACTATAAATAACAGAATTTTTACCACTATCACCATTATTTGCGATTCTTCGCTTACTAATGAGATTTACTCTGTTCATAGAAAGTTTTGGAACAGGGTGTGTTTCGGGGTCTGTTTCATTAAATTCTTTACCGTATGATAACATCTTCCAAAGAGATATGATACTTATCATTATAAGTAATGTACAAGCAAGGCTACATCCTAATCCATTTATTTTCATAAGCAATTATTTTTTATTTACTATAACTGTAGTGATTTTGAGATACTTGTCAACACGTCATTCACGAGTGATCACTGTTTCAGTGATTTGCTAAAATAGAAAAAATATGATATTATAATAAGATTATGGCACTCATCGATGAAATACAAATATATATAACTGCAGGACGCGGAGGAGACGGAGTTGTTCGCTGGCGTCAAGAAAAAGGAAAACCAAAATCAGGTCCCGGAGGAGGTAATGGTGGTCCCGGAGGAGATGTGTATGCAAATGCTGTTTCTGATATTGGTTATTTAGATTACTATCGTCATAGTAAGTCTTTTGCTGCACAAAATGGAGAACCAGGAGGCAGTTTTGGTTGCCAAGGTGGAGCAGGGGATACGCTCGAATTAAAATTCCCAATCGGTTCAGTAATTACCAACAGAACAACAGGTGAAGTTTTTGAAATTAATAATCTCTCTGATCGTGTATTATTACTCCACGGAGGACGCGGAGGGTTGGGTAATGAACACTTTAAGTCATCATTAAATACGACACCTCATGAATCGACATTGGGAGCTATTGGTGAATCTGCTGATTTTCATATTGAGCTCCGTATGTTTGCAGATATTGGATTGGTTGGATTACCATCAGCCGGTAAATCGACATTGATCAATGCACTCACTAATACAAAATCCAAAGTCGCGGCATATCACTTTACGACACTTGATCCACATCTCGGTGCATTTTATGAATTCATCATTGCAGATATTCCTGGAATTATCGAGGGAGCAAGTCATGGTAAGGGACTTGGTACAAAATTCCTCAAACACATTGCCCGTACCAAAGCCCTCGCTCATGTGGTGGCACTGGACTCTGATGATATGATGACTGATTATACGGTGATTCGTAATGAATTGAAACAGTATGATCCAGAACTGGTAGCAAAAGACGAAATAATTATTTTTACAAAATCAGACAGTGTGACTGAAACAGAACTCAAAGCCAAGTTAACAACAGTTGCGAAACTCATCGCAGACAAACCATATTTTATTGTTTCAGCGTTTGATGATACCAGTATTAAAACGCTCAGTGATGGATTAATTAAAATCTTGCGAGAAAAACAATTACGAGCAGTGGAAGAGTTAGAGCAAGATAAAATAAAAAAACAACAGGAAATGGGAGAAATAACAGAACAAGACAGAATTGCATTAACGATAAAGAGAGACCAAGAATTAGAACAGAGAGATAAAGCCAGAGCAGAACAAGAAGCGCAAGAAAACAGTAATTATATTTTTGAATAATATTCATTACATAAAAACATCTTTGTAAAAAAGGTGTTTTTATGTATACTAGAGACTATATGATAGATGAAAACTCATACGAAAAAAGAATAGTTCAGTATGAAAAAATTCATTCAATTGATGAAAATGATTTCCAAACAATGATTAGTGCTATTAATCCTCGAAATGATCAAGTTATTCTTGATGCATGTTGTGGGTATGGAGCAGTTTCAAAAAGAATTCAAGAGAAAATAATAACAAACAATTTAAATACAAAAATTATTTTGTTAGATAGTAGTCAATTGCAAATATCACGCGCAAAAGAGAATTTTAAAAATCAAGAGAATATAAAATTTGTTTTAGCTGATGCTACAAATACACACTTCGAGGATAATTTTTTTGATACTGTTGTAAACAAAATGGGACTTCATGAGGTTCCGAAAGAACTACAGTTTTCTATGATGAGTGAATTTTATAGAGTACTTAAAAAAGACGGAAAGATAGTGATATGGGAGCTTGCGCTATCTGAAGAAACTCAACCAATTTTTTCAAAGATTATTAGAAAAAAAGATGAGTTGTCAGGTTTTACATCACTCGTTAATAATAGATATTTTCCTAAAAAAGCAGATACTCTTGAACTTTTAAAAAAAACAGGGTTTAAAGATGTTCAGATTGTAAGTGATGTGTATCCAAATTTATCTATTAGAAATAGAAAAGAGGAGTTTATATCAGCAGATAGATTAAAAATCTTAGAAGAAAAAGGTTTTATTGATGAAGAAGATCAAAATGAACTTGATAGAATTTCAGAAGAAAAAATAAAAGCATTGCTTGATTTTGTAAGAACAAATTTAACTGATGAGGAAAAAAAGACAATGAATTACCAAGAAATAGATAACGATATAATTCTTACCGCACAAAAAGCTATTTTTGAAGGTAAAAAGTAATGTATGGATTATTCATATATAAAATCAGAAAAAGATAATTGTCTTGGTATCTTCGTCTGTATTCCAGGACTTGCTCATACCAAAGAACATTTTTTGAAAACACCAGACGGAAGAGAAGGTTGGGCTTTTGATCTTTCAAAAGCAGGTTTTGATGTGTATGTTGTAAATTGGTATAACTTAAATTCTCCAACTACCGAGTTTGATTCTAATTTCATTATAGAAAGTATTTCTAATTTTATAAATACTAAAATACAGCAAGAAGTTTTTTTATTGACACACTCCGCGTCTGGTTCCTTTGGGTGGAAACTTGCGGAAATAAACAAAAAGATTAAAAAAATAGTTGCAATTGCACCTGCTCCGCCGGGAAATATACAAGAAATACCAGAATCTATTATTTCTGAAGATGGTAATACTATATCAGTTATGCACTTAAATACAGTTCCATACAATTTTTCTTTAAATAAAAATTGGGTTGCTGATTCTAATTGGATAAAACAAAAAGCAATTGGTTCAAAGACCAATTTTTTTCCAGAAGATTGGATAAGTAATTATCAAGCAAGCTTAGTGAGTGTTCCTGGTAAAATAATGTATGAGAGAATGAATATAAAAGGCTCACAGATTAAAATTAATCCTTTGAAGATAAAAGAAAATAATCCGAGTATTTTTATATTTACAGGTGATGAAGATATTAGTCATTCATATGAAATTGATAAAAAAATTAACGATTATTTACTAATTAATAATATCAATTCAAAATTCTTTTGGTTAGCAGACTATGGATTTAAGAGTAATGGACATATGTTAATGTTACAGTCCAATTCTAAAGATATTATTGATTTTATTATATCTAAAATTAAATAAAAACATCTTTGTAAAAAAGGTGTTTTTATGTATACTGTAGAGTATATGATAGAACGCAATGGGAAAACATATTATCCAACCATAGGACTCGAAGTCCATGCAGAACTCGCTACAAAGAGCAAGATGTTTTGTAGTTGTCTCAATAATCCAGACGAGGAACAACCTAATGTGAATATTTGTCCTGTATGTATGGCGCATCCTGGGACTTTACCTGTACCGAACCTTGCCGCAATTGAGAGTGTTATTCGTGTGGGACTTGCTATTAATAATGATACAGAAAATATTGCAAATTTCTCAGAGTTTGATCGCAAGAATTATTTCTATCCAGATATTCCAAAAGGCTATCAAATTTCGCAATATAAATATCCAATCGTATCAGGCGGGGAATTAGCAGGGGTGAAAATCACGCGTATTCACCTTGAGGAGGATACAGCAACCAGTAAACACGACCGTGGAGATTTTTCATTGGTTGATTTTAATCGTGCAGGTGTGCCACTGATGGAACTCGTAACAGAACCAGTCATTCATGATGCAGAAACAGCAATGCAGTTTGGTAAAGAATTACAATTACTCTTGCGGACACTGGGTGTGTCTCATGCCAATATGGAAAAGGGCGAGATGCGTGTAGAATTAAATATTTCTATTTCAGATAAGCCAGATGTATTTGGTACCAAGGTAGAGGTAAAAAATCTCAATAGTTTCAGTGTAGTTGGTCGCGCAGCAGCGTATGAAATCGATCGTATGATAGCACTGTACGAAGCAGGACGACAGGATGAAATCGTCCAGGAAACACGCGGATATGACGAGACCAAGTCTGCGACATTCTCTCAACGACGCAAAGAAAACAGTAATGACTATCGATATTTCCCGGATCCAGATTTACCAAAAATGTATCTCCATGATATGTTTGATTTGAAAAAACTTAAATCAGAATTACCAGAATTACCAAGTCAAAAACGAGAACGGTATGCAAATGAATACGGTATTAAACCAGAAGACATCGAAAGTTATGTGACTGATACGAAACTCGGAGAATTTTTTGAAACAGTTGCAAGTATATTAGGAGATCGAGAATCAATTAAAACTGCCAGTAATTATATTACATCAGATATGTTAGGCCTGCTCGCAAAAGACAGTAATCTACAATTCCCAAGTTCTACAAACTTTGCAAAACTCATCAGTATGAATGTGGGTGGGGAATTAAATTCACGAGGAACCAAAGACATTCTCGCAATGATTGTCGGTGTTGATACTGATCCAGAAATATTAGCAAATCAACATGGATTAATCCAGAAAAATGATCCAGATGCAATCCGGGTAATCGCGCAAAAATACATTGATGAAAATCCAAATGTAGTAGTAGAATACAAATCTGGAAAGGAACAATTACTGATGTTTTTCGTAGGGAAAATCATGAAAGAAACAGGAGGTAGTGCCAATCCTGGGGTGGCTCAAGAAATTTTACGAGAGTTATTAAAATAACAATAACAAACAGAACAATAAAAGGCGTTTTCTTTCAGAAAACGCCTTTTATTGTTCGTCCCTGTACAAAATCATTAATTTTGCTATAGTGCCATAAACCTTCACCTTTAAATAAATAAACTCATGAATACAAATTCTACTCCTACTACGGTTAATGATGTAATCATAACCACCACCCTAGATCTCATCATTTTTTATAGACAAAGAATGGAATGGTTCAATAACTATTTGATCAGAGTATCAGATCAAAATGATCCTAAAAATAGTCTATTTAATCATTGTGTTTTTGATCACGTGGGATATCGTTGTGAAAGCAACAATCATTACAAAGAACTTATGACTGATATTTTTCAATCAAAACTGGTGAAAGAAATTCACCAAGATACAATTAACGGAAGAGAGATTTCAATCGTCAAGTTATCTGAAAAGATAAAAACAACGAATTCTTATTTCGGAAGTGTTGAGTACTTAGAAATATGTGATGTAAAGCCAAATGCGGATAATGTAGTTGGATTTGATCATGTTGAAATGGTCTATACTAAAAACCCAAATGGTTTTTACAAAACAAAAACCTTTGAATATTTTAAAAAAAATGATCTTGCAGATGCTGGTGTTAAACATAGAGATGGATATAAATACCCTCTCTATGAAATAAAAAATCTGTACAATGGGTTTAGGTTATTAATCACCAAGGGAGAATATCTCTGGGATATTGCAAACACTAAAACCCCTTCAGGATTAATAAGCTTAGAATAATCATTACTATACTAAAAAGCCGCTACATAGATTTGTAGTGGCTTTTTTCATTACTCGCTTTTTCTGGGATTTTTGGTAGTATGGAGATATGAATCAGAAACAGGGAACAGCTCATCCAGTAACTATAATTACCGATGAAATCGTGCGGATTTTTAACGGACTTGGGTTTAGTGTAGCTACAGGACCAGAAATGGAAACAGAATGGAATAACTTTGATGCTTTAAATGTCCCTGCAGATCACCCAGCTCGAGATATGCAGGATACATTTTGGATTAAAACAGATGGTAAGCCTATGACTGATGAACAGGGACATAGTACCAGACCGGTACTGCGTACACACACATCGCCTGTACAGATCAGATATATGCAAGACTTTATCCAATCTGGGAAATCACTCGACACGGAACCGATTGCAATTATTGCTCCTGGAAAGGTCTTCCGTAATGAATCAACCGATGCAACTCATGAGGCGCAATTCCACCAAGTCGAAGGATTACTGGTGGGTCGTGATATCACCATGGGTAATCTCAAGGCTGTGTTGCTGGAATTCTTTAAACAGTTTATGGGTCCTGATACTGATGTGAGACTGCGACCCAGTTACTTTCCATTCGTAGAACCGGGGCTTGAGGTAGATGTAAAAATGCCAAACGGCAAATGGGTAGAAATGCTCGGTGCAGGATTAGTTCATCCGAATGTACTCCAGAATTGTGGTATCGATAGCGAAAAATATTCTGGTTTTGCATTTGGTATGGGAATCGATCGACTCGTAATGCTCAAAACAGGTATTACTGATGTCCGTTATTTATACCAAGGCGATTTACGAATTAATCAATGGTAGTTTATGAAAATATCGTATAACTGGATACAATCATATATCGCAGAGCCGTTGCCGGAGCCTGCAGAACTTGCCGAGAAAATAATCTTTGGCGCTTTTGAGGTGGAGGAAATAAAAGTATTCGGTGATGATACTGTGTTTGAAATTAAAACACTCCCAGATCGTAATCATGACTGTTTATCACATCAAGGGATTGCGCGCGAGATTGCAGGATTATTAGGGCTCACATTTCGGGATATGACGCCATTTTATACCGTTCCTGTATCTGTACCAACAAAACTAAAGCTAGATATTCAAACATCAGATTGTCATCGATATATGGCACGAGTTGTTCGTGGTATCACCGTTGGTCCATCACATGATTGGGTGGTGAAACATTTGACATCTATTGGTATTCCTTCAATAAATAACATTGTTGATGCGTATACGATTGTTATGTATGATTGTGGGCAACCGTGTTTTATTTCAGACTTGAAAAAACATAGTGACCAAAACTTGAATATTACAAATCTAATGTATCCATACGATAGTGCAGTAGATGAATCTACGACTGATATTATTATTCACAGTGCGAATTTTGATGCTATCGCTGTGCGGAAAAATGCAAAAAAAATGGGTATAGATTTTGAAGTCGCTAAACGTTATGAAAACGAAATCACTCCAGAACTTGCAAGTTTTGCAATGCTAGAAATTTCTGCACTCATTGCAGAGATGTGTCCCGATGCAGTGTTTGAGGAAATTGTAGATGTGTATCCGAATCCAGTAGGGCAACGACATGTTTCATTTACGACAAAGTATATTAATGCACGATTGGGATCTCGTATTACGGTTGCAGAAATAGAAACGATTTTAAATAATTATGGATATGAATATGCACTGGATGGTGAAACATTTACTGTTGCAATACCGTTTAATCGTATCGATATCACAGGAGCATATGATATGGTAGAGGAAATCGGTCGCGTGTATGGATACAATACTATTGATGCAGTGTTGCCAGATTTGAAAGCAGAACCCCTCAGTCCTTCGGACAGCTCCCCTAAGGTAGGGGAGCCAAACCTTCGATTAAATGATTCTGTGTATACGAAAATTCAAACCATAAAAACAGATTTGATCTCTCAAGGTTATCATGAAGTAATGAATTACAGTTTTACTAAACGTGGAGATTATGATGTTGCTCGTGGTCCAGTCGGTAAATCGGCATTGCGTACTAATCTCTCTGATGGATTAAAACTTTCTTATGAGATGAATCGATTAAACAAAGACTTGCTCGAAATTGATGATATGAAAGTGTTTGAAATTGGAACGGTATTTCAGAGCAGTGGTGAAACAATTAATGTTGCATATATAGATAAACAGGGAATTACAGAAACGAGTATTAGTGAATATATTGTACATGATATCTCACCAAAAACTTCTCCTACAATAGGGGATGAAGTCGAACCTTTTGTACAATTCAAACCTTGGTCTGATTATCCTGCAATCACTCGTGATGTTGCGGTGTGGGTATTAGAGGGTATCACTGCTGAAACAGTTACTCATCTTATTACACAATACACAGGTGAATATCTTGTTCGTGGTCCACGACTGTTTGATACTTTTAGTAAAGACGGAAAAACATCCTATGCATTTCGTATGGTATTTCAATCATTTGAAAAAACCTTATCAGAATCCGATATTACCCCAATCATGGATACTATCTATACAGCACTGAGTGATGCTGGATATGAAATTAGATAATAATTTTAGTAGCATATTAGGTAATACTATTATATACTCATATATATGTTAGATATCTTATGGAATATACAAAATAGTGCTTTTGGAGAATTCCTGCGTGTACTCAATACATTAGTTGCTATTGTTTTTGTGATATTAATTGCAACAGTGACGCATATTAAACTGAGTATCAAAGCCATCGATGCAAAAGTCAAGAAAAAATACAAAGAGCATTTTATTGTTCCTGCATCACCGACTGTTCCTACTGTATCAACAGATGGAATACCGGTTCCTGTAGAGATTGTACCGCCAGGACGAGAACGTTGGAACAAGGTAGAAGCCTTATTCGCATCTCCATCAGAATCAGATTGGCGCGTAGCTATTATTGAGGCTGACAGTATGCTCGATGAGTTTGTAACCAGTCTCGGATATCCCGGAGCTAATCTCGGTGAACGATTAAAAAATACTAATCCGCAGTTTTTCCCGACGATTCAGCTGGCATGGGATGCTCATAAAATTAGAAATGAAATCGCTCATGCAGGTATGGATTACAGATTGTCAGAGAGAACCAAAGAAATCGCCCGGAAAAACTTTCAGTATATATTCACTGATGCGAAATATATATAGTAGAAATTACGCAAATGGCGAACTTCTTTGCATCAACTTCAGAATTATTCGTCAATGTATATGCAATACATCTCCTCATAATTCTTTGTTTCTCTTCGAATTTCATCCATCTGTATAATTTCTATAGAAAAACAAAAGAGGAAATCCCGTAGGGATTTCCTCTTTTGTTTTCTTGTTGCGGGGACCCGACTCGAACGGGTGCCTTCGGGTTATGAGCCCGACGAGCTACCATTACTCAACCCCGCGATAGAGTCAAAATAAGACCAAAACAATATATCATATTTTCAGAAAAAAACAAGTCACTTGATTACTTGATATATTTTTTATATACTGACACATATGCAAAACAACCATAAAAAACAATCAGATAGTAAAACCTTGTTAATTATTCTCGCGCTTATTATTATTTTGCCAATACTTATTTTAACTGGAGTACAAAAACTCCCTGGTAAATACAGTGCATTGGCACAGTGTATTACAGATAGTGGTGCAAAATTCTACGGTGCTGATTGGTGTTCACATTGTCAGGAACAAAAACTGATGTTTGGTAATGCTGTGAAAAAATTACCCTATGTAGAATGTACCGGTCCAATTAATGAATACAAGAAAAATACCGCAGATGCAGAACGTGCTATAACTACTGGCCAAGTAAAAACATTAGACGAAGCACGAACTGTATTAGGTATTAAACCAATGTATGATGTCTGTGTAGAAAAAAACATCACAGGATTTCCAACATGGATTTTCTCTGATAATTCACAATTATCAGGAGCTCAAACATTACAAGTATTAGCAGAGAAAACAAACTGTACACAGTTTTTGAAATAATATATGGAATCAATCATTTCAGGTTTTGTTGGGTATGGAATTATCATATCAATTATTTTGAGTATCTTGATGGTTATAGTTCTTGTTTTAGATTATG
>JACCDG012033691.1_pt1 | contig 19124 bp, 23 predicted proteins | sample 7442471 | NCBI WGS metagenome assembly JACCDG01 (sample SAMN15323444, study PRJNA562643) | freshwater metagenome | isolation source: river surface water | place: USA:Blue River Watershed | collected 2017-08-17 | reverse complement strand
TTGGCCACGTGAATCACGTTGGGGTCTTCAAAGCAGCGCACCACGTTGACAATGGCATCGGTTTCGCGGATGTGGGCCAAAAACTTGTTGCCTAAGCCTTCGCCTGTGCTGGCACCTGCCACCAGACCGGCGATGTCCACAAATTCCACAATCGCTGGCACCACGCGCTCTGGCGTGATGATTTCGGCCAATTGCTGCAGACGTGGATCAGGCACTTCAACCACGCCGGTATTGGGCTCGATCGTGCAAAAGGGGTAATTCTCAGCCGCGATGCCCGCTTTGGTCAGGGCGTTGAACAGGGTGGATTTGCCAACGTTGGGCAAACCCACGATGCCGCATTTCAAACTCATACAAATATCCTTAGAAACTGCGCGCGATTGTACTAATCAGTGAATCTGCTTCCCGTGGCGCCCCTTAGCGCTCACTTTTTGAAGCGCCCTTCAACCCGTAATACCCATTAAATTAAAGGGTCTTTGTATAAATGTGCATTTTGCACATTTATACTAGCAACACTGATCCGAGTGACACACATGAACAAGACCTCATCCGACCCCTTGCACACAGAGCAGCAAGCTTTGCTTGCCGCTCTGGGACTGGTGCTGAAACCTTTTGCCAAGCTCAGTTTGGCCAAAGGCGTTCCGATCCAAGCGGTTGAAGAGCTGGTGCGGCATGCGTATGTCGATGCCGCCAAACAAGCGTGCGCGGGCGACAACCCTGACCGCTTGACCAGCCGCATCAGCACCATGACCGGGCTGACGCGACGCGAAGTCGGGCGTATTCAACAAACGTCCACACCTGAATTGCCTGCCACACGGTCTGTCGCCACCGATTTGCTGACCCACTGGACCTCACAGAAAGGCTATGTCGACAAACAGAAAAAACCGATTGCCATTCCCAGGCAAGGCCCAGCACCCAGCTTTGAAGCGTTGGCCGCCAACGTGACCAAAGACGTGCATGCGCGTTCTTTGTTGGCCGAGATGATTCGACTCAATTTGGTGACACACCGCAAAGCCACAGACACCGTGGAGTTGTTGGAAGACATTTTTGTGCCCAACGACAACTGGCCGCAAATGGTGGGCTTCCTGGGCACCAACGTGGGCGACCACTTAGAAGCCGCGGTAAGCAACGTGCTGGGCGACGGACACCAACACTTCGAACAAGCCTTGCTGGCAGATGAACTCTCCACAGAGTCCATCGCCCAAGCCAAAGCGCTGATCAACACCCAATGGCGCGAATTGATGACCACCTTGGGGCCGCAATTGCAAGCCCTGATGGACGCAGACAAAGCGGCCCAACGACCCCAAGACCAAGCCCTGCGCATTGGTCTGTATTCCTTGTCCAAGGCGATGCCATCGCCAGACGTTCCTTCTCACTGATTCCATTGAACGGAGAGCACCATGCGATCACTTCAAACTCACCCCACCTTCACACGCCGTACGCTGCTCTTGGGGCTAGTCGGCTCCGTTGCTGAACTGACTGGCTGCGGCGGCGGCAGCGATGTCGCTGGCTTGTCCAGCGGCGGCACGGGTTCATTCACCAGCGGCACAATTTCGGGTTTGGGCTCGATCATCGTCAACGGCATTCGTTACAACGACGACAACGCCAGCGTGATCTCACGCGACGATGACAACAACACCGCATTTGGCAAAGCACTCCGAGTCGGCATGGTGGTTTCGATTCATGGCTCATCCGTGACAGCCGCCACAACCACCAATGGCACAGCCACGGCCACGGCCACCAAAATCAGCTGTGGCAGCGAATGGCAAGGCCCTGTCTCCAACATCGGTGCCAGCAGTTTCGACATGCTCGGTTTGACGGTCGATGTTCTGGCGAGCACCGTGTTTGAAGGTGCTGCCACACAGTTGACAAGCTTGACCACCTCGCAGTTTGTGGAAGTGCATGGCTATGTGGACCAAACCACGGGCCATCTACAAGCCACCTATGTGGAGGTGTCCACCACCCAGCCAGCCCACTACAAACTCAGCGGGGTGGTCAACAACTTCAGTGCCGTCAACCGCACTTTCAAGCTGGGCACCACCACACAAGCCTCCAGTCAAATCAGCTGGGATGGCAACACCAGCGTGCCCGGCAGCTGGTCAGACGGTGTGTTTGTTCGCGTCAAGATGACGCCGCTGCTGCTTGCCACCCAAATCCGTTTGCTGACGTCACCGCTGGCACAACTCAACGCGTCGGACGAACGCGACGCTGAAATTCACGGGTTTATTTCTGCCTACCAATCAAATGCCAATTTCACCGTCAATGGTTTGTCGGTGGATGCCAGCAATGCACGCATCGCGGGTGGCACCTTGGCGCTGGGCGTCAGGGTTGAAATTCACGGCAGCATCAGCAACGGCGTCTTGGTGGCCACCAAGGTTGAAACGCCCAACAACGCCGATGTGGCGTCACGTACTTTCGAATTCCACGGAACCGTCAGCGCTTTGGACGTGAACGCACAGACTTTTGTGTTGCGCGGGCTCACATTTCAATACAACAACAGCACCAGCATGTCAGGGGTCACGTTGGCAAATGGCCTCCCGCTTGAAATCAAAGCAACCCGCACCTCCGGTGCATGGGTGGCCACACAAATTCAAACCGACGATTAATTTTTCCACGACTCACAGGTACACACCATGACACCCAAAACAAGCTTTTCTCATTTCGTCGTCACAGCGCTCACCTCGGTGATGCTGATTCTGTCGCCCTTTGCACACGCAGATATTGTGGACACACAAGATCTCGCGGCACACAACCAAGCCGAGCAAGACCGAGCCAAGGTGCAAAGTTTTGTCGAACGCGCCACCGTCAAAGAAAAGCTCGAAGCCATGGGCGTGGGTGGCTTGTTGGCCAAAGACCGTGTGGCGGCGTTGAGTGAGCAAGAGGTTCACGCCTTGGCCGAACGCATTGATGCGATGCCTGCAGGCGGAACACTGAGTCAAATGGACATGGTGCTCATTTTGTTGATTGCCATCTTGGTGGCCATTGCCATCTGAAGAAAGTCGCTGATGCACCACACACACACGATCCAGCGCGCATGGCTTGTCCCTGCCCTGTGTACCGCACTGTTTGCCTCGATGGCGTGGGCTGACAAGCCCGACGACGCAGGGCAAGGCAAACACCGACGTTCATCAGAGCAACGCATGGAAGGTCGTCACACCAACGACACGCGACAACCGCGTGAAGCACGTCCAGGTTCGTACTTCGAGCCGATGCATCAACAAGCCGTGCGTGATATTTACGGCCCAGCCATCGCCCAAGGTCGGTGTCCACCCGGTTTGGCCAAAAAGGGCAACGGTTGTTTGCCTCCCGGGCAAGCCAAGCGATGGGCGATCGGCCAGCCACTCCCGTCTGACTTGGCGCGCTACCCCATTCCACCTGAGTTGCAACGCCGTTTGGGGCCACCTCCTGCAGGCTACAAATACGTGCGTGCCGCCAGCGACATTTTGTTGATTGCCATCGGCACCAGCATGGTGGTCGATGCCATCGAGGATTTGGGTGGCCTCTAAGCCAGATCTCAAGCGAAGCCTCATCAGCGCTCTGGTTGTCGCCCTGGTGCTGAGTGTCTCTGGCTGTGCGTCTGTGACTGCGGGGAATAACGTGGCCATCCACAACGCCTTACCCGCGCATGTCGAACTCAGCAGCGTGGCGTTTTATCCCCAAACACAAGACCAATGCGGTCCCGCCGCGTTGGCGACGGTGCTGCACCATGCGGGCGTGGAGCGCAGTTTGGAACAACTTCAAGCCGATGTGTATGTGCCACAACGCCAAGGCAGCCTGCCTTTGGAAATGCTGGGTGGTGCTCGGCGCGCCGGCGTTTTACCTTACCTCTTAAAAACGGAGCCACAGGCTTTGTGGCAAGAAGTGGCGGCGGGTCATCCCGTTGTTGTTTTACAAAACTTGCGTTGGGACTGGCTGCCCCTGTGGCATTACGCTGTGGTGGTTGGGTATGACCGCGAAGCCGACACCGTCACTTTGCGTTCTGGGGATGAAAAGCGCCTGGTCATGTCCTTGGCAGATTTCACCTCAAGCTGGGCCAAGGCTAAATATTGGGCGTTTGTGGCCTTGCCGACCGATCAACTGCCTGCCACGGCTTCTGCGGCTGAGTTTGTGCAAGCCGCCATCACATTGGAACGCGTGGCACCCACCCAAGCGATGCAAGCCTATCGCACAGCGCTTCAAGCCTGGCCTGACAACTTAGAAGCACGGCTTGCGCTGGGCAACAGCTACTACAAGCAAGACGATTTGCGCACAGCACAAGCGCACTACGAACAGGCCACCCACGATCACCCCAACGCAGGTGATGCCTGGAACAACTTGGCCCAAGTGCTGTCAGACACCCAGCAATGGGAAGCGGCGCGCGACGCCATTGCCCAAGCGGTGACTCTGGGCGGACCACACCTCGAACGCTACCAAGCCACACAAACGGCGATCGCCGCCAAGCTAGCAACACGCTGATTGTTGAACAAGCAATTTACCAGCGCGGATTAGCCTCAACGCAGTACAGCCCTCCTACCGGAGGTCATTGATGGCCTTTATCTCAAACCGGATGCGGCCCTCCTACAATCCCCGCCATGGCTCAGAAATTCGATGTGTGTATTCGCGGTGATGGCATGGTGGGACGCACCCTGGCCTTGCTGCTGGCGCGCCAACGTTTGCGGGTAGGTTTGGTCGGCGCAACGCCATCGCAAGTCCATCACACGCAACAAGATGTGAGGGCCTACTCACTCAACAGCGCCTCAAAAGAATTGCTGTCTGATTTGCGTTGCTGGCCTGACCCCCTACACGCCACGCCCGTGCAACACATGCGTGTGTGGGGCGATGAGGGCGGTTTTGCCCACTTTGAAAGCCCCACACCCGACGGTTTGACCTGGATTGTGGACGTGCCCACGCTGGAAGCGCAGTTGGCCCAAGCTGTGCGCTACCAAGCTGAAATCACATTGTTGGAAGCCCCCGCACCTGCTACTCTGACGGTGGTGTGCGAAGGCCGCCGCAGCCGCACACGCGATGAACTGGGCGTGGACTTTGAGGTCTTGCCTTATGAACAACACGCCGTCGCAGCCCGTGTACGCGGCAGCATTGCCCACCGCCAGCAAGCCTTGCAATGGTTTGCCCACCACGGCAAGGGCTTGGAAATTTTGGCTTTGCTGCCTTTGGGTGGCGCTCAAGGAGACACCGCCGGTTTGGTGTGGTCGTTGCCACCCGAACGCGCCCAAGAGATGTTGACCTTAGACGCACACGCCTTTGCCCAAGCGGTGGAAGAAGCCAGCCACGGCGTCCTCGGCCAGCTGGAACTCATCAGCGAACGCGCCATGTGGCCGCTGCAACTCGCACGTGCAGAGCGCTGGACAGGCAACTTTGCCGATGGCAGTGCTTGGGCGCTGGCCGGCGACGCGGCACACAACATCCACCCACTCGCAGGTTTAGGTCTAAACCTCGGCTTGGCCGATGTGGCCGAATTGGCCACGGTGCTGCAAACACGCGAAGGACCAGACTATTGGCGCAGCGTGGGTGACCGCTACTTTTTACGCCGCTACGAACGCGCGCGCAAAGCCCACATGCTGCCCACCTGGGCGGCCTGCGATGGGTTGCAACGCTTGTTCGCGCATCCCAACGCCAGCGTGCAAGCACTGCGCAATTGGGGCATGAATGGGTTTGACAAGCTCAGCCCCATCAAGCGCTGGACCATGCAACAAGCCATGAACTGATTTTTGAAACGAAACACCATGCCACACCTCTTCCAACGCCTTGTTGCCACTGCCACCTTAGGGCTCTTCTTGAGCACCGCATGGGCACAAGGCCAAGAAGCTACGATTCGCAAAAACCTGAGCGACCGCATTCCGCAGTTGCCCAAAATTGAAGAAGTCAGCCGTACACCCATGACAGGTTTGTTTGAGGTGCGTCTGAGCACCAACGAAATTTATTACAGCGATGCCGAAGGCAACTTCTTGATTCAAGGCAACTTGATCGACACCAAGAGCCGACGCAACCTCACCGAAGAGCGCGAGGCCAAACTCGGGGCGATCGACTTCAACACCCTGCCTTTGAAAGACGCCATCACCTTGGTGCGTGGCAACGGCAAACGCAAACTGGCGGTGTTTGAAGACCCCAACTGTGGCTATTGCAAACGCTTCGAACGCGACTTGAGCAAGGTGGACAACATCACCATCTACCTGTTTCTGTACCCCATCCTGGGCGCAGACTCGGTCGACAAGTCGCGCAATGTTTGGTGCGCCAAAGACCCCGCACATGCTTGGACGCAACTCATGGGACGCGAGCAAGCGCCTGCCAGCGCACAGTGCAATACCGCCGCCATTGAGCGCAACGTTGAGTTTGGCCGTAAATACAAAATCACCGGCACACCCACCTTGATTGCCCAAGACGGCTCACGCGTGCCCGGCGCCATCAATACCTCACAAATTGAAAAACTCCTGGCCGACGCCAGCAAATAAGCGAGCCACACCATGGTGCACACCCCCATTGATCCCGACAGCAACGCGGGCATTTTGATTCAGCGCTTGGGCTATGCCGGGCTGATCCCCTTCGTCGGTTTGGCATTCTTGATGTGGATCGTCACGCCGGAAGCGCACCCCTTTGTGTCAATTGCCCTGAGCGCTTACGCAGCAACCATCTGCGCGTTTTTGGGCGGCATCCATTGGGGCATTGGTTTGCGCCACAACGCACCACAGCGCAAACTGCACATGGTGTGGGGCGTGGTGCCCTCACTGGTGGCATGGATTGCCGTCATCATGCCCGCCTATGCGGGCTTGCCCGTGTTGGGGGTATTGCTCCTTGCCTGCTATTTGGTGGATCGCAAAACCTGGCCCGAAGCGGGTTTGCGCGATTGGATGACGCTGCGTTTTCGCCTGACCGTGGTGGCCACTTTGTCTTGCCTGTTGGGCGCGGCGGCGACCTAAATGCTGCACTACCTCGTTGAAGCCGCAGACCTCCATGCACACCTGTATGGCGTGACGCTCACCATCGCCCAACCCTGCACCCAGCAACAGGTGACGTTGCCGGTGTGGATTGCCGGCAGCTACATGGTGCGCGAGTTTTCGAAACAAGTGCTGAATATCAGCGCACGCCAAGGCAACCGTGCCATCGCAGTCCATCAGCGCGACAAATGCACCTGGGACATCGATTGCACTGACGACGCACCGCTGACCGTGCACTACCGCGTCCATGCACACGACGACTCGGTGCGCACTGCCTGGCTCGATGCGCAACGCGGCTTCTTCAACGGCACCAGCGTGTGTTTGCAAGTGCAAGGCCAACACCATGTGCCCCATCTGCTGGAATTGGTGTCGCCCCACACAGCCCATCCTCACACTGCCAATTGGCAAGTGGCTACAGGGCTCACCCCCGTCCACACAGACCGTCGTGGGTTTGGCATTTACCAGGCCCAAGACTACGACGAATTGGTGGATTGCCCGGTGGAGATGGGGGCTTTTTGGTCAGGCACCTTCACCGCCTGCGGCATTGAACACCGCTTTGTGGTGGCCGGTGCGACACCAGCTTTTGATGGCGAGCGTTTGCTGCGCGACAGCCAAAAAATTTGCGAAACCGCGATTCGGTTTTGGCACGGCAGCAAGCGTGCAGCGATTCCCCACAAACGCTATGTGTTCATGCTCAATGCCGTGGCCAGTGGCTACGGCGGTTTAGAGCACCGCAACTCCACCGCCTTGATTTGTCAGCGCGCGGACTTGCCACGCATCAGCGATACCGCAGACCACAAAGCACCTTTGAGCGACGGTTACACCACGCTCTTAGGGTTGATCAGCCACGAGTACTTTCACACCTGGAACGTCAAACGCCTGCGCCCCGCAGAGTTTGCACACTACGACTACACGCGCGAAAACCACACCGAGCTGCTGTGGTTCTTTGAGGGCTTCACCAGCTACTACGACGACCTGCTGTTGCGTCGCGCCGGTTTGATGGACGACGCGCATTACCTGCGCTTGCTCAACAAAACCATCAACCAGGTGTTGCAAACACCAGGGCGTGAGGTGCAAAGCGTGGCGCAGTCGAGCTTTGAAGCTTGGACCAAGTACTACCGACCAGACGCCAACAGCCCCAATCTCACGGTGAGCTACTACACCAAGGGGGCCTTGGTGGCACTGTGTCTAGACCTGACCTTGCGCCAGCACGGCGTGCGCAACCACCGCCTGCGCTTGGACGATGTGATGCGCGCCTTATGGACGCGTTGCCAAGCAGGCCCCATGCAAGAGGCTGATGTGTTGGCCGTGCTGCAAGAACTCACAGGCCGCTCATGGGCGCCCGAGTTCAAAGCCTGGATTCATGGCACGCGCGAGTTGCCACTGGAGAAGTTGTTGGTCGCGCACGGCGTGGCGATACTCAAAGACCCTGCCCAACTCGCCCAACGCTTGGGGCTGCGGGTGAGCGAAGATCACAGCGTGCAAATCAAGCAAGTGCTCAACGGCAGCGCTGCTCACCGCGCAGGTTTTGCGCCGGGTGATGAATGGCTGGGACTGGAAGTGGGTGGCAAACACGCATCCGCCTGGCGCCTGAAAAAACTCGACGAGGTTTTGCTCTATGCAGGCACCGCCAAAAAGCTAACCGCCCTGGTCAGCCGCGATGCGCAACTGCTGCGCCTGAGCTTGACGCTGCCCGACGCCAAAACCAACACCACCTGGCGCTTGGCCATCAGCGACCAGGCCAAGGTCAAGGCCTGGTTGGCTTAACAACGCTTAGCGCTTGATGAGCGCTGCCACGCTTTTTGCAGCGCGGCCATTTGTAAGCCGCTTATTTGAGTTGACGTAAGTCCACCACGCGCTTGGCTTTACCTTGGCTGCGCTCCACACCGCCTTCAGCCTTGAGCTCCACGCCAATGCTGGTGCCGACAAACATCTTCACATCGTGTTTGAGCTGCTGCGCCGCAGCTTGTGCGGCAGCACTGTGGGGGTCAATGCCAGGGCGGGTTTCGACCACCACATGCAAGTTGTCCATCGGGCCTTCGCGGGTCAACACGCATTGGTAATGCGGCGCCAACTCGGCACGCTTCAAGATGTACTCCTCGATTTGTGAGGGGAACACATTCACGCCACGCACGATCATCATGTCGTCGCTGCGACCGGTAATTTTTTCCATCCGACGCATGGTGCGTGCGGTGCCAGGCAGCAAGCGCGTGAGGTCACGGGTGCGGTAACGGATGATGGGCAAGGCCTCTTTGGTCAAACTGGTGAACACCAGCTCGCCCATTTCGCCATCGGCCACGGGTTCGCCTGTTTCGGGGTTGATGATTTCGGGGTAGAAATGGTCTTCCCAAATCGTCGGGCCATCCTTGGTCTCGACGCATTCGCTGGCCACGCCTGGGCCCATCACTTCAGACAGGCCATAAATATCGACCGCATCAATGCCGCAACGTTGTTCGATGGCACGGCGCATGTCATTGGTCCAAGGCTCGGCACCAAAGATGCCCAAGCGCAAACTGGACTCTGCCGCCGACAGACCCAAGCGCTCAAACTCATCCGCAATGGCCAGCATGTAGCTGGGGGTAACCATGATGATGTCGGGTTTGAAGTCTTGAATCAGCTGCACTTGGCGCTCGGTTTGGCCACCGCCAAACGGAATCACCGTTAGGCCCAAACGCTCGGCGCCGTAATGCGCCCCCAAGCCACCTGTGAACAGGCCATAGCCATAGCTCACATGCACCATGTCGCCCGGACGCGCACCGGCCGCGCGGATGCTGCGTGCCACCACGTTGGCCCAGGTGTCGATGTCGTTTTGGGTATAGGCCACCACCGTGGGTTTGCCCGTGGTGCCGCTGGACGCGTGAACACGCACACATTGCGCGCGCGGCTTGGCCAGCATGCCAAAGGGATAGCTGTCGCGCAAATCGGCCTTGGTGGTGAAGGGAAACTTGGCCAAGTCGGCCAATGTTTTGCAATCGTCGGGGTGAACGCCTGCCGCGTCGAACTTGGCGCGGTACACGGGTGAATGGGCATACGCCTCGTGCAAGGTCGCTTTGAGGCGTTTGAGCTGCAAGGCGCGCAGCTCGTCGATGCTGGCTTTTTCGATCGGTTCGAGCGGGAATTGCTGGGCCACGTGTTTCATGCGGGGATCACCGTTCCTTGAATTTGTGCGCTTTTGCCACGGAACATGGCGATGGTCTCGCCGTGTTGGTTGGTCACGCGCATGTCGTAAATGCCGTGTCGGCCCGACAAGGTTTGCTCGACGCCTTCACAGGTGAGCACATCGCCGAGCTTGGCGGGTTTTAAAAACTCGATGCTGCAACCGGCAGCCACCGCCGCTTTGTTGTAGCTGTTGCAGGCAAAGGCAAAGGTGGAATCAGCCAGCGTGAAGATGAAGCCGCCATGGCAAATTTGGTGCCCGTTCAAATGCAGGGCTTGCACGGGCATGCGCAGCACCGCGCGGCCGGGTTCACACACCAAAATTTCCATGCCCATGGTGTCTTTGGTGGCAGTATCCACCGCAAACATAGACTCCGCCACTTGCTTGGCGGTGGCGATCGCTTGGGCGTCGTGTTGCAACTCAGTACGCATCATTTCCCCTTGAACGCAGGAGCGCGTTTTTCCAAGAAGGCGCTCACACCTTCGATGTAATCATGCGTGCGACCCAAGGCGGATTGCGCATCACGCTCGGCGTCCAGGTGTTGGGTAAAGCTGCGTGTGCCCGCGTCACGCAAGAGGTGGCGGGTTTGCACCAGGGCTTGGGTGGGCATCACGGCCAGGCGTTCGGCCATGGCCAGCGCGGCGGCCAGGCTGTCTTCGGCCACATCCCAAATCAAGCCCCACTCTTTGGCCTGGGCCGCGCCCAATTTATCGCCCGTCATGGCCAGGGCCATGGCGCGGGCCAAGCCCAAACGCTCGACCAGCAACCAGCTGCCTCCCGCGTCGGGAATCAGGCCAATTTTGCTGAAGGCTTGAATGAAACTTGCCGCAGGTGCCGCTATCGCAATATCGCAGCACATGGCCAGCGACGCGCCAGCACCAGCGGCTACGCCATTGACCGCCGCAATGGTGGGCATGCGCAAGGCTTGCAGCTTGCGTGCTGAGGGGTTGAAGGCTTGGTCAATCACCGGGCCAGGGTCAGCACGTTTGATCAAATCGGGACCCGGTGCAAAGTCGAACTCTGATAAGTCTGCGCCGGCACAAAAGCCACGCCCAGCCCCTGTGATCACCATCGCGCGAATCGTGGCATCGGCTTCGGCGCGGTCGCACGCCGCCCACAAATCGTGGTGCATTTCGCGCGTAAAACTATTGAGCGCTTGGGGGCGATTGAGCGTGACCAGGGCCACTGGGCCGCGCGCTTCGTACAAGACGGTGGAAGTCTCTTGGGGTGCTGTCATGGTGATCTCCTGCAAGAAATTTATCATTAACCGACCGATCGGTTGGTTAATGTTTACCCTTGGATCGGCTTGGCTATAGTTGAAGCTATCCAGTTTTTTCAACTTGTTTTTTGGAGCGCCCACATGGCTTACGAATTCATCACCGTCCACACCGAAGCAGACAAAGTGGGCGTCATCACCCTTAACCGCCCCAAGCAACTCAACGCGCTGAATGCGGGCTTGATGATCGAGTTGGGCCAAGCTTTGAAAGCCTTTGACGCTGACCAAGCCATTGGCTGCATGGTGATCACCGGCAGCGAAAAGGCTTTTGCCGCAGGCGCTGACATTGGGGCTATGGCCACCTACAGCTTTGCCGATGTGTACAAAGACGACTACATCACCCGCGACTGGGAAACCATTCGCAGCATCCGTAAACCCGTGATCGCAGCCGTGAGCGGCTTTGCCCTGGGCGGCGGCTGCGAATTGGCCATGATGTGCGACTTCATCATCGCAGCGGACAACGCCAAGTTTGGCCAACCTGAAATCAAGCTCGGCATCATTCCTGGCGCCGGTGGCACACAACGTTTGCCACGCGCCGTGGGCAAAGCCAAAGCCATGGATTTGGCCCTGACAGGCCGCATGATGAGCGCCACCGAAGCCGAGCAAGCTGGCTTGGTCAGCCGCATCGTGCCGCTGGACAAGTTGATGGAAGAAACCTTGGGCGCAGCGTTGATGATTTGCGACTACTCACAAATTGCTGTCATGGCCGCTAAAGAGTCTGTCAACCGTGCCTTCGAAAGCAGCTTGGCTGACGGCGTGATGTTTGAACGCCGCCTGTTCCACGCTTTGTTTGCCACCACCGATCAAAAAGAAGGCATGGATGCGTTTGTAAACAAGCGTCAGGCAGCGTTCAAACATCAGTAACAGCGTCTTGCGGAACCACGGCATCGCCGTGGTTCTAATACTTTTTTATAATATTTTTCATATAAATTTGATATACTTAACGGCATTCGCAACGTTGATATGCCGTTCATGCAAACCTTCAAATGCCACCTTGTCTGCGCCAGCGTGCTGCTCACATTGAGCGCATGCGCCACGAATTGGAGCTTTGATCTGCCCATCAGCAATGGCGACTATGTGCCTGATGTGAACCTCAAGGGCGATGCACGACGCCAATACGACCAAGACGTCGTCATCTGTCAAAAGCAAATCATGCAGCAATACGGCGACAAGTACGTGACCAACAATGCCATCATTGATTTGCGACGCTGTTTGATTGACAAGGGTTATGTGCTGCTAAGCTGAGCATCACCGGCGCATGGGTCTTGGTCACTGCGGCACACGCGCAGTTACACCAGTTCGGGCTACTATTGCGTGGCACCTAATTGAGGTAGAGAACACCATGAAGAAATTACCAAACATTGACACTCAGTTGCTGGTGAAGTTTGCGCTGATGCTGGCCGGGCTGTCGTTTCTGTTCATGCAGGTGGATGGACTCAAAGAGCTTGGCTCAGTCTTGCTGGCACTGTGCTTGCTGCCCTTTATCTTCAAGCTGCCTGAAGATAAATAGGATTTTCAGATGCGCTATAATTCTGGGCTTCGGCGCTTTAGCTCAGTCGGTTAGAGCGATGGAATCATAATCCACAGGTCCGCGGTTCGAATCCGTGAAGCGCCACCAAAAATGACACAACGGCCTCCAGCAATGGAGGCCGTTTTGCTTTGCAGATTTGAATCCGTGCGGGAACGAACAGACGTTCACAGCCGACTCATTCAAGATGGCTCCTTTCTCATTTTTTGAAAGAAGATTTGCCATGACGATGCACCCTCCTTCCATTGAAAAATCGACCGAAGCCCTCCATCACACGGTAGACAGTGTGAGCAGCGCTGTCCACAAAACAGTGGAAGAGCTGAATGCCGAGGCCGCCGAGCTGATGCACCGCAGCTCGCAAACTTTGCATGAACAAGCGGAGCACTTACGTACGCAGGTCAAAGAAGCTCGCGAGAAAACACTGGACTACATTCAGCATGAGCCTGTGAAAGCTGTGTTCATTGCAGCCGCAACAGGCGCAGCCTTGGTGCTGTTGACCAATTGGCTCGGCCAGCGCGTCAAATGATGCGCCTGACATGAATGCCACCGACATTGCGGCTCGGCTATGGGATTTATTGCTGTCTCAACCCAACTTGCTGGCAACCCATATGAGCCATTACGCCCTGCTCATGCGTGATGAAACCGAATTGGCCATGGCCTATTTACGCTACCGCACGCTCATGTGGGTGACGTTTCTGGGGTGCAGTCTGCTCTTCATTGGACTGCTGGGCGTGGCGCTGCTGCTTTGGGGCACGATGCCAGAACACACACAAGCACATGTGTGGGTGCTGTGGCTGGTGCCGTGTGCTCCTTTGCTGGGGGCGCTGTGCAGCCTATTTGCTTTGTTGCTCAAGCCTCCAACGCCGCTGTGGCGTGTCCTGCGAGCTCAAATCTCAACTGACATGGCCTTGCTAAAGAACAATGTCCACTGACACGAGCACCGTCACCCAACTGGCGCATTCGCGCTTAGCCATCGCGCAATATTGGGCGCAAGAAAATCGTCAAGCGTCGACCTCTGGCACCACCGCAAAAAGTGTCACAGCACCTGCAATTCCTCATGTCTTGGCAGGTTTGGCATTGATCGCGGTGGCAGAGCAATTGCTTCGTCAATCCACCCCCTTACGCAGCCATCGACAAAACTTTCCCATTTTGGAAACAACACGAACCTTGTTGCACGCCACAGCACAAACGCGTCCTGGCTGGCTGGTGACCACAGCGGCCCTGGTCGGGGCGGGCTTGGCTGCAGCACGGCCTTGGCGGTGGCTGAAATGTTCAGACTTGCTGCCTCATCTGCTGACCCAATTAACTGCGCAAGCATTGGCAAGCGTCAACACCCGCAAAAAATAAGCAAACTTCAACGATGGGCAAAGGCTGCTACTTCGCAAAGCAGTGAGCGAACCAGTCTGCCGCATGTTTGGCCACTGCATCCAAACACCCTGGCTCTTCAAACAAATGCGTCGCCCCTTGAATTACGCGCAACGCATGCTCGCAATTGAGATGTTGGCTGGCCTGTTCATTCAGTGCCAGCACCTCTGTGTCTGCGCTTCCTACCAGCAGCAAGGTAGGACATCTCACCTGCGACAAGCTGCCTGCGTTGACGAGGTCGGGCCGCCCCCCACGGGACACGACGCCACGTGCAACGTTGGTGGGCAATGCAGCAGCCATCAAAGCCGCAGCAGCTCCCGTGCTAGCCCCAAAGTAGGCGAGCCCAAACATGTGCGTCTGCGGCTGATGTGCCAACCAATGCGTGACCAGCAGCAAGCGTCGCGTGAGCAATTCAATGTTAAAGCGGGTGCTGACATTTGCGTCTTCTTCAGGTGTGAGCAAATCGAGCAGCAAGGTTCCGATCTCTCTTTGCTGCAACACCTTTGCCACATGTTTGTTACGCGGACTGAAGCGACTGCTGCCGGCACCATGAACAAAGACCACCACCCCTTTAGCGACGGGTGGCAAGGTCAACACACCGTCGACGTGGACGGTATCAACGGGAATAGACACCACTTGTGAATACAAGTTTTTCATCGCCCGATCTCCTGCGAATGATTCATGAAGTATGGTCTCTGAATAGGCCACCCAACACCATCCATCGAAAGGTAGAGATAACGCCAACAATTGGCCACCGTTAGTCCTTACAAATTTAAAGACTTCCCGTTTTTGACTATGCTTTTGATCTGGATAGAAAGACACATATGGAACTTCTCACCAACCCGCAAGCTTGGATCGCCTTTGCCACACTCACTGCTTTAGAGCTGGTGCTGGGGATCGACAACATCATTTTCATTTCCATCTTGGTCGACAAACTCCCGCCAGAAAAAAGAGAGCTTGCACGGCGCATTGGTTTGTTCATGGCCATGTTCATGCGTATTGGCTTGTTGTTGTTGCTGTCTGTGATCGTCGGCTTGGTGGCGCCTTTGTTCAGTGTTTTTGAGCACGACATTTCAGGTCGCGATTTGATTTTGATCTTGGGCGGCATGTTCTTAATTTGGAAAAGCACAGGCGAAATTCACCATTCGCTCGAGGGGGAAGAAGACGCCACCACCACAGCAGGTCGCGCCACCCTGGCTCATGTGATTTTGCAAATCATGGTGGTGGACTTGGTGTTTTCGCTGGACTCGATCATCACGGCCGTGGGCATGGTCGATGAAGTGGCCATCATGATTGCGGCTGTGATTTCCTCTGTGGGATTGATGATGGTCTTTGCATCGGCCATTGGTCGATTTGTCTCGAACCACCCGTCCATCAAAATGCTGGCCCTTACCTTCTTGGTGGTGGTCGGCGTGGTGCTGATGGCCGAAGGTTTTGGACATCACATCCCCAAGGGCTATATTTACTTTGCCATGGCGTTTTCTGTGATTGTGGAGCTGCTTAACATCCGATTCAGAAAGCGCGCCAAGCAAGTGGTGCATCTGCATGCTGCGCGCATCCCTGGGGAATAAAAGATATGGTTTCGCCGATAATTCCCATTTACGTCATGCTGTGAGGAAACAGGGATGGACAACAAAGCTTACGAACAATACCGCCGGGCCAATCCAGAAGTGAACACGCTCTTGTCCACGTATGAGGACATCGACTTGTTCGATGGCAACTTCACGGATACCGAAATAGCGATTTGCGGCTTTTTTTTGGTGCTGGCGATTTATGCCGCTTACAAAATTATTTCTAAGAAGAAAAAGCCTCACACCGACGAAGGCTTGTCATCCAACGAGTCCGAGCAATAACAACGCTTCTTGGGCCGCCACACGGCCCTCGTCAGTCGGAATGACCCACACCTCTACCCGGCTGTCATCGGTGTGAATAGCCATCGGCGCATCCCCTGTTGCAGCTTGGTTGCGTGAGGCGTCAACATGCACTCCCAAATAAGCCAAGGCCTCACCCACTTGTTGGCGTAGCACCGCATCGTGCTCGCCAATACCTCCGGTGAAGGCCAACACATCGAGCCCGCCCACACAGGCGCTCAACGCCCCGATTTCACGCACCACACGGTGGGCAAACAAATCAGTTGCAAAGCGGGCTGCTTCTGAACCTGAAGCGCGCAAGGTGCGCATGTCTGCACTCTCGCCAGAGACACCCAACAAACCACTTTGTTTGTACAGCAGCTTTTGAATTTTGTCGTGGTCCCAACCTTGCTCCATCAAGTAGAGCAAGACACCTGGATCGATGGCGCCACTGCGCGTGCCCATCATCAAGCCATCTAAAGCTGAAAACCCCATGGTGGTGGCTCGACTGATGTGCGCGGTGGTCGCACAGACGCTGGCCCCGTTACCCAAATGCGCCATGACCGTGCGTTGTGCCGAACGCTTAGAAACGCGTTGCAACACCTGACTCACGTATTGATACGACAGCCCATGAAAACCGTAGCGACGCACACCAGCTTCAGTCAAGGTTTTGTCAATCGCAAACGTTGTCTCCAAAGGGGACAAGCTGCTGTGAAACGCCGTATCAAAACAAGCCACCTGTGGCAACTCAGGAAATGATTCAGCGAAGGCGCGAATACCAGCCAGGTTATGCGGCTGGTGCAACGGCGCCAACGCATTGAGCGTGGCCAGCTGCGCCAGCACCTCAGGTGTCACCTGAACGCTGGCTGAAAAATATTGCCCCCCATGCACCACGCGATGTGCAATGGCCTGCACACGCACCTGCGCAAAGCGGGTGGCCAACAAGTCTTTGAGCGTACGTAAGGCCGCATCGAACACATCTTCACCAGGGTGCACAGCGACAAGCGCCGAGGCTTTGGTTTGGCCTGTTGCACCAAAACTGATGCGCGGTTGCCCCGCAGGTTCCAAGCCTTCAATATTGCCCGTGACCTCGACCTCGGCAATGCCAGAACCCGTGATCGGATAGAGCGCAAACTTCAGACTCGACGAGCCCGCATTGACAGACAGAATGCTCATGCGGGGTGACTGCGGTAGTGGTGCGCGATCAACTTGGCCAGCAAGGCCGAAGCACTGCGTGTGGTGGCCGTGTCGGCTCGGCTGGTCAAAGCGATGGGCACACGGGCCCCTAGCACCACACCACTGCCTGAGGCACCGGCCAGGTATTCGAGTTGCTTGGCCATCATATTGCCCGACTCCAAATCAGGCGCTACCAAAATATCGGCTTGCCCGGCCACGGGCGAGCTGATGTGTTTGATCTCGGCCGCATGGGTGGACACCGCGTTGTCAAACGCCAAAGGGCCATCCAATACGCCGCCTTTGATTTGCCCACGATCGGCCATCTTGCACAAGGCGGCCGCATCCAAGGTGGACGGGATGCTGGAATTGACGGTTTCGACCGCCGACAAAATTGCCACTTTGGGTTGCGTCACGCCCATGATCTGCGCAAACAAAATCGCGTTTTGCACGATGTCTGCTTTTTCTTGCAAATTAGGTGCAATGTTCAAAGCCGCATCGGTGATGTAGAGCGGCTTGGGATACATCGGGGCTTCAAAACGAAACACATGTGACATGCGTCGCCCAGTGCGCAAGCCCGGTTGCATGACCACAGCATGAATCAATTCGTCGGTGTGCAAACTGCCTTTCATCAAGGCTTCCAGCTTGTGGTCTGCAGCCATTTGCGCGGCCATCTCTGCCGCTGCATGACTGTGCGGCACATCGATCACGGTCACACCTTGGAGGTCAATGCCAGCTTCTACCGCCAAAGCGCGCAGTTTCTTTTCAGGCGCAATCAGCACCGCCTTGATCAAACCGGCAAGGTGCGCGTCCATCGCACCTTGCAACGAGTCCGCATCGCAGGGATGCACCACACCGCACAACACGGGCTCCAAATGCGCGCCCAACGCCAGCAAATTGGCGTGACGAACTTCGGGGTCAAACAGGCTGATGTGTGGTGCATGCACGCGTGGTAGACGCAATTTTTCGAGCGGTGCCATCACACGCGCCATGCCGTACAAGACGCGTTCGCCTTTTTGGTTGACCAGTAAGCAATCGAGGTCCACCGTTTTTTTGTCGTCGTGTTTGGCAACACATGTGACCGTCACATTGAGCGTGTCGCCAATGCGCACAGGACGACTGAAATGCAAATTTTGTTCAAGGTAAATCGTGCCAGGACCTGGAAACACCGTGCCCAACAGACTGGAAATCAAGGCGCCACCCCACATGCCATGGCCAATCACGCCATGGAACAAGGTCGCATTGGCGTAGTCGGGATCCAGATGCGCGGGGTTGGTATCGCCAGACACAGCGGCAAAGGCCTGAATGTCGGCCAAGGTCAAGGTGCGCACCATGCGGGCCGACTGGCCCACCGCGATGGCGTCGTAAGGATAGTTTTCCAACCAGGCGTTGTGCGGGTCGTTGGTGGTTTCTGTGATGTCGTTCATGGCAATCTGTCTGTTGAGGCCATGGCATGGATGCCACAGTCCATGTCATTCGATCTCACACTCAGGGGTTGAGTAAAGCGTCCAAGCCACCATAGGGTTCAAAACGCCCATCGATAAAACGTAAACGTGAAGGGCCTTGCCACGCGCGGGCCGCTACCGAGTGACGCGGATCGCCGGGGTAGCAAATATGGCGGATTCCGTCTTCGTCAAAGGTTTCGGGCAACACCGTGGGTGGGTGTTGCGCAGTTGCGGCGCGCAGCACACTGGCCACATCGCGGTGTGCCAGCAGACTGACCAAGGTCATGATTTGAGGCGGCGCCAACGCGATCTCACGCGCCCAGTAACGATGCAACCCATCGTTGGGTGTCACCCACACGCTGTCCACCGCTTCCACGTTGTCGTGGATGGGGGATTGACCT